>CAJHXX010000544.1_pt1 | contig 23700 bp, 23 predicted proteins | sample 9198511 | NCBI WGS metagenome assembly CAJHXX01 (sample SAMEA7708325, study PRJEB35096) | sediment metagenome | biome: marine neritic benthic zone biome [ENVO:01000025]; feature: sediment [ENVO:00002007]; material: shallow marine sediment [ENVO:03000034] sea grass bed [ENVO_01000059] ...
ATTCTTCGCCGGCATGGCCGGTGTGCTGTGGGGCGGCGGTGTGGCGCTGATGTTCCCCGGGGCGCCGTTTTCTCATCAGGTCTTCCTGGCGTTTGCCACCGGCGGCATGGCCGGCGGCGCGGCGATGGCGCTGTCGGCGGTACCCTTGGCCGCGGTCGCCTTCGTGCTCGCCGCGATGCTGCCCGTGGTCCTGTCGTTCCCGCTGCACGGGGCCGGCGAGATGCCGGCCGCGATGGGCCTGATGCTGGCCTTGTTCACCGGGGTCGCCCTGTTGGTCGGACGCACCTCCTACCAGAGGTTCATCGCCAATGTGCGGATCAGCCTCGCCAACTCCGACCTGTTGAACGAGTTGGCGGCGACCCGCGGCGAACTGCTGGAGCTGATCGCCAACATGCCGGTGGCCTTCGCCCTGTTCGACGGCCGGGACCGACTGCTGCTGTGCAGCGACAATCTGGAGCACTTCCTGTCCGGCGCGGCGGCATTCGAGCGGCCGCCGGAGACGGCGCGCGGCTATGAGCAACGGCCCGACGCGGCACGCGAGGCCCGGGTCAAGGCAGCGCTCGCCGATTATCGCGGCCGGGAGGGCACGTTCGAGCGCGAGTTGGCCGATGGGCGATGGCTGCAAGCGACCACACGGCGGACGCGCCGCGGCGGGTCGGTGACCGTCCTGGTCGAGGTCTCCGAGCTCAAGGCGGTGGAAACCGCGCAGCGCGAGGCGAAGGAGACGGCCGAGAACGCCAACGAGGCGAAGTCCCGCTTTCTCGCCTCGGCCAGCCACGATCTGCGGCAACCGCTTCAGGCCCTCGACCTGCTGGCGGCCAGCGTGGAGGAAGCGCCGGACGAGGCGAGCCGCAAGGGTATCGTCCGGGACATGGCGCAGGCGATCCGCATCATGTCCGATCTGCTGAACAGCCTGCTCGACATTTCGCGGCTCGATGTCGGCGCGATCGAACCGGACGTCGCGGTGGTGCCTGTCGACGGTGTGCTGCGCCGGATGGAGAACGTGTTCAGCCTGCGCGCCCGCGCCAAGGGTCTGGACCTGCGTATCGTGCCCTGCGGTCTCAACGTGGAGACCGACGCCGTCCTGCTGGAGCGGATCGTCGAGAACCTGCTCGCCAATGCGATCCGCTATACCGAGCGCGGCAAGATCCTGCTCGGCTGCCGCCGCCGCGGGGACAAGCTAGACTTCGAGGTCTGGGACACCGGCATCGGCATCCCGGAAGAGCATCAGAAGGCGATCTTCGAGGAGTATTACCAGCTCGGCAATCCGGGGCGCGACCGGGGCCGGGGGCTGGGGCTGGGGCTGGCCATTGTCGACCGGCTGTCGCGGCTGCTCGATCATCCGGTCCATGTTCGCTCCGCGGCCGGCAAGGGGTCCCGCTTCGCGGTGACGGTGCCGATCTCCCGGGCCGAGGCGGTGCCGGTGCGGGCCGATGTCGTCGGCGGGTTTCAGGGCGGGCTGGATGGCCGCACGGTGGTGGTCATCGAGGACGACGAGATGATTCTTGCCGCCACCAAGGACCTGCTGATGCGCTGGGGTGCCGGCGTCGTCGCCGCGGCGGACAGCGCCGATGCGCTGGCGCAGCTCGCCGACGAGGACCTGAGGCCCGACCTGGTGATCGCCGATTTCCGGCTCCGCAACGGCGAAAGCGGGTTCGAGGCGGCGCGCCGCGTCGAGGTGCTCGCCGGTCGGCCCGTGCCGGCCGTCATCGTCACCGGGGATACCGCCGATGCGGACCTCAAACTGGCGATCAACGCCGGCTGGAACGTGCTCTACAAGCCGGTCGATCCGGCCAAGCTGCGCGCGCTCACCCACCATCTGGCCGGCGCCGACGCGGCCGAAGCGGCCGAATAGCAGCCTGCCCGGTCAATCGAGCGGGGCGAGAACCTTGCCCAGGAACAACAGGTCACGGCCCTGCCAGGGCCTGCTTGCCGCATCCTGGAAGCCGGCCCGCCGGTAAAAGCGGGCGTTGCGCGCGCCGGCGGCGGTGACCACATGGACGCCGGCAACCGCCATGTCGCGGAGCTGCGCCAGAAAGGCCTCGACCAGCCGGCTGCCGATCCCCTGACCGCGGAAATCGGGGTGGCAGTTGACGTGCAGATGGGCCGGGTAGCGCTCGAACAGGTCCTCGAACAGGGCGTAGGACTCGATCTCGCGATAGAGCCGTGTCGCGGCCTGGCTGTCCAGGCAGCCGGTCAGGTAGCCGGCCAGCCGGCCGGAGGTCGCGGTGGCCAGGAAGATCGATCGCGGCTCATGCGCGCGGTAGTAGCCGGTCCAGGTCTCGAAGAACGCCGTGCGCTCCCGATCGGAAGCGAAGCTCGGGCGCGCCGCGGACAGGAAGAAGATCTCCTCGATCGCCGGCCACCACGCCGCGCGATCCGCCAGATCGGTGATCGCGGCGATGGCGGCATCGCCGTTGTCGCGGCGCTTTGGCCGCGCGGACGGCTTTCGCCGGTCTTCTCTCTCAACTACCATCGCTGCCGCTGAAAAGTTCGAGGTCATTATGGATGTGAGGCCGTTCAAGGTCGAGATGCCGGAGGCGGCGCTGGCCGACTTGGCGGCGCGGCTCGGGCGCGTGCGCTGGCCGAACGAGCCGGCCGACTCCGGCTGGGACTACGGCGCCAATCTGGACTACCTGAAAGAGCTCACCGCCTATTGGCGCGACGTGTACGATTGGCGGGCCGCCGAGGCCCGGCTCAACGCGCTGCCGCAGTTCACCGCCGAGGTCGACGGCCTCGACATCCACTTCATCCATGAGCGCGGCTCGGGTCCGGATCCGTTCCCGATCGTCATCACCCATGGCTGGCCCGGCTCGGTGCTGGAGTTCATCGAGGTGGTCGAGCCGCTCGCCCATCCCGAGCGCTTCGGGGGCGACCCGGCCGACGCCTTCGATGTCGTGGTGCCGAGCCTGCCGGGCTACGGCTTCTCCGCCGCGCCGCCGAAACCGATCGACCATGGCGCCGTGGCCGGGCTGTGGCGCCGCCTGATGGTCGATCGGCTCGGCTATCGCCGGTTCGGCGCCCAGGGCGGCGACTGGGGCAGCCTGGTGACCAGCTGGCTGGGCTCGGCCCATGCCGACGTGGTGGCGGCGATTCATCTCAACATGGTGATCCTGCGGCCGAAGATCGACGACAGCTGCCGGCCGCTCGACGATGAGGAGAAGGCCTGGGCCGCGCGGATGCTGGCCATGCGCGATGCGGAAACCGGTTATCAGCGCATCCAGTCGACCAAGTCGCAGACCTTGGCCTTTGCGCTCACCGACTCGCCGGTCGGGCTCGCCGGCTGGATCGCGGAGAAATTCCAGCGCTGGGGCGACACCGGTGGCGACATCGAGAAACGCTTCTCCAAGGACCGTCTGCTCGACAACATCACGCTTTATTGGCTGACCGGTACCATCAACAGCTCGACCTGGATGTACCGCGCGATCATGGAAAGCGACAATTTCCATCTGGCGCCGGGCCAGCGGGTGCCGACGCCGGCCGGCATCGCCCGCTTCCCCGGCGATATCTTCGAGATGCCGCCCCGGCAATGGGTCGAGCGTATCTTTGACGTCGTCCACTGGACGGCGATGCCCGCCGGCGGCCATTTCGCGGCGATGGAGGAGCCGGCATTGTTCGTCGACGACCTGCGCGCCTTCTTCCGCCGGTTCCGGGCCTAGAATTGTGCTACTTGCGCATCCGCTCCATGGCGGAGGCGTTGGTGCTGGCCAGGCGCGCGAGGTCGAGCTTGCGGTCGACGACGTAGATGGCGGCGGCCTGAACGACATCCGCCCGGTTCAGATATTCACAGCGGACGTGATCGACCCTGTCGCCTGCCGGTGGCGTGTCGCGCTGCACGAACACCATCTTGCGGCCGTTCGCGGTCTGCGCGGGATGCAGCACCTCGATCCGATAGGCGCCGGCCGGCGTTTCCGCGGCCATCAGGATGTCGGCCACATTGCGGCAATGGGCGACCTGCTTGTCGACGGGCTGACAGGCGGCCAGCAGGGCGACGAAGGCGAGGGCGAGGGCAGGTCGCAACATGAATCTTCCGTGGGCGGATCGTCCGAATTTCTCGCCAATCTGCCCTTTGCCAGTTAATAGACGCTAAAAGACCGGGTATACGGCCAAGAATTGTCACAGACGACATCGCGCCTAGAGCAGCTTTATCCGATCGGACGGAACCGAACCGGTTCCGTCCGATCGGATATTGCTCTAGGCACGAGTTTGACGATCGGCGGGTCGGGACGTTACCATCACGCCAGGTCGATCTGCGGCTGCGGCAAAGCCGCGCGACGATTGGCAAGAACTGGTCCGATAGAGAACAGAGCAGGCCGCGAAAGGCATATGGACTAGGAACTTGCGCCAGCGTCGGCGGTATTGGCCGGCGAGAGTCAAGATCAAGGCGGCGGGCGTCGGGCCGGGTCTGCGGTCTTTAGTTGCACGGCCGGCCGGTTTGGCACGTGCCTGCGACGCCAAAAAAAGCCACGGGAGGCGATAAATCATGCCAAGAGACGACAAACCACGGGTGCATCCCTACATTCCGGAACTGAAGAACCAGTTCCTCAAGGGCGAGATCGATCGCCGCGATTTCCTGCGCACGGCGACGCTGCTTGGCCTGTCGGCATCCGCCGCCTACGCCTTCGTCGGCGCAATCGAGGGCAAGTCGCCGGTGCGCCCGGCGGCGGCCGAGACACCGAAGAAGGGCGGCGTCTTCCGGATCTCGATGGAAGTGCCGGAATCGACCGATCCGGCGACCTTCGACTGGACGCAGAAATCGAACGTGACGCGGCATATGGTCGAATACCTGACCATCACTGACGCCGACAACGTCACCCATCCTTACCTGCTGGAGGGCTGGGAGGCGTCCGACGACCTGAAGACCTGGACGCTGCGCCTGCGCAAGGGCATCAAATGGTCGAACGGCGACGACTTCAACGCCGACGACGTGGTCTACAACCTGACGCGCTGGCTCGACCCGAAGACCGGCTCGTCGAATATGGGCCTGTTCGCCTCGATGGTGGAAGAGGGCAGCGACGGCAAGAAGAAGATGACCACGGGTGCCGTCGAGAAGGTCGACAGCCATACCGTGCGCCTGCATCTGAATTCAGCGCAGCTCGAGATCCCGGAGAATTTCTATAACTACCCGGCGGCGATCGTGCACCGCCGTTTCGACGACGAAGGCGGCGACATCACCAAGAACCCGATCGGCACCGGCGCCTACACCCTGGCCGAATACGCCGTCGGCGAGAAGGCGGTGCTGAAGCGCCGGCCCGACGCCTATTGGGGCGGCGAGACCTATCTCGACGAGATCCGTTACATCGACACCGGCGAGGATCGGGCGGCCCGCGTCGCGGCGCTGGCGGCGAATCAGGTCGATGCGGCCTATGAGATCGGCGTCGACCAGCTCGAGATCGTCGAGCGGCTGCCGGACGCTGTGGTGCATGAGGCGGTCACGGCGCAGACCGGTGTCGCCCGCATGCAGGTGGACAAGAAGCCGTTCGACGACGCCCGCGTGCGCCGTGCGATCGCGGCCTGCATGGATCACAAAACGATCCTGCAGATCGCGCATCGGGGGCGCGGGGCGGCGGGCGAGAATCATCATGTCTCACCGATCCATCCCGAGTACGCACAGCTGCCGCCCCTGAAGCAGGACCACGTCCTGGCCAAGAAGCTGCTGGCCGAGGCCGGTCATGCGGACGGCATCTCGATCAAGATCGACATCGGCAATGCAACGGGCAAGTGGGAGCTCGATGCGATGCAGGTGTTCAAGGAGCAGTGCGCGCCGGCCGGCATCAACCTGCAGCTCAACACCATGCCGACGGCTCAGTACTGGGAGGTCTGGGACAAGACGCCGTTCGGCTTCACCGCCTGGACGCACCGTCCGCTCGGCGTCATGGTGCTCAATCTCGGCTACCGCTCCGGCGTGCCGTGGAACGAGAGCCATTACGCCAACCCGGCGTTCGACAAGGCGCTGGCCGAGGCGAGTGGCATTCTCGACGTGAACGAGCGCAAGAAGAAGATGGCCTCTGTGCAGAAGATCCTGCAGGACGACGCGGTGATCGCGCAGCCGATCTGGCGCGCGGTCTTCACCGCGGCGACCAAGCGGGTCAAGAACTACAGCACCCACCCGACCTTCTATCACCAGTTCAACAAGGTCTGGCTCGCCTGACCGGCCGGTGATCAATTACGGCCCTCCCCGAATTCAGGGGAGGGCCGTTTTCCTGCTTGCCTACCGGCCCTTCCACTCGGGCGGGCGCTTTTCGGCGAAAGCGAGGGGTCCCTCGACCCGGTCCTCGCTGTCATAGAGCGCCTGCACCGCCGGATAGACGGTCTTGTAGGCCTGCTCCAGGGTCGGCTGGTCGAAGCCGTTATAGACCGCGTCCTTCGAGGCGCGGATCGACATCGGCGAGCATTCCAGGATCAGCTCGGCCCAGCGCCGCGCGGCGGCCAGCAACTCGGCCTGCGCCACCACCTCGTTGACGAAGCCGAGCTCCTTGCCCTCCGCCGCCGCCACCCGGCGGCCGGTCAGGATCATGCCCATCGCCTGCTTCAGCGGGATGTGCCGCGGCAGCCGGTGCAGCCCGCCGGCCAGCGCCGCCAGGCCGACGCGCGGCTCCGGCAGGGCGAACAGGGCGTTGTCGGAGGCGACGATCAGGTCGCAGGCGAGGGCGATCTCGAAGCCGCCGCCCATGGCGACGCCGTTCACCGCCGCGATAATCGGCTTCACCAGGTCATAGCGGCTGGTCAGGCCGCCGAAACCGCTCGGCGGCGTGGTGACTTCGTTGCCGGCGGCCTGGAACTTGAGGTCGTTGCCGGCACAAAATGCCCGGTCGCCGGCGCCGGTGATGATCGCGACCCACTGTTCGGGGTCGGCGGCGAAGCCGTCGAACACCTGGGCCAGCTCGAAATTCGCCGGCGGGTGCACCGCGTTCATCACCTCGGGCCGGTTGATGGTCACGATGGTGATCCGGCCGTCCCGTTCCACCTTGCAGAAATCATATGCCATGTCGTCCTCCCCTTGGCCATTCGACGATCAGCCTATTCGGCGTCGTGGAAGATGCAACCCAGGGCGTAGCGCTCACCGGATCGGACCCGGCTGACGCCGTGGCGCATGGCGGCGCGCAAGCTGCCGCGCTTGCCGGCGACCGGCCGCTCGAAGACGGGGAAGATGACCAGCTCGCCCTGCTCGGCCGTCACCGCCTCGCCGCGCGCCTGTTGCCGGGGCCGGTTCTCGACCAGCAGGAACTCGCCGCCGGTATAGTCCTCGCCCGGCCGGCTCAGCATCGCCACGGCTTGCAGCGGGAAAATCAGGGCGCCATAGAGATCGCGGTGCAGGTTGTTGAAGCCGCCGCTCCGGTAGCGCAGCATGAGCGGGGTCGGCCGGGTCTGCCCGGCCGCGTGGCAGGTCTCGAGATAGGCATCCAGGGTCGTCGGATAGCGCTCCGGCCGTCCCATCGCCGCGGTCATGCGGTTGGCGATCGGCGCCAGGTGGCGATAGAGCGCGTGGCGCAGCTCGGCCACCGGCCCAGGCAGCGGGTTGGCGAAATAGGCATAGTCGCCCGAGCCGAAGCGGTAGCGCGCCATGTCGATGCGGCTGCGGAACCGGGCGTCATCGTCATAGAGCGCGATCAGCTCGTTGCATTCCGCCGCGTCCAACAGGCGGCCGGTGCTGGCATGGCCGTGGTCGTCGAGCGCCGCCTCGATGCCGGTCCAGTCGAGCCCGTCGATCCGTTGTGCAATGCTTCGCCGGGTCGCCATATCGCGCGCCCTCCATCGTTCGCATCAACGATGTCAGAGGCCAGGGCATCGCGCCATCCGCCAATTGTGCTGCAATTCGATCGGTCTTGGGCCTCAAGCGTCGGCATCTCGCACCGGCCGGCGGGTCTGCTTGACCTGTGCACGCTGTCGCTTTGCCGTCAGGCGGCGGCGCCGCGCGCCGGCCGACGGCCTGGTCACGACCCGCGGCGTCGGCGGCCGCTCGGCATCCCGGATCAATGCCGCCAGGCGATCGAGGGCGTCGCGCCGATTCTGCGCCTGGGTCCGGAACCGCCGCGCGTGGATCACCAGCACGCCTTCCGCATTGATTCGGCGCCGGTTGAGATGCGTCAGCCGCTCGCGCACCTCGTCGGGCAGGCCGGCGGCGCCGGCGACGTCGAAGCGGAGCTGCACAGCCGATGCCACCTTGTTGACGTTTTGCCCGCCCGGCCCGCCGGCCTGGACGAACCGCCAGGCGATATCGCCCTCGTCGAGCTCGATATGTTCGCTGATCCTGATCATAACGCCTTCGAAGCCGACCATAACCTGTTGAGATAGCGGCTTGAAGTTAAGCCGGGGTCAATCCCGGCGAGCGGCGTTGCCACGCAATATCATCCTGAAGCATTAGTCCAATTATTATAGAATTCTTTACTAAATCCTGTGACCTTGCGCGCCGATCGGCTATCGGCGCGGTCGCGGCCCGCCTCCGATGCCTACCGGAACAGTATGCGTAACCGGACGACAACGGCAATGCCAGACACCGCTGCTTCCCGACCTCGCAACCCGAGGCATCGAATAAGGTCGACCAACGTCGCCTGAACCGGCCCGGTTCGTCGACGCCGTTCGGCGTGCCGCGCCGGACCCGAGAGTCGTGTAGCTCGAATGAGTGGTAATGAAGGGAAGTAACGATGTTCAGTAGAAGCAGCAGGCGCTCGGCTGGCGGCGATCAGGCGCCGACGCAGAAGACCGCCGCGGCGGCCGATCAGATGGTCGAGGCGGGCGGCATGCCGATCACCGCCTATCGGCAGATGGTCGAAGAAATGCCGATCGCGGTGATAACCTGCAACCTGGCGGATTTTACCATCAACTACGTCAACAGGTCGACGATCGAGAACCTGCGGACGATCGAGCATCTGCTGCCCTGTCGCGCCGACGAGATCGTCGGCCAATGCATCGACATCTTCCACAAGAACCCGGCGCATCATCGCCGGCTGCTGTCGGATCCGGGCAACCTGCCGCACAGGGCCAACATCAAGCTGGGTGATCAGACCCTGAATCTGGAGATCATCGCGGTGACCGGCGCGAACGGCGAGTATCTCGGCCCGATGTTGTGCTGGAACTTGGTCACCGAGCAAATCCGCATGGCCAATGCGGTGAACGAGGTTGCCGAGATCGTGGCCGCCGCTTCGACCGAACTTGAGAGCACTGCCTCGGCCATGTCGGCGACTGCCGATCAGACTTCCAAACAGGCGACGTTGGTTGCCTCAGCCTCCGAGGAGGCGTCGAGTAACGTGCAGACCGTCGCCTCGGCCACCGGGCAGCTGACCAACTCGATCCAGGAGATCAGCCGGCAGGTCAAGGAGGCCCACAGGATCGCCGGCCACGCGGTCGAAGAGGCCAACCGTACCAACGCGACGGTCGACAGCCTGGCGCAGGATGCGCAGAAGATCGGCGACGTGGTCGAGCTGATCAAGGATATCGCCGACCAGACCAACCTGTTGGCGCTCAACGCCACCATCGAGGCGGCGCGCGCCGGCGATGCGGGCAAGGGCTTCGCTGTCGTTGCTTCCGAAGTCAAGAACCTGGCCAGTCAGACGGCCAAGGCGACCGAGGATATCGCCGGCCAGATCGGCAGCATGCAGACGGCCACCGATGGCGCGGTCAGTGCGATCCAGGAAATCAGCTCGACGATCGAGCAGATCAGCCAGACCGCGACCACGATCGCCGGCGCCGTGGAGCAGCAGCTCGCCGCGACGCAGGAAATCGCCCGCAACGTACAGGAGGCGGCGTCCGGCACTGGCGAGGTCTCGCAGACCATCACCGGCGTGCAGACCGCCGCCAACGAGACCGGCTCGTCCGCCGGTGAGGTGCTGGAGGCCGCCCGCGACCTGCAGAACCACTCCAACAAACTGCGCGGCGAGATCGACGACTTCCTGGTCGATCTGGGCGCCAAGGAATAATTCCCGACGCGAGGGAGCGCGCCGGCGACGGCGCTACGACCGGGCCCGGTGCCTTCTCCCGGGCCCGATCTTCATTTTGCGATGATCTTGGTTTGGCGCGGGTCCTGGCTCGTCGCCGGATCAGGCTTCGCCGCCGGCGAACTCCTCGACCGGCCGGGCGACCAGGAAGGCCATGATATTGCCGTCGAATTTGTCCTCGATACGGTCCAGCACTTCTTCGGTCAATCGGTCGCGGTACAGTTCGCGGCTGTCGTTGCCGGCCAACAGGTCGACTTCCAGGGCGACCTCGATCGCGATCAGCACGACGCGCAGCCATTTCTCCGGCAGGCCGCAGCGGCGGTGCAGCGCGGTGACGCCCCGCCCGCTGGCATCCAGCAACAGCGTGCGCACGTTGCGGCGCGGGATTGCCGCGATGGTCGCCAGGCTGAACTCGAAGAAGTCGATGTCGCCGAGGCAAAGCGCGCGCAGGATGATGGTCGGCGTCAGCCGGTCCTCGCCCCGAAGCTGGCGGACGAGACTTTCGGTTTCCGACGGATTCCGCCGTTGGTGCAGGTAGCCGAGGGTGACCCGCTCGCGGCTCTGCTGCACCAGTTCGTTGGCGATGCCCGCTGGCAATTCATGCTCCGCGACCAGTCGATCGCGCACCTCGTCGGCAACCCGGCTGACCAGCCGCTCGACGATACGCACCGGCAGGCGTGGGCGGTTGGCGACGGCGGCGCTGATGTCGCCGTCGGCGCCGAAATCGTCCAGCACCCGGCCGATGGTGCGCTCGACGATTTTCGCGCTGTCGTTTGCGACCAGTTCCGCCACCACCTCGGACTCGCCGGTATCGACCAATGCATCCGACAGGACGGCCGACACGTCGCGCCGGCGCGCCACCGCCTTCTGGTGGTCGGCGGGTTTCTCGCGGATGATCTCCAGCAGGTCGGCGTCGTTGAGCACCGGCGAGCTCTCCAGCATCGGGACCGCCACCTCGGCGACGTCTTTGGCGATCGTCACGGCGACGTCATGGGGTAAGTCCGGACAGTCCTTGAGCGCCGTCGACAGCACCCGGCGCACCAGGACCTCGGCGTCGCGCGTCATCATCCGGATAATGTCCTCGGCCAGTTGGCGCTCACGCGGCGACAGGCGGTCGCCGTCGAAATGGCGCGCGACCTTGGCCGCGGTTTCCGCCCGCGTCAGCGCAGACGGGTCACGCAACAGGCGCTCGACATCGGCGGCGTCGAGCGCGGTCGAGAGCTTGTGCGGTAGCATCGGTTGGATTTCCGTGTCGTCCTCGAGCGTGTCGATATCACCCGAGTCTGGCCGAACTCCGTTAAACGAACGCTAAGCGCGGCGATCGGCGTTCTGCTAGAGCAGCATCCGATCAGACGGAATCGCTTTCAGCGATCCGACTGATCGGATAAAGCTGCTCTACCTATTGATAAGTAGAGCAATTTTTTCCGACCGGACGGAACCGATCCGGTTCCGTCCGGTCGGAAATTGCTCTAGTGACGAAGCACCAGGCAGTTGCGTCCGGCCCGGTTCAGCGCGCCGCAGAACGCCGCCGCTTCCGCCCGGGTCGCATACCTTTCGGTAACGATGCGGTGGCGTCCGCGGGCGCTATATATTTCAAGCGGCAGGTTGCCGAGCAGTTCGGGGTAGAGCCGCTTCAGGCGCCGGATCTCGCGCCGGGCGGCCGACGCCGACCCGACCGAGGACAGCTGCACCGTGAACCGTCCGGCCGGCGCAGGGGTCGGCGCCAACTTGACCGGTCTGCGGACCGGTCGGGGCGCCGCCGATGGCGCGGGGCCGGCCGCCGAGGACGGTGGCGGTGCCGTCGTGCTCTCGGGGGTGATGTCGGCTTTGGGCTCGGCAGCGGGCGTCGTCGATTTTGCCGCTGGCGCGGCCGTATCGGCAGGCGGTGCCGCCAGCGGCAACACGGAGACCTCGGCGGCGGCGCTCGGGACAGGCGACGCCGCTGTCGCCGCCGCGGCGTCGGCGGAGATCGTCCGTTCGACGGTCTTGCGCGGTGGCGCTGGCGGCTCAAGCGGCAGAATGCCGACGGCGGCCGCGATCGACAGCGCGGCGAGGCTGCCGAACAAGCCGGCCATCGCCACCGTGCCGGCGATCTTGGCAGGTCGCGAGATCCCGGACCCGGTCGTAACGACCGGCGCCGCCGGTCGTGCCGCCGCCACGACCTCCGGGGCGGGCGGGGTCTCCGCGCGGGTCTGCTCGGGACTTTCTTCGCTTGCCGGAGGGGCCGGGACGTCTTCGCCGCCGGTCGAGCCGTCCCGGCGGCTATTTTTCGGCACCGCTACTTTCGGCGCATCCTTCGGCGCAGCATTCTCGTTCAGCGGATCGTCGCGATCGGTTGGCCGCCCTATGGCCGTCTTTCCGTTGGCGTGGTCGGGCCGCGTGCCGCCGGCATCCTCTGCCGTCTCGGGCGCGGCAGGCGGCGCGTCCGCGGGCACACGGACGACGGTGGCGGGTATCGCGGATCCCTTGCGGGCAAGCAGCGCGCTGGTCAGCGGGGCCGCCTTCTTGGCACTCACGTGAACTCCTGGGGTTCCATCTGCGGGCGGCCGACTGCGGTCTTGGCGGCAAATCCGAGCGGCATGATCGTGGATCGGAAATTGCGCGTCAGGCGGTTGTGCAGGTACTCCCAAAGCTTTTCGACTTCGATCGCCGAACGGGAGGTGCCGGCGAGCTCCATGACCGTGCGGCCGTCGATCATGCTGGCGGCGAAATCGGTCCGTTGATGAATGATCGACGGCGCCAGCGGCCCATGCTGCGCCAGCGATATTACCGCCTCCGATGTAATGCGCGCCCGCGGATGGGCGCCGTTGACCACGAAGATCAGAGGCTTGTGGAGGTTTTCGACCAGTTCCACTGTCGCCCCGACGGAGCGTAGGTCGTGCGGGCTCGGCCGGGTCGGGACGACCACCAGATCGGCAAGCTTCACCACCTCGGCGATGGTGTCGGTAATCGCCGGCGGCGTATCGATCACCAGCAGCTTGGTGCCGATGCGCCGCAACTCGGCCACCGCTTCGGCCAACCCGGTGAGGGACGTGTGGACAAAAACCGGCGTCGGTGCGCCGCGCTCGTTCCACCAGTCCGCGAGACTGCCCTGCGGGTCCGTATCGACCAGGGCGACCGGCCCAGCGCCGGCCGCCTCGGCCTGTACCGCGATATGTCCGGCCAGCGTGGTTTTTCCCGAACCGCCCTTTTGAGAAGCAACCGCAACCACCTGCATCGCTCTAGTACCCCCTGCAACACTCGCCCCAACACGCCTTATACGGATTGGCGTTGTGGCTGTCGAAATTGCGGCGGACTCCCCCGGCGAGTCCCGATCTGCCGCTCGGCTCTATGGATTTTTTCGTTGGGAAATCGACGATATCAAGACCGATGACGGGCCCCGACCGGCGACAGCGACCCCGATCCACGGCCGCCGATATTCGCCAACTCCCTGATCCTCGGCGCGTAACATTCCAACTTTGGTCGAAGGGGTCAAGGGCTAGTGTGCACTAAAGTGCTAGCCCACTGCATATTGTGGCATTTCCTGCCTGTGCCGCGACGCCGACCGTGCCGTCACCGGATAGATGAAATGGACTATTTGAGGTCTAGTTTGTACAGAATAAACGAATCACGCGAAAATTCGGCGCCGTATTAGTCTGAATCGATAGGGATGCGTCGGCGGTTTGCGGCGCCTGTCGTGGGTTTCGTGATGAACGCCAAGTTTTCGTTAATCTTTACCCGACATAACTGCATGGTCTAGTGGCGGCAATCCGCGCCCCGACGGTGTCCGCATGCACGATCTGGAAACCCTGAAACAGCGGTTCGACGGCGCCAAGGCCTCACTCGCCAAGCGCCGGCGGCGTAATGAGCGGGTCCGCAAGCACTTGACCCAGCTTACTGTCGCGCTCGACCGGCTCCCGGCCCGGGCGTCGGCCGGTCTGGCGGACCTGCGGGCGGAGGTCCGCCGCTTGGCGGTGGAGAACAGGCGCCTGCGCGATCTGGTCGCGCAACTTCAGACGGCCGCGTCGGTGCAACAGCCGGAGGCCAGGCGGCCGGCGTCAAAGTCGGACGTGGCGCGGCTGCTCGGCGGCGCCGACGATGAGGACGACAGCGACGCCGATGCGGATCTACGCCCGCCGGCGACGCGAATTCGTGAGGAGGCCGCGGCCGAGCGTCAGGGCACCGGCTCGGCGGCGGCGTCCGAGATCGTCCAGGGTCTGATCCGCGAACTGAACGAGGACTAGCGGGCTGCTGAAAAACTCCTCGCATTTGGTTTCATGAGGTGATTCTTTCGGTTTGGCAACCGAAGGAGGACCGGATGCGGGGTTCGGACCAGTCGAGCGGCAAGCTGTTCAGCTATGTGGACCTTGAGGATCGGGTGCCGCCGGACCATCCGCTGCGGGCGATCCGCGGTATCGTGAACGACGTCTTGACGGGTCTATCGGCCGAGTTCGAGAAGCTGTATTCGCACACGGGGCGGCCGTCGATCCCGCCGGAGAAGCTGCTGCGGGCGTTGCTGTTGCAGGCGTTCTACACGATCCGCTCGGAACGCCAGTTGATGGAGCAATTGGACTTCAGCCTGCTGTTCCGCTGGTTCGTCGGCCTGGCAATGGACGATGCGGTATGGGACGCGACGGTGTTCTGCAAGAATAGGGACCGGCTCCTGGAGGCGGAGGTATCGGCGAAGCTGCTGAACGGCGTGGTGGGACACGAGAAGGTGCGCCGCCTCCTCAGCCGGGAACACTTTTCGGTGGACGGCACCCTGATCGAGGCGTGGGCGTCGATGAAATCGTTCCGTCCCAAGGGGAGCGATGACGACGATGATCCGGGGCCGGGTCGCAATGCGGAACGGGAGTTCCATGGCGAGAAACGTTCCAACGAGACCCATGAGAGCGCCACCGACCCCGAGGCCCGCCTGTACCGCAAGGGGAACGGCAAGGAGAGCCGGCTCTGCTACATGGGCCACGCGCTGATGGAGCACCGCCATGGCCTGGTGGTTGGTGGCAGCCTCACGCAGGCCACCGGCACGGCGGAGCGCGATGCGGCGCTGGAGATGGTCGACCGTCACCGGCCCGGCCGGCGGCGCATCACCCTGGCCGGCGACAAGGGCTTCGACGTGGCGGACTTTGTTGAAGACCTGCGCGAACGCGAGATAACACCCCATATCGCGGTCCAGGGCCACGTCACCAAGACCGGCAAGCGGCGCAGGACCAAGATCGACGGGCGCACGACGCGCCACGCGGGATACGGCGTCAGTCAGCGTATCCGCAAGCGGATCGAGGAGATCTTCGGTTGGGTCAAGGTCCAAGGCGGTCAACAAAAGACGCGGTTCCGAGGCCGCCGCCGGGTCGAGGCGGCGTTCGTGCTGGCCCTGGCCGCTTACAACCTGGTCCGATTGCCCAAGCTGCTGGCGGAGGCGCCGCCATGACGAGGGAAATCGACTGCGCCCTGATCGGCAAGTGGCGCATCGTCGAGGCCGATTTGTGGGATCGCGACTACCTCGACCTCGTCGAACCGGCGCATATCACCTTTGAAGACAGTGGCCATGGCGAATTTGCCTTCGGTTGCGTCAATGGCGGCCTCGATTGCGAATATGGCCGCCGAATTATCTTCTTTACCTGGCAGGGTTTCGACGAAATGGACGAGGTCAGCGGCGACGGTTCAGCCGAACTCGATGACGATGGCTCCCTCGAGATCGAAATCCGCTTCCATCTCGGCGACGAAGCCATGCTAAAAGCCCGAAAATGGTGAGTTCTTCAGCAGCCTGCTAGAGCAATATCCGGCAAGATTATGCCGGCTTGGTTCAAGCTCATCGGATAAAGCTGATCTAGTCGCTCTCTCGCTGGTTCAGCTCGACCACTTCGCCGCCCTTCGACTTCTGCTTGGCGGCGGCGGGCTTCTTGTTACGCTTTTTTGAATCGATATCGCCGGCGATCACGCCGCCGGGCTCGATCTCGATCTTGTCGTAGCGGATCTTGCCTTCGATTCGGCCGGTCTTGCGCAGGATCAGTCGGTCGCGCGCGACAAGCGTGCCGTTGAAGCGGCCGCTGATATCGGCGACGTCGATTTCGCAATTGCCTTCGAACAGACCCGGCTCGGTGATCTTGATGTAGCGGCAGTCGATCGACGCCTCGATATGGCCCTCGACGATCAGCAGGTCGCAGGCCTTGATGTCCGCCTTGAGATGGATGTCCCGACCGACCGTCAGCCGGGCCCCCTGCGGCTCGCTATCCTGTTGCTTCGGCTGACAACTCGTGTCCGATTTCGGCGTACCGAATCCCGGAATGTCCGGCCGCCTGGGCGTCGCGATGACCGGCCCCGCCGGCGGGTCGCGCCGGGCCGGCTGCGCGCGCGACGACATGGCTCCCGGTGCGGCCGGGTCCAGCGGCGGCTTACGGTGGAACATGGCAATCTCCAAGTTTCGGATGGCGCTACCTTATGGTGTGCATACAGTGTTAATTGTCGGTTAAGTCGCGGCCGACTTGACCTGGCGAATTGCGACGCCTGGAGCAGCATCCGTTCAGACGGAATCGCTCTCAGCGATCCGACTGAACGGCTAAAGCTGCTCTACCTATTGATAAGTAGAGCAATTTTTTCCGACCGGACGGAACCGATCCGGTTCCGTCCGGTCGGAAATTGCTCTAGCGTTTGACGGATGGATTGGCTGGGCGGCGGCGCGTTGTTGACTTTCGTTGTTGAACGGCGGCCGTGCTGCGCCGGGTAAAACTGTTCTACGGCTGGATCGTGGTCGCCGCGGCTTTCGTGGTGATGATGACCGGGTTCGGCATCGCCTATTGCTTCGCCGCCTTTTTCGACGACCTGCAACGGGAATTCGCCGCCTCGCGCGGCGACGTGTCGCTGGTCTTCTCGCTCGCCGGATTCCTCTATTTCGCGCTCGGTGCGATCAGCGGCCCGGTCGCCGACCGGCTCGGTCCGCGCCGGGTGATCACCGGCGGCATGCTGGTGATCGGCATCGGGCTGCTGCTCGGCAGCCGGGCCGAGACGCTGTGGCAGGTCTATGCGACCTATGCGCTCGGCGTCGGCATCGGCGTCGGTCTTTCCTATGTGCCGGCGATCGGCACGGTGCAACGCTGGTTCGTGGCGCGCCGCGGCTTCGCCTCGGGCCTGGCCGTGGCCGGCATCGGCGTCGGCACCCTGGTCGGGCCGCTGCTCGCCGCCTGGCTGATCGACCAGTTCGGCTGGCGCGGCGCCTATCTGGTGCTGGCGGCCACGGCGGCACTGGCCGGCGGCGGCGCCGGCCTGCTGATCTACCACGGCCCGGCGGCGCTCGGCCTGAAGCCTGACGGCGGGCCGGCCGATCGGGACGGACTCGCCGGGCACGCGGCCGTGGCCGGTCTCGGGCTCGGCGAGGCGGTGCTGAGCCGCCCGTTCTGGCGGCTCTACGTCTCGGCGACGCTTTGCTCGTTCGGCCTGTTCGTGCCGTTCGTGCATCTGGCACCCTACGCCGTCGACCATGGCCTGTCGGAAACCGCCGGCGTCACCATGGTCAGCCTGATCGGCGTCGGCAGCGTGCTCGGCCGCTTCCTGCTCGGTTTCGTCGCCGACCGGTTCGGCCGCCGCCGCGCCTATCTCGCCATGTTCGTCGGCATGACGGTCGGGCTGCTCTGGTGGTATGTCGCGACCAGCATGGTCGCGCTCGCGGCCTTCGCGGTGTTCTTCGGCACCTTCTACGGCGGTTTCGTCGCGCTGGCGCCGGCGCTGGCGAGCGACTATTTCGGCGGCCGCAACATCTCCGGCATCATCGGCCTGCTCTACAGCGGCGTCGCCATCGGCACCCTGTTCGGCCCGGTGCTGGCTGGCGTCGCCTTCGACCTGATGGGATCCTACAAGCTGCCGATCCTGGCCGCCGCGGCGCTCAACCTCTGCGCCATCCTGGTCGCCCTGACCCTGGAAGAGCCGGCCGGCTGGCAAGTTACCTCCGCCGGTTGAGCTGCGCTCCGCCTACCTGTCCTGACGTCAGCCGGATATCGAGCGGGCCGGCCGCATTTCACCGAACAACTCCTCGCGATGGTCATGCGCCCAGGCCAGGCATTGCTCGAACGCCCTCAGGTTGGTGAAAAGCTCAGGCTCCGGCACGGAGGCCGCAAACACGATCGCCGTTGAATGGCGCACGGCCCCTTCCAGCATCAAATTGTCGACCATGTCGAACTGCTCTATTTGCATTCCCATGTCGTCGACGAGATCTTCGCTGGCCGTGCTTGTCGTCTTGGTCGCGCCGGACCGACGCTGGACGCGGTCGGCATAGGAATCGCTGATATTGGTATACGCGAGAACCGGCCGGTCGAGGGCGCGCATGAAGCCCATTTCATAAGCTGTTCCGACATCGGCGCTCGGTCCTCGGAAGGGCGTCATATTCGCAATGACCGCGTCGCAACGCCGCATGAGCTCCTCGTTCAACGCGCTGATCCGCAACCCCGCGGCCAGCGGAGCCAGGCTGCCGATATCGGCTTCCTTATCCAAAGGAAATGCGCCGTCGAAGCCATATCTGCGGCAGATTTTCTTCTTTTCCGCGCCGACTTCTTTCGCGTTGGGTAGGAAGACCTCCGGCCCGGCAAGATAGATTCGCGGTTGATGATTCATGTCATTCGACCGTGCGATTTGCCGCCACTGCCAAAAACTCCGATGCCAACTTCGCTGTCGATCCGAGCTTCAGGGGCGATTCCGACGATGTAGCGCCCGACGCCTGCGTGCCAGACTATCAGCGACGCCACCCCGCGAGCGAGGCCTTTTTCCAGCAACGGATCGGTCTCCGGCCACCAATGTTTAGATTATATCACTTAACAAGCTCCGAGAGTTTGCGATATTGTTTTTCGACTATTGCGCGATAATGCCAGATTCGGAGAATCGAGGAATTCGTCGATGCCTGTCGAAGATACGTACAATGAGCTGAAGGACTTCGAGGCGCGAAACGATCAAGCTCAGGCCGGATTACGCCAGATCGCGTCGGGCTGGATGTTGGCGACGATAGGCGCCATCGCGTTCGTGGCGACACAAACGAACCTCTGCGACGAAACCGGCGCGCTCAAGAATGTTGTCCTGATCGTCATCGCCAATCTCGCCGCCAGCGGCCTGTGGCTGTTGTGGTGGCTCGACCAGCGCGTCTATCAGTCGTTGCTGCATTCGGCCTTCATCGAGGGACTGCGGTACGAGATCAGGCACGAGGCGGAGGTGTTGCCGGTTCGCCGAATGATGTACAAGGCGCACCGTAATCTCTCGCCCAAGATCGTGGTGTTCTATCTGGTGCCCGTGGTCGTTCTGCTGCTCGTGACTGCATCGGCGCCGTTCGAACTGTTCGTTGCGTCCTGTAGAACGTTCTTCGCCGGCTCCGACAAATCGATTCCGGCGGCGACATTGGCCCTGCCGCCCAAGTATTTTTCGTTGCCGTTGCTAGGTCTGATTTCGCTGCACATGCTCACGGATGTCGCGCGCTGGCTGTTGCTGAGGGCTGCCCCGCAGCGTCGTCTCTTGGGCCGTTCGGGGTTTCGAAAGAAGGTCGATCTCTATGAGGATGAACGGCTCAGGACATTCGTGGAGCGGCCAGACGATTGGAAGCCGGATGCCGAACGGAAGCCGGATGCCGAACAACCATAGAGGCGCCCGACCGGTCACTTCCGCCGGCTGAGCACCGCCTCGCGATAGGTGATGTAGAGGCCGCTGCCGATGATGATCGCGGCGCCGAGCCAGGTGAGGGCGTCGGGGAAGTCGCCGAAGATGGCGTAGCCGAGGACCGTCGCGCCGACCAGCTGGCCATAGCCGAATGGCGAGACCACCGGCACCGGCGCGTACTGGAAGGCCATGACCACGCACCAATGGCCGAGCCCGCCAAAGACGCCGAGGCCGATGAACAGCAGCCAGTCGGTCGCGTCTGCCGGCAGGCGCCAGTCGATGAACGGCGTCGCCAGGCTGGCCGCCGCGACGCCGACCACGGCCGCGTAGGTGATGGTGGTCGCGGCCGCGTCCTGGCCGGTCAGCTTGCGGGTCAAGATCTGGTAGAGCGCGTAGCAGGCGGCGGCGCCGAGCACCAGGCCGGCCGCCCAATGGGTGCCGCCGAGGCCCGGCCGGATGATGATCAGGGCACCGACGAAGCCGATCAGCACGGCGCTCCAGCGCCGGATGCCGACATGCTCGCCCAGCATCGGCACCGCCAGCGCCGTGACGATCAGCGGCCCGGTGAAGCTGATCGACGCCGCGGTCGGGATCGAGATGAAGCCGAGGGCGGAGAAATAGAAGCTGGTCGAGGCGAACAGCAGCACCGAGCGTAGGATCTGCAGGCCCGGCCGCGCCGTGGCGAACAGGCGGCGGCCATATGCCGGCAGGAACACCAGCAGCATGAATGCGAAGTGGCCCGCATAGCGCGCCCAGACGATCTGCGCGATGTCGTAGTCGGCGGCGAGGTACTTGACCGAGACGTTGAGGAACGGGAACACCGCGACCGCCGCGACCATGAAAAAAATGCCGCGCAGCGTGGCGCGGCGGTAATCGACCAATTCATGGGAAACGCGGGACGGCGACATCGCCGGCAACAAACCACGGATCGGCGGCCAAGGGCAATGCGCGCGGCGCATGGCTACCCGGCAAAACGCCGCCGTCAGAGCAAATCGAACAGGTTCCGCCGGCCATGGACGACGCGGACGATTTCGACGTCGTTTTCGATGACCCGGTTAAAGAACCAAATAGACGCCGACGACGAGATATCGGAGCCCCGGCCGGATATCCTCGCGTGCGGCGCCCAACTCCGGATGCTTGACGAGCCTGCGGCAGGTCTCGTCGATGCGGTCCAACAGCCGGTCGGCCGCCGCGGTGTCATCCGAGGCGATCGTCTGCCAGATCTCGATCAGGTCTTGCCGCGCGCGGCGCGTGCGGCGCACGCGACTCATGCCGCTGGCTTGCCGCGTCGCGCCGCCTGCTTGATGTCGTCGATGGTTTCGTCCGGATCGGCAGGCCCGCCCGCCAGCCCCTGATCCCAAAGCTGACCGAGGAGGCGCTTGGCCCGCCAATCGCGCAAGGCCTCACGGATCACTTCGCTCGACGACGCGTAATCGCCGCTCGTCACGGCGTCGTCCACCATCCGCGCTTGCTGCGCCGTCAACGAAACGCTGATCTTCTCGACCACGGGTCCCTCCATTGCGATCCGACAAGAGTACGAATTTTTCCTACTTTTGCAAGACCGCCGGCAGCCGCCGGGTCGGGCCGCGGGCCCCGGCCGACAGCGGATCAGGCGGGTGCGTTCCAGGCCGGCGTCGCGATCGTCTTGACCGCGGCCCGCCCGGCGGCTCGTCAGGCGCCGACGAACGCCGCCGCGTTGTCGCGGACGAAGGCTTCCCAGCTCTGCGGCGGGCGGCCGCCGACACGCTCCACCACGTCGGTCACCGCCGCGAAATAGCCGTCCTTGTGGTCCTGGGTGATGTGCTCCAGGTGCTGGACCAGGGTCTCGGGCATGCCGGATGCCCGCAGGCCCTCGGCGAAGGCGGCATAGGGGATGTCGACATACTCGACCGGCTTGCCGAGCACCCGGCCGACGGTCGCCGCCATCTCGGCGAGGCTGAGCGCTTGCCCGCCGGTCACCGTGTAGGCCTGGCCGAGATGCGGTTCGGGGTCGAGCAGGCAGGCGACCGCGACCCGGGCGATGTCGGCGGCCGTGACCGCGGCGTGGCGGCCGTTGCCCAAGGGCAGGTACATCTTGCCGTCCTGGGCGATGCCGGCGGCGGTGAGGCGCGGCCAGTTCTCGGCGAAGAAGCTCGGCCGCAGATGGGTGACGCCGATCCCGGCCCATTCCAGCAGCCGCTCGGACAGCCAGTGTTGGTTGGCGCTCTGGCTCGGATGGTTGTCGCGCACCTCGATCTGCGACATGTCGACGACATAGTCGAGCACGCCCTCCTTGGCCACCAGGATCAGGTTGGCGGTCGCCTCGACCAGCCGGTCGCTGAACGGCAGGCAGAGATAGGCGCGGCGGATGCCGGCCATCGCCGGGCGCAGGCTCGCGACGTCGAGCAGGTCGCCTTGCACGACCTCGGCGCCGAGCCGGACCAGGGCATCCGACCGGTCGTCGAGCCGGTGTACCAGGGCGCGCACCGGCTGGCCGCGTTCGATCAGTTGTTCGACCGCGGCGCGGCCGGTCTGGCCGGTGGCGCCGGTGATCAGGATGGTCGGGTCGGGCATGGTCGGTCTCCATTGACAAGTTATGTGTATATACACTAACAATGGTGACGGCATCCGGATGTTCAAGAGGCGAGGGCGGGAAACATGAACCAGAGTATGCGTGGATTTCACTGGGCCGTGCTTCTGCTGGCGGCGGTGCTGCTCGGCAGCTCCTTCCTGATGATCAACGTCGCGGTCGCCGAGGTGCCGCCCTTCACTATCGCCGCTGTGCGAGCGCTGGCGGCGGCGCCGTTGGTCTGGCTGTTCCTGCGCCTGACCGGCGGCAGCCTGCCGCCCCTGTTCCGAGATGGTGGCCGCGCCTGGCTGCCGTTCGTCGTGATTGGCCTGTTGGCCGGCGCGATCCCGTTTTCCGCCGTCGCCTGGGGCCAGCAGCATATCGAGAGTGGCCTCGGTGGCATCCTGTTCGGCACCATCCCGGTGTTCGCCGTGCTGCTGGGGCCGTTCCTGGTGCCTGACGAGGGCTTCTCGGTCGGCGGGCTGATCGGCGCGCTGATCGGCTTTGCCGGCGTGGTGCTGGTGGTCGGGCCGAGCGCGCTCGCCGGTGCCGGCGATCAGCTGCTCGGCGTCGCCATCACCCTGTTCGCGGCGCTCAGCTATACGCTCAGTGTCATGTATGTGCGCCGCCTGACCGGATTCTCGCCGGTCGCCATCGCCGCCGGGCAGTTGATCGCCGCCGCCCTGATGCTGGCACCGGTCGCCCTGGCGCTCGACGCGCCCTGGACGCTCAGCCCGGGCCTGGTCTCCCTCGGCGCCATCGCCTGGGTGGCGATCGCCAGCACCGCCGTGCCCATGGTGCTGTTTTTCTGGCTGGCGCAACAGGTCGGCGCCACGCGGACGGCGCTGGTGCCGCTCTTCATGCCGGTGGTCGCGGTCGGCCTCGGCGCGGCGGTGCTCGGCGAGGCGCTGCCCTGGTCGGCCTATCTCGGCTTGGTTCTGATCATGGCCGGCGCCGCCGCCGTCAGCCGCCGCCCCGCGCCGGCGCCGGAGCGGGCGTGAGTGGCGCGGCATACCGGCCCGTCCGCGCGCTCGCCAGTGCCGGCCGGCCGCGCTAGTATGGCGCCCCGACAACGCCGCAAGGGAGGCTGCCGTGATCGTCGACCAGGTCTGGACCGGAAACGACTACCGCAATTTCAACTATCTGATCGTCTGCCCGGAGACCGGCGAGGCGCTCGCCGTCGACCCGCTCGACCACGAGAAATGCCTCGGCCGCGCCAAGGACAAGGGCTGGCAGATCACCCAGGTGCTGAACACGCATGAGCATTTCGACCATATCGGCGGCAACGAGGCGGTGATCGCGGCGACCGGCGCCAAGCTGCTCGCCCATGCCAACGCCGCCGGCAAGATCCCCAACATGGACCGGGGCCTCGGCGCCGGCGACGTGGTCAAGGTCGGCAAGACGGTCGAGCTCGAATCCCTCGACACCCCGGGCCATATGCTCAGCCATGTCTGCCTGCTGTCGCGGACCGACACGCCGGCGCTGTTCTGTGGCGACACCCTGTTCAACGCCGGCGCCGGCAACTGTCACAACGGCGGCCATCCCGAGGAGCTGTACCAGACCTTCGTGCAGCAGCTGGCAAACCTCTCGGACGACACCCTCATCTATCCG
>CAJHXX010000562.1_pt1 | contig 23572 bp, 20 predicted proteins | sample 9198511 | NCBI WGS metagenome assembly CAJHXX01 (sample SAMEA7708325, study PRJEB35096) | sediment metagenome | biome: marine neritic benthic zone biome [ENVO:01000025]; feature: sediment [ENVO:00002007]; material: shallow marine sediment [ENVO:03000034] sea grass bed [ENVO_01000059] ...
CGGACAAGTACCCGGCCGGCTATGGCTTTCCGCCGGGCACCAAGGTCTACCACCGCGACCAGCTCGACCGGGTGCAGCGCGAACTGCGCGAGATCCCCGGCGTCACCGTGCTGGTCTATGACCAGACCTGCGCGGCCGAGAAGCGCCGCCGGCGCAAGCGCGGCACGTTCCCGGATCCGGCCAAACGCGCCTTCATCAACGACCTGGTCTGCGAGGGCTGCGGCGACTGCTCGGAGACCTCGAACTGCGTCTCGGTGCAGCCGCTGGAGACCGAGTTCGGCCGCAAGCGGCAGATCGACCAGTCGAACTGCAACAAGGACTTCTCCTGCCTGAAGGGTTTTTGCCCGAGCTTCGTCACCGTGCATGGCGGCCGCGTACGCAAGGCGGCGCCGGCCGGCCCGGCCGAGGTCGCCGGCGACCCGTTCGCCGACCTGCCGATGCCGCAGATCGCCTCGGCCGCCGAGCCCTACGGCATCATCGTCACCGGCATCGGCGGCACCGGCGTGATCACCATCGGCGCCCTGCTCGGCATGGCGGCGCATATCGAGGGCAAGGGCGTCACCGTGCTCGACCAGACCGGCCTCGCCCAGAAGAACGGCGCCGTCGCCACCCATGTCCGCGTCGCCGACAACCCGGACGACCTGCATGCCGTCCGCGTCGCCGCCGGCGGCGCCAACCTGGTGCTCGGTTGCGACATCGTCGTCGTCGCCGCGCCGGATACGCTGTCGCGCATGAACCAGGGGATGAGCCGGGCGGTGGTGAATTCCTACGTGCAGCCGCCGGCCGCCTTCGTCATGGATCAGGCGATCGACCTCTCCGCGGCGCCGATGATGAAGAACATCTCGGAGGCGGCCGGCGAGGGCCGCGCCGATTTCGTCAACGCCACCAAGCTCGCGACGGCGCTGATGGGCGATTCCATCGCCACCAACCTCTTCATGGTCGGCTATGCCTTCCAGAAGGGGCTGATCCCGCTCGGCGCCGAGGCCATCGCGGCGGCGATCGAGCTCAACGCCGTCGCCGTCGAGGCCAATCTGCGCGCCTTCGCCTGGGGCCGGCTGGCGGCGCATGACCTGCCCAAGGTCGAGGAAATCGCGGCGCCGCTGATCCGCGAGGAGGCGAAGCCGGAGACCCTGACCCAGGGCCTGGATGCGTTGGTCGAGCGGCGCGTCGCCTATCTCACCGACTACCAGGACGCGGCCTACGCCGCCCGCTACAAGGACCTGGTCGACCGGGCCGCCGCGGCGGAGCAGGTCAAGGCCAGGGGCCGCACCGACCTCGCGGAGGCGGTCGCGCGCAACTACTTCAAGCTGATGGCCTATAAGGACGAATACGAGGTCGCGCGGCTCTACACCTCCGGCGAGTTCCAGGCCAAGCTGGCGCAGCAGTTCGAGGGCGACTTCAAGCTCAGCTTCCACCTCGCCCCGCCGCTGATCGCTGGACGCGACCCGGAGACCGGCCGGCTGCGGAAGCGCGAATGGGGCGCCTGGGCAGCCACCGCCTTCCGACTGCTGGCGCCGCTCCGCCGCTTGCGCGGCAGCGCCCTCGACGTCTTCGGCTACACCGCCGAGCGCCGCGCCGAGCGGCAGCTGATCCGCGACTACGAGGCGGTGATGGCCGAAGTGATCGACGGCCTCAGCGCGGACAACCACGTGCTGGCGCAGCAGATCGCCGAGATCCCCGACCGGATCCGCGGCTTCGGCCACGTCAAGGAGGCCAACATCGCCAAGGCCAAGGCCGCCGAGGACCGCCTCCTCGCCGCCTACCGCATGCCGGCCCCGCAGGCCAGCGCGGCGGAGTAGGAACTATCGAGGCTAACGCGCCGTCATGCCGCCGTCGGCGGTCAGGATGGTGCCGGTGGTGAAGGAGGATTCGTCCGCCGCCAGGTAGAGGATGGCGTAGGCGATCTCCTCCGGCGTGCCGAGGCGGTTCATCGCCTGGCGCTCTTCGATGCCGCGCTTGAACGCCGCCGGGTCGTTGGACTTGGCCATCATCTCCCGGTGGTAGGCCGTCTCGATGGTGCCCGGCGCGACCGCGTTGACGCGGATGTTGTCGGCCACATGGTCGAGCGCCACGGCCCGGGTCAGCGCGGCGACGCCGCCCTTGGAGGCGCAATAGGCGGCGCGGTTTTCGATCCCGACAAACGACACCACCGAGGCGGTGTTGACGATGACACCACCGCCCTGCTCGCGCATCACCGGGATCGCGTGGCGGCAGCCGAGATAGACGCCCTTCAGGTTGACCGCCATCAGCTTGTCCCAGTCGTCTTCCTCGGTCTCGACCACGCCGCCCGGAATGCCATAGCCGGCGTTGTTGACCAGCACGTCGAGGCGGCCGAAGCGGTCGACCACCGTCGCCACCATGGCCTCGACATCGGCCGACGACGCGACGTCGACGGTCACCGCCAAGGCCGCGTCGCCGATCTCGCCGGCGACCGCCTCGGCCGCCGCGCCGTCGATCTCGGCGACGGCGACCCGTGCCCCTTCCGCCGCGAACAGGCGGCAGGCCGCCGCCCCGATGCCCGAGCCGCCGCCGGTGACAATCGCAACCTTGTCCTCCAAGCGCATGCAGTCTCCCTACCCTTCCAGAAAGCCGATCGCCAGGTCGGCGAAATCGTCGGCGAAGGCGCGCGGGTAGAAATGACCGCCGGTCTCGGCGATTTCGACCCGGGCGCCGGGGATCAGTTGACCCAGCTCCTCCGAATAGTAGGCCGGCGTCACGATGTCGTCGCGGGCGCAGGAGACCAATGTCGGCGCCGTCAAACGGCCGAGCTCGGCGCGGCGGTCGAAGCGGAGGATGGCGTCGATCCGGGACAGCATCACCTCGGCGGGCGCGAATTGCGCGACCGCCGGGCCCTCGCCGGCCTCGATTTCCTCGGCGTGGTCGCGGAAGAACCAGGGCGCGTTCATGAACAGCGCGTGGCTGCGGACATAGGCCTCCGGCCCGCTGTCGCGCAGGATCCGGGCACGGACCTCGAACAGGCGGCGGAAATAGGCGTCCGCCGCGGTCCAGGTGGCGCTCAGCACCAGGCGGTCGATCCGTTCCGGCCGGTCCAGGCCTAAGGTCTGGCCGATGGCGCCGCCGGTCGAATGGCCGATCAGATGCGCCCGCTCGATCCCCAACGCGTCCATCAATTGCAGCAGGTCGTCGGCCATCTGCTCGATCGAATAGTCGATCGGCGAATGGCTGCTCTGGCCGGTGCCGCGGTGATCGTGCAGGACCACCCTGAACCGTTCGGCGAAGCGCGGCACCAGCGGCGCCCAGTAGGACGCGACGCCGCCGAGGCCGGAGACCAGCAGCAAGGGCGGCCCGTCGCCGGCCGCCTCATAGGCCAGCTTCTCGCCGCCGCGGAGCGTCAGGAAGTCCATGCGCCGCGGCTCAGTCGTCGCCGGCGACGCTGCCGAACACCGTCTCGCGCTCGATCCGCTCGACGTCGTCGGGGCGCGGGAACGGTTCCGGCGCCGGCTGGCCCGCCTCGCGCGGCCGGCCGATCGCCTGGAAGAAGTCCTCCAGCCCGCCCGGCATCAGCACCCACATCATCTTCAGATCCTGGTCGGTGTCGTTGACGATCTTGTGCCTGTTGCCGGGGCCGACATAGGCGACGGTGCCGGGTACCACCGGATGGGCCTCGCCGTTGACCAGCACTTGGCCGGTGCCTTCGAAGAAGAACAGGATCTCCTCGTTGACGTCGTGCAGATGCTCCCGGATATGGCTCATCGGCGCGATCACCTGGACGCCGGAGGCGAACCGGTCGCCGACGGCGACGTTGCGCTTCGAGACCTGGACCTCGGCATAGCCGTTGGCCGGCACCGGCTGCCAAAAGCTGTCGCCCTCGCCCGGCTGCACGACAACGGCCGGGCCGCGCTCGCGATCGGTCATGACTTGCCCTTTCCTCGATTGCGCCGAATGCGGCACCGTCATGCTACGCAGGGTGCCGGAGGGCTGTCAAAGCGCCGCGTTGCGCGGCAGTCACTCAGCTTGAACTCGATGTGCCGGAGGCAGAATGCGGAGTCGAATGTCGGCTTGGCGGATGAAAGCGGTCGACGCTTCTCTGCGGCGATCTAGACCGGGAATTCCAGCCAAAGCCGACGTTCGCCCTATGCGGTCTTCCGACTTTTTCCTCCTGTTGCTGCTAGTTTTTCTTCCAGTCGCCTTCCTTGTTCCACCAGCGGCTTGGGTTGTCCTTGTCGTCCAGCCCTTTGCACTGGCTGCGCAATACCTCTGTCACAGTGATGACGGGTTCGTAGTAGCTGTGAACCTCGTATACTGCTTCGATCACCGCGTTCAGCATGTCGTTGTCGCGCGGGATGAAGAAACGCATCTCATCAACGCCCGGACGGTGACGGGTGTCCTCCTCAGCGCCGGTGGGCGTGCCCGCGCGGGGGCGGTAGTATTCGATTCCGCCAGGGGCGCGATAGCCATTCCTGTCAGTGTTGCCCTGCTTCAAGGGCGCAACCTCGGCTATCGCATCAAAGATACGATCGACGTCCTCGTCCGGTGCCTGGAACATGAGGAGCCACATCGGCTGCATTTCGATAGGTCGCGTGTCAAACCCTTCTCGCAAGATGTTCGGTTCAGTCATGGCGTACCCCCTGTTCCAGAAGCTCAAACCCAGTAATTCCGAATTCGTAAAGTTCGCTGTTGTCCGGCCGCATGGCGCGCGCAATCAGCTTGCCATCGTCGGACTGGTAGACCGCATGGGTCGTATGAAGCGCCCGATAGCAATGCGTCCCGTCGGGATAGTAGTATTTGTTCATCGTTGTCTCCTCAGTCGAGTTGGCCGGGCAGTCCGCGCCCGTTGTTCCACCAACGGTTCGGGTTGGTGCTGTTGGGATCGTAGTTGGCCCGGCTGGCCCAGTCCTCACGAAGGAAAATCACCGGCTGCTCGTAATGGTGGACGTATAGAATTGCGTCCATGACCTTCCCGAGCATCTCCAGATTCCGTTCGATGGAGATCTTCAGTTCGACCATCGGATAGGTTTCGGTCGCGCCGGCCTCGTAGCATTTCTTATGCGTCGTTGTGGTCGAATTCGCTTGCGGCTGCGCCGTCTCTTTGCCCACGGCCGAGATCGACGCGTTTCTCTTGTACCTGCCGTACCCTAAAGGATGCACATTCAGAACGGCATCGAGTATCCGGTCGGTGTCCTCGGGTAAGGTCTGGATTTCGAGCGTCCAGACCGGTTCGAATGTTCCGGAATTCGGATTATTGTAGTTTTCCAGCATGGACAGCCTCCGTTTTCGAGAGCATCGATATCACAACGCTGCTGACAACAGGATGTCAGCAGCGTTGTGATATTGTCCAACATGCCTCGCTCGACCCGCCTTTTCGAGATCATCCAGCTTCTGCGTCACGCAGATGCCCCCGTGACAGCGCAGGAAATCGCGGGGGCGTTGGAAGTTACGAAACGCACGATCTACCGCGACATCGCGGCTCTTCAGGCGATGCGGCTTCCAATAGATGGTGAGGCGGGCGTCGGCTATGTCATGCGATCCGGATTCGATCTGCCGCCGTTGATGTTCTCTCAAGACGAAATGGAAGCGATTGTTGTCGGGCTCGCACTACTCGGTCGCACAGGCGATCGAGGGCTTGAACGCTCGGCCGAAAGCGCAGCTTCAAAGATATCCGACGTTGTGCCGGATGAGAGGCAGCGCACGGCGCCCCTGCATGTGTCTCGATGGAACCGCATCCCGCAGCCTAGTATTCAGACAAGCGCGCTGCGCCGGTTCATACGAGAGGAAGCCGAGTTGAAGGTCACCTATGTCGATCTGAAGGATCAGCGCACGACCCGCCGTATCAAGCCGCTCGCGCTGATTTACTACATCGACGCGGTCATTCTGGCCGCTTGGTGCGAGTCGCGACAGGCATTCCGCCATTTCCGGATCGACCGGATCGAGCACTGCAAGCCGACGGGCAATCGCTTTTGCGGATTGAGCGAGGAACTGCTGCAGCGATGGGAGAAAGGGAACGAGCTTTCATGACACTCGCTTCGCCGATTGGTGTGCCGCCAACGTCTGCTCCACGCAAGGGCGCTTGTAAATTCATCGACTTGGGAGGGCCCGCAATGGGCTCGATCCGGTCGTTGCGCTCCGGAGAATGAATGACCGCTCCTGTTAAGGCTTGTCCGACACCCGCCGCCCGCGCCAACAGCACCTGCCTTCGGCGGCGGGTGTCCGACAACCCTTAACACTGGCCGAAGTGCTGATGAAGGTGCGTCGATTTCTGCCGTTGGGCGTAAGGCAGACCTGGTTAGCCGACACGCCGGCGTCCAGGGCGCTGGTTCGGCGGAACTCCCAACTGAGACTGCACCCGTTGTACCTCAAGTTGCGCTCGGGGGCCGCATCTGACATTACTGCACGCCATCCGACCACGATCCGCCGCCGGACCGATTTGATCGAATGATGCCGCTGACCATCCTTGCCGGCCTGTCGCTCGCCGCCTGGCTCTACCTGATGGCCTTTCGCGGCGGCTTCTGGCGGGCCGACCAACGCCTCGCTGCGATACCGGATGCGTTGGCGAACCCACCCGAGGTGGCCGTGGTGGTCCCGGCCCGGAACGAGGCCGAGGTGATCGGCCCGGCGCTGGCCTCGCTGATCGGCCAGGACTATCCGGGCAAGCTGACCATCGTGCTGGTCGACGACCACAGCGATGACGGCACCCGGGCCGCCGCCGAGGCGGTCGCGGCGGCGCCGAACCGGGCGCTGCATGTGATCGGCCCCGGCGACCTGCCGCCCGGCTGGTCGGGCAAGCTCTGGGCCGTGCATGCCGGGATCGAGGCCGCCGACCAGCTGGCGCCCAACGCCGAGTACCTGCTGTTGACCGATGCCGACATTGCCCACGCGCCGGACAACCTGACCCGCCTGGCCGCCAAGGCGGTGGCCGAGCGCCTGGACCTGGTGTCGTTGATGGTGCTGCTCGCCTGTGAGCGCGGCTGGGCGCGCTTGCTGGTGCCGGCCTTCGTGTTCTTCTTCCAGAAGCTCTATCCGTTTCCCTGGGTCAACAACCCGGCCCGCCCGGAGGCCGGCGCCGCCGGCGGCTGCATGCTGGTGCGCCGCGACGCGCTCGCCCGCGCCGGCGGCATCGAGTCGATCCAGACGGCGCTGATCGACGACTGCGCGCTTGGCGCCCGTATCAAATCATTGGTGGCGGAGGGCGGCGGCGGCATCTGGCTCGGCCTGGCCGAGACCACCGTGAGCCTGCGGCCCTATCCCGATCTCGGCGACATCTGGGAGATGGTGGCGCGCACCGCCTTCACCCAGCTCCGCTATTCGCCGCTGCTGCTGGCCGGCACCCTGCTCGGCATGGTGCTGATCTATCTGGTGCCGCCGGCTGCCGTGCTGGCCGCACCGGCGGGTGTCGGCCCGGCCGTCGTCGGCGCCGGCCTCGGCGCCTGGTTCCTGATGGCCGCCGCCTTCCGGCCGACCTTGAAACTCTACGGCAAACCGGCCTATCTGGCGCCGGCGCTGCCGCTCGCCGGCCTGCTCTACACCGCGATGACGGTCGATTCGGCGATCCGCCACTGGCGCGGACGCAGCGTCACCTGGAAAGGCCGGGTATATTCCCCGGCGGAAGGACCGTGACCAAGATGGCCGAAGCCGTCGAGACCCCCTCGGGCAAGGGCGCCGGCGACGAGAATTTCCCGGTCGGGTCCTGGCTGCTGCCGGCCCGGCTCCGGGCGCATGTGGCGACTTTCTATGCCTTCGCCCGCGCCGCCGACGACATCGCCGACAACCCGGCGCTGGCGCCGGCCGATAAGATCGCCCGCTTGGACGCCTTCGACCGGGCGCTGATCGGCGCGGAGGCCGGCAACCCGGCCCTGACCAAGGCCGCGCGCATGCGGGCCAGCCTGGCCGTGACCGGCGTCACCGACCGCCATTGCCGTGACATCCTGATCGCCTTCAAACAGGATGCGGCGAAGACCCGCTACGACGATTGGGCCGATCTCGCCAACTACTGCCGCTATTCGGCCTCGCCGGTCGGCCGCTACCTGCTCGACCTGCATGGCGAGCCGGCCGAGAACTACGCCGTCTCCGACCCGCTTTGCGACGCCTTGCAGGTGATCAACCACCTGCAGGACTGCGCCGCGGACTACCGCGCCCTGGACCGCGTCTACCTGCCGCGGGACTGGATGGCCGAGGCCGGCGTCGAGGTCGCGGCGCTGGACGGCCCGGCGGCAGGCCCCGGCCTGCGCCGGGTGATCGACCTGGCGCTCGACGGCACCGAGCGCTGGCTGGCCACCGCCGCCGCCCTGCCGGCACGGACGCGCGATGCCCGGCTCGGGATGGAATCCGCCGCCATCCTTCGCCTCGCCCGGCGCCTGTCGCGGGAGCTGCGCCGCCGCGACCCCCTGGCCGAGCGGGTCGTGCTCGGCAAGTCTCAATCCCTGGCGGTCGCGGGAATCGGCGCTCTCGGCTTCATCCTCGGCCGCATCTTCCGGCCGCGGCGCGCCGCGCGCGCCATGCGCGACAGCATTTGACAAAACTTTGATGCGAACTGTTTGTAAGTGGGGCCGAAGAGTCACACATCGCAACTAATCGCCTGATTCGCCAAAAAGTTGCTTGAGAATCGCGCCGCGATTGCCCAGTTTCGGGCACGCTTCCGCAGTCAGCCCGACAAATCCAGTCAAAATCCATGGATGGCAGGAGAATGCTGAAACTTAATACTTTGTTAGACTCGGTTAATCAACCGAGCGACTTCCGCAATCTGGATCTTGACGACCTGACACGCCTTGCTGCCGAAGTTCGGCAGGAGACCATCGAAGCGGTGTCCATCACCGGCGGTCATTTGGGTGCTGGTCTCGGTGTCGTGGAATTGACTGTCGCGCTTCATTACGTGTTTGACACGCCGCGCGACCGCCTGATCTGGGATGTGAGCCATCAGGCCTACCCGCACAAGATCCTGACCGGCCGGCGCGATCGCATCCGCACCCTGCGCCAGGCCGACGGGCTCTATGGCTTCACCAAGCGGTCCGAAAGCGAATACGACCCGTTCGGCGCGGCGCACAGCTCGACGGCGATATCCGCCGGCCTCGGCATGGCGATGGCGCGCGACCTCGGCGGCGACGACCGGCGGGTGATCTCGGTGGTCGGCGACGGTGCGATGAGCGCCGGCCTCGCCTATGAGGGGCTCAACAACGCGGGCGGCCTCGGCAGCGGCCTGGTCGTCGTCCTGAACGACAACAACATGTCGATCGCGGACGCGGTCGGCGCCCTGACCAACTATCTCGTGCGCCTGGTCTCGCGCGACAAATACACCTCGATCCCGGCACTGCGGGCCGCCCTGGCCGACCGCTTTCCGACGGTCTTCGAACGCCTCAGCGACCGGGCGGGCGAGATCTTGCGGGATCTCGACGCCGGGGACACGCTGTTCGACCAAATGGGCTTCGAGTATGTCGGGCCGGTCGACGGCCACAACCTCGAGCATCTGATCCCGGTCTTGCAGACGGTGCGCGACGCCAAGCCCGACCGGCCCGTCTTGATCCACGCGGTGACCGAGAAGGGCTACGGATACGCCCCCGCCGAGCAGGCGACCGACAAGTACCACGGCGTCGGCAAGTACGATGTCGCCACCGGCGAGCAGGTGAAATCCGTGCCTAAGGCGCCGAGCTACACCGGGGTGTTCGCCGACGCGCTGATCCGCGAGGCCGAGCACGACGAGAAGATCGTGGCGATCTCGGCCGGCATGCCGTCGGGCACCGGCGTCGACAAATTCGCCAAGCGGTTCCCCGAGCGCAGCTTCGACGTCGGCATCGCCGAGCAGCACGCGGTCACCTTCGCCGCCGGCCTGGCGACCGAGGGCTACCGGCCGTTCTGTGCCATCTATTCGACCTTCCTGCAGCGCGGCTATGACCAGATCGTGCACGACGTGGCCCTGCAGGGCCTGCCGGTGCGCTTCGCCATCGACCGCGCCGGCCTGGTCGGCGCCGACGGCCCGACCCATGCCGGGTCGTTCGACATCGCCTATCTCGGCTGCCTGCCGAACATGGTGCTGATGGCGGCGGCCGACGAGGCGGAGCTGGTGCATATGGTGGCGACGGCGGCGGCCTATGACGAAGGCCCGATCGCCTTCCGCTATCCGCGTGGCGAAGGCTGCGGCGTGCCGATGCCGAATAGCGGCACGACGCTGCCGATCGGCCGCGGCCGGGTGATCCGCGAAGGCGGCTCGGTCGCATTGCTGTCCTTCGGCGCGCGGCTCGGCGAATGCCTGGAAGCGGCCGACCGGCTGGCCCAGCGAGGTTGCTCGGCCACGGTGGCCGATGCGCGCTTCGCCAAGCCCCTGGACGAGGCGCTGATCGCCCGCCTGGCGGCGGAACATGAGGCCCTGATCACCATCGAGGAGGGAGCGGTCGGCGGCTTCGGCAGCCACGTCCTGCAGTTCCTGGCCTCCAATGGCCTGCTGGACGGTCACCTGAAAGTCAGGTCGATGACCTTGCCCGACCGCTTCATCAACCATGGCAGCCCCGCCGGGATGTATGAGGATGCCGGCCTGACCGCCGCGGATATCGTCGAGACGGCGCTGGCCGCCCTCGGCCCGGCGGCGGCCCGGCAGTGGGTCGCGCAGATGCGCGCCGCCCCGGCGTAGGCGGACCGGGCCGGGGGGCGAAAATCGGTTGATCTTGGCCGTAAAGTTGCTACACCGGAACCCTGTTGCGTGCGGGCGCGGGCGTGCGGGGGACGACTCCGCGGCACAGGAACCGACCGGCCGTGGCGTCCGATAACAAGGGCCGAAGGGGAGGCCGAATTCATGCTTGCGTCCGAGCAAGTGCCGAAAGATTCCGGTTCGAAACCGGTGTTCGCCGCCGGGTCCCGGCAGGATCTGGCCGCCGCCATCCAGCATGTGCGCGAGGTGGTGATGCGGTCGGGCAGTTCCTTCATCTGGGGCATGCGCGTCCTGCCGCAGGCGCGGCGCGAGGCGATGTACGCGATCTACGCCTTTTGCCGCGAGGTCGACGACATCGCCGACGGCCCGGACCCGGTCGTCGACAAGATCTGCGGGCTGGCCGAGTGGCGCGAGGAAATCGACCGGCTCTACGATGGCGCGCCGACCCGGCCGACCACGCTCGCGCTGGCCGGCCCGGTGCGCGACTTCGACCTGCCGAAGGCGGAGTTCCTGGCAATCATCGAGGGCATGGAGATGGACGCGCACGATATCGCGTCGGCGCCCTCGATGGCGGATTTCAGGGCCTATTGCCGGCGCGTCGCCGGCGCCGTCGGGCTGCTGTCGGTGCGCGCCTTCGGCGCCATCCAGCCGCCGGCGGACGAGTTCGCCCTGACACTCGGCGATGCCCTGCAGTTCACCAATATCCTGCGCGACATCCGCGAGGACGCGGATATGGGACGGCTCTACCTGCCGCGCGAGCTGCTCGAGGGCCAGGGCATCCCGATCGCCGATCTGGATGCGGTACTGGCGCATCCGAAGCTGCCGGCCGTTTGTGCCGAACTGGCCGAGATGGCGGCCCAGCGCTTTCGCAAATCAGCCGCCCTGGCCGAGCAATGCAATCGTCACGTGTTGCGGCCGGCGCTGATCATGATGGGCGTCTACAGCCGGATTCTGGACCGCCTGCGGCGCCGCGGCTGGGAACGCTTCGATCAGCCGGTGCGGCTATCGAAGCCCGAAAAGCTGTGGATCGTCGCCCGAGAGGGGCTGTTCTAGGGCGAATGGGCAGGGTTCATGTCATAGGTGCCGGCCTGGCCGGCCTGTCCTGCGCGGTGCGCCTGTCGCGTGCCGGCTTCGCCGTGTCGGTCTACGAGGCGGCGGGGCATGCCGGCGGCCGCTGCCGCTCGTTCTTCGACGAAACCATGGACTGCTCGATCGACAACGGCAATCACCTGCTGCTGAGCGCCAACACGGCGGCGCTCGACTATCTGGGCGAGATCGGCGCCGCGGACAGCCTGATCGTGCCACCGCCGGTGTTTCCTTTCGTCGACCTGGAAACCGGCGAACGCTGGGAAGTGCGGCCCAACGATGGGCCGATCCCGTGGTGGATCCTGATGCGCTCGCGCCGGATCCCGGGCACTCGGCCGGTCTGCTATCTGAGCGCATTGCATCTGGCGCTGGCCGGCCGCGACAGCACGATCGGCGACTGCCTCGATACCGACAACACGCTGTGGCACCGGTTCTGGGAACCGCTGACGGTCGCCGTGATGAACACCCCGCCGGAGGGCGCCTCCGCGCAACTGATGTGGACGGTGTTCAAGGCGAGTTTCATGCGCGGTGCGCGGCATTGTCGCCCGATGATGGCGCGCGACGGCCTGTCGGTCAGCTTCGTCGATCCGGCCCTGGCATGCCTCAAGGACCTCGGCGCCGAGGTCGCCTTCGGCACCCGGTTGCGGGCCATCGATATGGCCGACGGCCGCGCCGCGGCGCTCGACTTCACCGACCGCCGGGTGACGCTGGCGGCGGACGACAAGGTGGTGGTTGCCCTGCCACCGAACGGCACCGCTACGGTGCTGCCGGAAATCGAGGTGCCGGACGAGAGTTGCACCATTTTCAACGCCCACATCCGGCTCGACGAACCGGTCATGCCGAAGAATGGGATTCCGTTCCTAGGGGTGCTGGGCGGCACGGCGCAGTGGCTGATGATGCGCGACAACGTGGTCAGCATCACGGTCAGCGCGGCCGACCACCTGGCCGAAGAGCCCGCGGAAACGGTCGCCGAGCGGGTCTGGCAGGACGCCCGGCGTGCCCTAAATTTGCCCCTTGCGAAGCGCCCGCCGATGCGTGTTATCAAGGAGCGTCGTGCGACCATCGCGCAGACGCCGGCGGCGGTCCGCCGGCGTGCCGGGACCAGAACCCGGTACGCGAACCTGCTGTTGGCAGGGGATTGGACCGATACCGGCTTCCCGGCCACGATCGAGGGGGCGATCCGCTCCGGTCAGGCAGCGGCAGAAGCCGCCTTGGCCGCGTGAGGGGCCGGGACAGCGACATGTGCAGCGCAGCAAGGTCAAGGAAAATCGGGTGTTCAGGCGCCTTGCCTGGGCATGGATGCAACAAGCGGTAGACGAAAACTGGACATGAGCACGACAGCACAACAATTGGCGCCGACCGAGGCGCTCGACCACCTGATCGAGGACGCGCGGCGAAACCTGGTCGACCGGCAGCGGCCCGACGGCCATTGGGTCTTCGAGTTCGAAGCCGACGCCACGATCTCGGCCGAGCATATCTTCCTGCAACACTTTCTCGGCGATATCGACGAGGCATTGGAAGCCAAGATCGCCGTCTATCTGCGCCGGATCCAGGCCGAGGACGGCGGCTGGCCGCTGTTCGCCGGCGGCGAGCTCAACCTGAGCGCCACGGTCAAGGCCTACTACGCCCTGAAGCTGGCCGGCGACGATCCGGACGCGCCGCATATGAAGCGCGCGCGCGAGGCGATCCTGGCGCGCGGCGGCGCGGCCCGGTGCAACGTCTTCACCCGCATCAGCCTGGCGCTGTTCGGTCAGGTGCCCTGGCGGGCGGTGCCGGTGATGCCGGCGGAGATCATGCTGCTGCCGCGCTGGTTCCCGTTCCACCTGTCGAAGGTGTCCTATTGGTCGCGCACGGTGATCGTGCCGCTGCTGATCGTCATGGCGCTGAAGCCCAGGGCGAAGAACCCGCGCGGCGTCGACATCAGCGAATTGTTCCTGACCGACCCGGCACGGGAGCGCGGCTACATCGTCAACCCAACCGACAAGCGGATCGGCGATCTGTTCGTGCTGCTCGATCAGGTGGTGCGCCTGGCGGAACCGTTCTTTCCCCGCTTCAGCCGTGAACGGGCGATCGGCAAGGCGGTCGACTTCATCACCGAGCGCCTGAACGGCGACGACGGGCTCGGCGGCATCTTCCCGGCCATGGCCAACGCGGTCATGGCCTTCACCGCGCTCGGCTACCCGAAGGACCATCCCGACCTGGTGATCGCCAGGCAGTCGGTCGACAAGCTGGTCGTCGAGAAGCCCGACCACGCCTATTGCCAGCCCTGCCTGTCGCCGATCTGGGATACCGGGCTCGCCGTGCACGCGCTGCTGGAGGCCGGCGAGCCGGCCGACGGGCCGGCGCTGAAGGGCGCCTTCGATTGGCTGCTGGAGCGCGAAATCGACGACCTCAAGGGCGACTGGGCCGAGCGCCGGCCGGACCTGGCGCCCGGCGGCTGGGCCTTCCAGTACCGCAACGACCATTACCCGGACGTGGACGACACGGCGGTGGTCGCCATGGCCCTCGACCGGGCCGGCGACTCGGCCTACGAGCCGGCGATCGAGCGCGCCGCCGAGTGGATCATCGGCATGCAGAGCGAGAACGGCGGCTGGGGCGCCTTCGACGCCGACAACACCCATTACTATCTGAACAGCATCCCGTTCGCCGACCACGGCGCCCTGCTCGACCCGCCGACCGTCGATGTCACCGCCCGCTGCCTGGGCTTCCTGGCGCAGCGCGGCTTTGGCCGCGACCACGCCGTGGTCGCCCGCGCCATCGATTATCTGCGCGGCGAGCAGGAAGGCGACGGCGCCTGGTACGGCCGCTGGGGCGTCAACTACGTCTACGGCACCTGGTCGACGCTCTGCGCCCTGAACGCGGTCGGCGAGGACATGCAGGCGCCTTACATCCGCAGAGCCGTCGACTGGCTGAAAGCGCGTCAACATACGGACGGCGGCTGGGGCGACGACTGCGCCACCTATTGGGAAGAGCAGCGCAACCTGGCGAAGGAGAGCACGCCGTCGCAGACCGCCTGGGCGGTGCTCGGCCTGATGGCCGCCGGCGAGGTCGGATCCGACGCGGTGCGCCGCGGCATCGCCTTTCTGGAGGCGCATCCGCGCAACCATGAGCGGTGGGACGAGGAGCTCTATACCGGCGTCGGCTTCCCGCGCGTCTTCTACATCAAGTATTACGGTTACAGCGCCTATTTCCCGCTTTGGGCGCTGGCGCGCTATCGCAAGCTGATGGCGGCGAACGACCGAAACGTCGCCCACGGCATGTGACGCCTGTCGGGGTCGTCACCGGACTGACCGCGGAGGCCGATTGCCTCGGCCGGGCGGTTGGGACCGATGCTGACGGCGCGCTGGCCTTCTTCACCTCCGGCGGTAATGCCGAGCGCGCCTATGCCGGCGCCAAGGACCTGCTGGCCCAAGGCTGCGGCGGCCTGATCAGCTTCGGCCTCGCCGGCGGCCTGTCGGCCGAGTTGGAACCGGGTGACATCGTCATTGCCGACCGCGTGGTGCTGCCGGACGGGCGGGCAATCGTGAGCGACAGCGACTGGCGCCGGCGATGGCTGGCGGTGGCGCCGCCAGGCATTAGAGAGGCGACCATCGCCGGCAGCGACGCCGTGGTCGCGACCGCGGCGGCGAAGCAGGATCTGGCGACGCGGACCGGGGCGGCCGCCGTCGACATGGAAAGCCACGCCGTCGCCCGCGCCGCGGACGAGGCCGCCCGGCCGTGGATCGCCTTGCGCGCGATCGCCGATCCGGCCGGGCGCGGCATCCCCGGCCCCGCCCTGGCCGGCCAGGCCGCGGACGGCTCGATTCGGCCATTGGCCGTCCTCGCCAAGCTGGCGACGCGGCCGTGGCAGGTGCCTGCGTTGATCCGGCTGGCGGCGGACAGCGCGGCGGGATTCGCCGCGCTACGCCGCGTCGCTGGCGTCGACGGCGCCTTCTACCGTCTTCCGTGAATCGGTCATCTGGCCGGCGACCAGGTTCTCGAACACGAACTCGGCCGGCCGCTGGTTGTCGAGCGGGATCTCCGGCGCCATCGGGCCTTCGGTGTCGACTCCCTTGAGCCAGACCTTGAGCGCCTTGAGCGGGTTGGCGACAGTGTCGTTCACCGCGGTCGCCTCATAGCCGCAATGGACCATGCAATTGGCGCATTTCTCGTAGTTGCCGGTGCCGTAGGCGTCCCAGTCGGTGTCTTCCATCAGTTCGCGGAAGGTCCCGACATAGCCCTCGGACAACAGGTAGCAGGGCCGCTGCCAGCCGAACACGTTGCGCGTCGGGTTGCCCCATGGGGTGCAGCGATACTCCTGATTGCCGGCCAGGAAGTCCAGGAACAGGGTCGATTGGCTGAGCCGCCATTTCTTGTTCTTGCCCAGCCGGAAGACGTCGCGGAACAGCTGCTTGGCGGTCTGACGACGCAGGAAATGCTCCTGGTCCGGCGCGCGCTCATAGGCATAGCCCGGCGAGATGGTGACGCCCTCGACGCCGATGCCGTTGACGAAATCGAGGAACTCGGCGACCCGTTCGGGCGCGATGCCGTCATAGATCGTGGTCGCCGCGTTGACCCGGAAACCGCGCGCCCGCACCTTGGCGATCGCCCGGACGGCGAGATCGAACACACCCTCTTGGTCGACCGCGCGATCGTGTTCATCCTTCAGGCCGTCGAGATGGATCGAGAAGGTGAGATAGGGGCTCGGCTCGAACTGATCGAGCTTCTTCTCCAGCAACAGGGCGTTGGTGCAGAGATAGACGAACTTCTTCCGTGCCACCAGGCGGGCGGCGATCTCGGGCATCTCCTTGTGGATCAGCGGTTCGCCGCCGGCGATCGACACCACCGGTACGCCGCATTCCTCGACCGCGTGCAGACAGTCGCCGACACTCAATCTTCGGTTTAATATCGCATCCGGATAATCGATCTTACCGCAACCCGGACAGGCCAGATTGCAGCGGAAGAGCGGCTCCAGCATCAGCACCAGGGGATATTTCTGCCGGCGCAGCAGCCGCTGCTTCAGGATGTAACCACCGACTTTGAGCTGTTGTCTGATCGGGACTGCCACGTTTTCCCCCGTAGGTCTATGTGATGGATCTGATGCCTGCCGTCGGTCCGGGATCTAGCCGGTCGCCACCGCTGCGGAGGATTCGAGCTCCGGCGGCAGCTTGAATTGCACCTTCTCTTCGGTTCCGCGCAGCACGTCAACGCTTATATCGTAGAGTTCAGCCAACTTGGCGATGACCTCTTGCACCAGCTCTTCCGGCGCCGAGGCGCCGGCGGTGATGCCGACCGCCTCGGCCTGATCCAGCCAGTCGGCGCGCAGCGCCTCTGCGTCCGGGATCAGGTAGGCGGCAACGCCTTCGCTTTCGCCGATCTCGCGCAGGCGGTTCGAATTCGAGCTGTTCTGGGCGCCGACCACCAGGATCACATCGACCTCGCTCGCCAGAGCCCGGGTCGCGGTCTGGCGGTTCTGGGTGGCGTAGCAGATGTCCTTGACGTCCGGCCCGACGATGTTCGGAAAGCGCGCCAGCAGCGCATCGATGATCGACCGCGTGTCGTCCACGCTGAGCGTCGTCTGGGTCACATAGGCGAGCTTGCCGGGATCCTTGGGCGCCAGGTTGCCAACATCTTCAATGGTCGAGACGAGATGCACGGTGCCGTCGATCTGACCCATGGTTCCCTCGACCTCGGGGTGTCCCTTGTGGCCGATCAGGACCACGTCATAGTCCTTGGCGACGTAGCGGCCGCCTTCCTTGTGCACCTTGCTGACCAGCGGACAGGTCGCGTCGATGGTCTTCAGCCGGCGGCCGGCGGCGGCGGATTCCACGGAACGGGCGACGCCGTGCGCGCTGAAGATCGCGATCGCGCCTTCCGGAACCTCGTCGACCTCTTCGACGAAGCGGACGCCTTTCGCCTTAAGCTTGTCGACCACGCGCTTGTTGTGGACGATTTCATGGCGGACATAGACCGGCGCACCGTAGATCTCGAGCGCCCGCTCGACGATCTCGATGGCCCGCTCGACGCCGGCGCAGAAGCCACGCGGCTCCGAAAGCAATACTCGCAATCGACGCTTCGTCATTATTCCACTCCTCTCAGACACACCGGCATCAGAAGAAGTGCCCAGCCCGATTCGGCAGTTCTTAATAATAATGGATGGTTAGTACGGTAGAGTTAGCCATAAGAAAATGGCTGCCTTGGACCCACAACGAAGTGTAGTGCTCTTTATACACGATCCTGTTGCACAGGCGACGGCGCGGGGAAAATAACCGGCCTGTGCGGTTTTTTTGCCACATCGCGCCGCCGATCGCCGCCCTCCGAAGCTAGACCTCGCCGACGCGCCGACGTTCGAGCCAGACCATCAGGGCCGGCAGCACGACCAGCGTGCAGACCAGCGTGCCAGCCAGGGCGATGGTCAGCAAGGCGCCCATGCTGGTCATGCCGCGATGGCCGGATAGCATGAGGCTGCCGAACGAGGCGATGGTGGTCAGCGTACTGTAGAGCACCGCGCGCGGCGTGCTGGAGGCCAGGACATCGTGCGTGTTGGCCGCCCGTGCCTGGCGCATCACCAGATGGATCGCGCTGCTGGCGCCGAGCCCGAACAGCAGCGGCAGGACGATGATGTTGGCGAAATTGAACGGCAGGCCGAGCAGCACCGCCGTCGCCGTCATCAACAAGGCGGCCAGGACCAGCGGCGCCAGCACCAAGACGATGCTGAGGAGCCGGCGCAGCACGACGGCCAGGATCACGACCATCGCAAGCACGGCCCACAGCGTCGCCTCCTTGAACGCCGCGATCACCGCCTTGCCGGCCTCGTTGATGGTCACCGGGCCGCCCGAGGCGCCCGGCGCGGCCGTCAGCACCGCCTCCGCGAAGGTTCGCAAGGCAGCGTTGTCCGTGGTGCCACCCGGCGGCAGGATCTGCACCCGCGCGCGCCCGTCGGCGGCCAGCCAGCGGGACCGGATGGTCTCCGGCAGGTCCGCCGCCACCACCGGGCGGGCCGTCATTGCCAAGCGCAGATCATCCAGGAACCCCGGCAGATAGGCCGTCAGGCGACGGTCGAGATCGTCGAGCGCCGCGCCGTCACCGCCGAGGCGATCCCGGAACCGCCCGAACGCGGCGGCCAGGCGACGCGCGCTCTCGACCATCGCCGATTGCGGCGCGCCCGAGCCCGCCGCGGCAAATCCGTCGAGGCGCTGCTGCAGGAGATCGAGCGCTTCGCCATGCGCCGCCGCGTCGGGCCGCTCGGCCGGATCGCCGCTCTCCAGGACCGGTGCCAGGAAGATCGCCATCTCGTCGATCAGCTCCAGCTTCTCGTCCTGATCGGCGGGCACGAAGCTCGCCAGCGAGAGCGCCCGGTCGACCTCCGGCAGCGCCGCCAGGCGCCGGGCCTCGGCGGCCGCCGTCTCGGCGTCGGCGACCAACAGGTCGATCGCGTAGGCCGCGGCACCGTCGTCGGCCGCCAGATCGAGAAAGGTGGCGACCGATTCGCTCGCCGGGTCCTTCAGGTTGAGCGGATTGAAGTCGAAACGGGCGAAGAAGGGTGCCGCCAGCGCCGCGATACCGAGCAGCATGGCAGCCAAGACGATCACCCGATGGTGCCGGCGGATCCCCTGCTGCACTGCGGCGAAACGGGGTGCCGCCGGCGGCCCGGCGACGCGCCCGCCCGGCAGCAGCGCCAGCAGCGCCGGGAACACCGTGAAATTGGCGATCAACGCGATGAACATGCCGCCGCCCGAGATGAAGCCGAGCTCGGCGAGACCAAGATAGTCGGTCGGCAGGAAGGCATAGAAGCCGGCGGCGGCGCAGATAGCGCTCAACATCAGCGGCCGGGCGACGCTCTGCGCCGCGCCGACCAGCGCGCGATCGCTGTCCTTATCGTGATCCTGGCCGCGGGCGGCCTCCTCACGGTGCCGCAGACTGAAATGGATGCTGAAATCGACGCCGAGGCCGATGAACAGCACCGCGAAGGCGACCGAGATCAGGATGAGATGGCCGACGGTCAGTGCGGCGAAGCCCGCGGTCCAGACCAGGCCGGTCAACAGGGTGATGACCGTCGCCGCCACCAGGCGGAGCGAGCCGAGGCCGAGCACCAGCAGGATCGCCACCAGGGCAAGCGAGAACAGCCCGGCGAAGGAGACCCCGGTCTTGACGCTTTGCAGCTCCTCCTGCTCCAGCGCCGCCGGGCCGGTCAGGCGCAAGGCCGCCCCGTTCAAGCCGTCGACGCCGACCGCTGCGCCGAGCCGGCGGACCGCGTCCATCGCCGGCGCCGCCGGGTCGAGCCCGGAATGGTCGAGCACCGGATCGACCAGAATGAAATCGCGCGCCGCCTTCCCCGCCGCCACGCCGGGCCGCATCAGCCGGTCCCAGGAGAGCATGTCGGCGCGGCCCGCAACCTGGGCCTCGACGATCTCGGCCATGCGGGACAGCACCGGGGCAAGGCCGGCGCCGTCCTCACCCAGTTGACCGGCGCCGTGCGTGACGGCAAGCCCGATCGAGCCGTAGAGACCGCGGGCGCTCGGGTCGGCGGCCAGCGTCGCCAGCAGCGGCTCCGCCGTCGCCAGGCGGTCGGCGAGTTCCGCCAGCGCGTCGGGCTCGAGGAACAACAGGCCGTTGCGACGGAAATACGGCTCGGCCATCGGCCGGTAGACATCGCGAAACAGGTCGGGCCGCTGGCGCAACCGTTCCGCCAGAGCCGCGCCGGTCGCCCGCGCCAGCTCCGGCGCCGGCGCCTCGACCACCACCACCAGCAGGCTGTTGGCGTTGGGAAAGGCGTCGCGGAAGGCGATCCAGTTGCGCCGAAAAGGCACCTCCTCGGAGATCATGCCGGTGGTGTCTGTGTTCACCGCCAGATTGCCGGCGGTGTAGTAGAGCGACGCCGCGGCAAGGACGAGCGCAGCCAGCAGGACCGCGGCCGCATACCGGCGCACGATCCCGATCCAGGCGCCGAGCCAGCGGTCCTGCTCGCCCACTACTTCTTCGGACAACTTTTCAATTCCTGCGACTCGGCGCCCGCGGCCCCGCCGTTCCAATCACGGACGGGCTCTCTTATATAAGCAGTCGTCACACGCCACCAGGAAAGAGCCAATCATGCGGACCATTCGCGCGATCGCGATTTTGGTACTGCTCGCCCTGTCGGCCGCCGCCACCCCGGCCAGGGCCGAGGAAGGCCCGGGCGCCGGTGTCGCGCGCCTGCACGTGACCCTGCTGGAGGTGATGCGCGAGGCCAAGGCGCTCGGCTTCGAGGGCCGCTATCGCCGGCTCGACCCGGTGCTGACCGAGGTGTTCAATTTCGCCGTCATGGCCCGCATCTCGGTCGGGCGCCACTGGAAGAAGCTCAGCACCGCGGAGCGCGGCCGCCTGGTCGACGCCTTCACCCGGATGAGCGTCGCCACTTTCGCCGCCCGCTTCGACGGCTATTCCGGCGAGCGCTTCGAGGTCGACTCGGAAAAAGAGACAGCACGCGGCGGCGTCATGGTCAACACCCAATTGGTGTCGCCGAAGAACGGCCCGATCGCGCTCAACTACCTGGCCCGGAAATATGACGGCAAATGGCGCGTGATCGACGTCTCGCTGGATTCCAAATACAGCGAGCTGGCCCGCCAGCGCGCCGAATACTCCGCGGTGATCGGCCGCGCCGGGCTCGACGGCCTGCTGAAGGCGATCGAGGGCAAGATCGCGGCGCTGGCCGACGGCAAGGGTTAGCGCCGCATCGCGCCAGCCTCAGGCCGCGGCGCGGAAGCCCGCGACCACGGCCTGCCATTTCTCCTCCGGATCGTCGAGCGGGATCGGTTGGTAGAGCGAGACGCGCCCGAGCAGTCCGTCATAGCGCTTTCTCAGCGCCGCGCCGAGATCCGAGATATCCGCCACCACCGCCATTTCCGCCAGCAGGGCGTCGGGCACCAGCCGAACCATGGCGTCGTATTCGCCGCGCCGCACCAGCACACTCAACTCGCGCGCCAGCGCCCCGAAGCCGTGGTATTCCATGACCACGCGGTAGTTCGGCGTCGAGGCATACATCGAGACCTGGCGGCGGACTTCCTGCTCGGCCGCGTCCTTTTCGGCCTGCGTCTCGCCGGTGATCGCGAACACCGACGCGGCCAGCTCGAGGTCGGCGGCGGTCTTGCCGCGGGCCGCGGCGCCCTTGCCGATGGCCGGCAGCGCGATGTCCCTCAAATAGCCGATCGAGTGCATCGGGTGGACGTGGAAGCCGTCCGCCGCCTCGCCGGCGGCGGCGCACATCCGCTCGTTGACGCCGGCGAGGTAAATCGGGATATCCGGATTGTCGATCGGCCCCGGATCGAAGAACGGGTTGATCAGCTGGAAGCGGTAGAACGGCCCCTCGTAATCCGCCGGCGCCCCGGTCTGGAAGCTGTTCCAGATGGCGCGGACGCAGCGGATGTAATCGGTGACCCGGGCCGCCGGCTGATCGAACGGCATCGAGAAGCGGCGTTCCACATGGGCGCGCACCTGGGTGCCGAGCCCGAGATGCATGCGCCCGCCGCTCGCCTGCTGCAGGTCCCAGGCGGCCTGCGCCGTGGCAAATGGCGCGCGCGCGAAGGCGACGGCGATGTTGGTGCCGATCTGCATGCGCGTGGTCGCCGTCGCCGCCTGGATCAGCGGCAGGAACGGGTTGTGCGCGGATTCGAAGGTCCAGAAGGTGTCGAAGCCGATCCGTTCCAGCCGCGCCGCCTCGCCGGCGGTCTCGGTCAGCGCGAGGCCGCCGGCCTGTGCGTCGAACTTCACCGTCCACTCCTAACCGGCCATGCTGTAGCCGCCGCTGACGCTCAACACCTGGCCGGTGACATGGCCGGCGACGGCGTCGGAGGCCAGGAACAGCACCGCATTGGCGATGTCGCGCGGCCGGCCGAGTTTCTTCAGCGGCAGCGCCTTGGCGATCTTCTCGAACTGCTCCGGCGTGAACATCGAGTCCTTGTTGACCCACATACTGGTCGAGCCGACCTCGGCATCCTCCTCCGGCACGGTGACGCCTGGGCAGACCACGTTGCAGCGGATGCCGTTCCGCCCATTCTCCTTGGCGATCGTCTTCATGAAGCTGTTGATCGCCGCCTTGACGCCGCCATAGACCGCCTCGCGCGGCTCGCCCTGGCGGCTGGCGTCGGAGCTGATCGAGACGATGGCGCCGCCCCGCTCCTGCGCGATCATGCGGTCGAGCACGGTGCGGGTGCAGTTCAGCATGCCGACATAGTTGATCTGGATGATCTTCTGCCAGAACTCCGGCGTCGTCTGGGTGAAGAACATCAACTGGTCCCAGCCGACATTGTTGACCAGCACGTCGACGCCGCCGAAGCGGTCGACCGCGGCCTGCACCATGGCCTCGACCTGATCGAACTGCGTGACGTCGGTCTTCACCACCTGAATGTCGCCGGCGCCCGCGGCGCGCGCCTCGCCGGCCACCTTGTCGGCCTGGTCGAGGTCGATGTCGCCCATGGTGATGTTGGCGCCCTCCGCCGCGAAGCCCAAGGTGATCGCCCGGCCGATATTGGAGCCGCCGCCGGTGACGATGACCGATTTGCCTGCAAATCCCAGATCCATCTCAATTCTCCCTGGAAAGGTCCGCCGGGATGCTGGTCCGGCGGCGCGAATTTTCGAACGCTGATTAGAATTTTCCTCGCGTTGCGACTGATTGTCCAGCGCCGCGCGCGCAAAGTGCTGCGACAAACTATCCGGGCAGAATTCTAACGTTCATTAGATTTTTTCTTGCCAGCGCCGCCGGCATCCGGGATCATCGAGCAGCGCGCCCCGACGAGGCGCGATGTTCGTCTGCCCGTTCGAAAGGAAACCGGTGTGAAAGTCTCGCTGTTCTACCTGCCTGCCATCGGCAGCCGCGCGGAGATCGAGAAGGGTCTCGCGGGCTTACGCGGCGACCTCTATTCGAAGATGCTGGCGGAG
>CAJHXX010000268.1_pt1 | contig 23549 bp, 20 predicted proteins | sample 9198511 | NCBI WGS metagenome assembly CAJHXX01 (sample SAMEA7708325, study PRJEB35096) | sediment metagenome | biome: marine neritic benthic zone biome [ENVO:01000025]; feature: sediment [ENVO:00002007]; material: shallow marine sediment [ENVO:03000034] sea grass bed [ENVO_01000059] ...
CTTGTCCGGCTCGTCGGTGACCACGACGACTTGTCTGACGCCCTCGGCCGCGACCTGCCGGGTGATCGCGTCGACGGTCAGGCCTTCCTCCAGCGGCTGGCCGCCGGTCATGGCGACGGCGTCGTTGTAGAGGACCTTGTAGGTGATGTTGACGTTGGCGGCGACCGCGGCGCGGATCGCCTGGTTGCCGGAATGGTAATAGGTGCCGTCGCCGAGATTGGCAAACAGGTGCTTTTCCTCGGTGAACGGCGACAGGCCGATCCAGTTGACGCCTTCGCCGCCCATATGGGTCGCGTATTCGGTGCGCCGGCGCTCATCGAAGATCGCCATGGCGTGGCAGCCGATGCCGGCCATCGCCCGGCTGCCCTCGGGCAGCCGCGTGCCGGTATTGTGTGGACAGCCGGAGCAGAAATACGGCAGGCGGATCAAGGTCGCGCCACCGACTTTCTGGTTCTCGATCGACTCGATGCGGGCCAGGCGCTGGCGGAACTCCGGCCGCTCTCGCTCGCGCTCCAGCCGGCCGGCGACCACCTTGGCGATCATCGGCGGGCTCAGCTCGCCGGTGGGCGGCAGCAGCGGCCGGCCGTCCTCGTCCGTCTTGCCGATAATGCGCTTCGGCGCGCCGTCGCGGTTGTAGAACAGCCGGGTCAGCTGGTCCTCGATGAAGCCCTGCTTCTCCTCGACCACCAGGATCTCTTCCAGCCCCTCGGCGAAGGCGATCATGCCGTGCGGCTCGATCGGCCAGGTCAGGCCGACCTTGTAGAGCCGGATGCCGAGCTCCGCCGCCTTGGCCTGGTCGACGCCGATCTCGTCGAGCGCCTGGCGCAGGTCGAGATAGGCCTTGCCGGTGGTGACGATGCCGAGCTTCGCGTTTGGGCTGTCGAACACGATGCGGTCGATCGGGTTGGCGCGGGCGAAGGCGAGCACCGCCGGCAGGCGGTGGTCGTGCTGGCGAAGCTCGCTCGACAGCGGGTCGTAAGCGCTGCCGATGTTGAGGCCGTCGTCCGGCGCGATGAAGTCCTCCGGCTCGACGAACTGCATGCGGTGCGGGTCGACCGAGACCGAGGCGGAGCTCTCGACCGCGTCCGACACTGCCTTGAATCCGACCCAGTTACCGGAATAGCGAGACAGGGCGAAGCCATAGAGGCCGAAGTCGAGATATTCCTGAACGTTGGACGGATTGAGCACCGGAATCAGGGCGGCGACGAAGGCCTGCTCGCTCTGATGCGGCACGGCCGACGACTTGGCGCCGTGATCGTCGCCGGCGATCAGCAGCACGCCGCCATGCTTGCCGGTGCCGGCATTGTTGCCGTGCTTGAAGATGTCGCCGGAGCGGTCGACGCCCGGCCCCTTGCCGTACCAGATCGAGAACACGCCGTCATATTTCGCGCCGGGGTGGATGCCGAGCTGCTGGCTGCCCCAGATCGCTGTCGCCGCCAGGTCCTCGTTCAGCCCCGACTGGAAGACGACGTGGTTCTCGGCCAGGAACGGCTTGGCCTGGACCAGGGCGCGGTCATAGCCGCCGAGCGGCGAGCCGCGATAGCCGGTCACCAGGCCGGCGGTGTTGAGCCCGGCCGCCAGGTCGCGCTGGCGCTGCATCATCGGAAGGCGCACCAGGGCCTGCAGGCCGGTCAGGTAGACGCGTCCGGAATCCAGGGTGTACTTGTCGTCGAGCGATACCTTCGCCAGGGCCATGTCCGCCGTCTCCGCCGATTGGATATGCGCCCGCGCCCGACCCGGGTGGAGCGCCTCGTTGTTCTGGGTCTAGGATACAGGGGTCGGCGTGACGGGGACAACCCGACCCCGGCGCCGCGGACACGAGCAAACGGGAGGCCAGCCATGCGCGTCGTCATCGCCATGATGAAACACGAGACCAACACCTTCTCGCCGGTGCCGACGCCGATCGAGCGCTTTGCCCGCGGCCAGGCGCTGCCGTTCTTCGGGGCGGAAGCCTATGACGCCTACAAGGGCACCGGCGCCTGCCTGAGTGCTTTCATCGATCTCTGCGAGGCCGAGGGCTGGGACATCGTCACGCCGATCGCCGCCAATGCCTGGCCGAGCGGCGTCGTCGAGGACGCCGCCTTCGAGCAGATGGCGACGGCGATCTGCGATGCCGTGTCCGCCGGCTGCGACGCCGCCATGCTCGACCTGCACGGCGCCATGGTGACCGAGTCCTTCGAGGACGGCGAAGGCGAGCTGCTGCGCCGCGTCCGCGCCATCGCCCCGGAGCTGCCGATCGCCGTCGCGCTCGACATGCACACCAACCTCTACGAGGCGATCATCGCCAACGCCACGGTGGCGGCCGGCTACCAGACCTATCCGCATATCGACAATTACGAGACCGGCATGCGCGCCGGCCGGCCGCTGGTCGCCATGTTGAAGGGCGAGGCGACGCCGACCATGGCCTGGGGCAACCGGCCGATGCTGCCGCATGTCATGCGCCAGGGCACCGACGACTTTCCGAACAAGGAGCTGCAGGCGCGGACCCGGGAGATGGAGACGGGCGAGGCGCTCGCCGCGACGCTCTTCTCCGGCTTCCCCCATGCCGACATCCACAATGCGGGCTTGAGTGCCGTAGTCGTCACCGACAACGACATGGCGCTGGCGGAAAAGCTGCGCGACGAGCTGCTCGACCAGGCCTGGGGCGACCGCGCGGCGTTCGTCTACCGGATCGAGCCATTGGGGGAATCGATCGCCCGCGCCAAGCAGGCCGACGAAGACGGCCCCGTGGTCCTGCTCGACCATTACGACAACGCCGCCTCGGGCGGCACCATGGACACCATGACGGTGCTCGGCGCCATCCTCGAGGCCGGCCTCGACGACGTCGCCGCCTTCGCGATCCATGACCCCGGCGCGGTGCAAGAGATGATCGCCGCCGGCGTCGGCGCCGAGATCACGGTCAGGCTCGGCGGCAAGATCGACATGCCCTCGATCGACCGGCAGGGCGAGCCGCAGACGGTCACCGGCAAGGTCAAGCTGATCTCCGACGGCCAGTACCGCAATCTCGGCCCGGCCTCGAAGGGCATCCTGATGGACATGGGGCCGACCGTGGTGCTGGATACCGGCAAGGTCGAGATCGTGGTGATCTCGCGCCATCAGGAGCCGAACGACCTCGGTTGTTTCCTCAGCCTCGGCATCGACCCGCGGACCAAGAAATACCTGATGCTGAAGAGCCGCATCCACTACCGCGCCGGATTCGCGCCGATCGCGGCTGACGTGATCGAATGTGCCGGCACCGGCGTCTGCACCTCGGACTATTCGATCCTCGACTTCAAGAACGTTCGCCGGCCGATCTATCCTCTCGACCTGATCAACGAGCCGGGCTGAGGTATGGCGGCCCTCGCGAAAGCGTGAAGCGCGCATGTAAGCCGTTGTTAAGCGGACGGACGGATTCTGCCGGCAATGGCGCGGAGTATTGCGTCTCTGTCGGGAGGACTTTCATGCGAACGCTGCTCTTGGCCTTGATCGGCCTGCTGCTTCCGGCCGCGGCGAGCGCCGACGGCCTGTTGCCGGCGCCTTACCAGATCGACGGGGCAGTGCAGTTCCGATCCGACCATCATCGTACCGGCAACGGCCTGCAGCTGAACGCTCATCTGGTCGCCGTCGATCTCGGCGCGGCGGGCAAGCGCAAGGGGCCGGACAGCAAGAAGTTCGCCAAGATGACGATCCTCGGCTCCAAAGGCGTCGCGCGCGGTACGCTGAACGACTTGGAAAAACGCTGCGCCTTTCTCTGCGGCGACGAGGGCGAGGAATGCCACTTCGTGGCGCTCTACGAACTCGACGGCCCGCTGGCGGAGATCGGCACGCCGCTGGTCGCCTTGCGCGGCCATCTCGACCTCGCGGCCTACAAGCCGGCCACACCGACGGCGGTGACCGATGACCTGGCGCTCGGCGCCGCGCTGTCGCCACCGGCCTGGTCACCCTACGCGAAAGAGAAGCCGACCCATCGCGTCAGCGGCTGGGATGCGGCGGCCAAGAAACTAACGCTGGAGAGCCGCTACGGCCAGGGCGAGGTCTTTGCCGCCCCAGACAGCCGCTGCGCCGTCGCCGGCTACGGCCCGCTGACCGGTGTCACCTGCAACATGTTCGCGGTGCTGCTGGCAGGCGGCCGGCCGGTTCTGGTGAGCTACCCCGACTACAACATCCGCGGTGCCGAGGTGATCGCGAGCTTCGAGAACGGCGGTGCCGCCTATTACGTCGTGCGGCTCGCCATCAAGGCGGAGACGGTGTTCGGCTTGCTGGTGCAGGCGGGCGGGCAATGGCGCGGCCTTTTCCGGCGCCGGGGCTACGCCCTTCTCTGCTGACCTTCGGACGTCGCGGGCGCCCAAAGAAAACGGGAAGCGGCTATCGCGCCGCTTCCCGTCAAGAAATCGTCTTCGTTTATCGGTCGGCGGGCGCTACCACATCGCCACCGGATTGATGATCATCTGCACCGTGCCCCTGATGCGGGCCTGGCCTAGCACGAACATGAACTCGTTCACGCCTTGGCGGACCAACGGGCCGGTGTCCATGGTCTCCAGGATATAGATGCCGTTGTCGCGCAGCAGCACGACATGGCCGTAGAACGCCTTGCCGCCCTTCGGCCAGGGCACCACCTCGACGCCCCAGGTGTCGGCGCCGACCGCCATCACGTTCTGCGCGGCGAGATACTCGGCCGCGTCGGGCAGCAGGCCCGGCTCACCGCTGACCCAGGCCTTGGGGTCGCTCTTCAGCTTGGCGTCGGTCCAGCCGGTGTGGAACAGCACCACGTCGCCTTCTCGGATGACCACGCCCTGCGCCTGCGCGGCGGCCTTGACGTCGTCGGTCGAGATGGCGTGGCCGGCCTCCAGGAAGGGCTTACCGAAATGCTTGGCCATGTCGATCATGACACCGCGGCCGATCAACGGCGGGATGTTATGCACGCCGAATTTCTTCAGCCCGTTCAGCGCCGCAAACTCCTTCTCGTCGACGCAGTTGTAGTAGAGGCCGTCCTCGCCGAGATGTCCGAGGCCGTCGATCTGCGGGCCGATGCCGAGCCAGGTCTGCACCAGGTCGTCGTTGTAGACGGCCTTGTAACCGAAAGCCTCCAGGCGGTTGCCGCCCTGCTGGTTCGGCTGCACCACCTGAAGCGACAAGCTGCGCGGCGGGAACGCCGGAGTCGACGCATCGATCACGATGCCAAGCGGATGACTCTTGCCCTCCTTGACCAGCTTGATCGCGCTCAGCACCTGTTTCGGCGTCACGTAGTTGGCGGCGCCGATCTCGTCGTCCTTGCCCCATTTCGAGACTTGGCATGGCTGCGCCTGGGCGATGCCGGCGCTCATCGCGACGCCTACCGTCGCGGCGAGCAATATTGGCAGAATTCTCATTGACTTCCTCCCCAATTGAATGACCACGCGCTCACCGGAGCGGCGTGCGCGGCCCTATTACTCATTAGAATCGCCGATACTGGCAACCCGCTCGCGCTTTGGCCGTTGCTGATGTACCGTCCCGCCAGCGAATCTCGGGAATCGTTGGCGATAGATGTTCGATCGGCCGTCTGTGAAGCTGCAATTTTCCGATCCGGCGCGGGAGCGCCGTTTCCGTGCTGTTTATGATAGGGCCTACGTGACGCAGTTTCGGCTCGCGGTGTCGCTCGGGCTGGCCGTCGTGCTGCTCGATATCTTGATGGACCGCCTCGCGGCGCCGGAGATGTCGGCGCAGGCCAACCGGGTTCGTATCGCGCTCGTATTACCGGTGCTGGTCGCCGGCTGGGCCGGGTCGTACCTGCCGGCGGTGCGTCGCGGCTATCAGCCCTTCGCAACAGTCTGGGCAGCGGCCGCCGGCCTGGCGCTGGTCGCCGCGCTGCTGGCGGCAGGGCGCGATGGCTGGGAAGGGCTGGTCTCGCCGGTCGGCTTCCTGAGCTTTGTCTTCATCGAGGTCTACGGTCTGGTGCTGTTGGGCCTGAGGATTCAATACGGCTGGCCGCTCGGGGTGGCGTTCTGCGCCCTGTATGTCCTGGTGCTGGCCCGCTTCGCCGACCTGCCGACGGCGCGCCTCGTCTATTACGCCTTCCATCTCGCCGCCGCGACCGGCCTCGCCATGCTGCTCGCCTGGGGCCGGGAGAAGCTGGTCCGGCGGAACTTCGAGGCGCGGTCCGGGCCGACGTGATCGGCCGGCGGCTGTCGACGGTTCGAGGACCGGCACCTACAATCGGCGGGACAGTTACCTGGCTGCGTGAGCATGTTCGACCTGGCGTCCCTACGGCTGCGGTTTGCCGACCCTGCGCTTGAGGCGCGGTTTCTCGACGCCTACAACAGAAAGTACATCGCGCAGGCGCGCCTGGCGATCGGCCTTGGCATCGTCCTGGTTCTGCTCGACAGCCTGGTCGACTACGCGGTGGAGCCGGCTGGGTCGTGGGTCGGCAACCAGATTCGTTTGTTTGTCGTCGCACCGATCGCGATCGCCGGCATCGTCGGCTCGTACCTTGCCGGCGTGAGGCGCAACTTCCAGCGTTATGCGGCGATCTGGGGCGTGATCGCCGGGCTCTGTCTGCTGGCCGCCATGGTGGCGTTGGAGGTCGGCGGCGGACAGGGGCTGTCGTCCTGGGTCGGCCTGCTCAATTTCGTCTTCATCATCGTCTTCGCCTTCGTGATCCTCGGCCTGCAGTTTCGCTATGCCTGCATCATCGGCGTCGTGTTCTTCTTGTTGTTCCTGGTCATGCTCGGGCTGGTATCGTCTTTTCCCGTATCGAGTCTGGCCTACTACGCCTACCATCTGGGCACGGTGGTCCTGTTGGCGATGTTCATCTCCTATTGGCGGGAACGCTACATCCGTCGCGACTTTGTTCTGCAGGCGGAGCTGGAACGCGAGCGGGGCAGGGCCGATGCGCTGCTCTATAATATGCTGCCCCGGCAGGTCGCCGAGCGCATCAAGGGCGGCGAGTTTCCGATCGCCGATTCATTCGGCGAGGTCACCATCCTGTTCGCCGATCTGGTCGACTTCACCACACTGACCGGGAAGCTCGCGCCGCGACATCTGGTGGAAGTGCTGAACGAGGTGTTCTCGGCCTTCGACCGGTTGGTCGAGAATTACGGCGTGGAGAAGGTCAAGACGATCGGCGACGCCTATATGGTGATGGCGGGATCGACGCCAAGCACCGATGACAGCGCGGAACAGGCGGCCGAGGCCGCCGTCGGCCTGGCGATCGATATGCTCCGCGTCGTCGGCGAGGCGGCAGGCGAGCTCGGCTACGACCTCCAGCTCCGGATCGGCATTCATACCGGCCCCGTCATTGCCGGCGTGATCGGCGTGTCGAAGTACCAATACGATATCTGGGGCGGCACCGTGAACCTGGCGAGCCGCATGGAGCAGACCGGTGTGCCGGGCCGAATCCAGGTTTCCGAGACGACCTATTGGCGCGTCCGGAACCGGTTCACCTTCGAGCCCCGCGAGACGATCGACGTAAAGGGCGCCGGACCGCTACAGACCTACCTTCTAGAGCAGCATCCGATCAGACGGAATCGCTTTCAGCGATCCGACTGATTGGATAAAGCTGCTCTACCTATTGAAAAGTAGAGCAATTTTATCCGACCGTATGGAACCGAACCGGTTCCATACGGTCGGATATTGCTCTAGTCGCGCCCGGTTGAGGGGCGCTGCCGTCGGCTCATCTTCTCGGCCAAGGTCGGCGCGATGCCGGGGCGGCTCCAGGGGCAGACGGCGATGCAGATGCCGCAGCCATAGGTCTCGTTGAAATAGCCGACGCATTTGTCGAAATCGACATACCACTTGGTCTCGCCGCGCACGGTCTGCTTTTCCGGGAAGATCGCATCCGGCGGGCAGGCCGCGGTGCAGAGCTTGCAGTTGGTACAGAAGTCGTCGACGCCGAACGCTTCCGCCTCGTCGGCGGTGAGCGGCATGTCGGTCAAGACACAGGCGAGGCGAAAGGACGAGCCGTAGTGGCGGTTGATGATCGAGCCGTGCTTGCCGAGCTCGCCGAAGCCCGAGGCGAGCGCGGCCGGAATCATCAGCACCGGCCCGCCCTGCGGCCCGCCATGGGGCAGGGCGTCGTGGCCCTGGCCGAGGATCCAGTCGGCCAGCGCCCGGGCCGCGCGGGTGCCGCGGTTGTACTGGCGCATCACCTCGACGACGGAAGGCGGCTCCGGCGCGGTCGCCAGCTCCGCATGGTCCATCTCCAGCGCCAGCACCACGATCCAGGGACAGGCGATGTCATAGCCCTCGAACACCCAGTCCGGGTCGAGCCGGGCGATGCCGACCAGATCGGATTCGTTTGCCAGGGCGAATTCCTTGACCCGCCCGCTCCAACCCTCCGGCGTGCCGTCCGCCGGCGCCGCCGCCTTCGGCGCCCGCGCCTCGGGCCCGCGGCCGCCGAGGCCGGTCATCATCTCGGCCGTCTCCGGCACCAGGCGGTTGGTGCGTTCGATCATCCATTTCTGCAGCGCGCCATGGGCGAGCTTGGCCGGCGAATGCCAGTAGATCGGCGTCGGCGGGCGGCGCGCGGTCTCGCCGAGGCCGTTGATCGTGTTGCCCGAGACCTCCGGGAACAGCCGCGCCTGCTCCGGGCAGGGTCGGAACGGCTTGTCGGCGGCGCTCACTCGGGCAGCACCTTGCCGGGATTGAGGATGTTGTCCGGGTCGAGCGCCTGCTTGATCGCGCGCATCACCTCGACCGCCTCGCCATGCTCCTCCGCCATATAGGCGATCTTGCCGGTGCCGATGCCGTGCTCGCCGGTGCAGGTGCCGCCCATGGCGAGCGCCCGGCGCACCAGCCGGTGATGCCAGTCCTTGGCCACCTTGGCCTCGTCCGGGTCGTCGTAGTTGGCGAGCGGCATCATGTGGAAGTTGCCGTCGCCGACATGGCCGGCGACCCCGGATTGCAGTGGCGTCTGCGCCAGGTCGGCCTTGGTCTCCAGGATGCAGTCGGCGAGCCTGGAGATCGGCACGCAGACGTCGGTCGCCATGCCCGACTGGCCTTCCTGCATCTGCGCCTTGACGGCGTAGAGCGCGTTGTGGCGCGCCTCCCAGAGCTTGCTGCGGTCCTCCGGCTTGCTCGCCCATTTGAAGTCCTCGCCGCCGAAGTCCTTGGCGATGGCGCCGGCCATCTCCGCCTGCTCCTTGACCGAGGCCTCGGTGCCGTGGAACTCGAAAAAGAGGGTGTCGGCGGCCTTGTAGTCGTCGAGCTTGAAATAGGCGATCAGCCCGGCCATAGAGCTCTCGTCCATAAGCTCGCAGCGCGCCACCGGAATGCCGGACTGGATGACCAGGATCACCGTGTTGACGGCGTTCTCCAGGGTCGGGAAGGCGCAGACGGCGGAGGTCACTGCCTCGGGGATGCCGTAGAGGCGGAGCGTCACCTCGGTGATGATGCCGAGCGTGCCTTCCGAGCCGACGAAGAGCCGCGTCAGGTCATAGCCGGCGGCCGACTTCCGCGCCCGGCGCGCGGTGGTGATGACCCGGCCGTCGGCCAGCACCACGGTCAGCGACAGCACGTTCTCGCGCATGGTGCCGTAGCGGACGGCGTTGGTGCCGGACGCCCGGGTCGAGGCCATGCCGCCGAGCGTCGCGTCGGCGCCGGGATCGATCGGAAAGAAAAGACCGGTATCGCGCAGGTATTCGTTGAGCTGCTTGCGGGTGACGCCGGTCTGCACGGTGCAGTCGAGGTCCTCCGCCGAGACGCGCAGCACCTCGTTCATCTGGGTCAGGTCTAGGCAGACGCCGCCCCGGACGGCGAGCGTATTGCCCTCCAGGCTGGTGCCGGCGCCGTAGGGGATCAGCGGCGTCTTGTGCCGGGCGCAGATCTTGACGATCTCGGAGACCTCCTCGGTCGACTGCGCGAAGACGACCGCCTCCGGCGGCGCCGCCGGGTGATAGGCCTCGCCCTTGCCATGATGCTCGCGCACCGCTTGGCTCGTGCTGACCCGGTCGCCCAACAGCGCCCTCAACTCGCCCAGCACCGCCTCGGTCACATGGCGTGGCCCCGCCTGAACATTCATCCCGCTCTCCTGTCGCTGTCGCCCGAAGTATCGCCCACCCGGCCGGGCAACGGCAAATCGCCGGCGCGGTGTCGCGCGCGCGCCCCCGTACACGTCATCGCGAGGCGCAGAGCGCCGTGGCGATCTCGCGACGGAGGTGTCTCGGACATCGAGATTGCCGCGCTTCGCTCGCAATGACGCGGCAGGGTGGGCATGGCCAGTGCCTGCCCCAGGCTCGTCATCGCGAGGGCCGCAGGCCCGCGGCGATCCCGATGCCGTGGTGTCTCGGGCGTTGGCAAAACGAAGAAAGTCGTTTTTTTGCATGCCACCCATCGCGCGTCGCGGCGCTTTGTGCGGGTCAGAGCGCCGACTATGATTTTTCCATGCTTCACGAAAGCAACAAATTTGCCCGTATTGGCCTCGGTGTCGTGGAGTTCGTTCCGTTGATGCTGTTCGTTTATGCCGATCGGTTCGGCGCGGATTTGGCCGAGCGTTTCTTCTGGGGCGCTGGCCCGGCACTTATGGTGATGCCAGTCCTGTTGGTGTTTCGGTGGCCTATGAATCCGATATTGGTGGGCACGAACATATGGTTGTGCCTCGAAGCCCTTTCTTTTCTCGTTTACATCGAACCGCTGGTCGAAGTTCTCCAGTTCTTGCGTGAGACGGCGTTGTTCCTGACATTGATACTGGTCGGCGCGACCTACCATCTGTTGTCGCCAAGCGGGTTCGTCGGCGTCGGCTTCGGAGACCGGGCATTGGTGCGCAGGTACTCAATGTATCTTTTAGCAATCGCCGCCGGCGGCACCGTCTTTTCGGTTCTCTTCCGCGGCAACGAGATGATTTCGGCCGTCTTGCCGCATATCGCGCTCCTGCTCGCGAGGACGCTGATGACGAGGCGCTTGTCGGAAACGGCGGCCGGCTGACACGCTGTCGCTCAGCCGAGCCGGTCGACGTTCGGCAGCGCCATCGGCGACCGCTCGTCGGCCGTGCGGCCGGCCCAGTCGTGGTCGGGCACCAGGGCCATGGCGCGCTGCTGCGCCTCGGCCAGCGCCTCCGAGGCGGTCGCCCCATGCGCGTCATCGCGAGGGCCGAAGGCCCGTGGCGATCTCGTAACCGCGGTGTCTCGGACGTCGAGATTGCCGCGCTGCGCTCGCAATGACACGGCGGGGCGAGCATGGCCAGAGCAATGGGTAGAGCAGCTTCATCCATTCAGTCGGATCGCTGAAAGCGATTCCGTCTGACCGGATGCTGCTCTAGTTGCCGCTGAACAGAAGCTCAGGCAGCCATAATGCGATCGCCGGGAACAATACGATGATAAACAAGCCTGTCAGCTCCACGACCGTATAGGGACCCACGGACCAGTAGATGTCCTTCATGGTCACGTCCGGCGGTGCGACCGAGCGCAGGTAGAACAGATTGAACCCGAAGGGCGGCGTCATGTAGCTGATTTCCATCATCACCACGAACAGAATGCCGAACCAGACCGGATCGAAGCCGTGGGCGGCGACCAGGGGCAGGAACACCGGCAGGGTGATCAGCATGATACCGACCGGGTCGAGCACCATGCCCAGGATGAACAGCACGAACATCATGAAGCCGAGCGCGCCCCACTTGCCGCCGGGGATCTGCTCGGTCAGCCCGGTGATGAAGGCCTCCGCGCCCATCGCCGTGTAGGCCATGGAATAGGCATGCGCGGCGAAGACGATCCAGGTGATGATGGTGGTCAGGCGGAAGGTGCGGATGGACGCCACCGAAACCAGGTCCCAGGTCAGCTTGCGGTTCACGGCGCTCGCCACCAGGGCGCCGAATACGCCGACGGCCGCGGCCTCGGTCACGGTGGCGAAGCCGCCGAAGATCGCGCCCAGCACGATGAAGACGATGAAGATCGGCAGCAGGACGGAGCTCAGGGCCTGCATCTTCTCGCCCCAGTCGGCCCGTTCCTCGCGCGGCAGGGACGGCCCCAGATGCGGCTGGAACCAACAGCGCACGCCGATATAGACCGACACCAGCGCGAACAGCAGCAGGCCGGGGCCGACCCCCGCGGCGAACAGCTTGCCGACCGAAACCTCGGTGATCAGGGCGTAGAGCACCATCAGGATCGACGGCGGGATCAGGATGCCCCAGCCGCCGCCGGCATTGATGGCGCCGAGCGCCAGGCGCTTGTCATAGTTGCGTTCCAGCATCTGCGGCAGGGCGATCGTGCCCATGGTGACCACGGCGGCGCCCGAGATCCCGGACATGGCCGCGAAGATCGTGCAGATCGCGACCGTGCCGATGGCCAGGCCGCCGCGCACGCCGCCCCACCACAAATGCATCATGCGGTAGAGATCGTGGGCGACGCCGCTCCGCTCCAGGATCATCGCCATGAAGACGTAGAGCGGGATCGCGATCAGGGACGACGTTTCCATCAGGTCCCACATCTTCGAGGCGATCAGATAGAACGCGATCGGGCCCTGTTCGAAATAGAGAAAAGTCACCGACAGCCCGCCGAGCACGAAGGTCAGCGGCACGCCCAGCATGATGAAGCAGAACAGCAACCCGAAGAACAGCAGCGTCAGCACCTCGATCGAGAGAAGCTCGTACATCAGACGGTTTCCCTCTTATCGTCACCGCCGTCGCGCAAGGGGCCATAGGCGCTCTCGTCGACCTCGATGCCCATCAGGATCATGACGTCGGCGATGAACTTCACGATGCCTTGCAGCAGCAGTAGGGCCGCGGCTACGACGATCAGCGATTTCGAGGGCCAGACCGGGGGCCGCCAGGTGGTCTCGTAGCTGACCTCCCAGCGCGACACGCTGTCATAGGCGAGCGAGTAGCCCTCCTTCAGCAGGACGCCGAGGAACAGGAAGAACAGGAACGACGTCGCGATGTCGACCAGGGCCTTCTTCCGAGGCGAAAAACCGCCGTAGAAAAGATCGACGTTGACATGTTCCCGGCGCGCCAGCAGATAGCCGCCGCCGATGATCGCATAGACCCCGAAAATCAGCTTGGAGGCCTGCGCCGACCAGGAGATCGGGCTTTCGGTCAGGTAGCGCATGATCACGTCGCTCAGCAGCAGGGCGAACAGGATCAGCACCACGTAACACATGATCCGTCCGATCCAGGCGTTCACGGTTGTAACGGCGCGCGCGAATGCGGTGACTGCACGCATGGTCTCTCCAATCGGTCGTTCGGCTTGAATTGGCAGCCCGGCGATGCCGAGCGTCGCGGCGCGACCTGATCCCCGAGCCCGTGCCGGGGCATTTCTCAGATTCGAAAAATGCCCCGGCTCAAGGCGATGCTATTGCGACGGCCCCCCTGGCGCGGTGCCGTCCGGATGAACCCGGCGTCAGGCGTAACCGAGCTCTGTGAGGAACTTGACCAGCATATCGGCGCCCTTGGTCGCATTGCCCCCCTTTGCCCGCTCTTCTTCGAGAATCTTGCCTGATGCCTGCGCGAAAGCCTTCAGGACGGCTTCGGGGAACTGCGCGACCTTGACATTCTGCTTGGCCACCCCTTGGGACAGCGCCACTTTTTCCTTGTACTGGTATTCGGTCGTGCGCTTCCAGAACCGCATGTCCAGCAGGTTGAAGAACTCCGCGCGCAGGTCGGCGGGCAAGGCGTCGATCGCCTTCTGGTTCATGATCAGCATGTCCATGGCCAGGCCCATGGTCGGCTTCATGTGATATTTCGCGACTTCCCAGAGGCTCATGGACAGGGCGCCCTGGGCGGCGCCCCAATGCGCGCCGTCGACGACGCCGCTGGCGAGGCTCTGGTACAGCTCGGGCCCGGCGATGTACTGGGTCGATGCGCCGGCCGCTTCCAGGTATTTCAGGTAGCTGCCGGACGAGCGCAGCTTCAGCTTGGCGAAATCCGCCATCGAGTTGATCGGCTTGGAGACGACCAGCTCGGTCGGATAGACCTTCTCGGCCCGGCAGACGACGCCGTGCTTGGCCAGGTCTTCGTTGTACATATCCTCGAAGCCCATGTTCTTCAGGAAATGCGAGAACTCCCAAGGCTCGCGGAAGGTGCCGGGGACACCCAATGCCAGACCGGAGGTCGGGGCTTCGCCCTGGATATAGCCGGGCGAGAGCGTCCCCATTTCGACGACACCGCGGCGCACGATGTTGAAGATCTCGCCGCCCTTGGCGAACTCGCCGGCGCCGAACAGCTGCAGCGTAAAGCGCCCTTCGGTATTTTCCTTCAGTTCGTTCGCGATGATCTGCAGGCTGTCGCCATAGGAGGCGGATGCCTTCGGCCAGTGCGACTGCACCTTCCACACCACCTTCGAGGCGGCTTTCGCCTTGCCGATCACGGCCGGCGCGGCGACCAGGGCGGCGGCGCCCGCGAGCACGCTGCGCCGCGCAATAAGGGTCTTGTCGGTCGTCATGGCGTTTCTCCTCCACTGTTCTCCTACACCGCCGCTGACCGGGCGTAGGAAGCGATTTCGTTGGCGGGCTCCCCGCTTCGTCCGGAGTCTAGTCACATGAGGCAGGCAAGTGAAGCCGACCCCTGCCGCCCTGTGGCATCGCCGGGACCGCCGCGGCGCTCAGTCGAGCCGGTCGACGGTCGGCAGCGCCATCGGCGACAGCTCGTCCGCGCTGCGGCCGGCCCAGTCGTGGTCGGGCACCAGGGCCATGGCGCGCTGCTGCGCCTCGGCCAGCGCCGCCGAGGCGGCGACGAGGTCGATGGTGGTGACGCGGCCGTCGGCCACGACCCGTTCGCCGTCGACATAGACGTCGCGGACGGCGCGCTCGCCGGCGACGTAGATCAGGCTGCCGAGCGGCTCGCGCACCGGCATCATCGCCGGATGGGTCAGGTCGACCAGCACCAGGTCGGCCTTGGCGCCGGGGGCGAGGCGGCCAATGTCGTCGCGCCTGAGCGCCCTGGCGCCGCCGACGGTGGCGGCCTCGAACACCTCGGCCGTCTTCAGGTCCGTCAGGCTGCCGGCGGTGATCCGGGCGAAGTAGAGCACGTTGCGCAGCTCTTCCAGGAAGTTGTGCGGATAGGTGTCGGTGCCGATGCCGAGATTGATGCCGCGCCGGCGGTACTCGCCGAAGGTCCTGAGCGTGAAGCCGCGCCGCGCGAACACGGTCGGGCAATGGGCGACGGTGGCGCCGCGCTCGGCCAGCAGGTCGAGGTCCAGCCGCGTCGTCCAGTTGAGCCAGGGGTGGTGGTCGAGGAAGATCGCATGGCCGATGATGCTGTGTGGTCCGAGGCCGCCGATCTTGTCCAGCCACTGGATCGGCGTCAGACCGTGGCGCCGGGTCATCTCGTGGAACTCGGTCATCGACTGGGCGGCGTGGATCTGGAACGGCAGGTTGCGCTCGGTCGCGTATTGATAGCTCTCGGCGATCAGCTCCGGCGTGCAGGTGTCGACCTGCGACGGCGACACCATGCCGGAGAGCCGGCCCGACGGGTGCTGGCGGGCCAGCTCGATCAGTTGCCTGGCGCGCTCGAAGCCGTCGCGGCCGGCCGCCTGGTTCCACTCGTAGTCCAGGCTGTGGCCGTCCCGGGAGAACCAGCGCGCGTCGCGGTACATCGGCGCGGCGACGGCGCGGATGCCGCTTTCCGCCAGGGTCTCCAGCCAGCCGTCGAAGGCGACGGAGAGGTCGGCGACGGTGGTGACGCCGCTCTGCAGCAGCTCGGCCAGCGCCACCTGCAGGCAGGCGATGGCGCCCTCCGCGTCCGTGTGGAAGACGGTCAGGAACTCGTAGAGCGAGCTGTGCCAGAAGCCTGGGCTGTAGGTCTCATCGGTGATGCCCTTGCGCAGCGGTTCGCTGGTCGGGTGGGTGTGGATGTTGACCAGCCCCGGCATCACCAGCCGATCGCGGCCGTCGATCTCGTGGTCGGCCTGACCGTCGTAGTCCTTGCCGACGAAGCCGATCACACCGCCGGTGAAGGCGATGTCGGCGTCGCAGAGATAAACGTGGCGGCCGGCCGCCTGATCCCAGGCGATCAGCCAGTCGGCCTTGCGGATCACGGTAGTCTTGGTCATTTTGTCCTCCGGCTCAGGCGATGCCGAGTTCCCGGCGGGCGAATTCGCCGGCCTGCTTGTAGTCGGCCTTGCCGTTCGGCGCCCGCGACAGATCGTCGGTCGCCAGGATGCGCTTCGGCACCTTGTAGCCGGCGAGCTGGTCATGCACGAATTGGCGCACGCTCGCCTCGTCGAAGGCGGCGCCGTTCGCCGGCTTGACGATGCCGGTCACCGCCTGGCCCCAGCGCGGGTCGGGCACGCCGACGACCAGGGCGTCGTCGACCGCCGGGTGGCGCTTCAGCACCTCCTCGACCTCTTCCGGATAGACCTTCTCGCCGCCGGTGTTGATCGAGACGCTGCCGCGGCCGAGCAGGGTGAGCGTGCCGTCGGCGGCGACGGTGCACCAGTCGCCGGGGATCGAATAGCGCACCCCGCCGATGGTCTTGAACACCTTGGCGGTCTTCTCCGGGTCCTTGTAGTAGCCGGCCGGGATCGGTCCGCTGCGCGCCACGAAGCCGGGCTCGCCGCTGCCCGGCGCGATGGCGCGGCCGTCCTCGCTCAGCACCGTGACCTGGTCGCCGAGCTCGAACCTGGCGGTGTTCCATTCGCCTTCCGCCGTCATGATCGAGAGCCCGAAGCCGACCGCCTCCGAGGCGCCGAAGGAGTCCAGCAGCACAGCTTGCGGGATCTCTTCGATCAGGCCGCGCTTGTTCTCGACGCTCCACATCACGCCCGAGGAGACGATGCTGGCCAGCGCGCTTAGGTCGTAGCCGCCGGGCGTCTCGCGCAACGCCTCCAGCATCGGGTTGGCGAAGACGTCGCCGACGATGGCGATCTGCTGCACCTTGTGGCGCTCGGTCTGGCGCCAGAGCTCATGGGCGTCGAAAGAACGGCTCTCCAGGGTGACCACGGTGCCGCCCATCATGATGGCGCCGATCGAGGTCAAGAGGCCGGTGCCGTGCATCAGCGGGCAGGCCGGGATCATGCAGGTGCCGGGCCCGTCGGTCGCCACGATCTCGACTTGCTCGGCGAGGTTCTTCGGCACCTTCTCCAGGATCGGCACCTGGAGCTGGGCGTTGCGCAGGTCGTCGGCGCGCCACATCACGCCCTTCGGCATGCCCGTGGTGCCGCCGGTATAGATGAAGAACAGGTCGTCCGGGGAGCGCTCGATGCCGAGCGGGGAATCGTCGCCGGTGCCGACCAGGTCTTCATAGGCGGCCGCGAAATCCGGCGCCGGCGCATCGCCGGTCTGGATCCAGAGCTTGGCCTTGGGCAGGCGCGGGCACAGCCTCGCCGCGACCTCGGCGAATTCGGGATCGAAGATCACCACCGCGGCGTCCGAGTCGTCGAAGATGTAATGCAGCTCGTCCTCGAGGTATCGGTAGTTGACGTTGACATGGGTGAGCCGCGCCTTGAAGCAGGCCGCGGCGGCTTCCATGTATTCCGGCCGGTTGCGCATATAGAACGCGACCTTGTCCCCGGCCGCCGCGCCGCCGGCGAGCAGCGCCCGCGCCAGCCGGTTGGCTCGCCGGTCGAACTGGCCCCACGGGGTCACCCGCTCGCCATGGATCAGCGCCGGGTGCTCCGCCGGCACCACCGGCGCCACCGCGTCCAGGATATCGCCGTAGTTCCACGCCATTCGACCGTCCCTAATGTCTCCCTATGGCCATCATACGCGGGCCGGCGCCCAAGCCCCAAGGGCGGGGTGGAGGCGGCGCCGGGCCATGCTAACCTGGGCACAAGAATTGCCGGGAGAGCGCATCGATGAAATTCGGAATCTTCCATGAGATCAGCATACCGCGGCCCTGGGGGCCGGGCACCGAGAAGCAGGTCTACGACAACTGCTTGGAATAGGTCGTGCTGTGCGACGAGCTCGGCTTCGATACCGTCTGGGCGGTCGAGCACCACTTCCTGGAAGAGTATTCGCACTGCTCGGCGCCGGAGATCTTCCTGACCGCCTGCGCCATGAAGACCAAGAACATCCGCGTCGGCCACGGCATCGCGGTCTGCGTGCCGGAGATCAACAACCCGATCCGCCTGGCCGAGCGCGCCGCGACCCTGGACCTGGTGTCCGACGGCCGCCTCGAGTTCGGCACCGGGCGGAGCGCCACCTGGACCGAGATCGGCGGCTTCGGCGGCAACCCCGACACCACCAAGGCGACCTGGGACGAGTTCGTCCGCGCCATCCCGAAGATGTGGACCGAGGAGCGCTATGCCCATGACGGCGTCTATTTTTCGATGCCGGAGCGCTGCGTCCTGCCGAAACCGCTGCAGAAGCCGCATCCGCCGATGTGGGTCGCGGTGACCAGCCCGGGCACCGAGCTCGACGCCGGCGAGCGCGGCGTCGGTGCCTTGGGGCTCACCTTCGGCGACCTGGCGGAGCAGGAGCGCAAGGCGAAGGCCTACCGGGCGCGGATCCGGAACTGCGATCCGGTCGGTTCCTTCGTCACCGACCAGATCGCCTCGGTCAATTTCCTCTACTGCCACGAGGACGACGAGAAGGGGGTCGAGACCGGCCAGCGCCTGCAGAAGACCTTCCGCTATTTGGCGGCGCAGCTTGTCTCGGCGCGCGAGGCCTATGCCTCGCCGTCCTATGCCAGCTTCGGCCTGCTGCCGCAGCTGCGCCGGCCGTCGACCGGGCCGGACGACACCGGATCGCTGCCGCCGGCGCTCTGCATCGGCGATCCGGAGCGGCTGATCAAGACGCTGCGCGGCTGGGAGTCGACCGGCACAGACGCCGTCAACTTCATCCTCAACGCCAACGAGACGGTGCCCCAGGAGGAAGTGCTGGCCAGCCTCAGGCTGTTCGCCAAGGAGGTGATGCCGAAGTTCAAGGACAAGCCCGCGGCCGGCGCCCGGGCCGGCCCCAGTACTGGCCAAGCGGCGGAGTAGCGCCATGCCGCTCTATGGACGTCTCGACACCGCCGCCCGCGCCGCCGCCCTGCCCGAGGTCACGGAACTGGCCACGGAGAGCTGGGAGTCGGCCGGCGCGGAGATGCTCTACCTCACCTTCGAGTACGACACCGAGCCGGCCTTCGCCTCGATCCCGCCGGCGCTGCACCCGGCGCTGCCGCCGTTCGGCGGCATCCTGTTCCGGCGCCACCCCGAGAGCCCGGTCGGGGCGTTCACGCTAGCGGAGCTGCGCATCACCACCCGCGCCGGTGTGCACCATATCGGCTATTGCACCGGCGCCTTCGTCGACAACCCGGAGGCCGTGCCGTTCCTGCGCGACCGCTACGGCTGGCCGGTCGGGGCGGCCGAGGTCAGCCTGAAGCGGCGCTATTACGGCCTCGAGGGCCGGGTAGCGGTGGACGGCAGGCCGGTCGCCGACTGCCGCCTCGACAAGCCGCAGATCGTCTCCGGCAAGGACATCCTCTACACCGCCAACATGCATCTGGCGCGGATCGGCGGCCGGCCGCGGCTCGCCCAGGTCGAGGCCGAATACACCTTCCGGAAGGCGGAGCGCGGCACGGCGCATCTCAATCTGCTGGACACGGCCGCCTTCGGCGAGGGCCGGCTGACCCCGACCAACCCGCTGCCGGCGACCTGGAGCGAGGTCGACATGAAGTACCGCGAGATCCGCTTCCTGGTCGAGCCGGACAAGCCGGCCCTGACCAACACCGAACGGGTCGCCTGACGGCTGGATGTCAGCTTTCAATCCGGCAGGCGCACCTCGGTGGTCGCCTCGGCCGCCGGGCGGTCGCCGGCCTCGAGGCGCTGGGGCGGCTGAAGGCGCTGCGCCGCACTGGCGTCACCGTGCTGCTGTCGGAACAGAACCTGCGCTTCTCTAATGAGCTCACGGACCGCGCCTACATCATCGAAAAAGGCGAGATCCGCTACCAGGGCTCGATCGCGGAGCTTGCGGCGGAGCCGGAGGTGCGCAGCCGGTATTTGATGGTGTGAGCCTGTCTGTCGATGTTGTCAGATCCGCCCAAATCGAAACAGGGAAGAACGAACCTGAATATTGCGGCTAATGCTTTCTCCCCTTTGTGGCGGAGAATTGAAAGAGGGCGCAGCTGGCAGGCCGCAAGAGAGGCTCAACCGGAAAAGGCAAAGACACGCCGCATCGGTTTTTTGCGCGGGCCAGCGTCTGCAATCCTGTACCTTGATCCTCCCCTAAAAGTAGATATCGCCTTGACCGAATCGGTATCGCAGGTAGCATGCGCATTCAATCTGCGCTAGCGAGAAGGACATGCGCACATGGATCGCGTCACCGAAGGTTTTCTCTCCGAATTTGCCACCGAGCATGAGTTGTCGAGAATACCCCAACACATGCAGTTCGAACATTTTGCTGCTTTTGTGACTATTCGCCGCCACTACAATGGTGAAACATTTGACACAGACGATATTCATACGGGTGGTGGCGGGGATACGGGGATTGATGCTCTGGCGATACTCGTTAACGGCTCGCTGGTTACGGACATAGAATCGTTGGACGACCACGCAGATACTAGTGGAAGTTTTGATGTAACATTCGTCTTTGTTCAAGGTGATCGAGGTGCGTCATTCGAAGGCAAGAAAATTAGCGACTTTGGTTTTGGCGTAAAGGACTTTTTTGAAGAAAGTCCAAAACTTACAAGAAACGACGCAATACAAAATGCGGCAGAAATTATGGAACAACTTTACAAGAGCGGGACGAAATTTAAGCCGGGCAATCCAATCTGTCGCTTGTACTATGTCACTTCGGGAACGTGGGTGGGAGAGGCGGACCTTGAAGCTCGCCGCATTTCGGTCGAGCGTGACTTGAAGGCGATGCAGATTTTTCGCGACGTAGAGTTTGCATGCGTGGATGCAGAAGCACTACAGCAACTCTATCGACAAACGAAGAATGCCGTATCCCGCGAATTCACATTCACGAATCGAACACTGATTCCGGAAATCGCCGGAGTATCTGAGGCGTATATCGGATTCGTGCCATTCTCAGAGTATCTTTCCATTGTTAGTGATGACAGTGGAGAAATTCTGGGAAGTATATTTTACGAGAACGTTCGTGACTGGCAGGATTACACGGCATCAGTCAACAAGGAAATCAGAGATACAATTTTGTCTGGATACAAAGATCGCTTTGTTCTGATGAATAATGGAATTACCATTATTGCCCAGATGCTAAGACCGCTAAGACGAGACCGGATCCAAATAGAAGACTTTCAGATCGTAAATGGGTGCCAAACAACGCATGTGCTATTTGATCAACGCGGGCATGCGGACGACGTAATACAAATTCCAATACGACTTATTGCAACACAGGACGACGATGTCATCAAATCGATTATCCGTGGAACCAATAGACAAACAAAAGTTGAAGATGATCAATTTTTTGCCCTAACTGACTTTGCAGAGCAACTGGAGGACTTTTTTCAAACATATCCGGATGCGCAGAAACTTTATTATGAGCGCAGATCAGGACAATACGCAAATAAGTCGATCCATAATACGCGAATTGTGACGCATCGCAATCTTGTGCGCGCGGTCGGTGCGGTCTTCATGGAAGTGCCGCACCAAACAACTAGGAGCTACAAATCTCTGAAGGATAGCATTGGAAGGGAGATATTTGCGAAGTGGCAAAGGTTTGAGCCTTACTACGTTTCGGCGCTTGCGGCGTATAAGTTAGAGGTCAATTTTCGCACTCAACGGATTGATTCTAAATTGAAGGCCGCGCGTTACCACGTCCTCCTAGCCATGCGGTATTTGGCAAACCCGAAGCAATTGCCTCGAATGAACGCGCGGGAAATGGAAGAGTATTGCAAACCAATCATTCGGATATTGTGGGATGGAGTAAAAGCAGATGAATTGTGTGCAAGGGCAGCGGCACTAGTGGAGGACGTAGCTGACGACAATTTTCATCGCGACAACATTCGCACTCAACCTTTTACAGAGAAGGTGATTGCGCGGTGCAAGGAAGAAGTTGCCGATAACGAAGCCGTTTGATCAAATTGGCCAGTGAAAACTGAGGTCAGGCATGCATTGTTGCACTATTGAGCTTGCGCATGCCTTCCCGGCGTCGGGTGCGTCGTCCCGGATCTTGAAAGCGCCCAGCCCGTACCGGCGAGGACAGGGGCGCGGGGCTTGCGCGCCGTACGCGACTCATAGTCCCGACCTAGCCCGTAACGCAATAACGCATGCCTGAGCCCGATTCCTCTGACCCCGATTCACGGGCGTTTCGCAGAGGTGTCGCTAGGACGGATTCCCCATCAGAGCTTCTTGCAGAAATGCAGGGGGATATACGGTGGCATGTTGTCGTGTGGCTCACCATCTCCGACAGAAGATGTCAGCGCGGTGGGGTGTTGTTCCCATTTTCTGGGCGTCGCAGCTCTTCGCGGGTCGCCGATACCAAAATCTTGATTCGGGTCGTCGCTTCTTCCCAAGACCGTATCGTGCTTGTGAGATGGCAAATTCTGCTCAGATAACGGGATTCGCTCTTGGCCGGCCGTTTGCCGAAAAGGCCTGTCGGACAAATCTTTACCTTGCCCAGCGCCTATTATCATGCGGCCTCGTGCATCGGTGAATTCTGTCCACCCTTCTTTGGGGCAACCATTGGGGTCATCGATCGCAATTACTGAATTGGTTGGCAGCTTGAGAATATCCGGTATCACCACATCGATAATCTCCTTTGCGCTGATGCCGAGAATAGCCGCTGTAACCAGCGATCCGATGACCGCTCCCGCTACGCCCTTGAGCCATTCGCTCCACCTACCACCACTGTTATTGGTCGTCTGGTCGCCACCGTCGCTATTGGCCATGGGATCCTCCCTGATCATCCGGTTGTTTGACACGCAATCTCTGGTGTTGTTTGGCGCATCGTTGCGCGCGTAGAATTTAAGCGCATCTACCACACGCATTGCAAGATTAACCAGCGATTGTCCCTGCTACGATTTCCTGGCGACTATCTCCTGTTCCTCGGATCCGACGGAGTTGGAGCGCAAGAGGACGCAAGCCGAACTTTGTCCTTGCACCGGGGGGCGACTAATGGGTGACCTCTTCCCGACGGGGCCTGCACACCATACGCCCACCAAAACGCCGTCCCGGCCCCGTTTCCCGCAACGCCCACCGCATCATTCCGGCAGGCGCACCTCTGTCGTCGCCTCGGCCGCCAGGCGGTCGTCCACCGTCAGCGTCTGGTTCAGCGTCACGAGGGCGCCGCCGCCCCGCGGCTCGACTGCGGTTACCTCGCCGGCGCAGCGGAGCGTGTCGCCGGGAAAGACCATCGCGCGCATCTTGAAGGACAGCTTGCGGATGAACGCCGTCGGCCCGAGCCAGTCCATCACGCCGCGGGCGAAAATGGCGCCGAACGCCTGGCCGTCGAACACCACGTTCGGCAGGCCGAGCCCGCGCGCGTAGTCCTGATCGTAGTGCAGGCGGTGCCAGTCCCAGGTCGCCGCGCCATAGGCCATGATGTCGGCGGTGGTGATCGCACGCTCGAAGGCTGGCACCGCATCGCCCGGTTTCGGCAGGGTCATGAGCCGGGCTCCAGCGGCTGCAGCACCACGGTCTCGCGGTTGCTGGCGAGGCGCTCGCCGTCCTGGTTCTCGTAAATGGCGACCGAGGTGACGAAGAGCTGCGTGCCGCCGCGGCGCGCCGGCCGCTCCTCGATCTCGGCCAAGGTCCAGGTGACGGTGATCCGGTCCTCCGGATAGACCGGCC
>CAJHXX010000528.1_pt1 | contig 23489 bp, 20 predicted proteins | sample 9198511 | NCBI WGS metagenome assembly CAJHXX01 (sample SAMEA7708325, study PRJEB35096) | sediment metagenome | biome: marine neritic benthic zone biome [ENVO:01000025]; feature: sediment [ENVO:00002007]; material: shallow marine sediment [ENVO:03000034] sea grass bed [ENVO_01000059] ...
CAGATCGCCGACCTGATCGGCTTCCTGCACGACGATCTCGAACCCGGCCACCACTTCGCCGGCATCCATGCGATGCCGAGCGGGCCGGGCGTGCCGGAGATCTGGCTGCTCGGCTCCAGCGCCGACAGCGCCACCTTCGCCGCCCATTTCGGCGCCGCCTTCTCGTTTGCCCATTTCATCAACCCGGAGGGCGGCGACCGGGTGATGCGCGCCTATCAGCAGCATTTCCAGCCCGGCGGCCTGCTGGACGCGCCGCAGGGCAGCGCCGGCGTGTTCGTGATCTGCGCCGATACGGAAGAAGAAGCGCTCCACCTGCGCAAGAGCCGCGACCTCTGGATCCTGCGCCTGCGCACCGGCGAGCCCGGCCCGGTGCCGACGCCGGAGGAGGCCGAGGCCTATCCCTATACGGCGATGGAGCGGATGATCGTCGAACAGAACCGGGCGCGCTCCATCGTCGGCGCGCCCGAGCAGGTCAAGGCGCGGCTCGAGCACCTGGCCGCCGACTTCGCCGTCGACGAGCTGGTGCTGGTCACCATCTGCCACGATTTTGACGCCCGGCGCCGCTCCTACGAGCTGCTGGCCGAGTGCTTTGGCTTGGCACCGCCCAACGGCGCGGACCTGGCGCCGCCCGCCGGCGCGGAGGCCGCCTCGTGAACGTCAGGCGCGAGGAGATCCTGGACGGCACCATGGAGGCCTATCTGGCGGAGGCCGAGCGCCTCGGCCTGATGCGCCGGCTGCCGGCCGCCGAGCGCCGGGCGCTGAAACAGGCGGCGCTCGCCAAATTCGCCCCGGGCGAGGAGGTCTGGGTGTTCGGCTACGGCTCGCTGATGTGGAACCCCTGCATCCATTATGCGGAGCGCCGCGGCGGGCTGGTGCACGGCTATCACCGCAGCTATTGCCTGTGGGTGCCACTCGGGCGCGGCTCGCCGGACTGCCAGGGGCTGATGCTGGCGCTGGAGACCGGCGGCTCTTGCCACGGCATCGCCTACCGGATCAGGCAGGACGAGCTGGCGCACGAGCTCGAGGTGGTGTGGAAGCGCGAGATGGTCGGCGGCGCCTACCGGCCGCGGGTCGTCAGGGTGGCGACCGACCGGGGCCCGGTGAAAGCGATCACCTTCGTCGTCAACCGCGGCCATCCGCGCTATGCCGGCCGGCTCTCCATGGAGACCATGGCCGACGCCATCGCCGTCGCCGAGGGCCGCCTCGGCAGTTGCGCCGACTACCTCTACAACACCGTCGCCCATCTCGACGAGCTCGGCATCGGCGACGGGCCGATGCACCGCCTGAAGCGCATGGTCGAGGCGCGCCGGGCGGCGAGCGGCGGCCAATAACCGATAAGCCCTATAATACATGCCCGGCACCGGTGCCGGGCATGTATTATAGGGCTTATCGGGTTTGTTGCGAGCGGCATGGCCCGGCCGGCTGCACGCGAGCGGAAATCGCTCTATATTGATTTTTGGCAGGTTCCTTGGGGGCCAACAGAGGAGCGGCAGATGAGCGACGACGCGGTCAAGACCGACACGGACTCAGGCGGCAAGCTGGTCCGAACGGAAGAGGAATGGCAGCGGCGGCTGACGCCGGAGCGCTACCACGTGCTCCGCCAGCACGGCACCGAGCCCGCCTTCACCGGCAAGTACCACGCGGCCAAGACGCCCGGCACCTACAACTGCGGCGCCTGCGGCCAGGCGCTGTTCGACTCCGACACCAAGTTCGATTCCGGCACCGGCTGGCCGAGCTTCTGGGCGCCGATCGCGGACGACCGGGTGGCGACCAAGTCCGACCGGTCGCTCTTCATGGTCCGGACCGAGGTGCTGTGCGGCCGTTGCGAATCGCATCTCGGCCATGTATTCGAGGATGGCCCGGCGCCGACCGGTCTGCGCTATTGCCTGAACTCCCTGGCGCTGGATCTGGACGAAAAAAAGTAACAGGCCTGCAGCCCATGAAAAATCGATTGGTATCAGGCGCCGTGCTGGCGTTCTGCCTATTCCTGCTCGCCGGCTGCTTCCAGGACAGCAAAGCCGACATCATCGGAAAATCGGACGGCATCTCCGAGAAAAGCGAGCTGCTCGACGCGCTTGGCAAGCCGGACGAGATCTCCAAGCTCGGCCCGATCGAGAGCTGGACCTACCAGGCGACCGACGGCTCCGTCACCTTCGTGATCACCGGCGACACCGTGGCGCTAAGCGCCACCGACTGATGGGTCTCAGCCTGCGGCGGCCGCCGCGCGCTCGTCGATCAGGCCGTGCGCCTCAAGCAGGTCGACCAGGGCCGCCCGGGTCGCCGGCCGCATCGGCACCAGCGGCTCCCGGAACACCTCCTGCAACCTGCCTTGCAGCGCCAGCGCGGTCTTGACCGGGATCGGGTTGGTCTCCAGGAAGCAGCCGCGGGCCAGCGGCAGCAGCCGGTAGTGCAGCGCCCGCGCCGTCGCCAGGTCGCCGGCCAGCGCGGCGTCGACCGAGGCCTTGACCTCGGCCGGCACCAGGTTGGCGAGCGCCGAGATGGCGCCGGCGCCGCCGAGCAGCGCGACGGGCACGTTCAGATGGTCGCTGCCCGCCAGCACGGCGAAGTCGTCGGCCACGGCGGCGATCACGTCCATGATCTGGTCGATGTCGTCGCTCGCCTCCTTGACGCCGACGATGTTGGGATGCTCGGCCAGGCGGCAGAGCGTCTCGGTCTCGATGTTGACGCCGGAGCGGCCCTTGATGTTGTAAACGATCTGCGGCAGCGGCACGGCGTCGGCGATGCGTCGGAAATGGGTGTCGAGGCCGGCCTGGGTCGGCTTGTTGTAATAGGGCGAGCCGACCAGCAGGGCGTTGGCGCCTTGCGCGTCGGCCGCCTCCGCCTGGGCGACCGAGCTGGCGGTATCGTTGGTGCCGACGCCGGCGATGATGCGGGTGCGGCCGGCCGACCGCTCGACCGCGAAGCCGAGGATCGCCCGCTTTTCTTCCGCGTCGATCGTCGGGCTTTCGCTGGTGGTGCCGAGAATCACCAGACCCTCGACGCCGGCGCCGATCTGGTCCTCGATCAACCGGTCGAGCGCCTCGAAATCGACCGCACCATCAGTGGTGAACGGCGTCAGCAGCACCGTGAAGGTGCCTCTCAAAATCTCCGTCATGGGATCGGTCCTCTCCTCTCGAATTCGATCTGCGCGAAACCCTAGAGGCCGGCCGGCGATCTGGGAAATTTCTCGGCTATTTTCTTTTTTTCTAACAATTATTGTTATATTTGTAACGACATGATTCGGATCTCCGAGACCCTACGCGACATCGTCAAGGGCAATCCTTTCCTCGAATTCGGCGTCCATCACGGGCTGTTCAACCTGACGCAGCTCGCCCGCTACCTGCAGCCGCAGGTCGAGGCGCGCGCCATGAAGGAGGTCCAGGTCAGCGCCATCACCATGAACCTGTCGCGGCTGCAGCGCCGGCTCGCCCCGGCGACGCCGGCGCCCGAGCGGTTCGTGATCGACAACGTGACCATCCATTCCGGGCTCTCGACGGTCACCTATCCGCGCAATCCGGAGGTGCAGGCGAAGCTGAACGCGCTCTACAACCGGATCCACGAGGAGGGCGGCTTTTGCAGCCTGTCGCAAGGCCTGCGCGAGCTGACGGCGATCTTCGAGAGCCGCTTCCGCCCCGAGCTCGGCCAGCAGATCCGGCAGCCGCCGCTCTACGAGCACGAACGCCTGGCCTCGGTCGGGGTGCAGTTCGGCGCGCGCTACGCCGACATTCCGGGCATGCTCTACATGCTGTTGCAGCGGGTGACGCTGCAGAACATCAACCTGATCGAGATCACCTCGACCTACACCGAGATCATCTTCTTCATCGACGAGACCGACACCCGGACCGTGTTCGACACCCTGTTCCAGAGTTTCCTGGTGCGCGGCACGCGCGCCGGCGTCTGACCAACCCGCCGCTCAGAAGCTCAGGCCCGGCCAGAAGGTGCCCGAATCGAGCCGCTTCGCCGGGCCGAGCAGCCGCTGGCCACCAGCCATGCCGCGCAGCAACTGATACAGGCGGCGCGCGTCGTTCCGTTCGGCGCCGCCCCAACGGCGCGGAATGCCGGCGCGATAGGCATCGCGCAAGGCGACCAGGGTGTTCTCGTCGGGCGCCTCGGTCAGCGCCCGGAGCCGGCGCCATTCGGCATCCGACTCGTCGAGGATCGCCTGCGCCCGGCGCACGACACGGAAGAAGGCGTCGACCTCCGCCCGATGGGCCGCTGCCCAACTGTCACGGAACGCGTAGCCGACCAGCGGCAGCTTCGATTCGATGCCGAGGCCGCGGATGATCTCGCCGATGCCGATCGCCCGGCGCATGCCGGCGCCCTGCAGCCGGGCGGCGTAATCCCACACGGTCAGCACCGCGTCGATTTCGCCGGCCTCGATCTGCCGGTTCAAGAGCGGCGCCGCGCCGAACACCCGGTCGACGTCGGCTGCCAGATCGATGTTGTGCCGCCGCCCCGCCAGCGCGCGAAACAGCAGCCAGTTCAGGTCGAGCGGGCCGCCGACGATGCCGAGGCGCTTGCCTCTCAGGTCCTCGATCCTTTTGATCGGCGACGTCGCCGGCAGGATCAGCACGCCGAGCGCCGTCGAATAGGGAACGAAGGTGACGTCGGCGCCGGCGGCGCGCCGGCGCTGGACCCAGATCCAATCGGCGACGATGATGTCGGCCGCCCCGGCCAGCAGCGCCGCCTCGGCCGCCCGGGCGCCGGCCCAGCCGGCGGCCTCGATCGCCAGGTCCTCGGCCCGGTCGAGGCGGTGATGGCGGACCACGTCGAGCAGCCAGTTGTCCGGGCCGGTTTTCGTCACACCGATGCGGATCGGCGTGCTCTCGGCCGCCGTCGCCGCCGTCGCCGCGGCCAGAGAGAGCAGGAGGGCGAGCAGGACGGCGGCCGCGACAGCGACGATGCGCAGGCGATGGCGAAAAGCTGCTCGATGCATGGCGCCGATCTCCGTCACCCGGCCGGCCCGGGTCAAGGATGAAACCCGTCCCGGCGTAAACCGCTTGACCTCGGCGCGCAAGGCGCGATGTTGTTCGCCAACCGTGACCGATTCCCTTGCCACAGGACGACGCCATGACCGGAGAGATGCCCGGCCCCACCTCGCACATCTATTTCTCGCAGCGCCTCAGGCTGCACTACGTCGACTGGGGCAACGCGGACGCGCCGCCGCTGCTGCTGGTGCATGGCGGGCGCGACCATTGCCGCAACTGGGACTGGATGGCGCAGGCGCTGCGCGACGATTACCACGTCATCGCGCCGGATCTGCGCGGCCACGGGGATTCCCAGTGGATGATCGGCGGCGCCTACACGATCGCCGACTTCGTCTACGACATCGCCCAATTGCTGCATCAGACCAAGCTGACCCCGGTCGCCATCGTCTCGCATTCGCTGGGCGGCATGATCAGCCTGCGCTATGCCGGCGTCTACCCGGACAGCGTCACCAAGCTGATCGCCATCGAAGGGCTCGGCGCCTCGCCCAGGATGATGGCGGAGCGCGGCAAGCTGACCGGCCAGGACCGCATGCGCGAGTGGATCGACTCGCTGCGCCACCTGTCGGGCCGGGTGCCGCGCCGCTACCCGAGCCTGGAAGACGCCTATCTGCGCATGCAGGACGAGAACCCACATCTGACGCCGGAGCAGGCGCGGCACCTGACCGTGCACGGCGTCAACCAGAACGAGGACGGCACCTATAGCTGGAAGTTCGACAACTATGTCCGCGCCTTCCCGCCCTACGACCTCAGCGAGGCGGACGTGCACGTGCTATGGGGCGCGATCTCCTGCCCGACGCTGCTGGTGCGCGGCACCGAGAGCTGGGCGAGCGACCCGGACGAGGACGGCCGCGCCGCGCATTTCCAGACCGCCCGGCTGGTCAATATCGAAGGCGCCGGCCATTGGGTGCACCACGACCAACTCGACGAGTTCCTCGCCCTGACCCGCGATTTCCTGGCCGAATAACTTGCGGTCCCGGCGATGGTAGAACTCTGCTTCGTTGCGATCGGTGTAGCATCACAGAGGCAGGCAACCACTGAACGAGAGGCCGAGAATGGTTACGGCAACCCCGTTGGATGGGGCGTTCGGCGCCGAGATCACCGATGTCGACCTTGCCGCCGGACATGACCAGGCGATCGTCCGGCCGATCATCGACGCCTTATACGCGCACCGCTTGATCGTGATCCGCGGCCAAACGCTCAGCAAGAACCGGTATCTCGAATTCGGCCGCGCCTTCGGCCAGCCGATCCCGCATGTGCTCGACTACCTGCGCATGCCCGGCTACCCTGAGATGCTGGCCGAGATCAAGGCGCATGCCCTGCAGGACCGATTCGTCATGACCCATGACTACCGGGTCGGCGACATCGCCGTCTGGGATACCGGCCAGACCCTGCACCGCGGCCCCGACATCGCCAGCGGCGAAGACGACGCCCGCCTGCTCTACCGCATCAGCGTGCGCGGCAAGCCGCCGATCTATCAGTAGCCAGAACCGAACAGCCGCTATGCCGCCCGGCTGAACGGCGCGGCATCCGGGCCTTTCCCGTCACCCGATCGTGAGCCGGCTTTATTTGGCCGCGCCGGCCGGCGCCCCGACACTTGCCGCGGGGCAGGTGACGAGCGGGGGAGGCTCTGGCGATGACCTATGGACAGCTAAGGATCCTGATTGCCGTGGCGGCGGTCGGCTTGCTGGCAACCGCGGCGCGGGCGCAGGGCGTCATGGATTTCACCATCGACCCGGATACCGGCGGCGTGCTCTGCGCCGACAATCCGGACTTCCTGGCCGGCGACAACGTCTTCTGCAAGGTGAGCGACAACGGCGCCGGCGGCGTCCGGCCGGTCAGCGCGGTGATCGACCCGTGCAGCGGCACGGTCTACGCCGGCGATGCGCGCGGCCAGCGGGGCGGCCTGCGGGTCATTCCCGGCTGGTTCGAGCCGGGCTTCGACCCGGCGGCGGCGGAGGTCTTCATCGCCAATCCGTTCGACGAGCCGGCCGGGCTGAACGGCGTCACGGCGCTCAGCCGCAATCTGCTGTTGACCGGCGACCGGTTCAGCGGCCGCCTCTACTCGGTCAACCTGGAAAACGGCAACTGGAAGTTCCTCTACCAGACGGTCGGCGACCCGAATCTCGCGCGCTTCGCCGCCTGCCAAGTGTTCGGGCCCGGCAGCGAGAGCCCCTGTATCGGGCCCGGCATCAACAACGTCGAGGTCGACGCCCGGGGCCGCATCTGGTTCCCGGTCACCACCCGGCGCGGGCCGGGCGGGGTGGCGCTGTCGGAAAAGGTCCCGGACGGCTTCATCGTGATGATCGACGCGCACGGCGCGGTCGAGTTCTTCGGCGGGCCGGGCGAGGGCTTCACCCTGGCCAACGGGCTGCGCGTCGAACCTGCCGGCGAATATGTCCACATGGCCGTGACGCTGGCCGATCCGCCGCAGATGGTGCGCATGAAGATCATCGAGGAGAACGGCAGGACCCGGCTCGGCCCGCCGGAGACCTACGCCACCTTCCCGCCCGAAATCTGGGGCAACCGGTTCGGTCCGGTCAATCCAGGCCCCGACGACATCGCCTTCGATGCAGACGGCAATCTCTACGTCGTCCTGGTGTTCACCAGCGCGCTGGTGGTGATCCCGCCGGTCGCGGCCGACCCGGAGCTGCCGAGCCTGCGCCCGGTGCATGTCATCTTCGACGCCACCACCGACCCGCCCGAGGCGCATCAGCAGGCGCTCGCCGCCTTCACCGAGAAGCTGGACCTGACGCCCGACGAGCGTGAGGCGAAGTTCGGCAGCCGCAACATCACCGGCGCCGACTTCCAGCCGTTGACCGCCGGCACGGTGTTCACCAACAACCCGACCGGCATCGCCTTCGGCGGCCCGGATCTGAGGAGGATCTTCATCACCAGCCGCGGCGCCGACATCCACAGCTTCGAGGGCCCGGTGCAGGGCATGAACCCGCTCGTCCACGGGCGCGGCGCGACGACCGGTGTCCGCACCGGCATCACGGCCAGGGCCTGCCCGGCGCCGTGACCGGCCGGCTCCCGGCCGGGCCGGCATTCGCCTGCCGTCGCGGCCTCAACTGAACGCCAGCGTCTTGGCCTCCAGGCCCAGCGCGATCCGCCCGACGGTCTCGATACAGCGATCGTTGGCCGGCGGCATCACCAGGCCGGGCAGCGCGTCGCGCAGGTATTGCTGCATCGGCAGGGCGCGGCTGATGCCGCTGCCGCCCAGCATGCGCAGGCCCTTCTCGGAGATCGCCGAGGCCGCCTCGGTCGCCAGATACTTGGCCTGGTTCAGGATGTAGGTGAGCTCGACCCGGTCGAGCCGGCCGCGCATCAGCACCAGCTTCTCGGTGGCACGGCGCGCGCCCTCCAAGATCATCGACATCTCGCCGATCTGGCGCTGCACGCGCACCGCTTGCGGCGAGTCCGGCGCGAAGCGCTGCAATTGGCGGCGGCCATAGTCGACGCAGTAGTCGAAGGCGGCCTCGGCGATGCCGATATAGACGGCGGTGTAGCCGAGCGACCAGAAGCTCAGATCCTTGGTCAGGATGATGCCGGGCGCGCCGATCACCTCCTCGGGCTCGATCCGCACGTCGTCGAAATCGATCGAGTTGGACGCGGTCGCCCGCATGCCGATGGTGTCCCAGTCGTCCAGCACCCGCACCCCGGCGCGGCCGGCCGGCACCATGACGTTCAGCAGGCCCTCGGCGAGGTCCTTGGAATCGGTCAGCCGGCTCCAGGTGAAATAGTGGCGCGCGGCGGTGGACAGCGAGCACCACGCCTTGCTGCCGGTCAGGCGGTAGCCGTCGCCGTCGCGCTCGATCGCGGTCTTGACCTTGAAGCTGTCACGGAACGAGCTGGCCGGCTCGCTGGTGATCGAGGCGAAGATCGCGCCCTCCGCCACCACTTCGCCGAAATAGCGCTGCTTTTGCTCCGCGGACGCGATCTGCGACAGGAAGTCGATGATCGCGCAATGCATGTTGAAGGTCAGGCCGGTGGCGGCACAGCCCTTGGAGATTTCCGCCAGCACGCCGACATAGGTGACCGGCGCGGCGCCGACGCCACCGAACGCGCTCGGCACGGTCAACGCCAGCAGGCCGGCGGCGCGAAGGTCGTCGTAGTTCTCGGTCGGGAACCGGTTCTCCCGGTCGAAGGTGGCGGCGCGCTGCCGGAACCGTCCCTGGCCCAGCTCCCGCGCCGTTCTCACCCATGACACCTGGTCCGGCGGCATATGCTCACGGAGCAGTTCTCCAACGGCGGCCACGGCCATTCCTCCTTGCTCTCGCGTTGACGCAGCGATCGACAACTTAGCATAATTCCAAACTGTGCGGACGGCAGCCGCATGAGATCAAGAGGGAGAGACCGATGGCGGACGGATTCACGATCGCGAATTTCAGGCATGTGGCGGACGGCTTGCAGGAGGGCCAGTTCGCCGTCGGCGATCGCAACAAGGCGGCCGGCCTCGCCGACCTCGACCCGATCTACAAGGACCTCCTGGACCGGCCGATCACCATCGTCCTCGGCCTGATCGGGCCGGACGGGCGGCCGAGCCTGACGCCGATGTGGTTCGACTACGAAGACGACAAGATCCTGGTCAACACCGCCTCGCACCGGGCCAAATGCCAGTGGATCCGCGACAACCCGCGGCTCACCGTCCTGATCGTCAACCCGGACAACCCCTATCACTGGGTGCAGATCAAATGCACGGTCGAGAAAGAGATGCGCGAGTGGGAGGACGGCGGCGACTACGTCACCAAGCAGCTCGATCGGATCTGGACCAAATATACCGGCGAGGCGCCGCCCTACGGCCTGCGTGATCCGGCGATCGACGAGAAGCGGGTGCTGTTCGTCTGCGGCATCGACCGCATCGCGACCTTCGGCAAGCCGTAGAGCAATATCCGACCAATTGGATCGCTGAAAGCGATTCCAATTGGTCGGATGCTGCTCTAGGCCAGCTTCAGCTGCTTGCCCTGGCGGTGGGCGATGATGCGGGCGACGGTGCGCAGTTTCTTGCTCAGGTGGTCGGCGGCGAACGGCTTCTTGAGATAGCCGGTGACGCCGAAGGATTTGGCTTCCGCGACCGATTCCATGTCCGCGGTGCCGGTTATCATCAGAAAGGGCAACTCCGGGTCGACGCTGCGGATCTGCTTCAGCAGCTGGATGCCATTCATGCGCGGCATGTTCCAGTCGCACAGCACGACGTCGACGAAGTCGTCGTCGCCGTCGAAGGCGGTCAGCAGGTTCAATGCCTCGACCCCGTTCTTCGCCGTGATCACCTGGGTGACCCCGAAGTCGGCCAGCATGTTGCGGACCAGGTTGAGGGCGCCGAAATTGTCGTCGACCAACAATACCTTGAGATCCTCGAGCGTGAATTCGTCAACAGACACGATGGATCCTCATCCTTATACAGCGATGCGGGTTTCGGATTCGTCGAATACCGCGCGCAGGGCCTGCGCCAGCTTGTCGGCTTCGATCGGTTTCTGCAGGAATTGGTGATGGTCGGGCACCACGATCGCGTCGCCCTGGGCCCGCCTCGGATAGCCCGACATGAAGACGATCTTGATCCCAGGCCGGCGGCCGCGGATCAAATCGGCGATCTCGAAGCCGCCGAGCGACGGCATCACGACGTCGGTCAACAGTAGATCGATGGTGCCTTCGTACTCCTCGTCCACTTCCAGGGCGTCGAGCCCGTTGCCGGCGGACAACACCTGGTAGCCGAGATCCTCGAGGATGCCACCGGTCAGGGCGAGCAGTTGCTCGTCGTCCTCGACCAGCAGAATCGTCTCGCCGCCGACCTCCGAGCCCGTGTCGGCCGCGGACGCGACCACCCGCGGCTGGCGATCGACTACCGGCAGATAGAAACGGACCACGGTCCCTTCGTCCCAGACGCTGTCGATATCGATCGTACCGCCCGACTGCTGCGCGAAGCTGTAGACCATGGCAAGGCCGAGACCGGTGCCTTTGCCCTGTTCCTTGGTGGTGAAGAACGGCTCGAACACCCGCGGCAGAACATTGGGGTCGATGCCCTGGCCGTGGTCGGTGACGCTGACCTCGACAAAGCGGCCCGGCTGCAGATTCGGCCGGGTGAAGGTGAATTCCTCCGCCAGATCGACTTGCTTGGCGGCGACGGTGATCCAGCCGCCCTTGGGCATCGCGTCGCGGGCGTTGATCGCCAGGTTGAGAATTGCCTGACTGAATTCGCTGGGATCGGTCTCGACGCAGAGATCGCCTTCCTCGATCTCGAATTGCAGCTCGTAGAGCTCACCGACCGAGCGCAGCAGCAGCCCCCTGATGTCCTCGATCACATCGCCGACACGGAAGACGCGCTTCTCCATTACCTGGCGGCGGCTGAATACCAGCAACTGCTTGGTCAGGTTGGCGGCCTTTTCGGCAGCCTTGATCACTTCGGCGATCGACTGGGCGACCAATACGTCATCGCCGAGCTTCTTGGCCGCGCGCCGGGCATAGCCGTCGATCACCATCAGCAGGTTGTTGAAGTCATGGGCAATCCCGCCGGTCAACTGGCCGACCGCGTCCATTTTCTGGGTCTGCGACAGCACCTCCTGGACCCGCTTACGCTCGGCGACCTCGACCTGCAGCGCGTTGTTGGCCTCGGTCAGCTCGCGAGAGCGCTCGGCCACCAGGTACTCGACCCGACGGGTCCGACTGCGCGCGCTCGCCAGATACACCACCAACATTCCCGTCAACAGGAGGCTGATGCCCAGGATGATCCATGGCGTCGCCGACCAATGGCGCGAGAGGAAATCCGGCGGCGGCTTATGGACCACCGTCCAAACCCGGTCGGCCACTCGGATATCCTCGCGGTGCACGATGCCGCGCAGGACTTCCGCTTCCGGCAGCGGCAGCGGCAGCGACTGGGCATCGCGCAGGGAGGACGGCCGGTAGTGGAGGAAACGCTGTGCGGGCGGCGAATTCTCGTCATAGAGATAGGTATCGAAATTCGCCGCCGCGATCTCGTCCCGCATCGAATTTTCGACCAGATCGGCGATGCGAAATGCGCCGGTGGCGAACCCGATTAGGGCTTCACGCCGCTCCGCGACGGTCTCGGGCACCCTGCCGCCCTTGTAGAGCGGAGAGAAGACGACGAAGGAATAGCGCTCGCCGGTCTCGCTGAGAAGCTTGATACGCTGCGTCGCGGCCGGCTTTCCCGTGTCACGGGCGTGCAGCATCGCTTCCCGACGTGCCGGTGTCGAGCCGAGGTCGAAGCCGACGGCGCGCGCGCCGTTGTCGGACGGCGCGATATAGTAAATTGGGAAATATTCGTCGCGCTGCCCGGCCGGAATAATCCTGCCGGACGAGGCGCGCTCGGTAATCCGGAAGTTCGCGATACCGTCACGGCGCGCCGCCGCCTCGACCGTCGCGCGCTGATCCGCCGGCACACGCGGCACCCAGCCGACCCCGGTGATGCCGGGATAGCGGGCCAGCGCCCGCATCGTGAAGGCCTGGAATTCGTGACGTTCGACGCTGCTGGTGGCCGAATGCAACCCGCCGATCGAATCCACCATGTCGAGATAGCGGTCGATCGCCTGGCCGACGACGAAGGCGTGGGTCGTCACGCGTTCGATGAACTCGTGGCGGATCGTCATGCGCTGGTGAACGCTCGATGCGAACAGGAAGCCGGCGAACGAAATCGCCGCACCGGCCAAAGCCACGATGCTGATCGGCAAGTGCCGCAGCCAACCTTTCCTTGAGCCGTTCGCGGGCGAACTCGCCTCAACAACCGTCATACGCACAACACTCTACTTCGTTGCCGGCCGGCCATTCGGCGGTGCCCGAGTCCGAGACCGGTTATCCGAACCGGCCAGCCCCTCCCGTCGATTCGCCGATGGCCGCCACGGCCGCGGCGACAACCGCAGCGACCAACGCTTTTAAGGAATAGACACTAAAGATTGCGTTAATCCATTGTGCCTAGAAATTTATGGCTATTTTCGATCCCGCGAGGAATTGGCCGGGCGTGACAAGCCCGCAGGGTCTGCATCGGAGCGCAACCCACCACGCTAACAATGGCTTAACCGGATCGTCTGATAATGTCGTCTAGTCTATCGATAGTAGCTTTCACCATTCGGCCACCATTCGGCATGACAAGCTTAGCCATCGAGGCCGCGCAGTCGGTCGCACTGCTGATGATTCTGCTGTGCCTCCTGTGGCGCCGGCGGAGCACCGACAAGGTGTCGTCGGCCAAGCCGGCGCCGGTCGCGCCGCCGCATGACGGGCCGGCGAAGGTCGATATGCCGGTACAGTCCCCCGACAATCCGATCGGTGACATGCTCGAGATCGCGGCCGGCGCCATCATCTCGGTCGACGGGAAGGGCCGCATTCTCCTGTTCAGCCGCGGTGCCGAGTATATTTTCGGCTATCGCGCCGCGGAGATGATCGGCCAGCCGCTCGACCTGCTGATACCGGAGCGGCACCGCGAGGCGCACCGCCGCCATATGAAGACGTTCGCGACGGCGGTCGACAACGGCCGGACGATGAGCATACCCGACGGCCCGGTCGGACTGCGAAAAGACGGCACCGAGTTCCCCGCCGAGGCCTGGATCTGCAAGTTCTCATCGGCGAACAAGGCCGTATTCACGGTCCTGCTGCGCGACATCTCCGAACGCAAGCGGACCGAAAATGCCCTGCGCCAGAAAGAGCAGCAGCTTCGCCTGGTGACCGACCATGTGCCCGCGATGGTCCTCTATGTCGACAGGGACTGGCGCTACCACTACGTCAACAAGACCGGCGAGGCCTGGTACAACCGACCGGCATCGGCCATCATCGGGAACAGCCTCGACGAGGTGCTCGGCGAGGCCGCCGCCAACAAGATCAAATCGCATTTCGCCGGCGACTGGGTCGGCGAGACGAACAGCTTCGACGAGGTCATCACCTATCCCGACGGCGTCACCCGCGACGTTGCCGTCTCCTGGGTGCCGCACATCGACGCGGACGGCGCCGAGCACGGCTTTTTCGCGATCATCCAGGACATGACCGAGCAACGGCGGCTGCAGGATCGCCTGAGCCGCAGCCAGAAGATGGACGCCATCGGCGAGCTGTCCGGCGGCATCGCCCACGATTACAACAATCTGCTGATGGTCATCGACGGCTATGCGCGCCGGGCGATGCAGAAGCTCGACGATCAGGAGATTGCCGAAAAGTCCCTGCAGGAAGTGGTCAAGGCAACGGAACGCGCGGCACGGCTGACCAAGCAGATGCTCGCCTTCAGCCGCCGGCAGATCATGGAGAAACGCGTCTTCGGCGCGACGGAGACGCTGCTTGAGCTGAAGAACCTGTTGGAGGGCTCGCTCGAGCAGCACCATGAGTTGCGCCTCGACCTGGACGATGGCGACGCCTGCATCGAGACCGATGCGGGCGAGTTCGACCAGGCGGTCGTCCACCTGGTGCTCAATGCCCGCGACGCCATGCCCGACGGCGGCGTCGTCACCGTCAAGTCGCGGGTCATCGAGCACGATCAGAAGTCGGCGGACGACTATCTGGAACTCAGGTTCGGCCGCTACCTTGAGCTGACGGTCACCGACCAAGGCGAGGGCATCGCCCCGGACGTGCTGCCGCGCGTCTTCGATCCGTTCTTCACCACCAAGGAGCAGGGCAAGGGAACCGGGCTCGGTCTATCCATGGTATACGGCTTCGCCCAGCAATCCGGCGGCATCGCCGACATTCGAAGCGTCCCCGGCAAAGGCACCACCGTGCAGGTCCTGCTGCCCGTCGCCGAGCGCGCGCCGGTTGCCACATGCGCGCCGGCCGAGATTGTCGGAAAACCCGGCAACGAGACCATCCTGCTGGTGGAAGACGATGAGCTGCTGCTAGCGCTGGTCCGCAGCACGCTCGAGGAGCTCGGCTACACGGTGTTGATGGCGACCAACGGTTGCGAGGCGGTCGAGGTCAGTGAAGAGTACCGACGGCCGATCGATCTGCTGTTGAGCGACATCGTCATGCCGGTCATGGGCGGCCTGGAGGCCGCCGAGCTGATCCGCGAGGCGCGGCCCGACATCAAGGTCATATTCATGACCGGCCACCCCAACCGCGGCCGGCTGACCGACGCGCGCCTGCCGTCCGGCGCCCACGTCCTGCAGAAGCCGCTGCAGATGGAGCAGATGGCCCACATGGTGCGGAGCATGCTCGACGACCGCGCCGTCAATCGGCTCGCCGGCTGACTGGAGCGGCATCAGAACGGACGGAACCGAACCGGTTCCGTCGGTTCGGATATTTCGCCAGCCCGGATTTCGAAATCGACCGGCCGCGAAGGAATTTGGCTGCCCTTCTTGGACGCGTATAGAGCCATCTGCATGGCGCCGGATCCTGCGTTCAAGCGCGTTCTCGAAGACGTTCGCGAGCTTGGCTTGGCCGCGTGGGTACGCTGGCGCTCGCCGCGGACGCTTGCTCGTGAACGGCAAGCGGTATGCACCAAGCCATAGAAGTCCGTTTTTCGGCGATAACCGGGCACCAAACCGACCGAGCCATCACTCCCGCCTGTGACCCTTGCGGACATTTCGTTGCAGGACCCAGATACCCGAAATCCCTAGCCAAGCATCGGGATCCGGTTAAGGGGGCAAGGCAAATTGACTTGTGTCATAGTGCGGTAGGCTGATTTCGGGCAGTTTTGAAATAATTGAGGAAGCCAAAATGCGTCTTTCGTGTCGGCCGGCGCAACAAGGCGTAATGCTGACACGCTAAGAAGCGTTTCCCGTTTTGTTAGGTGTTGGGTTCCTATGAACCTGCCGGCCACATTGCCGCACCCAGAGCGGTTCTTCGAGTTCCGCTTCGAATCGATCGGTGGCCTCGGCGCGCACGCGGCCGGCCAGGTCCTGGCGACGGCGGCGGTGCTGGGCATGGGCCTCAACGGCGCGCATTTTTCCTCTTATGGCTCGGAAAAAAAGGGCTCGCTGATCAAGTCCTTCATCCGGCTCGGCGCGCCCGAGCAGCCGATCCGCACCAGCGCGCCGGTCGATTCGCCGGATGTCGTCGTGGTCTTTCACGCGTCGCTGCTGGGTCATCCGGCGACATTGGCCGGCATCCGAGGCAACGGCACGCTGATCATCACCGGCCCGCCGGGGGCGCTGCCGGCCGGGCTCGGCCGATTGCCGAGCACGGCCCGGGTCATCCGGGTCGACGCTCAGAAAATCGCGGTGGAAGAGCGTTCCCGGCCCAACGCCGTGCTGATCGGCACCTTAGCGGCCGCGCTGCCGTTCCTCAATTCCGGGATCCTGCTGCAAACCCTGTCCGACGAGTTCGCCCAGAAGCGGCCGGAAGCGGTCGCGAGCAACGAACAAGCGTTCCGGCGCGGCGCCGAAGAGTTCGAGATCCTGCCGCATGTCGGCACGGCGAGCGGCGACCTGCCGATCGTCCGTTCCGACCCGGTCTGGGGCTACGAGACCGCGCCGATCGGCGGCGTCATCCTCGAAGCCGGCGGCACCGCGTGGAACAACCTGTCGACCTCGCGCACCGGCTGGCTGCCGGTGCTCGAAGCCGAGGCGTGCATACATTGCGGCATCTGCGGCCTGGTGTGCCCGGATCTGTGCCTGGTTTGGGCCGTGGAAGGCGACGCCCCGGTGCCAACGGCGGTGCGGCTCCAGGGGATCGACTATCGCTACTGCAAGGGATGCCTGCGCTGCGTAGAAAGCTGCCCCACCGGCGCCATCAGCCAGCAGGCGGAGACGCCGAAACTGGCCGATCGGCTGAGCGTGCCGCTGTTCCCGCAATTGCGGCAGCCGGACGGAGGCGATGGTGGCAGATAGCCTGCAGGCGCTGAAGGCGGATCCGGCCGGTGCCGGTCGGCGCCAGGCGCGGCCGGTCCGCCAGCTGGCGGACTTCCGCAGCGGCAACGAGGCCGCGGCGCTGGCGGCGCGCGACATCGGCTTTCACCTGATGGGCTACTTCCCGATCACGCCGTCGACCGAGGTGGCCGAGAAGCTGGCCGAGATGCAGGCCGAAGGCGCGCATGAGATCGCCATGGTCCCGGGCGACGGCGAACACGGTGCCGCCGGGATCTGCTACGGCGCCGCGCTCGGCGGCGGCCGGGTGCTCAACGTTACCTCGTCCCAGGGCCTGTTGTATTCGCTGGAGCAGCTGCCGGTGCAGGCCGGGACGCGCGCGCCGATGGTGCTGAACGTGGCCACGCGCACGGTCTCCGGGCCGCTCGATATCCGGGGCGACCACTCCGACCTCTACTATGTGCTGAACACCGGCTGGATCATCCTGCTGGCGCGCGAGCCGCAAGCGGTCTACGACCTCAATTTCGCGGCCATCCGCATCGGCGAGCACGCCGATGTGCGCCTGCCGGTCCTGGTCGCCTATGACGGCTTCTTCACCAGCCATCAAAGGCGACGGCTGCGGGTGTTCGACGACGCCGAAACCGTGCGCGCCTTTCTCGGCCGGCCCGAACCACCGGTCACGGCGCTGGACCCGGCCCGTCCGGCGACCTTCGGCCCCTACATGAACGACCCCGACCTGATCAACAACAAGATGCAGCTCACTCAGGCCATGGACGCCGCCCGGCGGGTGATCCCAGAGGTGCTGGCGGAGCTGGAAAGGCTCAGCGGACGGGCCTATCCGGTGCTCGATGCCTACCGCATGGAGGACGCCGAAGCCGGTGTCGTGCTGCTGAATTCCGCCGCGGAGACTGCCAAGGAGGTGGCCGACCGATTGCGCGCCGAGGGCCGCCGCGTCGGCGTGGTTTCGCTCAACGTCCTGCGACCGTTCCCGGCCGAGGAGATCCGCCGTTGCCTGCGCGGCGTGCGCGCGGTCCTGGTCGGCGACCGCGCCGATTCCTATGGCGCCAACGGCGGCAACCTGTCGCTGGAGCTGCGCGCCGCCTTGCAGATCGACCCTGACAACGACACCTTGGTGCTGAGCCGGGTCTACGGCCTAGGCGGCAAGGACTTCTTCGACGCGGACGCCGAGGCGTTCTTCGTCCAGGCGCTTCAGGCGGCGTGCGAGGGAAGCGTCGCGGTGCCGTTCGCCTATCACGGCACCTACGCCGGCACGGCCGCCGAGCGGCCTCCTGAGGGATTGCCCCCGATCACCGCCGAGGAGGTGTCGCGGGGCATGGCGAAGGTTACGCCCGACGCAGAAACCGGCCGGCTCCGGGTCGAGCTGGAACCGCTATGGGCCATGACCGCGATGCCCTGCCGGGTCGCGCCCGGTCACGGGGCCTGCCCGGGGTGCGGCATCTTCCCGGTCCTGCATCAGGCCTACAGCGTGCTCGAAGGCGATCTCGTGGTACTGTTCCAGACCGGTTGCGCCATGGTGGTGACCACGGGCTATCCGCGGAGCGCGCACCGGATCACCTACGTGCACAATCTGTTCCAGAACGGTGCGGCCACCCTCTCGGGGCTGGTCGAGATGTATCTGGAACGGATGCGCCGCGGCGAGCTGCCGGGCTCGCCCGACATCACCTTCATGATGGTCACCGGGGATGGCGGCATGGACATCGGCATGGGCTCGGCGCTGGGCGCGGCACACCGAAACCACCGCATGATCATCCTGGAATACGACAATCAGGGTTACATGAACACCGGCGCCCAGCTCTCTTACGCGACCCCCATGGGGCATCGGACATCGACCAGCGAGGTCGGCGGCGCGCGCGCCGGGAAGGCCTTTCATCATAAGGACACTGCCCAAATCTTCGCCGCCTGCCATCTGCCCTACGTCTTCACGGCCAGCGAGGGCTACCCGGAAGACTTCATGCGCAAGATCGCCAAGGCGCAGTGGTACGCCAGGCGCGAGGGGCTGGTCTACGGCAAGGTCCTGTCGTTCTGCCCCCTCAATTGGCGGACCAAGGACGACGCCGCCGAGGAGGTCCTGCAGGCGGCGCTCGATTCCTGCTTCTTCCCGCTCTACGAGGTCGAGAAGGGGCACACGGCCATCACCTACGATCCCGACGCGATCGGCCGGCGCCGAGCGGTGGCGGACTGGCTCGGGTTGATGGGCAAGACGAAACACTTGCTTGTGCCCAACAACGCGGAGCGATTGGCGGCCATCGAGGCGGAAGTGGAGCGGCGCTGGCGCCGCCTGAAGGCGATGCACGGGCATGAGGGGCTCTGATCGATGGCTAGGATCATCGCAAAACGGATTCTCAGTCCGGTCACCAAGCTGTTCCGGGTCGAGGCACCGTTGGTCGCGGCCGCGGCCCGCCCCGGCCAGTTCGTGATCGTCCGTGTCCACAAGTACGGCGAGCGCATCCCCTTGACCATCGCGGAGTACGACCGCGACCGCAGTGAGATCACCATCGTGGTCCAGGAAGTCGGAGTCACGACGCGTCTATTGGGCGCGTTGGAGGCGGGCGACGAGATCCTCGATCTGCTGGCGCAGCTCGGCAGCGCGCTCGAAATCGCGCCGGCCGGCCATGTCGTCGGCATCGGCGGCGGCTTCGGCGCCGCAGCGCTGCTCTGCCTGATGCGCGAGCTCACGGCGCGCGGCGACCGCACCACCGCGATCGTCGGCGCGCGCCGGGCAGACCTGCTGATCCTGATCGACGAGCTGCGCGCCGTTTGCGACGATCTCGAGCTATGCACCGACGACGGCTCCGTCGGGTTCAAGGGTTTCGTGACCGACCGGCTGCAACAGCTAATCGACGGCGACGGTCCCGGGCGACCGGACCATGTGCTCGCCATCGGCCCGATGCCGATGATGCGCGCGGTCGGCGAAACGACGCGTCCGGCCGGCATCCACACCGAGGTCTCGCTCGATCCGCTGATGATCGACGGCACCGGGATGTGCGGCGGGTGCCGGGTCACGGTGGGCGGTGAGTCCAAGTTCGCCTGCGTCGACGGACCGTTCTTCGACGCCCACGAGGTCGACTTCGACGAGGCCGTGCGGCGCAACAAGATGTACGTCGACATGGAGCGGCAGGCGAGCGATCTGCGTGCCGGTCGGGGAGCGCCCTGATGCCGGTCAAGCGTGCCGACAAGACCCCGATGCCCGAGCGCGATGCCGGGCTGCGCGCCCACGACTTCCTGGAGGTAAACCAGGGCTTCGATTTCGACCGGGCGATATTCGAAGCCGAACGGTGCCTGCGCTGTCAGGACGCGGTATGCGTCGAGGGCTGCCCTGTGGGCATCCCGATCCCGGACTTCATCCATGCGATCGCGGCCCACGACATGCCACGGGCGGCGGCGATCCTGCGCGCCGCCAACCCGTTGCCCGCGATCTGCGGGCGGGTCTGTCCCCAGGAGTCCCAGTGCGAGCTGCTGTGCCACATGAGCAAGCGCTTCAGCCCCGCCGCGATCGGCCACCTCGAACGATTCGTCGCGGATTGGGAGCGGGCCCAGCCCGTCGGCGAAGAACCCGATCCGCCGTGGCGCGCCGAGCGGGTCGCGGTGATCGGCTCAGGTCCGGCCGGTCTGGTCTGCGCCGGTGAATTGGCGCGGCTCGGCTATCCGGTCACCGTCTACGAGGGCCTGCACGCCGCCGGCGGGGTCTTGCGCTACGGTATTCCGGAGTTCCGGCTGCCCAAGGCGATCCTCGATTGGGAGGTCGCGCTCCTGGAGCGCCTCGGCGTCGAGATCGTCTGCAACGTGATCGTCGGCAAGACCATCACCCTCGACGACCTGTTCGGGCGCATGGGCTTTGCCGCGGTGTTCGTCGGCACTGGCGCCGGACTGCCGAAGTTCCTAAGGATACCGGGCGAAAACCTGAACGGGGTCTATTCCGCGAACGAGTTCCTGACCCGGATCAACCTGATGCGGGCCTACGAGTTCCCGAGCGCCGATACCCCGATAAAGGTCGGCAAGCGGGTCGCGGTGATCGGTTCGGGCAACACCGCGATGGACACGGTTCGCTCGGCGTTGCGCATGGGCGCGGCCGAGGCGCTGATTGTCTACCGGCGCAGCGAGAACGAGATGACCGCGCGCGTCGAGGAGTACCACCATGCCATCGAGGAAGGCGTCGAGTTCCACTGGCTGACCAATCCGATCGAGGTTTTCGGCAACGAGGACGGCTGGGTCACCGGGCTCAAATGCCAGGTCATGGAACTGGGCGAGCCCGACGATTCGGGGCGCGCGCGGCCGGTCCCGGTGGCGGGTACCGAGTTCGTGATCCCGGTTGACAACGTGGTGCTTTCGATCGGCAATACGCCGAACCCCCTGCTTCTGAAGACCACGCGCGGATTGGCGGCCGACAAACGGGGCTGCCTGGTCGTCGACGAGGCGACCGCCCAGACCTCACGGCCCCGGGTCTATGCCGGCGGCGACATCGTCACCGGAGCCGCCACCGTGATTCTCGCCGCGGGCGCGGGCAAGAGCGCGGCCGCCGCCATTCACCGGGACTTGTCCGCCGGGTCCCCGCACGACAAGGGTGAGAGTTAGGAGGAGGAAAGGAGCGATGACCGAGGTCATTCTGATGCTGCGCGAGGAGCATAGCAAAATGACCAGGCTCCTCGACATACTGGATCGAGAGATCAAGCGGTTCAACGCGGGAGGCTTGCCGGACTACGACCTGGTAACGAGCATCCTGGGATACTGCCTCAACTATCCGGAGCTTTACCATCACCCCAAGGAGGACCTTCTCTACAGAAAGCTGCGCGCCCGCGATCGTAAGGCCGCCGAGGAGATCGGCGACCTCGAGGACGAACACGCGGTTCTGACCGGAATGACCCGCCAGTTCGCGGCGACCGTGCGCAACGTTCTGGCCGATGCCGAGCTACCGCACGGCTGGGTCGCTCAACTGGACTGGGACGTGGGCATGGCCCAGGAGTTCGTCGACTTCAACCGCCGCCATATAGAGATGGAAGAGACCGGGCTGTTTCCCGCAGCCGTGCGAAGCCTGACGCTGACCGATTGGATTGAGATCAACGCCGCGGTCGCCGACAACGTCGACGCGCTGGCTGGCGCGCAAGCCTGGGGCCATTACCAAGCCCTGCATGCGGAAATCCTGCGGTTCGCCTAGAGCAGCTTTATCCGGTCAGTCGGATCGCTGAAAGCGATTCCGTCTGACCGGATGCTGCTCCAGGATCGTGTACCAGAAATTTGGCGATCTATCCGTAATCAATTGAAAATAAAAGGAAAAAATAACTGGCTGCCCTTCTTGGACGCGTATAGAACCATGTGCATGGCGCCGGAACCAGCGTTCAAGCGCGTTCTCGAAGACGTTCGCGAGCTTGGCTTGGCGGCGTAGGTACGCTGGTGCTCGCCGAGGACGCTAGCTCGCGAACGACCACCGGTCCGCGCCAAGCCATACAAGTCCGCTTTTCGGCGATAACCGGGCACCAAACTGACCGTGGGATCACTTTCGCCTGTGCTAAGGATTCTCGGACACCCGCCGCGGCGAGGTGGTTGCCGCTGGCGCGGGTGGCGGGTGTCGGAGAAGCCTCAGGGGAGGAAACCGCGCGGGTCCCAGGCAGGGCGTTGCGGGCGGCTCGGTCTATGGGGATTTGGGTGTAGGACGTTGAGCGTGGCGCTGGCGCGGCGGTCCCGCGCCCCGGAGATCAGACAGGGCCTGGGAACCAAATCCGAGTTCCCTTTGCGCCGAGACAGTCTTAGATATCGATCCATGAGTGACGATGCGCCGAGCCGACGCCCGCTTTGGGAGAAATTGGCTGCAGAGGGCCTATGGGCGCGCGGCAAGGACGGACATGACTATCTGATACGGCCGGTCCGGCCGTCCGACGCCCCCCTGATCTCGCGCAGTTACGAAACCTTGTCCGAACGCAGTAAGTGGTTCCGGTTTCACCATGCCCAGCCGCATTTGCCTGACGAAATGCTGGCCGCCTTCTGCGCGCCGGATCCGGCGAGGGAAGTCGGCATCGTGGTCGAAGGGCAGGGGGCGCTCCGCGGCGAGATCGTCGGTGCCGCCCGCGTGATCGGCATCGGTCCCGGGAAGGCCGCAGAGTTCGCCGTGACCTTCCGGTCCGAGGTCCGCGGGCGAGGCCTGGCCCGCCAGGCGCTTGAAACGGTGATCGGCGCGGCGCGAGAGGCGGGCTGCGACTCGGTCCGGGGCGCGATCTCAGCCCGGAACGAGGCGATGCTCCACCTGGCCCGTCGCATTGGTTTCACGACCCGCCGCGACCCGGATGACCCCTCCCTGGTAGTAGCGGAGATTGCGTTTTGACTCGGAACTCCTGCGGCGTTGTTCCGCAGCGTTGCTTGAAGGCGCGCGTGAATTGGGGCGTTGAAGCGTAGCCAACCTCTTGGGAAATTTGCCGGACTGTAGCGTTGGAATCCGCCAAGTGCTCGCGGGCTCGGCGCATGCGGCAACGCGATAGGAGCTCGCGGTAGTTGAGGCCATGTTCACTAAGACGGCGCCGGAGAGTGCGAGGTCCTAGGCCAAGCGTCGCTGCCGCACCTTCGAGGTGAAGTCCTAAGCTTGCTGGAAAATTTGGTAGGGGTGCATCCTCTCTGAGGATTCACGACACCAGTGCCGGTTGCCGCCGGCGCCAGCAAGGAGGCACCCCATGTCGAAGAGAGTACCCGGGTCGATGCGCACGCGCCAATCCCTTTCGGATCTGATCGAAGGCCGTCTTTCGTCGCCGGGCGGTCGCGCGGAGCTGGTGCG
>CAJHXX010000377.1_pt1 | contig 23396 bp, 23 predicted proteins | sample 9198511 | NCBI WGS metagenome assembly CAJHXX01 (sample SAMEA7708325, study PRJEB35096) | sediment metagenome | biome: marine neritic benthic zone biome [ENVO:01000025]; feature: sediment [ENVO:00002007]; material: shallow marine sediment [ENVO:03000034] sea grass bed [ENVO_01000059] ...
AGACCACCTGACCGCCCGCGCGAGGCGGCACGACGATGGATTGCGAGGGTTACTTTCGCTTCGTCGTCGCCCTGGGCTTCGGCCTCGCCCTGATCGGCGCCCTGGCGCTGGCGCAGCGCCGCCTCGGCCTGACGCCGCGCATCTCCAAGAGCCTCGGCAACGCGGACCGCCGGCTGCACATCGTCGACGTCGCCAATGTCGACGGCAAGCGGCGCCTGGTGCTGGTGCGCCGCGACCGGGTCGAGCATTTGATCCTGCTCGGCCCGAGCAGCGAGACCGTGGTCGAGACCGGCATCCCGGTCAGCGCGGCAGAACCGACCGCGGCGCGCCAGCCGGACGCCGACAATGGTGGGACCGATGGCGAGGGCTGAGCGACGCCGGGGTCCGGCCGCCGCGCTCGCGATCGCGATGGCCGCCTTGGCGCTGTCCGCCGCGCCGGCGGCCGGCCGCCAGCTCGGACTCGATCTCGGCGCCGAAGGCGGCGAGTTCACCGGCCGGATCATCCAGATCCTGCTGCTGCTCACCGTCCTCAGCCTGGCGCCATCGATCCTGGTGGTGTTGACCTCGTTCACCCGCATCGTCATCGTGCTGTCGCTGCTGCGCAGCGCGCTCGGCGTGCAGCAGACGCCGCCCAACGTGGTGATCGTCAGCCTGGCGCTGTTCCTGACCGCCTTCATCATGGCGCCGACCTTCGAGGCGGCTTACCGCGATGGCATCGCGCCGCTGGTCGAGGAGGAGATCGACGAGCGCGAAGCCTTCAACCGCATGGTCGTGCCGATCCACGGCTTCATGCTGCGTCAAGTGCGCGAGAAGGACTTGGCGCTGTTCGTCGATATCGCCCGCATCGACACCGTCGGCATGAAGCCCGAGGACACGCCGCTGCGCGCCCTGATCCCGGCCTTCGTGATCAGCGAGCTGCGCCGCGCCTTCGAGATCGGCTTCCTGATCTTCGTGCCGTTCCTGGTGATCGACATGGTGGTGGCCAGCGTGCTGATGTCGATGGGCATGATGATGCTGCCGCCGGTGATCATCTCGCTGCCGTTCAAGCTGATCTTCTTCGTCCTGGTCGACGGCTGGAATCTGATCGCCGAGAGCCTGGTGCAGAGCTTCGGACCTGGCTGACAGGCGGCGTCAGTTGATGTTGGCGCGCGCCTCCCGGCGCAGCTGCTCGCGATAGCTCGCCATGAAAGCTTCGAGCCGGTTCACCTGCGCGATCTCGCCGGCAAGCTTGCGGAAACTGGTCCGGCTCGGGTCGACCTCGCTTTCGGCGATGACCTGCAGGGCATCCGCCTCGGGCAACCCTTCCAGCTTGGGCTGATAGCGGCGCCGGACCTCGGCCAGCGCGCCGCGATTTTCGCCGAGCGCCAGCGAGATGGCGAGCTGCATCACCTGCTGGCGCTCCTGCGCGTTCAGCGGCTGCTCGCGTTTCCAACGCTCGCCGAGCAGCGCCTTGAAACTCGGCGCCGCGCGCGCCCAATCCTTGGCGCGCCAGTAGATGTCGGCCCGCAGCAGGCGCGCCTTCTCCTGCTGATCGCCGGCCAGCAACTGGAGCGCCTCGTCGAACTGGCCCATTTCGCCGAGCGCCCGTGCCTCCAGATAGCGCCGCTCGGCCGCCAGCGCCGGCGGCAGGCCCGGCCATTTGCTGGCCCGAAGCACGTTCAGGGCGAGGTCGGGCTGATGGTCGAGCAGATGGATCACCGCCAGGCGCGTCGCCACCTTCGCCTTCTTCTGGCCCTTGACCCGGAAGTTGACCTGATGCGCCAGCAGCTCCGCCGCGCGCGGCAGCAGGTCGACATCGACCAGACGGTCGGCCAGGCGGCGGATCATCCGGTCGCCTTTGGCCCCGACCGGGGTCAGCTCGCGGAAGTCGTAGTAGAGGCCGAGCGCCGTGATCGCGTCCATGGCGTCTGCCTTGCCGTCGAGGAACAGGCCGGCGAACAACTGGTTCATGTTGCGGGCGATCGCCCGGCCGCGGTCGGTCTCCGGGAAATACGCCACCGCCTGGCGCATCACGCTGAGCCCTTCGCGGAATCTTCCGGCCTCGATGTAGAGCCGGCCGAGCGTCTCCAGCACCTCCAGCTCGAAGGCGTCGCCGCGCCAGGCGAAGCGCAGGCCTTCCACCTTGTCGATCGCCTCGTCGACCGGCATCTCGCCGGTCTCGCGCAACAGCTTGATGCGATCCAGCTTGCTGCGGACACGGGTCGGCCGATGGCCGCCGTCGATCAGGGCGTCATAGCCGGCCAGAGCCTCGGCATAGGCGCCGGTCTCGCGGTCGAGGCGGGCCTTGGCGTAGATCGTCCAGGCGCGATCGCTGCGCGAGCCGTTCTCCTTCCTCAGCTCGGCGACCTGCGGGCGGACCTTGTTCAGGCTGTGATTGGCGAGGCCGGCGTCGATCATGGCGAGCCGGAACCGGCCGCGCCATTCCGGCGGCATTCCACTCAAGGCGGCGGCGCCGACGCCGAACTCGCGTTCCGCCGCGTCCCAACGCTCCTGCGCCGCGGCCAGCATGCCGCGCCAGAGCGCGACGTCGGCATCGCCGTCGAGATCGGACCGGAACAGATCGGCCTCGGCCTCGTCCGGCCGCCCAAGCATCACCAGGGCGGCACCCCGGAGCGCGCGAAACTCCGGCAACTCGGCGATCCGCGGATTGGCATCGAACATGCGCGCCAGGACGCCGAGCGCCTCGCCGGCCTGCTCATGCGCGAAATAAAAGCGCGCGAGATCGAAGCGCTCCCGGTTGCGCTTGGACGCCTCGGCGGCGGTGACGGCACGCAGCAACGCCTGCTTGCTGGCGACGAACCGGGCCGACGGCCCCTTGGCCCAGTCGGCATACCGAAACAGGCCGCCGTCGCGGCCGGGCGGCGGCGCCTTCGGTTCGCGCGGCGCCACGGAGAGCACCATGCCCTGCGCCGTCGTCACCGCAACGCCGGCGGCCTCAGGATGGACGATCACGCCGGGGCTCTTGGGCCGCACGACAACGCCCTGCGCGGTGCGCAAGACGGTGAATTGGACAAATCGCCGACGCCCGCCGACGCCGCGCCCCGCCGCCGATACGGGTACGAAGATCAGACTGTCGCCGACCTCAGGATCCTCGATCAGATGCGGCCGGCCGGTCGCCAGCACCGGCAGGAAGACCCGCGCGCCTTGCGCCGCGGTCGGTTGCGGCTCGACCAGGATCGGGTCCGCCGCCGGCCCCGGCATGGCTGTCATGTCGACGATCCAACCGCCGACCTCGCGCCTCACCGTCGGCTGCAGAGCGGGATGGAAGCGGAACCGCAGCACGGTGGCGCGCCGCGAAGGCAGTTGCTCGGCGAGCCCGACCCGGCCCGAGAGCCCGCCCGCGAGGCCGCCGAGATCGGCCATCCTCGGCCGGTCGAACACGACCCAGACATGGCCGGCGCGATGCAACACCGCGGTGGCGACCGGCTCCGCCCAGGGGAAAACCAGGCGCAAGCCGTCCCCGACATGCTCGGCGCCGACCACCAGGGGGCCGGCGGCCGCCGCGGCAGGGGAAACGGCGGCAGGGGCAATGGCGGCAGGAGCTGCAGCGGCAGGAGCTGCGGCGGCAGGCACGCCGCCGTCCGGGCCGGCGGCGGGTTCAGGCTCGGACCGCGGCGGCTCCGGCGTGACGGTCACAGCAGTCCGCGGCGCCGCCGCCGGGGCGACGCCGTCGTCGTCCACCTTCGGCAGCGCCAGCACCCGACCGGCCTGGTCGCCGTCGCCGGTCGGCGCCGTGATGTCGATGGCGACACGCGATCCGCTGCGAAAATGACGAATTCCCGCGCCCTTCGGAATCGCCAGTTCGGCGACGGTGCCCTTGGCGCCCTTGCCTTGCCGGGCGGTCCGGATGTAATCCGGCTGCTCGAAATCGAAGCCGTCGAAATTCAGCCGGGCGGCACGGTCGAAGCGAATGATCACCTTGCCGGCCCTGGTGGTGACGCTGTAGCCGACCGCCGCCGGCCAGTCGAACACGATACGGCTGTAGCCGGGGTGGTCGCCGAACCTGACCTTGACCCGCGGCATCTTGCTACGGCCGCGCCCGGACTTGGTCTTGGCTTCCGATTTCGCCTGTTTGCCCAACAGATCGACGGCGATCGCGCTGCCATACCGCGCCTGCCGCAGGCGATAGCGACCCTTGAGCCGAAAGCGCACCGACTTGCCATCGCTGCCGCGTTGCATGCCCGAGACATAGCCATCCAGCACGCGCGGCACCACCGACATGTCGGCCTCGAAACGGCGGTCGAAGCTAACCACCAGCTCACCGTCTTCGATGCGCGCGAGGTAGCCGACGCGGTCGCCCTCGGCGCCTTGCCAGTCGAACACCAGGCGGCCGAAATCGGCGTGCTCGCCGGCGCGGATAGACACCGGGCCGGGCTCGGCAGCCTGTACGACGCGGCTCTGTGCGACACCCACCACGAGACAGGCCGCGGCGACATGCAGCGCCAGGCGGCGAACGCGCATCATTCGCCTCGCCGCGCACGGGCGGCGCCGATCACCACGTCGACACGACGCGCCAGACTGTGGCGCCGGGCGAGCGGCAAGTCCGAGGGGATCTCGGAAAACCTGGTATCGGCATAGCCCATGGTGGCGACCGGCCTGGCATAGCCGCCTTGCCGCAAGGCGTTGGCGAAGGCGACCGCCCGAGCGAGCGACAGCTCCCATTTGGACGCGAATTCGCCGCCGCCGGATGCCGTGACCGGGGCGGTGTGGCCGACGACGATCACCTGATTGCCGATCTTTCCGAGCTCCTCGCTCAATCGGTGCGCCGCCGCGCGCGCCTCTTCGGTCAGACGCGTCTCGGCGCCCTCGAACAACAGGTCGCTCGGTATCGAGATGACCAATCGGTCGCCGAACCGGCGGATCAGGCTGCGGCTCAGCAGCGGATCGGTATCGAACCTGGCGGCAAACAGGGCTTCCAGATAGCCGAGGCGCTTGCCCTTCGGCTGCCAGATCTCGGGGATGTTGATCTTGACTTCGGGCGCCGGCGGCTTGTCCACCTCCGTCGGATTGAATCGCCGGCTGACCGAATCGACGAGCGCCTGCCAAGCGTCGACCTTGACCTGCGACATCGAGAACAACAGGACGAAGAACGCCAGCAGCAGCGCCGTCAAATCGGTGAAGAGCAGCATCCAGCCGAACGAATTCTTCTGCGGCTGCGGCTGCGGCGTGCGAAAGCTTACGGTCGGCGGCGTCATCTGAGGTCCCGGCCGAATCTCTGCCCGAGCTGCAACGGCCGGCGATGGAATGTCAGGCGCACCTGGTTCGGATTGCCGGTGACGATACCGGAACCGATGAGGCGCCCGGGCACGCCGCGTCGACGAAGGTCGCGCGCGAACGCACCGGCACGCAGAACGCCGAGCGAACCCGCCGCTTGGTCGACGTTCGGCAGCGCGGCGCCGGCGCCGATCTGGAACTCGATCTCATAACGGCCGCCGTCCGAGGGATTGGCCAGGCCCGCCGCCAAATTCTGCATCAGGCCGCGGCGCGGCGACCTCAGCTTGGCGCGGCCGGGCACGAAAATCAGGTCGGCCGGCACGGCGACCTCGATCAGGTTGCCTTTCTCCAGGATCCGATATCGGCCGACCGGCAACGCGCCTTCGAACACCTCGTGCAGCTCGGCCTGAAAGGAATCCGGACCGACAGGATCGCCCGGATTGTTCTTCTCCGGGCGCGGCGGCAACGGCGTCTCGAACTCGTATTTGAAGGTCACGTCGATGCTGCCGAGCGCCGCCTGCATGCGCTCCTCCTTGGTCTGCGACAGGCTGTTCAAAAGGATGAAGAACGCCAGCAACAGCAGATAGAGCGAGAGGAACGCGAACAGGGTCGGATCCCTGCGCGGGCGCTGCTCGATGCTGGGGAAATGCTCCATGGAAACCCCGGCGCCGATCGGCGCTCAGTCGAAACTGGCCAGCAAGGCGTCGATGTCATCCTGCGAGTTGGCCTCGCCAGGCATCGACGGCCCGTTCAGCAGCGACGCCTCGTCGTCCGGGTCGCTCGGCGCCGGCAGGGCGACCGCTTGGCCGGCGTCCTGGCCGAGTGCCTGCGCCAACATGACGACCTTCTGCTCGATATGGCGCAGCGCACCGACGACCTTGCTGATGCGCTGCCCGGTGATGTCCTGGAAATTTGACGCTTCGTAAATCCGCGTCACCACCTGCGCCAGCCGATCGGCCTGCTCCGCCGGGATTTCCTCGGCAATGTCGCCGAGCACTTCCGCCGCGTCCAGGATGGTGTTGGTAGCGGCCTCGGTGGCGACGACCACGGCCTCGAGCTCGGCCGTCGCGACCGGGATGTCGACTTCACGGATCTCGCCGGGATTGATTCGCGCAATCTCTTGCCTAGCGGTGTGGATATAGTCGACCAGTTCGCGAATTTCCTTGTGGATGTGGATCTCCATCGCCGAAAGATCGCCTGCCATCGAGATCATCAAATCCTGAACGACCTCGGCGACATCACCGATCGCAATGCTCTCACCTTGCCGCTTACGAATCTCGGCGACTCGCGCATTGAATCCGGCAGATTGGTGATCGACGGGCATGCTACTCATACTCTCCGTGCATCCAACCGGTCTCGAGACCCGGCCCGGAAGCAGAACTTGCCGTCTTAATTTAGGCCGCACTGGTTAAACGGCGGTTAAGTATTTGCCGCCGCGAGCCGCGCCTAGAGCAACACCCGAACGCTGCTCTAACGCTTCTTGCTCGCCTTGCCGGGATTCGCGCCGGTTTTCGGGAGCCTCCGGCGGGTGGCCAGTCTCACGGTCACGGCCTTGGCCTTGGCCGGTTCCATGCGGGCCAGGACCGGCGCCATCTTGGCCTCCTTCATCCGCTCGAAGACATCGATCAATACATCCATCTCGAGCCGGTTGAAGATCCTCGCCGCATCCTTCGGCTTCATGTTCTCGTAGACCTTGACCAGGCTTCGGAGCTGGGCTTCCTCCCCGTCGTCGTGACGCTTGATCAGAGCCTCGATCCGCTTTTCGATGTCCTTGAGATCGATGATCTTCTTATCGATGCGGTTCTCGGTCGCGCGCAGCAGGTTCTCGCGCATATCCAACTCGCCGGCCCGCTTTTCGAGGTCGTCGCGGCGGCGCGCCAGATTGGCCAGCAGATCCAGCTCCGATTGGGTAAAGAGCGCCGGATCCTTGGCGGACAGCATGTCCGCCGCATCCGCCGCCGGCGCCGATGCGTCCTCGGCCGTCGTGCCTTTCGGCGGCACCGGCAAAGGCGGCGAGCCCTGATCACCGTCGGCCTGGGCTTCCGCCCGAGCGATCACCGCGAACTCGGTCGCTGCGCCGCGCCAGACGTCGATGACCTTGATTGCCAACAACAAGGCGGCGACGGCCATCGTGATGGGCAGAATGCGAAGGCGTCGAAACACCGGGCCCGCCTAACGTGCCCGCCGCAGCGACTTGAACAGCTCGCGCTCGGCCTCGGTGCGAAAACCGCTTTCCGAGCCCTCGCCCGCCGCGACCGGCGCCCGTTTGGCACCGATGCCGCCTTCCAGCCGCCGCGCCAGGTCCTCCGCCGATCCGGTCATCAACGAGAGCTCGTCGGCCAGCGCGCGAGCCTTGTCGATCTCGCGCCCGAGGTCGTCACCGGTTTCGACAGCCGCCTGTTTCAAGGCATCGACGCCCGCCGCAGCACGCTCGGCCGCCTGGTTGAAGGCGTCGATCAGGCCGCGCATCTCGGCATGGGCGTCGCGCAAGGCGCCGAGCCGCCGGTTCAGCACGTAGCAATAGACGATCGTCGCGACCAACAGGACAGCAACCAGCGCGTCGAGCAGCAGGCCCGTGGTCATCGCGCCAGCTCTCTCAGCTTCCGGAGCGTCCGGTCGACCCGTACGGCGACGTTCTTGCCGACCCGGCCCATGCGGCCGACCACCATCGGGACACCGCCACAGCGCAGGTAGACCTGCGAATCCGGCGCCGCATTGAAGGTAAGCGTGTCGCCGACCTTTAGGTCGAGCACGTCGCGCAGGCTCATCTCCTGCTCGTCGAGCACCGCCTCGAGATCGATGTCGGTCGCCCAAAGCTCGGTCGCCAAGTGGTTCTCCCAAATCGAGTCGCGGCCGAACTTCTCGCCCATGAACATCTGCAGCAGCAGTTCACGGATCGGCTCCAGCGTCGCATAAGGCAGCAACAGCTCGATGCGGCCGCCGCGATCCTCCATGTCGATGCGCAGCTTGATCAGGATTGCCGCGTTGGCGGCGCGGGCGATGGTCGCGAACCGCGGATTGGTCTCGATGCGGTCGAAATTGAAGGTCACCGGGCTCAGCGGCTCGAACGCCGCCGACATGTCCGCCAGGATCACATGGACCATGCGCTCGACCAGGTTGCGCTCGATCGTGGTGTAGGGCCGGCCCTCGATCCGCATCGCCGCGGTGCCGCGCCGACCGCCCAGCAGGACGTCGACGATGGAATAGATCAGCGAGCTGTCGACCGTCGCCAGGCCGTAGTTGTCCCACTCGACGGCACGAAACACCGACAGGATCGCCGGCAGCGGGATCGAGTTCAGATAGTCGCCGAAGCGGATCGAGGTGATGTTGTCGAGCGATACCTCGACGTTGTCGGAGGTGAAATTGCGCAGCGACGTGGTCATCATCCGCACCAGGCGGTCGAACACCACGTCCAGCATCGGCAGGCGTTCGTAGTTGACCAGCGCGCTGTTGATGATGGCGCGGATGCCGGATTCCGTGGCGTCGCTGTCATCGTCGGCATCGAACCCGAGCAGGCTGTCGATCTCTTCCTGATCGAGCACCCGGGTCGTCTGGCCGCCGATCATGCCGCCGTCTTCGTCCTCCGCCATGGAGGCCCATTCGGCGGCGACGGCTTCATCTCCGGACGCTTCGCCGTCGGCCGTCTCGGCCCATTCATCGGCCATGGCGTCTTGGTCGACGCTTTCGTCCTCCGGCTCGTCGTCCATCTGATCGGTCATCGACGTCGCGCCCTATTGAACCAGCATTTCCTTGAACAACACGTCGTTGATGCGCGCCGGATGCACGGCCGTGTTGACGCGTACCAGAAGCTCCTCCTTGAGTCGGTAGATGCCGGCGGATCCGCTCAGATCCTCGCGCCGCAGCTCGCGCAGATAGACCTGAAAGTTGTCGATCACGCGCGGCATCATGCTCTCGATCACCGGGATTGCTTCCGGATCGTTCAGCTCCAGCGCAACCTGGATCTTCAGATAGCTGGCCTGCTTGGCGCCGGTGTTCAGGTTCACCAGGATTTCCGGCAGGTCGTAGAACAGCACCTCTTCATCGGCCGCCTCCGCGACCTCTTCCGCCACCTCGTCCTCGCCGCCGCCAACGGCGCCGAGCAAATAGGCCGCGCCGCCGCCGCCGCCAGCCAGCAGCAGCAGCGCGGGCAGGATGAACATCAGCACGAGCTTCTTGCCGCTCAGGCCTTTTCGCTCGCGTAGCTCGACGATGCCGTCTTCGTCCGGGGCGTCGTCGATGTCCTGGTCTGACATCGGGCGCAGACTCCACCTAGAGCAGCTTTGTTCCTTCAGTCAGCATCGCTGAAAGCGATGCTGACTGAAGGAACAAAGCTGCTCTACCTCTCAAGAAGTAGAGCAATTTCATCCAATCGAATTGAACCATTCCGGTTCAATTCGATTGGATATTGCTCTAGCGCCGGCTCGCCTTGGCCGGATGGCACCAGAGTAGGGCCCGGATGGTTAAGAAAATGTTGGGACGTCCGTGACGGCAACAACTGCCCGGCGGGTCGGCAAGGCCTGCCGCCGGGCGGCCGGCGACGCCTGCCGGGCCGCAGAAATGCCAGCTCGTCCGTCTGGCACGGCATCTGCAAGGCTGTCGCCGCAAGTCGCTTCTCGCAAGCCGCCAGAAAGGCAGTCGAATGGAAAACCTGAGCTATATCGGCCTGTCGCGCCAGATGGCGCTGCGCCGGCAGATGGACGTGATCGCCCACAACCTGGCAAACCTGGATACCACCGCCTACAAGCGCCAGCGCATGCTGTTCCAGGAGTTCCTGCTGGGCGGCGATCCGAAGCGGCAGAAGATGTCCTTCGTCCTCGACTACGGCGTCGCGCGCGATACCGGCACCGGCCGGCTGCAGCAGACCGGCAACCCCCTCGACGTCGCCGTGGTCGGCGATGGCTATCTGGTGGTGCGAACCGAGAACGGCGAGCGCTACACCAAGAGCGGCCGGCTGCATCTCGACGACAGCGGCGTCCTGGTCAACCAGACCGGCGACCCGGTGCTCGACAACAGCCGCCAGGAAATCACCCTCGGCGAGGCCGATGGTGAGATCGCGATCGGCGCCGACGGCACGATTTCCACCACGACCGGCCCGATCGGCCGGCTCGACCTGGTCGCGTTCGACAACGAGCTCGAGCTGCGCCCGACCGTCGCCGGCCTCTATGAGACCGACGCGCCGACGATCGCGCCGAAGGACACGCAACTGCGCCAGGGCATGCTCGAGAATTCGAACGTCGCGCCGATCCTGGAGATGACCAGCATGATCCACGTGCTGCGCAGCTATCAGTCGACGCAGCGCATGCTGGATACCGACCACGACCTGCAACGCCGGGCGATCGAACGCCTCGGACGCGTCAGTTAGGAGAGGTGCAAGACCATGCGAAGCCTTAGCATCGCCGCGACCGGCATGTTGGCCCAACAGCTCAACGTCGAGGTGATCTCGAACAACATCGCCAACCTGAACACCACCGGCTACAAGCGCCAGCGCGCGGAGTTCCAGGACCTGCTGTACGAGAATCTGCGCCGCGTCGGCTCCAACTCGTCGGATGCCGGAACGGTGGTGCCGTCGGGCGTGCAGATCGGCGTCGGCGTCAAACCGGGTGCCGTCTACCGCATCATGGATCAGGGCAACCTGCAGCTGACCAGCAACACCTTCGACGTGGCAGTCGATGGCCGCGGCCTGTTCCGGGTGCAATTGCCGACCGGCGAAGACGCCTATACCCGCGCCGGCGCCTTCGCGCTCAGCCCCGACGGCGAGATCGTCAACCAGGACGGCTTCACCGTCGGGCCCGGCATCTCGATCCCCGAGGACGCGGTCGACGTCTCGATCAACCAGAGCGGCGAGGTGCAGGTGAAGCTCGCCGGCCAGACCCAGCCGCAGACGGTCGGCCAGCTCGAGCTGGTGATGTTCGCCAACGAGCCGGGCCTCGAGGCGATCGGCGACAACCTGCTGCTGGAGACCCCGGCCTCCGGCCAGGCCACCGTCGGCGTGCCGGGGGTCGCCGGATTCGGCACCATCGCCCAGGGCTTCCTGGAGACCGCCAACGTCAACGTGGTGCAGGAGATCACCAACCTGATCACCGCACAGCGTGCCTATGAGATGAACTCCAAGGTGATCACCACCTCGGATGAGATGATGGCGCAGGTCGCCCAGCTCCGTTAGCCAGTTAAGGGCCAAGATCATGTCGCGTCTGTTGCTTCTCATCACTGTCGCCGCCGCCGTCGCGATCGCCTCGGTTCCCGCCGCCGCGGCCACCGCCGTGCAGCTGCGCGATCATCTAGCCGTCGCTGGCGAGACGATCACCCTCGGCGACCTCTTCACCGACGCCGGCCAGGCGGCCGAGGTCGCGGTCGCCCGTGCCCCGGCACCGGGCAAGCGTGTCCTGCTGAACGCCACCGGCGTCGCCAGTCTCGCCCGGCGCCACGGCCTCGTCTGGCACGCCGCCGGCGCGCGCACCATCGCCGTCCGCCGCGACGGCCGGACGGTGCCGCAGGAAGACGTGCTCGCGGGCCTGCGCAAGGCGCTGGCGGAGCGCAGCGACGGGGCGGATATTGAGCTCCGCCTGACCGGGCGCATTCCGATCCTGCAGGTGGCGCGCGATCAGGACGCCACCGTCGAGGTCGAGGACTTCCGTTTCGACCGGGACCGCATGCGCTTCCAGGCGGTGCTCGCTTTTCCCGCCGATGCGGCGGACCCGCGCCGCGCCCGGATCACCGGCCGGGTTATCGAAGTCGTCGAGGTCCCGGTGCTGGCCCGACCGCTGGCGGGCGACGCCATCATCCGCCGGCGCGACATCGACTACCGGCGCGTCGCCGCCCGCCAGGTCGGACGCGACACGGTCACCGACGCCCGCGAGATGATCGGCAAGAGCCCGCGGCGCCGGCTGCGCTCCGGCCAGCCGCTGCGCGTCCGCGACCTGCGCGTGCCGATCCTGGTGTCCAAGGGCGCCGCGGTCAGTATGGTCTACCAGGCCGGGCAGATGCGTCTGACCGCCACCGGGCGGGCGCTGGAGGGCGGCGCCAAGGGCGACCTGATCCGCGTGCTCAACAACCGCAGCCGGCGAACAGTCGAGGCGACGGTCGTGGCCGGCGGCACGGTCGCCGTCGGGCCGCAAGGCCCGATGCGCGTGGTGCGCCGCTGAGGCCGGCGCGAAGATTCCAGTCAATGCGAAAAGGGAGACGAGAGCGATGCATTACCTGACCAGACCTTCCGCGGCGACCCTCGCCCGGCTCGCGCTCCTGATCGCGCTCGGCATCTCGCTCAACGGTTGCGCCAGCCTGGTGCGCCGAGTGGTCGAGATCGGCGAGCAGCCGGCGCTCGCCGAGATCGAGAACCCGGTCGAACAACGCGGCTACAGGCCGGTCCGGCTGCCGATGCCACAGCCCGAGCCGGTGACCCGCCAAGCCAACTCGCTGTGGCGCCCGGGCGCCCGCGCCTTCTTCAAGGACCAGCGCGCCACCCGGGTCGGCGACATCCTGACGGTGAAAGTGAATATCGAGGACGAGGCAAGCGTCGACAACACGACCAGCCGGGCCCGCGACGCCACCGAAGACGCGGGCATCACCAGACTCCTCGGCTTCGAGACCAAGCTGGCGGCGATCCTTCCGAACATCCCCGACCTCAGCGGCATGGTCGAACTCGGCAGCAGCACCGCGACCGACGGCGCCGGCAGCGTCGGCCGCAGCGAAAACATCGACCTGGAGGTCGCCGCGCTGGTCACCCAGATCCTGCCGAACGGCAATCTGGTGATCTCCGGCCGCCAGGAAGTCCGGGTGAATTTCGAGGTGCGCGAGCTGATGGTCACCGGCGTCGTCCGGCCCGAGGACATCACCCGGACCAACACCATCCTGCACAGCCAGATCGCCGAGGCGCGCATCGCCTATGGCGGCCGCGGCCAGCTCACCGACATGCAGCAGCCGCGCTGGGGCCAGCAGGTGCTCGACATCATCTTGCCGTTCTAGCGAGGACTTCGCATAGCGATAGGGCCGGCCACGCCAACGTGGTCGGCCCGCCTTCACCAGCGGAAGGGTTGTTCAGTCGTCGCGGTAGGTCCGCTCGCGCCGCTCGTGGCGCTCCTGGGCTTCCAGACTCAAGGTCGCGATCGGCCGCGCCTCCAACCGGCGCAGCGAGATCTGCTCGCCGGTCTCCTCACAATAGCCATACGACCTGTCGTCGATCCGCCGCAGCGCGGCATCGATCTTGGAAACAAGTTTCCGCTGGCGGTCCCGCGTACGGAGCTCGATTGCCCGATCCGTTTCCGTCGAAGCCCGGTCGGCCAAATCCGGCTCTTGCGAGGTATCCTCTTGCAAGTGCCGCAACGTCTGGTTCGACTCCTGGAGGATCTCCGCCCGCCAATTTTCCAGCTTGTGCCGGAAATAGACCAACATCTTGTCACTCATGAACTTTTCTTTTTCCGTCGGCCGGTAATTCCGAGGAAGCCGAACGCCCATCAACACACCTCTTTTCCCGTCGGCCGGTAATTCCGAGGAAACCGAACGCCCCATCAACTCACCCCAATGTCGTTTCTCCGGACGAAGACGCGGCGGAGTATATTTAGCAGGCCTGCCGGCTGCAAGATCGACATTCAACCAAAAGGTTGCTTTAGAGAGCCGCCTTAAGGTGTTGTTGTTATTGTGAGAATTTTGCGATTTCTACGGCGACCCGCAATTCGATCTCGGCCAGGGTCGCAGCCAGACCGGGATCGCGGACAGTGTCGGCATGCCGCCGCAGCAGGGTCGCCAATTCCTCGAGCCGGCTCTCGGAGATCGTGCCGAGCAGGAGACCGTGGCGGATCTCCTCCAGACGATCCAGCAAATCTTCGCCGCGCGCGACCGCCTTGCGCCGCTCCGCCAGCGCATCCGGGACTTCCTGCAGGCCGAGCAAGCCGTCGACCGGCGCCAACGGGGCCGATCCTGCGGGCGCCGCTGCCGGCTCGGCGTCGATCTTTAGATGATCGGCGAAGCTTGCGCCGTCTTTCCGCGCGCCCTTGTCGGCGCGGCGGGTATTCGCCGCCCGGATCGAACCCGGCCCGGTGATCTTCATGCCGTCACCCGCATCACTATCGATACTCGCTACTCGATCCGCGATGATGACGACGCGTGGTTAACAAGGACTGAACCCGGTGGATCCTGCCGCCGACGGCAAAACCTGCCGACACGGCGCGATCACCCTCGAGTTCCCGCCAATGAAATTCCTTTCGATCAATATCTTAGCGTCCGCTGCTTTGGCACGACTTTCGCATGTCGAGACGGGTGATGGATCTTTCAAGGCAGAATGCAATGACCCTATCCGCCCTCCTGCGCCGCGCCGCCCCGGCTCTGGCGCTGCTGGCCGCCGCGATCGACGGCAGCGTCGCCGCCACCTCGCGGCTCAAGGACATCGCCGACTTCGAGGGCATCCGCGACAACCAGCTTGTCGGCTACGGGCTGGTGGTCGGCCTGAACGGTACCGGCGACACCCTCGGCAACGCGCCGTTCACCGAGCAGAGCCTGGAGGCGATGCTGGAGCGCTTCGGCGTCAATATCCGCGACGGCAACGTCCGCACCCAGAACGTCGCCGCGGTGATGGTCACCGCCAACCTGCCGCCCTTCGCCCGGCCCGGCAACCGCATCGACGTGAATGTCAGCGCACTGGGCGACGCGGAAAGCCTGTTCGGCGGCACGCTGTTGGTGACGCCGCTGATGGGCGCCGACGGCGAGGCCTACGCCGTCAGCCAGGGCCCGGTCGCGGTCGGCGGCTTCTCGGCGGAAGGCGCCGCCGCCAACGTGACCAAGAACGTACCGACCGTCGGCCGGATTGCCAACGGCGCCATCGTCGAGCGCGAGACCGGCTTCGAGCTGGAACAGATGTCCGAGATCCGGATCTCGCTGCGCAACCCGGACCTGACCACCGCGCGCCGGGTCGGCCAGACCATCAATGACGCGCTCGGCCTGCCGGCGGCGCGCGCATTGGATCCGACCACGGTGCTGCTGATCGTGCCGGCGCCATTCCGCAACGACATGGTGACGATGCTGTCCCAGGTCGAACAACTGCGCGTCGAGACCGACCAGATAGCCCGCGTGGTGATCGACGAGAAGGCCGGCATCATCGTCATGGGCCAGGAGGTGCGCATCGACCCGGTCGCGATTGCCCAAGGCAACCTGACGGTGCGCATCACCGAGGCGCAACAGGTCTCGCAACCGAACGCCTTCGCCAACAAAGGCAAGACACAGAAGGTCGATCGCACCAAGGTCGACGTCGACGAGGACGACGGCCGCAAGCTGTTCGTGCTGCAGACCGGCGTCAGCCTGCAGGAGCTGGTCGACGGCCTGAATGCGCTCGGCATCGGGCCGCGCGACATGATCTCGATCCTGCAGGCAATCAAGGCGGCCGGCGCGATGCAGGCGGAAATAGAGTTGATGTGATGGTCGGGATCGCGCAACCGGTAAACACCGTGGCCGCCGCGCCGATCGAGGCGGCGGCCGCGCCCAAGGATCCTGCGGCATGGCAGGCGGCTGAGTCCTTCGAGGCGATGTTCCTCTACCAGGTGTTCGACGCCATGTCGGCCGGGCTCAGCACCGGCGGCCCGTTCGGCGGCGGCCCGGCAGAGGGCAGCTTTCGGGCGATGCTGAACGAGAAATACGCCGCCGCGGTCAGCCGAGCCGGCGGTGTCGGCATCGCCGACAACATCTATCGCGAGATTGTCCGACTTCAGGAGGCCCGATATGACGGCGCAACATCCGATGACACCGAGTAGAGCCACGGAGCCGGCGGGCGGCCAGGCCGCGGCGAAAGAGCGCGTCGCCGGGCTGATCGATCTGGTCGACCGGCTGGGCGAGCTGGTCGCCGCCGAGACCGACCTGCTGGAACAGCGGCGGCCCCTGGCGCTGGCCGACAGCGAGGCGGAGAAGTCGCGGCTCGCCTCGGCCTACGCTCAGCAGCTGCGCGAGATCAAAACCGACCCGGCGCTGATCGGCGCGGCCGCCCAGGCCGACAAGGATCGCCTGCGCGCGGCGGTGGCGCGGTTCAACGAGGTGGTCGAAGCGCATGCCCGCAAGCTGGTCACGGTCAAGTCGGTGACCGAAAGCATGGTGCGCGCGGTGGTCGAGGAGGTGCAGAAGCGCGACCGCCCGGCCGACGGCTACAGCCGCGACGCGCGCTTGCGGCCCGCGGCGTCGGGCGCCTACGGCTCGGCACGGGCGGCGATGCCGGTCGCGGTCAACCAGACCGTCTGAGCGGGGCGCTGCGCGCCCCCAGCCTGATCGAAATCAAGGGCCGAGGACGCGCCTTCCGGGTATGTTTCGGGTTTCTGACATCCGATCGGACGTCTCCATCCCATGGCCGAGCCGCCGACCCTGAAGCGCAGCCTGTCGCTGCCCCTGCTGACGCTCTACGGCCTTGGCACCACGGTCGGGGCCGGCATCTATGCCCTGGCCGGCGAGGTCGCCGGCAGTGCCGGCATGTTCGCGCCGATCGCGTTCCTGATCGCTGCCGTGCTCGCCGGATTGAGCGCGTTTTCCTTTGCCGAGCTGTCGTCGCGATTTCCGAAGAGCGCCGGCGAGGCGCTTTACGTGCGCGAGGCGTTCGGTTCCCGCGCGCTGTCGCTGATGGTCGGCCTGCTGGTCGTGGTCTCGGGCACGATCTCGACCGCCACCATCACCGGCGCCTTCGTCGGCTATGTCCAGGAGCTGGTTGAAGTGCCGCGCGCGGCCGTGGTGATCGGCATCGCCGCGCTGATGGCGCTGATCGCGGTCTGGGGCATCACGGAGTCAGTGGCCACGGCCGGTGTCATCACCCTTATCGAGGTCGGCGGATTGGTGCTGGTCATCTGGGTCGCCGGCGGCGGCGTCGCCGACCTGCCCGCGCGCTGGCCGGAGCTGGTGCCGCCATTCGAACCCGCCGCCTGGAGCGGCATCCTGGCCGGCGCCTTCCTCGCCTTCTTCGCCTTCATCGGTTTCGAGGACATGGTCAACGTCGCCGAGGAGGTGAAGCAGGCGCCGCGCACCCTGCCCGTCGCCATCATCCTCACCTTGGGCCTGACCACGGTGATCTATATCGTGCTGATGGTGGTCGCCGTGCTGGCGCTGCCGGCCGAGCAGCTCGCCGCCAGCGAGGCGCCGATGGTTCTGCTCTACCGCCACGGCACCGGCGGCTCGGCGGTGGTGATCGGCCTGATCGGCATCGTCGCCATGGTGAACGGCGCCCTGATCCAGATCATTATGGCGACACGCGTGCTCTATGGCATGGCGGCACAGGGCCTGCTGCCCGGCGGGCTCGCCGCCGTGCATCCCGGCCGGCGGACCCCGGCGCGTGCCACGCTGCTGGTCGCCGCCGCCGTGCTGGTCCTGGCGCTGGTCTGGCGGGTCGCGCCGCTCGCCGAGGCAACCTCGGTGGTGACGCTGACCGTCTTCACCCTGGTCAACCTGGCGCTCTGCCTGATCAAGTGGCGCCGGCCGGCGGCCGCGGGCGTCGTCGCCGTCGCCCTGATCCTGCCGGCCACCGGCTTCCTCGTCTCGGCCGGTTTCCTGGTCATGGAAGCAGCGCGATTTGCCGCCGCCGCGCTTGCCGGCGCGCCTTGACCTCGGTCATGTGAGGGCCCGCCGTCGACCGGCAGGATAGAAAGCTGAAGGAGTCTTCGATGACCGATCACGACAGAGCGGCGGGGCGCGAGACGGTCGCCGTGTTCCACCGCGCCGACGACATGGAACAGGCGGTGGCGGAATTGTTGCAGGCCGGCTTCCACCGGAACGACATCAGCCTACTGGCCGGTGCCGAGACGGTAGAGCGCAAGCTCGGCCACGCCTTCCGCCGGGTCGAGGAACTGGAGGACGATGCGGCGGCACCGCGCACTGCCTATGTGTCCGACCGCACCATCCAGCGGCTCGGGACCGTAATCTTCGACGGCCTCGCCTATCTCGGCGCGGCGACCGCCGCCGGCGCCATGGTGGCGAGCGGCGGCGCCATTGCCGGCGCCGTCATTGCGGCGATCATGGCCGGCGGTGCCGGCGGGCTGGTCGGTTCGGTGCTGGCCGATATCCTCGACCACCGTCATGCCGAGCACCTGCAGGAACAACTCGACCGCGGCGGCCTGCTGATCTGGGTGCGCACGCCGGAATCGAGCCGTGAAGCCCGCGCTCAGCAGATCCTGCTGAAACATGGCGGCGACCATGTGCATGCCCACGTGCTGCCGCCGCCCGAGGACTGAACGTCAGGCCACTCGGTCCCAGACCGTCCGCGCGCGAAACCCGTACAGGTAAAGCGCGATCCACAGAGGGCCAACGACCACAAGATAGATCGCCAGAACCCCATAGACCAACAGCCGATCACCCTCCTCGACACCGAAGCCGGGTCCAAAAAAACCCAGTTCGCCACTTCCCACAGCAAGGCAACGGGCAGGAAGATCTGCCAAAATATCTTCGAGAACAAAGGCTTGCGATAGGCTAGGCCGAATACGCCAATCAGGGAGATGACCACGACCGGGAGATCGATGAAGTCGACATAGTCGATCGGGGCCTCGTCCGGAACGAGAAATTGAGCGCCATATCCCAATACCGAGAGGGCCGCCACGACCCAGAGATAGATCTTCCAACCGAGCATTGCCGGAGCCCCGAAGCACTGGAACAGCGGTCAAACCCGCCAATTCGGATTGTTCACGATCCCGCGGCGCAAGTCGACCGGATGACAGAAGGTTTTCACCACCCGCACCTGAACAGTCTGCACCGTTAACCACGTCGCTTAACGTCGCATTAGGCGCTTTACGGCGTAATACAAGGTGACTGGATTCGGCCCGGGCGGGAAGGAAACCCAAGGCAATGGCGCTGTTGACGCTGGATGTCTCGCTGCTGATCGGCCTCTACAACGCGCAGCTGAACGAGCGGCTCGCGAGCTCGGGCAACGCCGCCCCGCGCCCGGCAGGCGACCCGTTCGGCCCGGCCGTGGTGCCGCCCTGGGACCCGCAGTTCGGTGGCGGCATCGACGCGGACGTGAAGCAGCGCATGTTCTCCACGGCGCCGCTGATCGACCTCGACGACCCGGATTTCAATCGCGACAGCATCGACGCGGACACCAAGAGCCTGTTTGTTGCCTTCAAGGCGCTCCGCCGGATGCAAGAGGTCGCCCGCTTCGTCGCCAACGACCCGCTCGGCCAATCCATGAGCTCGATTCTGGAGAAACAGTTCCAGCGCTATGTCGGCGAATTCACCGGCTTCATCGACGGCCTGGACATCGACCGCCTGACGCTAACCGCCGGACGGCGCTACGACTCCGTCAAGGCGGAGGCGATCAGCCCCAAGTTCCGCGCCACCTTCGCCGGCCAGGCCGGCATCACCGACAAGACGGCGGCGATCGCCGACATCGATCCGGATGCCCAGTTTCAGATCGACGTCACCAAATCGGACGGCACGGTGATCAACGTCGCGATCGACCTGTCCCAGATGGGCGCGACGACACGCAGCCTGGTCGAGATCGTCGACTTTGCGAACGGCGAGCTCGACGCCGCCGGCGTCATCTCCCGGTTCGGCGTCGGCCAGGACACCGCCGGCCGCTACCGTTTCGACGTCGTGCGCTCGCTCTCCGAGACCGTCGCCTTCAGCGCCCCGGTCACCGAGGACGCGGTCTATCTCGCCGCGACCAGCGGCAGCGGCGCTACCGCGGCCGGCGTGCTGCGCAAGTTCGACGACCTGGCCGCCGCCGACCCGAACGTCGCCGGCACCTTCCGCATCGACCCGGAGGGCGGCGGCAGCACCGCCAACGCCGTCGCCGTCGACTCCGAAGGTAACGTCTATGTGGCCGGCGGCACGGGCGGCGACCTCGACGGCCAGATCAACCAGTCGACCAACGACCTCTACCTGACCAAATACGACGCCGCCGGCAACGTGATCTTCAACCGGCTGCTCGGCAGCGCCGAAAATACCAACGGGCTCAGCGTCGTCGTTGACGGCAATGACGACGTCATCGTCGCCGGCCGCACCCTGGACGACCTGACGCTGACCGCCTCGGGCGGCGGCATCGACAGCTTCGTCACCAAGTTCGACGCCTCCGGCGAGGAGGTGTTTACCCGCCAGGTGGCGTCCTCGGCCAACGACTCGGCCCTGGCGCTGACCATCGACGCCAGCAACAACATCTTCATCGCCGGCGTCACCTCGGGCACCCTCGACGGCCAGGCGACCGGCGGCGGCGCGGACGCCTATCTGGTCAAGCTGGACCAGAACGGCACCCATCAGGGCACCCGGCTGATCGGCGGCGCCGGCGATCAGTCGGCGAGCGCCATCGCCTTCTCCGGCGGCGACGTCTATATCGCCGGCACCGATGGAACCCAAGCCTTCCTGCGCCGCTTCGACGCCTCGACGCTGACCGAGGACAGCGGTTTCCAGGTCGACCTCGGCGCGGCAAACGAGACGACGCGGGCCACGGCGCTCGCCGTCGACGGCGCCGGCAAGGTCTATCTCGCCGGCTACACCACCGACGCCGCCCTGCCGAACTTCTCCGGCGCCGGCCGGATCTCGCACCAGGGCGGCGCGGATGGTTTTGTCGCGCGGATCGACGGGACCAGCGCGTCGGTCGATTTCACCAGCTATGTCGGGAGCGCCGCGACCGACCGGATCAACGGCCTCGCCGTCAGCGCCGGCGGCGACATCTATGCCTCCGGCACCACCGGCGGCGGCCTGTTCGGCGAGACCCTCGCCGGCAGCACCGACGCCTTCGTTGCCAAGCTGGATTCGACCGGCGCCGAGCAGTTCACCCACCAGTTCACCGGCGCCGGCGCACGCGCCACCGGCGCGGCGATCGCCGTCGCGCCCGGCGGCTCGTCGGTGCTGACCCGGCTCGGCCTGCCGCATGGCGAGATCCCGGCGCCGATCTCCAACAGCGTCACCGCCAACTCGACGGTCCGGCCCGGCGACTTCTTCTATGTCGCGGTCGACGACGGGCCGAAGCAGAAGGTCGCGATCGACGCCGACATGAGCTTCCGGATGCTGGCGTTCCAGATCAACCTGGCGCTCGAGGGCCAGGGCTCCGCCAAGGTGGTGTTCGATTCGGCAAAAGGCGAGAAGCTGGAGATCACCGCGATCAACGGCCACCGGATCGCCATCGCCGACGGCCCCGAGACGGCCAATGCGCTGGACGGCCTCGGATTGGCAGCGACGACGCTCTACCCGGAGCCGGTGCTCGAGGACGAGAACGCGATCGACAACGTCTTCGAGCTCGGCTTCATCGGCCAGCTTCACCTGCGCGACCGGGAGAACGCGACAGCGACCGCCAAGCATATGGATTCGGCGATCCTGAAGATCCAGGACGCCTACAAGCTGCTGATCGGCGACCTCGACGACCCAGAGGCGCTGAAGCGCAACATCGCCCTGGCGACCCCGCCCTCGCCCTACTATGCCAACCTGATCGCCAACTATACGGAAGCGCTGAACAGGCTCGTCGGCTGATCCGCCGTCATCGCCAAAAAATAACGGGGCCGGCGGACCGGCCCCGTTCGAGTTTGGTCGGTGGAGGATGCGTTCGGCGGCCCGCCTACTGGAACAGCTGCAGGATGTTCTGCGGCGCGGTGTTGGCGATGCTGAGCGTTTGCAGGCCGAGCTGCTGCTTGATCTGCAAGGCCTGTAGCCGGGCGCTGTCGGCCGCCAGATCCGCGTCGACCAGATTGCCGATGCCGGTGGTCAAACTGTCGATCAGCTTACCGACGAAGATGCCGTGCACTTCCAGGCTCTTGCCGCGGGTGCCGAGGCGCCCGAGCTTCTGGTTCACGTCGGTCAGGGCCAGGTTGACCGAATTCAAAGCGAGCGACGAGCTGGTGCCCGTGCTCAGGCTGGCGCTGACCAGGCTCAGGGCGGTGACGGTCATGAACTGCGCCGTGACGGTGATGGTCGAGCCGTCCGGGTTGGCCAGCACGATCAGGTCGAGGGCGCTGGCGCCGATCAGGCTGGCGCCGTTGAACTCGGCGTTCTTGGTGATGTTGACGATCTGGTCCTTCAGCGCCTGGAAATCCGCCTCCAGCGCGTTGCGGCTCACCGTATCGAGGCTGAGGTCGAGCGCCGCGACCGACTTCGCCTTCATGTCGATCAGCAAATCGGAGATCGCGGTGCCGGCGGCGATCGCCACGTCCACGATGCTGACGGAGTTGTTGAGCGAGGACTTGACGGCCTCGAAACCGGCCACCTCGCCGCGCATCTTCTGGGCGATCGCGAAGATCGCGCCGTCGTCTTTCGGTCCGGCGATCTTCAGGCCGGTGTTGATCCGGGTCTGCAACTTCTCGAGGTCCCGGTTGGTGGCGTTCAGGGTCTGCAATGCCGCCATCGCAGAGCTGTTGGTATTGACGGACATAACCATCGGTCTTCTCCTAACGGCTATTCGATCTCGCGATCCAGTGGCGCTGTTTGCGCCCGAATAGACAGGAGCAACCGACGTGCCATTCGGTCGATGTCAGTTAAATAATTGATTTCAACATGATATTACGGATCCAGCCCTGACGGCCACGGGCCGGCGGCGGGGCAGTTATTGCCAGTCCCGGCAATCGCTGCACGGTTGAGGGGGAACATTCTTGCCGAACGGCGCCCGGCCCGGCGGGGCGATCAGGCCGGCACCGCCTCCGCCAGCATGTCGGTGAGGCCCTCGGCGTCGAGCCATTCGGTGTTCGCGTCGCTGGAATACTGGAAGCCCTCGGCCACGGGCCGGACATCCTGCGACATATAGGGCTCGCGGCTCCACCAGCTGAAGGCCGGCTCGATGACATAGCGGTCCGGCATCTCGATGGTGTGCCGCGCGTCGTCCTCGGTGATCATCATCTCGTGCAGCTTCTCGCCCGGCCGGATGCCGACCACCCTGCACGGCTTGGCCGGCGCCAGCGCCTTGGCGATGTCGAGCACATGCATGCTCGGGATCTTGGGCACGAAGATCTCGCCGCCATGCATGACGTCGAGGCAGGACATGACGAAATCGACGCCCTGGGAGAGGGTGATCCAGAACCGGGTCATGCGCTCGTCGGTGATCGGCAGGCTGTCGGCGCCGTCGTCGATCATCTGCCGAAAGAGCGGGATCACGCTGCCGCGCGAGCCGACCACGTTGCCGTAGCGGACCACGGAAAAGCGGGTCTTGGCCGAGCCGCTCAAGTGGTTGGCGGCGACGAAGATCTTGTCGGAGGCGAGCTTGCTGGCGCCGTAGAGGTTGAGCGGATTGGCCGCCTTGTCGGTCGAGAGCGCGA
>CAJHXX010000107.1_pt1 | contig 23313 bp, 20 predicted proteins | sample 9198511 | NCBI WGS metagenome assembly CAJHXX01 (sample SAMEA7708325, study PRJEB35096) | sediment metagenome | biome: marine neritic benthic zone biome [ENVO:01000025]; feature: sediment [ENVO:00002007]; material: shallow marine sediment [ENVO:03000034] sea grass bed [ENVO_01000059] ...
CGGTCGGACGGCGTCGTCGCGTCCGGCTGGATGCCGATGCCGGTCGCCGCACCGGCGGCAGTGAAGCTCATCGCGCCGCCGGCCATGGCGAGGACGCCGTCGCCGCCGAGGCCGGCGTTGACCGCGGCGACCACGTCGTTGACGCTCGGGCCGACCGCGGCGAAATCGATGGTCACCTGGTTGGTGACGTCATTGTTGGCGTCGAAGGCGTAGAAGGTGGCGATGCCGGTGAAGTTGTGCGGACTCGCCGCGTCCAGGCCGGTGTTGCGGCCGGTCAGGCTGCCCGCCGGCGGCACCGCGACGTTGTCGTTGTGGATGCGGTTGATCTGATCGGCGACCCGGCTCGCCAGCTCGCCGATCTCGAGCGCCAGCGCCGGCAGCTCCAAATCCCGCATGTCGAGCAGACCGCGGAGCGAGCCGGCCTGAACCTCTGGGTCGAGCGGGCTGCCGATCGGGCTGACCGCGCCGGTCGCCACGTTGACGCTATTGACGGTGATCTGGTCGAACGCGGTCTCGGCGCTGACCGTGCCGGTCGGCGTGTGCACCAGCTTGTGCAGCGTGTTGTCCAGCAAGGCGATGCCGGAGATCGTGCTGACGCCCAGCATGCCGTTGGTCAGCTGAAAGGTCCGGATGTCAAGCACCGAGGCGAGTTCGTCCAGTGCCTGCGCCCGCTGATCCTTCAGGCCCGGCGCGTCGCGGCCGGCCCGTTCCTCGCGCAGGATCTGCTGGTTCAGGTCGTAGATCCGCGCGATCGCGTCGTTGGCCTTCGCGACCTCGATGCCGATCCGGCGGTCCGCCTCGCCGCGCAAGGTCTGGATCGCATCCGACAGGCGGTTGAACTCGGTCGCCAGCGCCGTCAGGTCGGCGACCAGCCCGTTGCGCAGCGGCACCGAATCCGGCTCCAGCGCCAGCGACGCGAAGGTCGACAGCACCGCGTCCAGCTTGCCCGGCAGCGACAGATTGTCGGCCGGCGCGCCGAGCAGGCTCTGGATCTGCTTGTGCAGGTCGGTCATCGCCTCGTAGCGGCCGGCATGGGCGGTCGCCAGCCGCAGCTCCCGGACGATGAACTCGTCGACGATGCGGCGCACCTCGGCCACCTCGACCCCGGCGCCTTCGGCGGACAGGGTCCGGGACTGCTGGAACACCTGCATCCGGGCATAGCCCTCGGTGTTCACATTGGCGATATTGTTGGAGGTGACCTGAAGCGACTTCTGAGACACGCTCAGGCCCGAAATCGCGTTGCCCATGACCGCGGTGATGCTCATCGCCTTACCCCGTCTTATCTGAACGGCAGAACATGCCGCCCCGGCCGGCCGTCAGGGGCCGCCCGCGCAGCGCGGAAATCGGGGACTTCTGGTCCGTTTCCGCCGTCAAAGCCGTTTCTCGACCAATCATCATGGCCGGCACTCTGCAAGGCGGATGCCAAGACCGCCGACCAGCCGTGCCGCGCCTCAACGGGTGGCGGTCCGGCCGGCGCGGCGGTCCACACACGGCAATTGTTGCCGCGGCGGCAACAACCGCTACGGCGCCCCTGTCCCCTCGCCTGACCGGTCCCGACGGAATCCTCGGCAAACGGCGGCCCGGCGACTTGGCCCGGGGATTGCTTTCTCTCCTGGTGAGAGCAACGAGCGAGCACAACGATGCAGATCGACACGACCAGCTATTCCGACTTCTCAACGCCGCCGGCCGGGCGCCGCGCCGACCCGGTTTCGTCCGATGACAACTTCGGCAGGCGGCTGGCGGACGAGATCCGAGAGCATCGCCCAGTCGCGTCCGACCGCGCTGAAGCCAAGGATCGACCGCCCGCTGCCGAGCGTATCGAGCGCGCCGCCGATCCGGAGGAAGCACCGGCCGATCTGGAGGGACCAGCGGCCGAGACGGCGCCGGGCGCCGCCGCGACGGCGGAAACCGACGGCGCGCATGATCCGGAACATGAGCCGGAGGAAGCCGAAGCCGCCGTCGATCCGGTCGAACAGGATGCCGCTGGCGGCACCATTCAGGCGGCGCCCATGCCCGCCGACGAAGACAGCCCCGTCGCCCCGAAGGCGCCGGGCGGCCCGAAGGCGCCGGGCGGCCCGCCGCCGATCGATACCGCCGTCGCGGCCGCCCCGCCGGTGGCAACGGACGACATGCCGGTCGCAGCGGTCGCGGAGACAGCCGGCGAAGATGTGCCCGACCCGGCGCCAGTGCCCTTGTCCGTGCCCTTGTCCGTGCCCTTGTCCGTGCCCTTGTCCGTGCCCGGGCCCGCGGTCGGCGACCTTGTGCAGGGCCATCTGCATGGCGACGACGGCGCGCTGGCGCCGACCGGCCGGCCGAATGCGCCGGAAGGGGGTGGCGCGGCGCGTGCCGGCGGCCTGGCGTTACAGGTCGGCCGTGAGCTTTCGGCCCTGCTCGGCCGTGGCGAGGCAGCCGCGATCCCGCAAGCGGACGACACGGCCGAGGCTGAGGCCGAGATCGAGCCGGCGCCGCGCCGGCCGGCGCCCGCGCCCGCCTCGGCCGGCGCGGCGGGCGGCGGGACCTCCCCGGATACCGCCTTCGGGCCCGGCGAACGGCCGACGGCGTCCGGCGCCGAACGCCCCGGCACACTGGCGCCCACCGGCAACGACGCAAGCGCCGTAGCGCGGCCGCCGGCGGTGACGACCGCCGCGATGCCCGCGCCGGCCGCCCTCGACACCTTGCCGAGCCTGCCCGAGATGCCGCCGCCGCAGCCGGTCGCGAGCCTGCCCGGCACGGCGGCTGTCCCGGCTCAACCCGCCGCCGCCGCGGCCGCGGCGGCGCCACACGCCGCCGCCCACCACCCGGCACTGCAACAGGTCGCGGTCCGGATCGCCCGCGCGGCCGAGGACGGCCTCGACCGCATCCGTATCCAGCTCAATCCACCGGAGCTCGGCCGCGTCGACGTCCGCCTGGAGGTCGCCCAGGACGGCCGCATCCAGGCGGTGCTGTCAACCGAACGGCCGGACACCCTGGAGTTGCTGCGCCGCGACGTGCACGGGCTGGAAAAGGCCCTGGCCGAGGCCGGCCTGAAAACCGATTCCGGCAGCCTGAGCTTCTCGCTCAAGGGCGGCGAAGATCAGCCGAACCGGTTCGACACGGCCGGGCAAGACGCCGCCCATGGCCAGGACGAGGCGGATGACGCGCCGCCGTCGCTGGCCGAAGCCGCCGCCGCGCGTTGGATCGCGACGGACGGCGCCCTCGATATCCGCGTCTAGGGAGCAAGCAAGATGGAAATCAGCGCCGCCACCACATCCGCCACCGCCATCGACAGCTCGGCCGCCGCCCGGTCCAGCGCCACCCTGGCCGAGAACTTTGACACATTTCTCGGCCTGTTGACGGCACAGCTGCGCCATCAGGACCCCCTGGAGCCGCTCGATTCCAAGGAGTTCACCAACCAGTTGGTCAGCTTCTCCGGCGTAGAGCAGGCCATCGCCACCAACACCAACCTGGAGCGGCTGGTCGAGCTGGTCCTGGCGGGCCAGTCGGGCAACCTGGTCAACTACCTCGGCAAGATGGCCGAGGTGGCGAGCGACGTGACCGCCCTGAAGGACGGTCAAGCGGCCTGGTCCTACCGGCTCGACGCCCCGGCCGCCTCGGCCAAGCTCCTGGTTTTCGACCAGAACCAGCGGATCGTCTATGTCGGCGAGGGTGCGACAGCGCAGGGCGCCAACGAATTCACTTGGAACGGCCAGGACAATTCCGGCCGGGCGCTGCCCGAGGGCAGCTACCAGCTCGGCGTCGCCGCGCTCGACGCCGACGGCAAGCCGATCGGCAAACGGATCACCACCCGCGGGCTGGTGAGCAGCGTCGAGACGGTCGACGGCCAGCAATTGCTCACCGTGGGCGGCGCCAAAATTCCGCTCAGCGATGTGCTTTCGGTCAGCGTGGCCGAAGCGATCTAGCAGCCGGGCGACGCAGAAACGCGCGACCTGAACATAACAACTGCCGCCGAAGGCGCGCAGACGGAGTAGTTAGGAGACGGACGATGAGCCTATACGGTGCCTTGTTTTCCGGGGTTTCCGGCCTCGCCGCCCAAAGTCAGGCGATGGGCATGATCTCGGACAACATCTCGAACGTGAACACGGTCGGCTACAAAAAGACGCGGGCCGACTTCAACACCCTGGTGACCCAGGCCGCGACGGCGACCCTTTATTCGCCGGGCGGCGTGCAGTCGCGTCCCAACCTGCTGATCGACCAGCAGGGCCTGCTGCAGTCCTCGGCCTCCGATACCGACCTGGCGATCAGCGGCGACGGCTTCTTCGTGGTCAACACGGTATCCGTGCCGACCGCGGCGACCGGCGAGTACATGTTCACCCGGGCCGGATCGTTCACCCCGGACAAGGACGGCGACCTCCTCAATGCTGCCGGATTCTACGTCCAGGCCTGGCCGATCGATCCCCTGACCGGCGCGATCCCGAGCAACCGCACCGACCTCACCCAGTTGGAAACGGTCAACATCAGCGGCCTGACCGGCACCGCGGTGCCATCGACCACGGTCTCCTTAGCCGCCAACCTGCAGTCGAGCCAGGCGATCAACCCGGCCGTCTCGGGCGGCACCTACGTGGTCGGCGATCTCGCCACCGACACCCTGATCGCCGATTTCGAGCGTACCTTGCAGATCTTCGACAGCCAGGGCGGCTCGCGTTCCTTGACCTTCAGCTTCCTGAAGGACAGCACGCCCAATCGGTGGCTGACCGAGATTTTCGTCGAGCCGGCGACCGACGCCGATGCCGGTGCCCACCCGAACGGCCTGGTCGCCAACGGCACCTTGGCCTTCAATACCGACGGCACTTTCGACCTCGGCAATTCCAGTGCCGCGCTGTTCAACCTCGGCATCACCTGGGATGCGTCGCTCGGCGTCGCCAACAGCACCGTCACCGTCGACTATGGCACCGACGCCATGACCGACGGCATGACCCAGTTCGACAGCGCCTCGCAACTGGGTCTCGCCGAGACCGACGGCTCGGTGTTCGGCGCGCTCTCCCGTGTCACCGTCGACGACGACGGCGTCGTCACCGCGCTGTTCGACAACGGCACCCAGCGCGACATCTACAAGCTGCCGGTCGCCATCTTCCCCAACCCCAACGGCCTCGGCAACCGCACCGGCAATGCCTTCATCGCCACGATCGAGTCCGGTTCGCTCAACATGCAGGAGGCGGGCATCGGCGGCGCCGGCCTGGTGGCGCCCTCCGCCTTGGAGGCTTCGACGGTCGATCTGGCCGAGGAATTCACCAATATGATCATTACCCAACGGGCTTTCTCCGCCAGCGGCCGGATCATTACCACCGCCGATGAGATGCTCGAGGAACTCATACTCCTTAGACGATAGGCGTTAAGGCTGCCCCGGCGCCGCCGGGGCAGTCCTTTTAACCATCCCGCTTAGGCGTTTTTTAAATCAGGCCCTCTAGGGTCTCGCCAAGATGTGGGTTGAGGTATGACGACGATGGCTAAGGCAACGAACGGCGGAGAGCCGAGCGTGGTCGGGCCGAACGGTAAGGTTATCACGAAGGATAACCTTCCGCCGCCCAACACGAAGCGTTGGGTTATCCGGCGGAAGGCGGAAGTCGTGGCAGCCGTGCGGGGGGGAGTCTTGACCCTGGACGAGGCGTGCAGGCGCTATACCTTGTCTGTCGAGGAATTTCTCGCTTGGCAGCGCGCGATCGACCAGCACGGCATACCCGGGCTCCGGGCGACGCGTGTTCAGCAGTACCGTTCGTCAAACGGAAGCGAAAGCAGTCAGTAGACCAACTGGCGCCCTGCCGGCGCAAACCTTGCGCCAGTTTCAATTTAACCGAATCGCTAAAATTTTCGATAATTTGACCCGAGATCCAAAAGATCATTCGGCCTCTTCTTCATTTAATCACCATCTCTGGTTGTTGATTCAGGTAAATGTTGTGAGATAGACAGAAAGATATTGCATAATACAACTAGGCAATTCTTGCCGTGAGTTAACCCGACGTTTACTCCGCATTCCTAGAATTGCAGCGATTACCCGGCCCGCCGGTGCGATTTGGGGGAGGCGTGTTCGGGCGATTGACGGCAATCTGGGTCGCTGCGACGTGAACGATTTCGTACAGGTTCTCCGGAGTCTCGGCGCGGCGCGCTTGGCCGCCATGGGCATCGTCGCGATCGGTGCGATCGCGTTCTTTGTCTTCATGGCCTCGCGCTTCAGCCAGCCACAGATGGCCCTGCTTTACGGCGGCCTCGACCTGGACGATTCGTCGCAGATCACCTCGCGTCTCGAAACCATGAACATGCCCTTCCGGCTGGCCAACAACGGCACCGAGATCCTGGTCCCGAAAGACCGGGTCCTGCGCCTGCGCATGAACATGGCAGAGGACGGGCTGCCGGCCGGAGGCTCCATCGGATACGAGATATTCGACCGTTCCGACGCGCTCGGCACCACCAGCTTCGTCCAGAACGTAAACCTCGTGCGCGCCCTGGAGGGCGAGCTCTCGCGCACCATCCGGACCCTGAACCGTGTCGAAAGCGCCCGCGTTCATCTCGTCCTACCCAAGCGCCAGGTCTTCGCCCGCGAGAAGCGACAGCCGAGCGCCTCGATCGTGCTGAAGCTGCGTGGCCGCCGGCTGGACTCGGGACAGGTCGAGGCGATCCGCAACCTGGTCGCGGCGGCGGTGCCGGAGTTGGAGACCGGCCGCATCTCGATCGTCGACTCCCATGGCAACCTCTTGGCGCGCGGCGATGAAGAGGGCGGCAACACGGCACGGGCACCCGCGGCGCTGGAAGAAATGCGCATCGCCTACGAAAAGCGCCTCGAATCCGCGGTCGAATCCCTTATCGAACGCACCGTCGGACGCGGCAAGGTGCGCGCCGAGATCGTCGCCGAGATGGACTTCGACCAGATCACCACCAATTCCGAGGTCTACGACCCGGACGGCCAGGTGGTCCGCTCTACGCAGACGATCGAGGAAAACGCCAACAGCAGCGAAGGCGAGAGCGAGAACATCGTCTCGGTCCAGAACAACCTTCCCGAACAGCAGGTTGATGCGGCCGGCGGCGTCAACTCCAAGAGCGCCTCGGGCCGTACCGAGGAAACGGTGAACTATGAGATCAGCCGGACGGTCAAGACCGAGACCCGCCAAGTCGGGCTGGTACGCCGGCTATCGGTCGCGGTGCTGGTCGACGGCATCTACACGACGGATGCCAACGGCAAGGCTCAGTACGAGCCGCGAACTGAATTGGAACTCCAGTCTCTGACTGCCCTGGTCCGGTCGGCGATCGGATTCGACGAGGATCGCGGGGATACCGTCGAGGTGGTCAACCTCAAATTCGCCGAACTCAAGACGCAATTCGAGGATGCCGATCCCGAGACGGACTACTTCGGGTTCTCCAAAGACGACTTGTTCCGGATTGCCGAGACCCTGGTGCTCGGCCTGGTCGCGATCCTGGTCCTGCTGCTGATCATTCGGCCGATGCTCAACCGGATACTGAACGCCGAGCCGCCGGCGCAGATCGGCCATACCGTGGCAACGCAGCTGCCGGGCGCGGCCGGCGCCGCCCAATTGCAGGGTGCCGGCGCCGCGGCGATCGGCGCGCCGGGCCAGATCGCCGGGGCGCTCCCGCCCGGCGCGGTAGGCGACGACGACCACGAGACGATGATCGACATCGAACGCGTCGAGGGACGGGTGAGAGCCTCCTCGGTGAACAAGATCAGCGAGATCGTCGACAAGCACCCAGAAGAAGCCGTCGCCATCATGCGGCAGTGGATCTATGAGGAAGGCTAGGCGAGGTCGCACATAGTATGACCGGGGCTGTCAAATTCACCTTCGATCAGGACTTCGAGGAACCCTCGAAAGGGCAGGCCGCGCGCTTGGAGAAGGAGGCGTGCAAGCACACCGATGCGGATCTCGAAGCCGCCACTCGACAAGCCTTCGCCGAGGGCCATGCCGCAGGTGCGGCCGAGGCACATGCGGATGTCGAGACGGCGATCGCCAAGGCCCTGGCGGCGGCGGCCGATGCGCTTGCCGGCCTGTCGCAGGCACAACAGATCGCCGTCGAGGGGCTGCGACATGAAGCCGTCGAACTGGCCTGTGTGGTCGCGCGCAAGCTGGCCCCGGCGCTGATCTCCCGTTGGCCCCTGGAAGAGATCGAGGCGCTGGTCGGTGAATGCCTGGCCACCCTGCATGAGGAGCCGCGCATCGTGCTGCGAGTCAACGAAGTCCTGCTCGAGGGCATCAAGGATCGCCTCGATGGACTGAGCCAGCGGGTCGGCTTCGCGGGTCAAATAGTCCTGTTGCCGGACGATGCGATCGCGCCCGAAGGCTGCCGGGTCGAATGGGCCGACGGCGGCGCGGATTGGGATCCGGCACAGCTTGCCGCCTCCATCGAGGAGAAAGTCGCCCGTCACGTGCAGGCGCTCGCGGCCGCGGCGACGGCACTTCGCGACCGGGAAGCCGCTGCCGACAAGGCGACATCGGCCGAAGCGCTACCTAATACGTGAAGCACACGAAAGAGCAGAACATGTCAGAGAACGGTGATCTTGATCTCGAAGACCTGGAAGGCGGCGGCGCCGAGGGCCAGGGCCAGGGCGAGAGTGGCCCGGAGACGCCCGCGCTCGAGAACCAGGACACGATCGAGCCGGATCACATCCATACCGCCGGCGATCTGGAAGCCGTATTCGATATCCCCGTTCAGGTATCCGCGGTGCTGGGCAAGTCGCGCATGCAGGTCAGTAATCTGCTCAAGCTCGGGCGCGGCGCGGTGATCGAGCTCGACCGCAAGGTCGGCGAGGCGATCGACATCTACGTCAACAATCGGCTGGTGGCGCGCGGTGAGGTCGTCGTCGTGGAAGACCGCCTCGGCGTCACGATGACCGAGATCATCAAGGCCGATCGGACCTGATGCGGCGAGCCGCCGACGGATCGATCGACGGATTTGTTGTGGGAAGCTGACCATGGACCTGGCAACCATCTTCGGGCTGCTGTTTTCGTTCGGCTTGTTGCTGGCGGCGATCGTTCTCGGCGGCTCCTTCATGGCCTTCATGAACGTGCCCTCTCTGCTGGTGGTTGTCGGCGGCACCTTCGCGGTGACGATGATCTGCTATTCCTTCAACGAAGTGGTGCGTAGCCACGGCGTCATTCTCAAGGCGATCTTTCACAATCTGCCGAACCCGCGCGCCGCCGCCTACGCCGTAATGCGCCTCGCCGAGACCGCGCGCAAGGACGGCGTGCTCGGCCTGCAGACGACGCTCGACGAGTTCGGCAACGTGCCGTTCCTGCAGAAGGCGCTGTTGCTGGTAATCGATGGGACGCCGGCCGACGAGGTCGAGCGCATCCTGCACGGCGATCTCAGCGCGATGATCGCGCGCCATGTGAAAAGCGCCAGCGTGCTGCGCAAGGCGGCCGAGATCTCGCCGGCCATGGGGTTGATCGGCACCCTGATCGGCCTGGTTCAGATGCTGAGCAACCTTGACGACCCGTCGAACATTGGGCCGGCCATGGCGGTCGCCCTGCTGACCACCTTCTACGGCGCGATCATGGCGAACATGGTGTTCGCGCCGCTGGCCTCGAAGCTGGAGCGCAATTCCGAAGAGGAAGTTCTGCTCAACAACGTCTACACGCTGGCGGCTGCGTCGATCAGCCGCCAGGAAAATCCCCGCCGGCTGGAGATGCTGCTCAATACTCTGCTGCCGCCGGCGCACCGCGTCCAGTACTTCGACTGAGTAGTTTTCGGGAGTTCAAGTCATGCGTCTTCTCATCATCGGCTCGCTGGACGGCCAATTCAGCACGGCGGGGAAGATCGCCATGGAGCGCGGCGCCAAGGTCGCGCATGTCGAGGATATCGACGGCGCTCTGGCCTCCCTGCGCGCCGGCCAGGGCGCCGATCTCGCAATGATCGACGTCCAGCTCGACGTCGCCGACTTGGTGCGGCGCCTGGTTGCCGAGCGCATCAGCTTGCCGGTCGTCGCCTGCGGCGTCGGCACCGATGCGGAAGCCGCGGTGCGCGCCATCAAGGCCGGCGCCAAGGAATACGTGCCGCTGCCGCCCGACCCGGACATGATCGCCGCCGTGCTCGAGGCGGTCGCCGACGAGAACCGGACGCTGCTGTTCCGCGACTCGCGGATGGGCGACGTGATCCGCCTCGCCGATCAGGTCGCCGCCAGCAACGCCTCGATCCTGATCACCGGCGAGAGCGGCACCGGCAAGGAGGTGCTGGCCCGCTACCTGCACGACAAGAGCAACCGCGCATCGAAGCCGTTCGTGTCGCTGAACTGCGCGGCGATCCCCGACAACCTGCTGGAATCCGAGCTGTTCGGCCACGAGAAAGGCGCGTTTACCGGCGCGGTCGCGCGCCGCGTCGGCAAGTTCGAGGAAGCGGACGGCGGCACCCTGCTGCTCGACGAGATCAGCGAGATGGACATTCGCCTGCAGGCCAAGCTGTTGCGCGCGATCCAGGAGCGGGAGATCGACCGCGTCGGCGGTGCCAAGCCGATCAAGATCGACATCCGGGTGATCGCCACCTCCAACCGCGACCTGCCGGCCGAGGTGCAGAAAGGCAATTTCCGTGAGGACCTGTTGTTCCGCCTCAACGTCGTCAATCTGATCCTGCCGCCGCTGCGCGAGCGGCCGGCCGATATCGAGTTGCTGAGCGAGCACTTCATCGCCAAGTACAGCGACCTGAACGCCCTGCCGCTCAGGCCGCTCGCCGACGCCGCGCGCGCCGAACTGAAGACCGCGCCGTGGCGCGGCAATGTGCGCGAGCTGGAGAACGCCATGCACCGCGCCGTGCTGTTGGCAACCGGCGACGAGATCGACCGCGACGCCATCCGCCTGCCCGACGGCACCCGGCCGGCCGCCCATCCCGGCACCAACGGCACGCCGACGGACGGGGCGGCGGCCGGGCAGCGCGACGTGCCGATGGTCGGCCGCACGGTGGCCGACATGGAACGCCAGCTGATCCTCGACACCCTGCAGCACTGCCTCGGCAACCGCACTCATGCGGCCAACATCCTCGGCATTTCGATCCGCACGCTGCGCAACAAGCTGAAGCAGTACAGCGAGGAAGGCACCCGCGTGCCGTTGCCCGGCGAGGGCAGCCGGGCGTCGGGCTGAGGCCGCGGCCGGCCAACCCGACTGACGGGCAGCGAGCCGATAGATGAGCGAAGTCAGACCCGATACACCTGAAGCCGCAGGCGGCGCGCCGTTCGGCTCATTCGACAAGCTGCTCGGCATTCTCCGGCGCAGCGACATCGGCCTGGCACTCGGCGTCGTCGCCATCCTGGTGGTGCTGATCCTGCCGATGCCGAGCTGGCTGCTCGACATGAGCCTGGCGATCTCCTTCACCTTGTCGGTCCTGATCCTGATGACCTGCCTATTCATCGCCAGGCCGCTCGACTTCAACTCGTTTCCGACCGTGCTGCTGATCGCGACGATGCTGCGCCTGGCGCTCAACCTGGCGTCGACCCGGCTGATCCTGTCGGAAGGGCATGAGGGCACCCAGGCCGCCGGCCGGGTGATCGAGGCCTTCGGCAACTTTGTCATGGGCGGCAACTTCGTCATCGGCATCATTGTGTTCGCGATCCTGGTGATCGTGAATTTCGTGGTCATCACCAAGGGTTCCGGCCGCATCGCCGAGGTCGCCGCGCGCTTCACCCTCGACGCCATGCCCGGCAAGCAGATGGCGATCGACGCGGACCTGTCCTCCGGCCTGATCGACGAGAACCAGGCGCGCACCCGGCGCAAGGACCTGGAGGACGAAAGCACCTTCTTCGGCGCCATGGACGGCGCCGCCAAGTTCGTCCGCGGTGACGCCATCGCCGGCCTGTTGATCACCTTCATCAACGTCATCGGCGGCATGATCGTCGGCGTCGGCCAAATGGGGCTGAGCTTCGCCAGCGCGGCGGAGAGCTATACCCTGCTCACCGTCGGCGACGGGCTGGTGTCGCAGATCCCGGCCTTGATCGTATCGACCGCGGCCGGCCTGCTGGTTTCCAAGTCGGGCGTGGTCGGATCGACCGACCAGGCCCTGGTGCGCCAGCTCGGCGGCTATCCGAAGGCGCTCGGACTGAGCGGCTTTCTCGCCGCTTGCCTGTCGCTGCTGCCCGGCATCCCGATGTGGCCCTTCCTGCTGCTCGCCGCGGCGGCCGGCGCGGCCGCCTACTACCTGGTGCGGCAACAGGCGGAAACCGTACGCCAGACCGAACGGCTGGAGCAGGAGGCGGCCGAGGCGGTGCCGGCGGAAGAACCGATCGCCAACGTGCTCGCCCTCGACGAGCTCAGGCTCGAGCTCGGCTACGGCCTGCTGCCGCTGATCAACGACAATCAGGGCTTCCGCCTAACCGACCAGATCAAGGCGCTCCGGCGCCAGATTGCCTCCGATATGGGCTTCGTCATGCCGAGCGTGCGCATCCTCGACAACATGCAGCTCGGCGCCAACACTTATACGATCCGCGTCAAGGAGGTCGAGGCCGGGCGCGGCGACGTCAGGCCCAACAAGCTGCTGGTCATGGACCCGCGGGGCCGGACCATCGACCTGCCGGGCGAGGAGACGACAGAGCCGACCTTCGGCCTGCCGGCCATGTGGGTCGATGAGAGCCTGCGCGAGGAAGCCTCGTTCAAGGGCTACACCGTGGTCGATGCGGCGACCGTTATCACCACCCATCTGACCGAGGTCCTGAAGGACCATATGGCGGACCTGTTGTCCTATGCCGAGACCCAGAAACTGCTCGATGAGCTGCCAGGCCCGCATCAGAAGCTGGTCGCCGACCTGATCCCGCAACAGATCTCGCTGTCCGGGGTGCAGCGGGTGCTGCAGAGCCTGCTCGGCGAGCGCATCTCGATCCGCGACCTGCCGACCGCGCTGGAAGGCATCTCCGAGGCCTGCGGCGGCACCCAGAACGTGGTCGCAATCACTGAGCATGTCCGCGCCCGGCTCGCGCGGCAGATCTGCGACGCCAACAACACGCCGGACGGCTTCCTGCCGCTCGCCACCATGTCGCCGGATTGGGAACAGGCTTTCGCCGAGTCGATCACCGGCCAGGGCGACGACCGCCAGCTCAGCATGGCGCCGAGCAGGCTGCAGGAGTTCATCACCGCGGTGCGCGAGACCTACGAACGGCTCGGCGCCGAGGGCCACGACCCGGTTTTGCTGACCAGCCCCGGCATCCGGCCCTATGTCCGCTCGATCGTCGAGCGGTTCCGGCCGGCCACCGTGGTGATGTCGCAGAACGAGATCCATCCCAAGGCGCGGCTGCGCACCCTGGCGCAGATCTGAGGCTGAGCAGCGATGCGCATCAGGACCTTCAACGCCCCGACCATCCGCGAGGCCCAGCACCAGGTCCGCGAGGCACTGGGCGAGGACGCGATCATCCTGTCGACGCGCGATGACGCGGCCGGCACCGTCATCACCGACGCGATCGAGAGCGACCTCGCCGACGAGGCGGCGACCGCGGCGGTCGCCAGCTCGGGCCGGCTTGACGGCGTCGGCGAGGCGGCCGTGCCGGGGCTGACACCCGAGGCGGAGACCCTGATCCGGGCGCTCGCCTATCATGGCGTGCCGACGTCGCTCGCCGAGCGCCTCGATCGCCGCGCGGCCGACCTGGACCGGGGCGAGCTCGACCTTGCCCTGGCGGCGGCCCTGGACGACGTCTTCTTCTTCGAGCCGCTGCCGCTCGGTCCGCCGCGGCCCTTGATCCTCATCGGGCCGGCCGGCGCCGGCAAGACGGTCGCTGCGGCCAAGCTCGCCGCGCGGGCAGTGACGGCGGGCGGCACGGTCGCGGTGATCACCACCGACACGGTACGCGCCGGCGGCGTCGAGCAGCTCGCCGCCTTCACCCGGCTGCTGGCGCTCGACCTGGCGACCGTGGAGGGACCGCGGCAGCTGGCGCCGGTCGCCGAGGCCGCGGCCCGGCGGGGCGCGGTGATCATCGACAGCGTCGGCACCAACCCCTACGACGAGGCCGAGCTGAACGCCCTTGCCGCCCTGGTCGACGCCGCCGCCGCCGAGCCGGTGCTGGTGCTGCCGGCCGGTGGCGACCCGGCCGAGCTCGCCGACCAGGTGCGGCGCTTCGTCCTGCTCGGCGCTCGGCGCCTGCTGGTCACCCGGCTTGACGCGGCGCGCCGCTATGGCGGCATGCTCGCGGCCGCCGATGCCGGCGGCCTCAGCTTCGCCCAAGTCTCCATCGCGCCCTTCGTGGGCCAGGGCCTGCACGCCCTCAATCCGGTCTCGCTGGCGCGGATGCTGCTGCGCGATCCGACCGAACCGCATGTCAGTTCCGAGTTCGACAAGGTAGAGCCATGAGCGCGTCCGAGTTCCCCGCCCCCACTTCGGCCCCCGGCCGCCCCGCCCGCCACCCGGCTTCGGCGCCGGCCGGCGCCAACATCGTCACTGTCGCTTCCGGCAAGGGCGGCGTCGGCAAGACCTGGCTCGCGATCGGTCTGGCCCACGGCTTCGCCCGGCAAGGCCGCCGCGCGCTGCTATTCGACGGCGACCTCGGGCTCGCAAATGTCGACATCCAGCTCGGCCTGACGCCGGCGCGCGATCTCGGCCAGGTGGTCACCGGCCAGCTCCGGCTCGGCGAGGCGGTGACCCGGTTCGACGAGGGCGGCTTCGACATCATCGCCGGCAAGTCCGGCTCCGGCGCACTGGCCGCGATGCATGGCGACCGGTTGGCCGCGCTGCGCGACGACGTTCTCCAGACCGCCGAGAGCTATGACGTGGTCGTGCTCGACCTCGGCGCCGGCATCGACGGGGCGGTGCGCACGCTAGCCGACAACGCCGGGCCGAAGCTGGTGGTCACCACCGCGGAGCCGACCGCGCTGACCGACGCCTATGCCTTCATCAAGGTGATCAACGCCCGCCATCCCGGAGACGACCTCAGGGTGGTGGTCAACATGGCGGCCAATCCGAAGGACGGCGAGCGCACCTATGCACGCCTGCTCAAGGCGGCCAGGGGCTTCCTGAAGATCTCCCCGCCGCTCGCCGGCATCGTGCGGAGCGACCCCAACGTGGTCGACGCGATCCGCCACCAGACGCCGTTCCTGACCCGGCACCCGACTTCCGCCGCGGCCGCCGACATCGACCGCATCGTCGCCAATCTGGGGCTCAAGCCATGAGCGAGGTCACCGGCCCGCGCCCGACCTTGCCGGCCCAGCCGGTCGGCCCGGACGGCGGCCAGGACAGCAGCAAGGGCGGCGGACCGCAACAGAAGCCCGGCCAGGGACCGAACCAGGCCGCCCCGGCCACGGCGCCGCCGCACCCCGCCTCGACCCCGGCGGTCAGCCTCGCCGGCACGCTCGCCGGCATCGAGCTCGGCGCCCGCCTGGCCGGCTTGGTGCTCGGCAGCGACCCGGCCGGCCGCGCCATCCTGGAGACCGACCAGGGCACCTTCGTGATGGTCGGCCGCGGCCCGATGCCGGCCAACACCCGGCTGCTGATCCAGGTGCTGGCGGTGACCGGCCAGGTGCAAGCCATGGTGCTGGAACGGGACGGCAAGCCGCTGCACCCACCGATGAGCCTGACCCTGGAGCTGGCCAAGCCAGCACCGGCCGCCGCGGCCGGGACCGGCGCGGCGACACGCGCCGCCCCGCCGGCGCCGCCGCTCACCCCCGGTGCCGAGATCACCGCGCGCGTGCTGCCGCAGCCGCTGCCCGGCACCGCCGCCGACGCGCCGCCGCCGGGCAGCCGCCTGGTGCTGCGGGTGATCGGCATCAACCCGGAACCGGCCGCCGCGGCCCCGGCGCCGGCAGCCGGCGCCCTGCGCCCCGGCCCCGCCGTGCCGCCGGCCCCGACGGCACCACCTGCACCACCTGCACCACCTGCACCACCTGCCCCACCTGCCCCGACGGCCCCGACGGCCGCCCCGCCATCGGCGGAGGCGTCAGCGCCGCCGCCGCCTCCGTCCGGCGATCCGAGCCTGCCCGCGGCAGCGGGCCGAATGGTCACAGTCACCGTGGTCGGTCGGAGCGATTCCGGCCATCTGACGGCGACCAGTTCGGCCGGCCTGCTGGCCCTCGACACCGGCACCGACTTCCCGACCGGCACCCGCATCGCCGTCCGCATCGCCGAACCCGCCGCGGTCGCGGCACGCCCCGCGGCGCCGGCCACGGTGCCCGCTTCGGCACCCAGCTCCGCCCCCCTGGCAAGCGCGCCGCAACCGGGTGCGGCGCAAGCGGGCGCGGCGCCCAGGCCGCCGCCGATCCCGGCGCTGGCGCCGGCCGAGCGCCTGCCGGCCGAGCTGGCGCGCCGCTGGCCGGTGCTGGAGCAGGCCTTCGAGCAGCTCGCGGCGCTCGACGCCGGCCTCGCCGGCCGCGTCGTCGCCGACCGCACGCCGACGCCGACGGCGCGGCTTGCCAACACGCTGCTGCTGTTCATCTCGGCGCTGCGCGGCGGCGACCTCGCGGGCTGGCTCGGCCAGGAAGTGCTGCGCCAGATGGAGAGCCGTGGCATGGCCGAGCTGGTGCGCCGCATGGGCGACGACTTCCAGCAGTTCGCGCGCCTCGCGGGGGAGCCGGGCGGCGGCGACTGGCGGCTCTACCTGATCCCGCTCTACGACGGCTGGCGCTGGCAGCAGCTCCGCCTGTTCAGCCGGCGCCATCCGCGCGGCGGCGCCGGGGGCGAGGAAGAGGCGCCCGAGACCCGCTTCGTGCTCGACCTGGCGCTGAGCCGCCTCGGCGACATGCAACTCGACGGCCTCGCCCGGCCCGGCCATTTCGACCTGATCGTGAGGAGCGCCACGCCGCTCACCGACGAGATGCGCCGGGACATCGCCGGCCTGTTCACGCAGGCCCTGGAGATCGGCGGCTGTACCGGCGCCTGCGCCTTCCGGGACGGCAAGCCGTTCCCGGTCGATCCCTTGGGCGAGATGGCCGGCGACGGCGGCCCGCCCGGCTGCGAACCGGTGACCATCTGAAGGGACAGGTATGCCATGGCCGACCCATCCGACCCGACCGCCCAGCGCCGCGCCCGGCTCGCCACCGCCGAGAACCCGGCCCGGCGCCTCGACTATCTGGTCGTCCTGAAGGGCCAGCTCGGCGACGGCCGCCCGGTCGAGCTGCGCTACGTGCCCGACCGGGTGATCCTAGCGCCCCAGGCGCTGGACCACTATCTGGCGGCGCTTCGGCCGGCCGGCCTCGAGGCGCTAGTCGGCACCATGCTCGGCGACCTCAACAACGAGCTGGTGCCGCGCTGGGTCGCCGTTGCCCTGGCCGACGGCGAGCACCGGGTGATCGCCGAGGACCGCCAGCCCAACTGGAACAACCCGGAGCTGCTGGCCCACCTGGCGCCTTTTTGACACAGGGGGGGTCGTTGGGACAGGAATCTCCCCGATTCCAGGCTCAAGCGCCGCAACCAAGACGCGCATGGCCAAAAAAGGTGTCAGACACCATTTTTTTTGGCTAAAGCCGGAGCAGCACGACGCCGGCCGCGACCAGGGCGGCGGCGGCGATGCGGCGCGGGCCGAAGCCCTCCTTCAGGATGACGGCGGCGATCAGGGCGGCGAAGACCACGCTGGTCTCGCGGAGCGCCGCGACCAGGGCCATCGGCGCCACGGTCATCGCCCAGATCACCAGCCAGTAGGCGGCGAGCGACATCGCCCCGCCGGCCAGCCCGGCCCGCCAATGGGCCGTGACCGAGCGGGCGAAGGCGCGCCCACGTAAGGCAATGGCGATCACCGTGATCGGGATCCCGTCGAGCACGAACAGCCAAAGCGCGCAGCCATGGGCGCTGCCCGCCTGCCGCGCGCCCATGCCGTCGACCACCGTATAGCCGGCGATAAAGAGCGCGGTGCCGAAGGCGTAAGCGAGCGTCGCCCGGTCGTGGATCGACGGCATCCCGGCGCGGAAGGCGAGGCTGCCGAGGCCGACCGCGATCACCACGACGGCGGCGAGGTCGAACGCCGACACCCGCTCCCCGGCCGCAAAGTAGGCCAGCGCCAGGACCAGCAGCGGCGCGCTGCCGCGCGCGATCGGATAGACCTGGCCGAGGTCGCCGTGGCGATAGGCGCGCACCAGGAACAGGTTGTAGCCGATGTGCAGGACGACGGAGGCGGCAAGGAACGGCCAGCTCGCCCGGTCCGGCAGGGCGACGAAGGGCAGCCCGGCGAGCGCGATCAGCCCGGAGCCGGTGGTAATCACGGCCATCACGACCAGCCGGTCGCCGGTCACCTTGACCAGCGCGTTCCAGCCGGCATGCAGCACCGCCGCCAGCAGCACCAGCCCGCCGACCGACCATTCCATCGCCCGCCTCCGACAGCCGACCGCCGCCGGCGAGACGACCCGTCAGCGGCCGGCGGCGCGGGGTCCCGTTATAGCGGAATCCGGACCCCGTCGCGCGCCGCGCCAGTCGATGCCGGCACCCCCACGCCTCGGAGAATGCTTGCCGTCCGGCATCGACCGTCATCGCCGCGTCCCGCGGACGCCGAACAAAGCGGCAAGAATGGAGATGTTCTTGTTTCTTGGACGTTAATTGCCTGTTTTCAAACAGAAAACACGCCGAAAAATAGGAATGTCCCCTTTTTTCCTAGTCAGCGTCACCGCCATCTCCGGGTGGTCGGTGCCGAAGGTCTTTTCGCGGATGGTGAGCGCGGCGTGATAGGGCGCCGCCGCTTCGGGCATGCGGCTCCGTTGACGTTCAGAACAATCGGCAATCGCCGAAGTCTACAGTTTCAAGGCGTTCAGCCAGGCGTCGTGCTTGTTGCAGAGACTGACGGTGTAGACCACGTTCTTGAGGCCGCCGATGTCGTGCTCCGAGATCGGCGCATCCTTGTCCGGGTCGAACATCTGCTCCCGGACAAACCCCAGGCCCTCGTCGAGCAGGATGTGCTTTATGATGTAGTGATTGTAACCGTCCATCTCGTGCCCGGTGGTCACTTCGATCGTCTTGCCGTTGCGGGCGATGCTCGGCACATGGCCGCCTTCCTTGCCGGCCCAACGGCCCGACCTGTCCTTGGTGTAGAAGAGCGCGCCGGCCAGCGGCGACTTCATCGGGTCGGAGACGGCCGCCGAGGCTACGCGAGGCAAAGTCAAAGCCGAACCGATACCGACGAGACCAAGACCTTTGATGAACAAGCGCCGTTGCATGCGAACCTCCCTTGCAAAAAACTTGGCTTAATTCTAGGCCGATAACGGGGTTCTTCAAGCGGGATTATTGGCGCCGCCGGACCCGTTGACGGCCGATTCCCGCGGCTGCCAGACCAATTCGTCTTGATCGAGATTGCTTTGCTGCGCCCGCAATGACGGCGCGCGGTAGGGCGGTGGCGGCTGGGCCGCCCCTATTCCTTGTCCATCGCCTCCAGGGCGGCGAGGTTGCGGCGGACGGATTCGACCGAGGGGTGGTCGGTGCCGAAGGTCTTTTCGCGGATGGTGAGCGCCCGGCGGTAGAGCGGCACCGCCGCGGCGTAGTCGCCGCCGGCCTTGTAGAGCTCCGCCATGTTGGTCAGCGTGACCGCGATCTCCGGGTGGTCGGGGCCGAGCATCGCCTCGTCGATGGCCAGCGAGCGGCGGTAGAATTCCTCCGCCTCCGGCATCCGCTCCTGCGTCTTGTAGAGCAGCGCCATGTTGGCGAGCAGGGTCGCGACCTGGGGATGGGCCGGCCCATGTGCGTTCTCGGTGATGGTGAGCGCGCGGTTGTAGAGCGCCTCGGCCTCGGTATGGCGGCCCTGCTCCTTGTACATCACCGCCATGTTGTTCAGCAGCGTCGCGACCGAAGGATGCTCCGGCCCGAGACTCTTCTCCTTGATGGCGAGCGCCCGCTGGTAGAGCGGCTCCGCCTCCTCGAAGCGGCCGTCATCGCCATAGAGCGCCGCCAGGTTGTTGAGCGTCAGCGCCAGGTCCGGATGCTCGGCGCCGAGCACCTTTTCGTCGATGGTGAGCGAGCGCTGGTAGAGCGGCTCGGCCTCGTCGTCGCGGCCCTGCTTGCGGTAGAGCAGCGCCAGGTTGTTCAGCATGGTGGCGACCAGGCGATGGTCCGGTCCGTGCGCGCCCTCGATGATCTTCAGCGCCCGCTTGTAGAGCGGCTCGGCCGCCTTGTAGTCGCCCTGCACCCGGTGCAGCTCGGCCATATTGTTCAGGGTCAGGCCGACCGCCGGATGACGCCGCCCCAGCGCCGCCTCGTCGATCTTCAGCGCCCGCTTGTAGAGCGGCGCCGCCTCGGCGAAACGGCCCTGGGTCTTGTAGAGCACCGCCAGGTTGCCGAGCACCACGGCGACGCTATCATGTTTCGGCCCGTTCGCCTCGGTCAGCACCACCAGCGCGCGCTGATAGAGCGGCTCGGCCTCGCGGTAACGGCCCTGCTTGCGGTACAGCTCGGCCAGATTGTTCAGTAGATTGCCGGTGACCGGATGGTCCTTGCCGAGCTCCTTTTCGCCGAGCGCCAGCGCCTTGTCGGCGGACTCGGTCGCCTCGGCGTAGCGGCCCTCCGCGTTCTGCTGCCGGTACTGCTGATAGATTTCGAGCAACGCCTCCGATTGGGCGGCGGCCGGGCCCGGCGATGCCAGCGCCATGGCGACGGCGACGGCGGCCAGGAAGCAAAAGCGGCGGTGGATCATCGGGTCCCCCCGGAGATTTGCGAAAATCTGCCGAATGTTTAGCCATTCGTCATTAAGAATCCGCTACCGGCGTCGCGGCCCGGACAGGCAGGCGGCGAAGGCGTCGGCCATGGCCGAAACCAGCTGGAAATAGAGCTCCGGCCCGGGTGCCAGCGCGGCGCCGAGCGGGTCGAGCACGGCGAGGCGCGTCGCCGTGCCCTCGACCAGGCGGCGCGCCAAGGCCGGCTCGAACTGCGGCTCGGCGAACAGGCAGGCGGGTTGGCGCCGGCGGATCAGGTCGCGCAGCCGGACCAGCCGGCCGGCGCCCGGGCGCCGCTCCGGATCGCCGGCGACGACGCCGAGGGGGCCCAGGCCGTAGGCGCGCTCGAAATAGCCGTAGGCGTCGTGGAAGACGATGTAGCCGACGTCCCGGACCGGCGCCAGGGCGGCCCGGACGCGCCGGTCGAGGGTATCGAGGCGCGCGGCCGCGGCCTGGCCGTTGGCGGCGTAGCGCGCCGCATTGGCCGGGTCGAGGCGGCCCAGCACCGCGACGGCCAACGCCACGATGCGGCGCGCATTTGCCGGATCGAGCCAGACATGCGGATCGACCGCCGCCGCGCCCCCAGCGGCCAAAAAAGGCGTCAGACCCCTTTTTTGGCTCCTTTCCCGGATGCCGGCGGGGCGTGCCGCCAGCAGGTCGAGACCGCCCTCGGCGATCAGGCCGACCAGGCGCTTGCCGGCCGCGAGCGTCGGCGCGGCGCGGGCGAAGGACGCCTCGAGCGCCGGCCCGACCCAGAAGATCACGTCGGCGCCGGCGATCAGCCGCGCATCGGAGGGGCGCAGGGCATGGGCATGCGGCGTCGCCGCCCCGCGGATCAGCAGGTCGGGCCGGCCGACACCGGCCATCACCGCGGCGACCAGGGAATGCACCGGCTTGACTGTCACCAGCACGCGCGGCGGCGCGGCGGCGGCCGGCCCGGCGAGGGCCACGGACCCGGGCGCGGCAAGGGCCGCCAACAGCGTCCAGAGGCCAAGCCCGCCCAGCAGTGATTTTGCCCGGGTCCCCACGGAGCCCCCTAGATCCGACCGTACGGAACCGGTTCGGTTCCATACGGTCGGACAAAATTGCTTTTCAATAGGTAGAGCAGCTTTGTCCGATCGGTCGGATCGCTGAAAGCGATTCCGTCTGATCGGATGCTGCTCTAGCCGGATTATCGAAGACGGCCGCCGCCAAGGGCGATCGGCCTTGATCGCGAAACAAACGTTATAACGTTGCAAAATGACGCGTCAACCGGGCTATTTCGAGGCGCCCGATCCGGTTGAGGCGGGGCGTTTCCGGGATGAGCCGCTCGCAGCCGGCGGGCACGCCGATCGCGCCCGAAGGCAGGCCGCATTACAGACAGACCGGTCTGTCTATTCTTCTCGATTCGGCTCCTTGTCGACGCAGATCCACCTGTGGCGCCCTCTCCGCAACCATGGGCGAGCCGGGCGATGCAAGCGTGCCGCGAAATTCGTCGATCCGCCGGGCGCGGCTATCTGCCTCAACCGGATAGGGACGTTAAGTATTGTGTCCCCGAAACTCTCGGCCTCAGGCTCGGCCGATGCGCGGGCCAGCCTTGTTCGACTGTCCGAAGCTCTTGTTCAGCACCGCGGTGCTGTCCTCGGCGAGGTTGATGCATTCGGTCAGCAGGCCGAGGATGCGGATGTTGTTCTCCAGCACCCGGCGCGCCTCGGGCCGGTCGTCGCCGGTGATCTTGTCCGCCCGCTTGACCACGTCGGCGCGCAGGATCGCGAGAATGCTTTCCAGCTTTTGGCCGTCGGGATTCTCGTCGGTGGCGAGGAAATGGGTCATAGGCTCAATCCCCAACTCGGAAACAGGGCCCCGATTCTCCGCCGGATCGGTTAAATCAGCCTAAACATCTAGTCGAAATATTTTATTTCCTGGTATCAGAGGAACTTCGGCATCAGCCAGCGCGGCAGCGCCAGGATGACGTCCGGCGCCAGGATCACGAACAGCAGCACCGCCAGCATCGGGATCAGGATGATGGCGACGTCCTTCAGGGCCTGAACCACCTTGATCTCGCCGATGGCGCAGGCGATCAGCAGGCAGAGGCCGTAAGGCGGCGTCACCAGGCCGAAGGCGAGCGAGATGACGCCGATGATGGCGAAGTGGATCGGGTGCAGCCCGGCGGCCTGGGCGACCGGCCAGAGCACCGTGCCGACGATGATGATCGCCGGGATCGCGTCGATGAACATGCCGATGACCAGAAAGGACGCGGCGATGATCAGGCCGGTCGCGACCGGCCCGGCGCCGAGCCCCTTCAGCAAGTTCACCGTGGCGAGCGGGATCTGGAAATAGGCCAGCAGCCAGCCGAACGCCGAGGCGGTGCCGATCGCGAACAGCGAAATGGCCGCGAAGCGGGCCGATTCGTAGAGCACCTTCGGCACGTCGCGCGGGCCGATCGAGCGGTAGACGAAGAGCCCGAGCGCCAGCGAATAGAGCACCGCGATGACCGAGGCCTCGGTCGCCGTGAACAGGCCGCCGACGATGCCGCCGACGATGATCAACGGCGTCATCAGCGCGAGAATCGCGCCGGCCAGGGCGGCGCCGAGCTGCCGCAACGTCGCCCGGCGGTCCATCGGATAGTCATAGATCTTGGCGTAGACCCAGACCGCGAACATCATCGAGCCGGCGATCAGCACGCCGGGCAGCACGCCGGCCAGGAACAGCCCGCCGATCGAGACCGACATCAGGCCGCCCCAGACCACCATCAGAATCGACGGCGGAATGATGACGCCCATGACGCTGGAGCAGGCGGTGATGGCGACGGCAA
>CAJHXX010000271.1_pt1 | contig 23026 bp, 24 predicted proteins | sample 9198511 | NCBI WGS metagenome assembly CAJHXX01 (sample SAMEA7708325, study PRJEB35096) | sediment metagenome | biome: marine neritic benthic zone biome [ENVO:01000025]; feature: sediment [ENVO:00002007]; material: shallow marine sediment [ENVO:03000034] sea grass bed [ENVO_01000059] ...
CTCTGGAACAGAGCCGATTCGACGGTCAACTACACGACCTATGAAAGCTCGACCCTCTACGCCACGGTCGGGCAGCCGACCGGCGCCTCCAAGCTGTGCCTGAGCTGTCACGACGGCACCATCGCGCTCGGCGCCGTGCTGTCCAGGCCGGCCGAGATCCCGTTCGCCGGCGGCATTCGCTTCCTGCCCGAAGGGCCGGCCAAGCTCGGCACCGACCTGTCGGACGACCACCCCGTCTCGTTCGTCTATGACGACGCCCTGGCGACCAGCAACGGGGAGCTAGCCCCGCCTGCGACACTGACCGGTACGGTCAAGCTCGACGCCTCGGGCAACCTGCAATGCACGTCCTGCCACGACCCGCATGACAACAGCTTCGGCAAGTTCCTGGTCGACTCGACCCAGTTCTCCAGTCTTTGCCTGGCCTGCCACCGGCGCCTGGACTGGGACATCAGCACACACGCGACGTCCGTGGCGACCTGGAGCGGCGCGCTGCCCGACCCGTGGCCGCACACCGACTTCACCACCGTGGCCGAGAACGGTTGCGAGAACTGCCACAGCCCGCACACCGCCGGTGGGCACGCGGGCCTGCTGAACTACCTCGTGGAAGAGGACAATTGCCTGACCTGCCACAACGGCAACGTCGCCTTCACCGACATCGAAACCGAACTCATCAAGACCTATGGCCATAAGGTTCAGGACTTCATCGGCCTGCATGATCCGGCCGAGGACTTCTCCAGCCTCGTAACGCCCCATGTCGAGTGCGCCGACTGCCACAATCCACATCGGGTTACCGACGCGACGGCTAGCGCGCCGCTAGTCCCCGGCCGGTTGACCGGGGTTAAAGGGATCAATGCTTCCGGGGCGCAGGTGGCCGAATCGGCATTCGCCTACGAAATCTGCTTCAAATGCCACGCCGACAACAATGTCGTCACCTTCACGGAGATCAGCCGGCAACTGCCGCAAATCAACACGCGGCTGGAGTTCGACATCACCAACCCGTCCTATCATCCGGTCCAAGCCGCCGGGAAGAACCCCAACGTGCCGAGCCTGATTCCGCCGCTGACGGCCAACAGCGTGATCTATTGCACCGATTGCCACAACAGCGACGACAGCCCGGCGGCCGGCGGCACGGGCGCTGCTGGCCCGCACGGCTCCAACAACAAGCCCTTGTTGGAGCGGAACTATACGACCGCCGATTTCACCGTCGAATCGCCATTCAGCTACGCCCTTTGTTACAAATGCCACGATCGGAACAGCATCCTGGCCGACGAAAGCTTCAACAACCACACCACGCATATACTAGACGTGAACGCACCCTGCTCCGCCTGCCACGACGCGCACGGCGTCAGCGCGACCCAGGGCGATGCGATCGCCAACAGCCATCTGATCAATTTCGACATCAACATCGTGCTGCCGAACGGCGCCGGGGAGCGGCGCTTCAGGGACGACGGCACCTTCGCCGGCGCCTGTTTCCTCACTTGCCATGGCCGGGAACATGCGCCGGAAGTCTATCCGTGAGCCGTCAACGGCGTTCGACGGTCGCGACAGTTGGTCGCGGACGCCGCCCTAGGTCTGCCGGTGAGCGCGAATATATAGGGACCAAGGGCGCCTGGCGGTTCGCAATCGGACACGCCTAGCGGCCTTAAATTTGCCTATTCAAGTGAGGAGAGCACGGGCCGCGGCCCGAATGTTGGCGTAACGAACCGCCCAGGAGATTGAAATGACGCTGAAAGCCTTCACCTCGACTGCCGCCGCGATCGCCATGGCCGTCGCCCTCGCCGCGGCGCCGAGCGTTCCGGTCGGCGCGCAAACCGGCACCAGCGGGACCCCCAAGGTTATTGGCGAGTTCGGCGCGAACGGGCCGACCCTGCCTGTCGAGCACATCATCGCCAAGGTCACGGCGGCCGGCCTCACCGACATCTCGCTAATCCATCTCGAGCATGGCCGCTACGAGGTGAAATGCCGGGATGCCAAGGGGCGGCTGGTCGAGGTCTTCGTCGACCCCAAGACCGGAGAATTGCTGCGCGACCCGAAGACCGGCAAGCTCAAATGGGACAAGGTGACCGGTGTCGGCGCGCCCAGCTCCGATATCGACTTGGCGGATATCGCGGCAAAGGCGAAAGCCGCCGGCATGCAGAAGGTCTACGCGATCGAGTTCGAGCACGCGCTCTACGAAATCATGGCGATCGATGCGCAAGGCCGCAAGGTCGAGCTCTATGCCCATCCGAAGACCGGCGAGCTGCTGCGGCATCCGAAGACCGGCAAGCCGATGATCGAGATCATCGAATGACACCACTGCGGTGCCCGGGCGACGTTGTCGGGTCCATCAGCATGCGCCGCCGGCGCCGGGGCGCGGCTGTCTTCTCCCAAAAAATTAGCCAAATGTGGTATTGCATGTCCGAATCACGAAGCGCGGTCATCGACAAGAAAAGATGATGTTGGGCCGGATGAAGGCTGGGCTGGGGGAAGACATAGAGCTGCAAGAAGGGATCGAATTGGCGGTAGAGCGCTGGACCGCCTGGGCGCCCGGCCTGGAAGACGTGGACAGCTGGCGCGCTTGGGCCGACGGCACAAAGGCTATCGAGGGGTCGGCGTCGCCCGATCTCGGATTCGTCGAGCCCATGCTGCGTCGACGGATGAGCCGGCAGACCCGCATGACGCTGAAGGTCGCCAACACCTGCCTGAACGGCGATCCCACGACACCCGCCTTCGTGTTCTGCTCGCGCTACGGCGAGGTCCACCGAAGCCACGAAATTCTTGCCGGTCTGGCCAAGGGCGAAACGGTCTCGCCGATGGCCTTCAGCACGTCGGTCCACAACACTTCCGCCGGCTTTTATTCCATCGCGACCGGGGATACGGCGCCCTCGACCGCCCTGGCAAGCGGCGAAACGACCTTGGAAAACGCCTTCGTCGAAGCGTGGTGCCTGCTGCGCGACGCGACGGCGGAGAAGGCGCTTCTGGTCTACCACGATGAACCCCTGCCACCGATTCTTGGCAAGCTGCCGACATCGGTGCACCACAGCGCGGCGTTCGCCCTTTTGTTGCGCTTGCCGGGGACGCCGGAGCATCGCCCCCGCCTTGCGCTCAACTGTCAGCCCTGCCCGGCGGCGCAGCGCGGCCCAAGCGAACCGGCGGATCCGGCGCTGCAGACATTGCGGCTGTTGATCAATGGCGGCGATGCGGTCGCGGTGGACACCGGACGGCTGATATGGACATGGCGCCGCCATGAAACGGCTGCTTAACTACTACTGGCGCCTGTTCGGCACCGGATTCAGCTTTGCCATGTTCGGCATCGGCGGCGTGCTGATGAGCATCACGCTGTTCCCGTTGATACATCTGCTGTCGCGAAGCCGGGAAGCGGCGCACCGGCGGTGCCAATACTTCGTCCACAAGTCGTTCCGGCTGTTCATCTGGCAGATGCACTTCCTGGGCGTCATGACCTACGAGATCCATGGCGCCGAAAAACTGGCTGCCAGGGAAGGCGCATTGATCGTCGCCAATCATCCCTCCCTGATCGACGTGGTGTTCATCATCGCCTTCACGCCGCATGCCCTCTGCGTGGTCAAGAAGGCGGCCTGGTTCAACCCCTTCATGGCCGGCGTGATGTGGGCGACCGGCTATATTCCCAACGACGACCCGCAGCAGCTCATCGACGATTGCGTGGCATGCCTGGCGCGGGGCAATACTTTGGTGCTATTTCCGGAAGGGACCCGGACCGTGCCCGGCCAGCCCATGAAGCTGAAACGCGGGGCGGCATCTATCATTGCAAAAAGTCGTAAATTCTTTACACCTGTTAGCATAACCAGTAGACCGACGACCCTGACGAAGGCCGAGAAATGGTATGAAATCCCTGAAACCAGGGTGCATTTCAAGCTGTTCGTCGGTGACCCTGTCGACCCCCGGCCCGAGATCGTCGAGGGCGAATACCTCGGTCAGACGACACGGCGATACAATCGGGTCCTGAGAGACGTGTTGTTGGGAAGTATCGAACGGCATGGAAACATTGGTTGAGACTATCAAGGGTCTGGTCATCGAGACGTTGGACCTCGAGGACATCGGACCACAGGATATCGACGCCGCGGCACCGCTGTTCGGCGATGGCCTCGGCTTGGATTCGATCGACGCGCTCGAGTTGGGAATTGCCCTGCAAAAGCAGTACGGACTGAAGATCGACGCCGATTCCGAGGAAACCCGTAAGAATTTCTATTCCATCGACACGTTGGTGGAATTCGTGAAGGCCAATCAGTCGTGACCCACGCAACCGGCACCAAGATCTCTCGGGAAGAGATTTTCGATCAGCTCAAGCAGGCTTTGATTGAGCTGTTCGAGTTCGACGAAGACGCCGTGGTCCTGGACGCGAATCTTTACGAGGATCTCGATATCGACAGCATCGACGCGGTCGACCTGATGGTGAAGCTGAAGGAAGTGACCGGCCGGAAGCTGGACCCCGAGGCGTTCAAGCAGGTTCGCACGGTCAGCGACGTGGTCGATGCCCTGAGCGAGCTGTTGAACGATTAGAGCGTTGCCGCCGCCTTCCGCCCTGGTCAAGGCCCTGTTCGTCCTGGCGATCGCGGCCTATCCATTCCTCGTGTATTTCGGCCTCGCCTATTTCGAAGCCCGATTCGTCGCCCTGATCCTGATCGCGATCGCGCTGTTTCGGCTGGTCGGCGCCAAGCGCGGCGCCGGCCTTGGCGCCCAACTGATCGGCACCCTCGGCGTCGCGCTGACGATCGGCTTCGTCGTCGCGGTTTCCAACGAGACGGTCTTCCTGCGCCTCTACCCGGTCTGCATCAACGCGCTGATGCTGGCGCTGTTCGCGGCGTCGGTGCTGCGCCCGCCGAGCTTCGTCGAGCGCCTGATCAGATTGCGAAAACCCGACATGCCGCCCTGGGCGATTCGCTACGCCCGCAAGGTGACGCTTGCCTGGTGTGGATTTTTCCTGATCAATGGCGCCATCGCGTTCTATACTAGTTTCTGGACGCCCCTCGAGGTGTGGACGCTCTATAATGGGCTGATTGCGTATCTTTTGATCGGCTTGATGTTCGCTGGCGAATTTCCGGTCCGTTACCTCGTCAAGCGGGCCAACACCCCGCAACCGGCGATCGATGACAAGCCTGATACGCATATCTCGGCTGTTTGAGTCCGGCCGGCCGGACGGCGATCCCGTCGCCTTCGGGCCCAACGGGTCCCGGTCCTGGTCGGCGTTTCGACGCGACGTCGCAGCACTGACGGCGCGTCTTCGGGCACGCGGCGGGCGCAACTGGCTGCTGCTTTGCGACGACGCTTATGGCTTCGCCGTGGCGTTGATGGCCGCCTTGCACGCCGGCGGCAGGGCGGTGCTGCCGTCGAACCATCAGGTCGGCCACGTCGCCGAGCTGGCGGCTGCCGCGGATGGCATCCTGGTCCATGAACTGTCCGCGCCGGCCGGTTTCGCGGCCCTGCCCGTCCTCGGGGGCGAACCGGCCGATATCGATCTTGATGCACCGCGCATCGACCCGGACACGGCGGAGATCGTGCTGCATACCTCCGGCTCGACCGGCGCGCCGGTGCCGGTTCGCAAGCCGTTACGATGCTTCGAAGCGGAAATCGCGACGCTGGCGCCGGTCTTTTCGCTGTCGGCGGCGACGTCGATCCTGGCGACGGTGCCGGCACATCATATCTACGGCCTGTTGTTCCGCGTGCTGTGGCCGCTGGCCGCGGGACGCGCCTTTGCCAGGGGCATCATCCGCTATCCGGAAGAGCTGATGGCGGCCGTCGAAGCGGTCGCGGCGCCGGCCCTGATCTCCAGCCCGGCCTTTCTGAAGCGGGCGATTCCGCTGCTCGACCTACCGCGCCTGAGGACCCGCCTGCACGGCGTGTTTTCCTCCGGCGGGCCCCTGCCTCCGGACATCGCTTCCGCCTACAACGCTGTGCTGGATCCGCCGATCTCGGAGATCTACGGCAGCACCGAGACCGGCGGTATCGGCCACCGCGTGACAACCGACGCGGCGGCGGCGGCGCCCTGGACGCCGTTGCCGGACGTTACGCTCCGGACGGAACCGGACAGCGGCCGGTTGTCGGTGCAATCGGATCACATGCCGGACGAGCAGTGGTTTTGCATGGGCGATCGGGTGGAGATCCTGTCCGACGGCCGTTTCCTGCTGCTGGGCCGGGTCGACCGTGTGGTCAAGGTCGAGGAGCAACGCCTTTCCCTGGTCGACATCGAGCAACGCCTGAGCGACTGTCCTGAGGTGGCGGAGGCCCGCGTGCTGCCCCTGCCGGAGTCGGGCCGGGCGACGCTGGGCGCCGTCGTGGTGCCGACGCAGGCCGGTTGGGACAGATTGGCTGCGGATGGCAAACCGGTGCTGACAACGGCCCTGCGTGCAGCTCTCAGGCCGCATATCGATGCCGTGGGGCTGCCGCGCAAGTGGCGCTTCGTACGCCGCATGCCGGAATCGTCGCATGGCAAGACAACGGCGGCCGCGCTCACCGCCCTGTTCCAGCCGGACCCGGACGACGTCATCGAGCCGGAAGTGCTCCGCCGGGAGGCGAGCGACGCCGGGCTTTGTCTGCAACTCCGTGTGCCGGCGGACCTGCTCTATTTCAACGGGCATTTCGATGTCGCACCGATCCTCGCCGGGGTCGCGCAGGTCGATTGGGCAATTCGCCTCGGCAAGCAGCAGTTCGGCATCGATGCGCCGATCAAGCGGATGGAGGCGGTGAAGTTCTTCGCCGTCCTGGAGCCCGGGGATCAGGTCATGCTGCATCTCGGCTACGACCCCGAAAAGCGCCGGCTGCAGTTCCGATATGCGGGATGCGAGCGGGATCATTCGACGGGCCGGGTCATATTCCAGGCGGCGTCATGAGCTTCCGGCCCTGCATCATCGTGCCGGTGTACAATCACGGCGCCGAGGCCGGCAGCCTGGCGGAGCGGCTCGCCCCGCTCAAGCTGCCGACATTGATCGTCGATGACGGCAGCGATGCCGCCTCGGCCGCCGCGTTGGCGGCGCTGATGCGCCGTCATGACTGGATTCAGGTGCTGCGCCATCAGGAGAACGCGGGCAAGGGCGCCGCGGTGATGACCGGGTTGCGCCGCGCCGGCGCTCTCGGTTTCAGCCACGCCTTGCAGATCGATGCGGACGGCCAGCACGACACCGGTGATATTCCCCGCTTCCTGGCGACCGCCGAGGCCTATCCGCGGGCCCTAGTGGCGGGCTGCCCCCTATTCGACGCCAGCCAGCCAAAGGGCCGTCATGCCGCCCGCTATCTGACCCAAGTCTGGGTCTGGATCGAGACGCTGTCGTTCACCATCCGGGATTCGATGTGCGGGTTCCGGGTCTATCCCCTGGCGCCGGTCGGCGAACTGCTGCAACGTGCCCGGCTCGGCCGGCGGATGGATTTCGACCCGGAGATCATGGTGCGCCTGCATTGGCAGGGGGTGCCGATCGTTTCGCTGCCGACGCGCGTCACCTATCCCGCGGGGGGATTGTCGAATTTCCGCCTCTGGCACGACAACTATCTGATCACGCGGATGCATATCCGCCTGGTGTTCGGAATGCTGTGGCGCGCGCCGCGACTGCTCGTCCGCAAGCTCGGGACGCGGCCGCGGACCGCATGATCCTGAAATGAGTCACGTCATGCAGGCCGACGACAGCACGAGACGATCCGGCCAATGGGCCCGCATCGAGGAGCGCGGTGTCTATCTGGGCCTGCTTCTGACATTGACGGTCTACCGCCTGTTCGGCCGTGTCGCCTTTTCGATCGTGCTCTATCCGGTGATCACCTATTTCTTCCTGTCCAGTGGGGCCGCCCGACGCGCCTCGCGGAGCTTCCTGGCGCGTGTCTATGCCGACCCGCAAGGCCGCGAGACTCTCGGCCGCCGGCCCGGCTGGCGGCAATCGTTCCACCATTTTCTCTGCTTCGGCGAGGCCATCCTCGACAAGCTGGCGGCCTGGATGGGTGATCTTCGGGCCGACAACATCACCTACGAAAACCGCGCGGCCGTCTCGGAGCTGCTCGACGCCGGGCAGGGCTGCGTCCTGATCGGCTCGCATCTCGGCAACATCGAGGTCTGCCGCGCGCTCAGCAGCCTGTACCACGACATCAAGATCGTCGCATTGGTGCACACCAAGCACTCGGAAAACTTCAACCGACTGATGCGCCGGACGAATCCGCGGTCCAACGTCTCGCTGATCGAGACCACCGAGATCGGCCCCGACACCGCCTTGATGCTGCGCGAACGGGTCGCCCGAGGGGAGTTGGTGGTGATCGTCGGCGACCGAACGCCGGTCAGCCACTCGCTGCGCTACAGCTGGACGCCCTTCCTCGGCCGACCGGCGCCGTTTCCGCATGGACCCTTCGTCCTCGCCGCGCTGATGAAATGCCCGGCGCTGCTGATCTTCTGCCTGAAACGCGATGGGCACCACCATATGGTCTTCGAGCCTTTCGCCGATTCGGTCGACCTGCCACGGCGCAACCGGGCCGAGGCCTTGGACAACCTGATCGCACGCTACGCGGCGCGATTGGAGCATTATTGCGTGCGGTTCCCCTATCAGTGGTTCAATCTTTTTGACTTTTGGTCGCAAGCTGACGCAATCTCTTCGCGCTCTGATCCAGGCGAATCACCCCAATGTTGAACCGTCTTGCAAATGAAGATGGCGGTTCCGGGTAAATTCTGTTCACGACATGTCTGTTGCCTCTGAACTGAGCCGACCCGCGCCGGACGAAATACTTTTCGGCGCCCGATCCCTGTGCATCGAGGATGTGCTGGAGATCGCCCATGGACGGGCGCGCGTTCGCCTCAATGACGACCCGGATTATGCCCGGCGCATCGCGGCGGGTCCGGCATTTCTCGACCGCCTGCTGCAAGAGGACGGCGTCGTCTACGGCGTAACGACCGGTTTCGGCGATTCCTGCACGGTGAGCATACCGCGCCATCAGGTCGAGGAACTGCCGCTGCATCTGTCCCGTTTCCACGGCGTCGGCCTGGGCGAGCATCTTTCCCACGCCATGAGCAGGGCCGTGGTCGCCGTCCGGCTGGCCTCCCTGGCCAGGGGCTTTTCCGGGGTCCGGTGGGAGCTTCTGCAGCGCCTGGCGCAGTTCCTCAACCTGGATGTCATGCCGCTGATCCCGGAAGAGGGCTCGGTCGGCGCGAGCGGCGACCTCACCCCGCTGTCATACGTGGCGGCCTTGCTGGTCGGCGAACGGGATGCGCTCTATCGCGGGTCGGTTCGGCCGGCCGCGGAGATCCTGGCCGAGGTGGATCTGACGCCGCTGGTGCTGCGGCCCAAGGAAGCCCTGGCGGTAATGAACGGCACCGCGGTGATGACGGCGCTCGCCTGCGAGGCCTACGGGCGGGCGGAGTACCTCACCCGATTGACCGCGCGCCAGACCGCGCTCGCGTCTTGGGCGTTGCGCGGCAACAGCTATCATTTCGATGCGGGCCTGTTCGCGGTCAAGCCGCATCCGGGGCAAGGCGAGGTCGCCGGCTGGATCCGGCGCGACCTGCATGTCGGCGAGGCGCCGCGCAACCCCAACCGGTTGCAGGACCACTATTCGATCCGCTGCGCGCCGCATGTGATCGGCGTGCTGCGCGACAGCCTGCCCTGGATGCGCGGCTTCATCGAGACCGAGCTGAACAGCGCCAACGACAACCCGATCATCGACGGCGCGGGCGAGGCGGTACTGCATGGCGGCCATTTCTACGGCGGCCACATCGCGTTCGCCATGGACGGGCTGAAGACCTGCGTCGCCAACCTCGCCGATCTGATGGACCGGCAAATGGCGCTGTTGACGGACGTGAAGTTCAACCAGGGTCTGCCGGCCAACCTGTCGGGCGCATCGGCGGACCGGGCGGCGATCAATCACGGCTTCAAGGCGGTGCAGATCGGCGCCTCCGCATGGACCGCGGAAGCCTTGAAGCTGACCATGCCGGCGAGCGTGTTTTCCCGCTCCACCGAATGCCACAACCAGGACAAGGTCAGCATGGGCACCATCGCGGCCCGCGATTGCCTGCGCGTGCTGCAACTGACCGAACAGGTGGTGGCCGCCCATCTTCTGGCCGTCGCCCAGGCGACAGAGCTGCGCCGCCGTGCCGCGGACGACGATGCCGCGCAAGCGCCGCCGCTCGACAGCAATGTCGCGCGATTCGTCGAGTCCGTGTTCGCCGATTTCGACTTCGTCGAAGAAGACCGGCCGCTGGAGGTGGATCTGCGCCGCACGGTCGGCCATATCCAAGGCCGACATTGGACTCTCTACGAGTGACGCGGCGATGACGTTGCCGGAAGTCGAGACGACGATCGTCGTGCCTTTCTTCGACATCGATATGATGGCGGTCGCCTGGCACGGCCATTACATCAAATATCTCGAGCTCGCCCGTTGCAAGCTGCTCGACTCCATCGCCTACAACTACGACCAGATGAAGGAGTCGGGCTACGCCTGGCCGGTGATCGAAATCAAGCTGCGCTACGTGCAGCCGGCCCGGTTCGGACAGAAGATCAAGGTTCGCGCGCGCCTGGTGGAATATGAGATGCGTCTCAAGATCGACTATCTGATCAGCGATGCGGAGACGGGCAGGCGCCTGACCAAGGCACATAGCGTCCAGGTGGCGGTCGACATGGAACGCGAGGAGTTGCTGCTCGGATCGCCGGAAATATTGTATCGGAAGCTGGGAATCGCAGAGTGAGGCGGCTTGTTCGCTGGGTGCTGGCGTTGGCGCTGGTGACGGGGCCGGTCGCTGGCGGCGCGCCCCGGGCGGCCGCGGAACAAGACGCCTTGGCGCGGATGCGGCAGCAACTGACCAGCAGCCCGGTGCTGCGCGCCAAGTTCCACCAGAAAAGGGTGATGCAGGCGTTGCGCCGCCCGCTGATCGCCGAGGGTCGGCTGATATTTGCTGCCGGGCGCGGCGTCTTTTGGCGGATCGAGGAGCCCTACCCCCTGAACCTGCTGATCACCCCCGACGCCGTGGTCGAATGGCAGGGCGATGGGCCGGCGCGCCGCACCGACATGGCGGCCAATCCCTTCTTTCGGGTCTTGAGCCAGGTGTTTCTTGCGGCGCTGGCCGGCGACGCGGCGGCGCTCGGCGAGCATTTCGACGCCCAGTCGGCCGCGGCGGCGGTCGGCTGGCAGCTTCAGCTCCGGCCGAGGGATCCGACACTGGCTTCGGTGATCGCCGTGATCGGCCTCAGCGGCCGGCAATTCATCGACGAAGTCCGGATCCAGGACCTACAGGGCGACGAGACGCTTATCCGGTTCACGGACTTCAGCACGCGGCCAAGCGAACTCGACGAGACGGAGCGCGCCTATTTCGCCCACTAAACGATACGGGCCGGCGCTCGCCGGCGCCGCGGCCGTTGTCGGCGTCGTGTTCTGGCTGGTCCTGCGCCTGATCGACGGGCAGGTTATTAATGCGGACCTGACCAGCCTGCTGCCGGCCGCTGATCGCGATCCGTTCGTGGAGGCGGCGACGGCACGGGTCCGGGACCGGTTCGAACGTCGTCTGGTGCTCCTCGTCGGCGCCGCGGACTTCGCGGCGGCGCGGGCGGCGGCGGCAGTGGTTCACGATCGACTGCGGGACTCGGGACAGCTTCAGAGCCTGAAATTCCTTCATGATCGGCAGGCCCTGCGCGATGCCGGAAACTTCTATTTTCCTTTCCGCTTCCAGCTCTTGAGCCGCGAGGCGGCCGGCCAGCTTCGGGCGGGCGACGCGGCGGCGTTCGAACGCAGGATTCTCTCCCATTACTACAGTCCCGCTTCCGCACTCACATCCGGTCTGATCGAACGGGATCCGCTCCTGCTGTTGCCGGATTTCCTCGGCGAACGGGCGAGCAGGGCCGGCGGCAGGGCGCGGCTCGAAGACGGCGTTCTGACGGTCCGCCACGAAGGCCGCGTCTACCTGCTGCTCTCCGGCGAGCTTGCCGATACGCCGTTTTCGTTCACCTTGCAGGATCGGCTGATGCCACTTCTCGACCGGCTGAGAAGCGAGGTCGCGAAGCGGTCTGCCGGCACCGAGCTGATCCTGGCCGGCGTCCTGCCCCATGCCGCGGCGGGCCGGGCGACGGCGGAACGGGAAATATCGACCGTCGGCCTGATTTCGCTGGTCGGCGTCGTCCTGCTGCTGATCCTGGTGTTCAGATCCGGCTGGCCGTTCGGGCTGACCCTACTGTCGATCGCGGTCGGCTGCCTCGCCGGCTTTGCCGCCTGTCTCGCCCTGTTCGGCCAGGTCCATCTTCTGACCCTGGTGTTCGGCGCCAGCCTGGTCGGCATATCCGTCGACTATTCGTTCCATTATTTCTGCGAGCGCTTCCGCCTGCGCGACGCCTGGACGCCGGCGGCGGCGCTCCGGCATGTCTTTCCCGGCATCACCCTCGGTCTGATAACCAGCGTGATCGGCTTTTCCGGCCTGTTGCTGGCGCCGTTTCCCGGCATGCGCCAGATGGCGGTATTCTCGAGCGCCGGGCTGATCGCGGCCTATGGCTGTGTGGTGATCTGGTATCCGGCGGTGACGCGCGCGCCCGGCCGTACCGACGGCGGCCGCGCGCTCCGGTGGGCTGCTGCCTATGGCCGGCTTTGGGGCGATCGATTGCGCGCCGGGCAAGTGATCCTGCTGGGCGGCCTTGCCGTGCTGGCGGCGGTTGGCTGCTTCCGATTGATCGCCGAGGACGACGTCCGCCTGCTGCAGGCGCCGGACCCCCGCGTTGTGGCCGCGGCGCAACGGTTGCAAACGATTGTCGGACAGGATCTGGCCAGCCAGTTCTTTCTGATCGAAGGGCGCGACACGGCCGAGTTGTTGGCGCGGGAAGAGCGCCTGACCCTTGCGTTGCGGCGCCTCGGCGACAAGGAACTGCTCGGCGGCTATCTCGCGATCTCCGACTTCGTGCCATCGCCCGCGCGGCAGGCGGAGAACCGTGCGCTGCTACGCCCGGTGATCTCCGGCGAGGACGGGCTGGTCGCTCGACTTGCCCGCCAAGTCGGTCTAACGGATGCGACGGTCGAGGCGACGATTCGCGATTTCGATCGCTCAAAGGCTCCGCTCGACATGTCCGACTGGTTGGCGCATCGCGTTTCCGAGCCCTATCGGCATCTCTGGCTGGGCGCGGCCGGCCAAGGCGTCGCGGCCGTCGTCGGCCTGACCGGCGTCCGTGACCTCGATGCCCTGCGCAGCCTGCACGCGCCGGACCGCGGCGTGCGCTTCATCGATACCGTGGGCGATCTTTCCGCGTTGTTCGCCAAATACCGCCAACAGACGGCCTGGCTGACGCTCGCCTCCTATGTCGTGGTGACTTTGTTAACCATTGTCCGCTTTGGTTGGTTGGGCGGAGCAATGGTGATGTCGGTTCCGGTAATGGCCGCATTCGTAAGTCTGGGAACATTGGGGATGCTCGGAGAGCCGGTCAGCCTGTTCAATGTCATGGCATTGCTGCTGGTTCTGGGAATCGGTGTCGATTACGGCCTGTTCCTGCGTGAGGCCGGCAAAGAGAGCGCCACGACCCTGCTGGCCATTGCGCTGTCGGCGCTGACCACCGTGCTCGCCTTTGGCCTTCTCGCATTTTCCGATACCGCCGCGATTCATGCCTTCGGCCTGACCATCTGTGTCGGCATCGGCGTCGCGGTCCTCCTGTCTCCGCTGGCAGGCATCGAAAATTAGGAGTTCCACGGCATGACCATAGCCTCTCACTGCGACGTCGCGATCATCGGTTCTGGGCCTGCCGGCGCCGTGGCGGCCGCCAATCTGGCGCGCCAGGGTCATGACGTCATGGTGCTGGAGCGCCAAGTATTTCCGCGCTTTTCGATCGGCGAGAGCCTGCTGCCGCAATGCATGGCCTTCCTGGAAGAGGCCGGGATGATGGAAGCGGTGGAGGCCGAGCACTTCCAGATGAAGAACGGCGCCGCCTTCCGGAAGGGCGCCGAGCATTTCGCGTTCGATTTCTCCGACCAGTTCACGCCGGGCTACTGCTCGACCTATCAGGTGCAGCGCGCGAGATTCGACCAGATCCTGGCCGACGAAGCGGAAAAAGCCGGCGCCGAGATCCACTACGGCCACGAAATCCGCGCCGTCGACATGGAAGACGACGGTCCCGTCCTGTCTTATGCCGATTCGGACGGGCTGCCCGGCGAGTTGCGGGCGCGATTCTGCCTCGACGCCAGCGGCTTCGGCCGCATTTTGCCGCGGCTCCTCAACCTCGACCGGCCATCCGACTTTCCGGTTCGCGAATCGATCTTCACCCATGTTGTCGATCACATCGACGACGCGTCGTTCGATCGCAACAAGATCTTGCTCACCGTGCATCACGCGGATCCGGAAGTCTGGTTCTGGTTGATTCCGTTTGCCAATGGCACCAGTTCCCTCGGCGTCGTAGCGAAAAGCGAGTTCCTCGCGCGCTACTCGGGCGACGACGAGGCCGTGCTCCGGGCCGCGGTGGCAGATGTGGCGGAGCTCCATCAGATCCTGGAAAGCGCCGAATTCGCGCACCCAGTCCGCCGGATCACCGGTTATTCATCCAAGGTGTCGGCGCTGCATGGCCGGCATTTCGCGCTGCTCGGCAATGCCGGCGAGTTTCTCGACCCGGTGTTCTCTTCCGGTGTCACCATCGCCCTCAAATCGGCCTCCCTGGCGGCCGCGGTTCTCGATCGACAGTTTCGGGGCCGGCCGGTCGATTGGAACCGGGACTTCGCCGAGCCCCTGAGCAGAGGCGTCGAAACATTCCGTCATTTCGTTTCGGCATGGTACGATGGCCGGCTTCAGGACATCATTTTTGCGCCCAAGGCGGATCCGCGCATCAGGCAGATGATTTGCTCCATACTCGCCGGCTATGCCTGGGATGAAACCAACCCCTATGTCGCGCAAACGAAACGGCGGTTGGCGGCCCTTGCGGAAGTGTGTCAGGGCCAGTGAGGAAATATGGGCGCGTGGCCGCGCTGGCATTGGCGCTGTCGTTGATCGGCTGAGCGAGCGCGCCATCGTCGGACGCACCCGGGCAATCGCCGCTGCTGCGGCTGGATCTGCCGCCGGCGAGTCTGGGGCAGGAGCTGCTGCTGAGCCAGATCGTCACCGGCGAGGCCCAAGGCCAGACTCATTCCTTGCGCATGGAGGTCGAGGCGACGGCAGAGCATCTCCTGATGGCCGGCTTCTCCCATTTGGGCGTGCCGCTCTTCACGCTCGAGCAGAACGCCGACGGCCTGAATCTCAAAGCCCCCGACATCGGCCGGTTTCCCTTCGATCCGCGCCATATGCTCCTGGACCTGAAGTTGACCTATTGGCCCGCCGCAACGTTGGACAAGGCCTTGCGATCGCTGGATATGCGGCTGGTGGTCGACGCCGACCGGCGCGAGCGGCGCATAATCGGTCCTGACGGCGACCTGCTGGTGGCGATCGCCTTCCCGCCCCGCAACCGCACGGATGGTGAGATCAGCCTGCAGCATTACGACTATCCCTACCGGCTCAGCATCAAGACGCTCAGCATGGAAAAATCGCCATGACGGAGCACCAAGCGGTCTTTCTTTCCGCGCTGGGTGTTCTCAGCGCGCTCGGCCGCGGCAAGCGGGCGGTCCTGGAAAACATGATCGCCGGCCGGCGACCGGGCATCGTTTCGCGCGACGGCATTTTGGTGGACGGCGGGGCCGCTTACGTCGGCGCCGTGGACGGCCCCCTGCCCATGGTGCCGGAACGGCTGGCCGTCTATGCCAGCCGCAACACCCGGATGTTGATCGCGGCGGTGGATGAGATCCGCGCGGATGTCGATGCTGCGATTGCCCGGTTTGGGCCGGCACGGATCGCGGTCGTCATGGGGACCAGCACCTCCGGCGTCGAAGAGGGCGAGAGAGCGCTCCGACAATTCGAGGCGACAGGAAAGCTGCCCGCCGAATTCGACTTTCGCCAACAGGAGGTGGGCAGCGTTGGCGAGGTCCTGGCCCGGTATCTGGAATTGCAGGGCCCCGCCTATACCGTTTCCACGGCCTGCAGCTCCGGCGCGCAGGCCCTGGCCGCCGGGCGTCGGCTGTTGCGCACCGGTCTGGCGGACGCCGTGCTGGCAGGCGGCGCCGACAGCTTGTGCCGGCTGACGGTCAACGGCTTCGACGCGCTCTCGGCCATGTCCGCCAACATCTGCAATCCGTTCAGCCGCAACCGCGACGGCACCACCATCGCCGAAGGCGCGGCGGTCTTCCTGATGCAGCGGGAAGAATCCGACATCGCGCTCTATGGCGTCGGCGCATCGTCCGATGCCTATAGCATGACCGCGCCCGAGCCGGAGGGTGTCGGCGCCGAGCAAGCCATGCGCCAAGCCCTGGCGGATGCCGGCCTCACGCAGGACGCGGTCGACTATATCCAATTGCATGGCTCCGGAACCGAACAGAACGACGCCATGGAAAGCAAGGCCGTGATCCGCCTGTTTGGCGAGGAGGTGCCCTGCAGCTCGTCCAAGGGCCAGGTCGGCCATACCCTCGGTGCCGCGGGGGCGATCGGGGCGGCGCATTGCTGGCTCACGGCCCATCAACTGAACGAAAGTCGCGCATTGCCGCCGAATGTCTGGGACGGCGAGGCGGAGGAAGGTTTGCTCGGCCGCAGTCTGGTGCAGGCGGGACAGACCCTGGACGGAAATGCGCGCGGCATATTCATGAGCAACGCGTTCGCTTTTGGTGGCAGCAATATGTCCCTGGTGCTGGGTCGATGGCAGTGACGGCGCTACCGTGGTCGGTCGAAGAGCTGTTGCCGCATAGCGGGCCGATGGTACTGCTCGACGAAGCCCTGTCCGCCGAGGAAGGCCGGGTGACCGCCGCAGTCCGCATTGCCGAGGACAGCCTATTCTACGATCCCGAGTTGGGCGGCGTGCCGGCCTGGGTCGGCATCGAATACATGGCCCAGACAATCGCCATTTACGCCGGCGTGCATGCCAAGCGGGCCGGCGAGCCGGTACGCGTCGGCCTGCTGCTCGGCTCGCGACGCTACCAAACCGAGACCGGCTGTTTCCCGCTCGGCAGCCGATTGCTGATTCATGCCCGCGAGGAATGGCGCGACGAGTCGATGGCGGTTTTCGACTGTCGCATCGAAACCGACGCATGCCTTGCGAAGGCCATGCTCAATGTCTATCAACCTGAGGATATCCAGGCTATCTTGGAGCGATTCGACGCATGAGCCGGTCGGTTTTGGTGACGGGTGCGAGCCGCGGCATCGGTCGACATATTGCCCTTCGTCTGGCGCGGGCGGGCTTCGATATCGTCGTGCATTACCACAGCCGGACGGACGCGGCGGAGTCGACCGCCGCCGCCGTAGAGGAGGTCGGCGCCGCGGCGCGGCTGTTGCGCTTCGATATCGGCGACCGGGCCGCCGCGGCGGCGGCCCTGGGGCAAGACGTCGAGGCCCACGGCGCCTATTACGGGGTCGTCTGCAACGCCGGAATCCATCGCGACAATGCCTTCCCGGCGCTGGAGGGGGACGACTGGGACATCGTCATTCGGACCAACCTGGACGGGTTCTACAATGTCTTGCATCCGATCATCATGCCCATGGTTCGGGCCAAGCAAGGCGGTCGAATCGTCGTCATGTCGTCGGTCTCCGGGCTGATGGGCAATCGCGGCCAGGTGAACTACAGCGCCGCCAAGGGCGGCCTCATCGCTGCGGCCAAGGCGCTGGCGGTCGAGCTCGGCAAACGGCGCATTTCGGTGAATTGCGTGGCGCCCGGACTGATCGAGACCGAGATGACCGAAGACGTCGACCTGGCGCGCGTCATCGACATGATACCGGCACGCCGCATGGGCCGGCCGGAGGAAGTGGCCGGCCTGGTGACCTATTTGTTTTCTGATGATGCCGAGTACATCACCCGTCAGGTGATATCGGTGAACGGCGGGATGTTCTGATGAAGCGTGTCGTGGTCACGGGGATGGGGGGCCTGTCGCCCATCGGTCTGAACTGGGCGGAGATCGAGGCGAACCTCACCGCGCTCAAGAGCGGCGTCGTCTATATGCCGGAATGGGAGGTTTATCGCGGCCTGAATTCGTTGCTGAGCGCGCCCGTCCCGCCGTTCGACCTGCCGCCGCATTACACGCGCAAGCGCATTCGCGGCATGGGCCGCGTCGCCGTGTTGGCCACCTATGCGAGCGAGATGGCGCTGGCCGATGCCGGCCTGATCGACGACCCGATCCTGCAGAGCGGCGACACGGGTGTCGCCTATGGCTCGTCGTCGGGATCGACCGACGCGCTCGGCGATTTCGGCGAGATGCTGTCGTCGAGCAGCACCGATTCGATCAAGGCCAACACCTATATTCAGATGATGCCGCATACCACGGCGGTCAACGTCGGTATGTTCTTCGGCATCACCGGCCGCATCATCCCCGCCTCCACCGCCTGCGCCTCGGGCAGCTGCGCGATCGGCTATGCCTATGAGGCGATCCGTCAGGGCAAGCAGACCGTGATGGTCGCCGGCGGCGCCGAGGAGCTGTGTGTCGCCCAGGTGGCCGTGTTCGACACCTTGTATGCGACCAGCACCAAGAACGACGCACCCGACGATACGCCGAGCCCGTTCGACGCGCATCGCGACGGGCTGGTGATCGGCGAGGGCGCGGCCTCGCTGGTGCTGGAAGAGCTGGAGCATGCGGCAGCGCGCGGTGCCCCGATCTATGCGGAAGTGGTCGGCTTCGGCACGAACTCCGACGGCCGGCATGCGACCCAGCCGCGGGCCGAGACGATGGCCATCTCCATGCAGTTGGCGCTGGAAGACGCCGAGCTCGCGCCTGAAGCGATCGATTATGTGAGCGCGCATGGCACCGCCACCGACCTCGGCGATGTCGCCGAGAGCCAGGCGACGCTCACCGCCATCGGCAAGCCGGTGCCGATCAGCTCGCTGAAGAGCTATATGGGACATACGCTCGGCGCCTGCGGCAGCATCGAGGCCTGGCTGGCGATCGAGATGATGAACAACGATTGGTACGCGCCGACGATCCATCTGAAAGAGGTGGATCCGCGCTGCGCCGAGCTCGACTATCTGATGGACGGCGGCCGCAAGCTGCAGGCCGAGCATGTCATGTCCAACAATTTCGCCTTCGGCGGCGTCAACACCTCCCTCGTCTTTCGCCGCTGGCAGTGAGCCGGCGGCCATGTCGGCCGCGGCAGGCGCCACGCCGAAACAGCTTCGCCCGGGCGAAGTGCATCTCTGGTTCCCGCCGCAAGCGATAGACCGGCGCAACCGGCTGGCCGAAGAGGGCGCCGATCTTCTGTCACCGGCGGAGCAGGAACGGCGCGACGCGATTTCCCATCCCTCGGTGCAACGCCGCTTTGTGCTGGGCCGCGTGCTGACGCGGCGGGCGCTGTCCCACTATCTCGCGACGCCACCGGCCGAGATCGACATCGACCGCACGGAACAGGGCGCACCGGTGCTGGTGGCGCCGGCGGGCAGCGGGCTGGCCTTCAGTCTTTCGCACAGCGGCAAGGAAATGGTGCTGGCGGTGGCCCGCGCCCGGCGGCTCGGCGTCGACCTGGAGGATGCCGGCCGGGCGGGCACGGCGCTCGAGGTCGGCGGACATTTCTTTTCCGAGGAGGAGCGAGCCCGGCTGCAAGCGCTCGGCGACGACGCGCCGGCGCAGGCGCTGATGCTCTGGAGCCTCAAGGAAAGCGTCGTCAAGGCATTGGGAGCGTCGGTCTGGGAGGGTCTGAAGGGTGTCCGCCTGGCGATCGAGGGCCGGGCACTGCGCTGGCTGTCGCCGCCGCCCGGCGACGCCGACGCAGGCGCCTGGCAGCTCGCGGCCGGGCATTGGGGCGACGGCCACATCCTCGCCCTGGCCGTCGACCGCGGCGACATCTGCCCGGAACCGCTCTCCTGTCGCTGTTACACGCTCGGCGAGGGCGGCGGCGCCGAACCGTTCCAACCGCTCTGCCGGACAAGCGCGGTCAAAAACTCCGCAGGTTGATGTTGATCTGCCTTTCCAGAAGCATGACCCACTTGTTGTAGTTGCGGTGGATGCTGGTGCCGTCATGCATCAAGACATCGCTGTCCTTGTAGGCGATGCTGTAGCGGCTGCTCGAGTATCGGATGTCGACCTGCGCCATATGCCGGCGCACATGGACGGTGGCCACCAGGTGGCCATCGCCCGCCTGCTTCACCCTCCACGTCTTGTAATTGGCCGCGTCGACGATCGCCTGACGCACTTGATCCCGGGTCAGCTCGCTGCCGGAGCCGCTGACCACTTTCGCGTTTTCCACGATGTAGATCGGCGCGGTGCGACCGGCACAGCCCGACAGGCCGGCAGCCAGCACGATAGCAGCGACGATGAAAAGCCTGAGGAACATTTCAGAACTCCCGTGTCGGTCGATTTGCCTGCGATGCTATTTTCCCAGACATCGCCGTTCCGTCACTCGCCGCGCCGTGCGGGCGTGCCTCACGCCGGCCAGAGATGGCGCAGCGGCGCGCCGATCACCTGCTTCACGTCCTCGATCTCGGATTCGGGGACGCTGTCTTCCAACAGGGCGCAAACCGCCCGGATAACCTGCTCCGCATCGATCGCGGGATCGCGGTGCACGCCTTCATGGACGCGTTGGATCAGCTCGTCGCGGTCGCTGTCCTGCAGCGGCTTGCCGGCCGGATGCCAGCCCTCGTAATAGAGGCCGCGGATCAGCATCGGCAGCTCCGCACCCAGGCGAACCGCCTCTTCGGCGGGCAGGCGGTCGCGCAGCACGTGCAGCGCCGCCCTGAGCGCCAGATAGAGCCGCTGACGGTCCCGCCAGCCGAGACGTTCGGCGAGATCGCCGAGCCATCGGTCGGCCTCGCGCAAGGCCTCCTGGATCTGTTCGATCTCGATTGCGTTCATGTTGCCTTGCTCCAATCCGACCCAAACTCCGATCAGGCAGCGCCGGGTCAGCCGAGCCTGGACGACAGATAGGCGACGGCGCCGTTCAGGCTCGCGAGTTGCGGCGCCTCTTCTTCCGCAATGCCGAGCCCGGTGGCATCGTGGATGCCGGTGACGAAATTCAGGAAATCCATCGAATCGAACTCGAACTGGTCGCGGAACAGCCGGTCCGGGTCGATGACCTCGTCGGCGAGGTCGGGCGCCACCTGCAACAGGGCGCGGCGCACCAGGTCGGCGATCTCCTGCTCGGTCATAGCTTGTCCGGCTCCTGCAACAGTTCGTCCAGCGCCTTCAGGAAGCGGCTGCCGCGGCGGCCGTCGCTGACCCGGTGGTCGGCGGCCAGCGTCACCGTCTGCACCCGGCGCAGCATCATCTCGCCGGCGACCGCCCAGGGCCGTTCGACCACCGCGCCGAACCCGACCATGGCGACCTGCGGCGGGTAGATCACCGGATAGACGATCTCGGCACCGTCCTCGCCGAGGCTGGTGACGGTCACCGTCGGGTCGGTCAGCTCCGAGCTGCGCAGGCCGCCGGTCCGGGCCCTGGTCACGACATCCTTCAGCTTCGCCATCAACGCATCGACGCCGAGCCTGTCAGCGTCGTGGATTGCCGGCGCCATCAGCCCGCCGCCGCGCAGCGACACCGCGGTGCCGAGATGGATCGCCTCGGCCGGGCGAAATTGGCCATCGATCCAATGGCCGTTCAGCCCCGGCGTGCGATGCAGCGCCAGGGCCACCGCCTTCAGCACCGGCGCCGCATCGAGCAGGCGCTCCGGCACCGGCCGGCGCGCGTTCTCGGCCGCCAGCCAATCCAGGCACCGGGTCATGTCAATGGTGCTCGCCAGGTAGTAATGGGGGATTTCCCGCTTCGAGCGCGCCATGGCGGCGCCGATCGCCTTGCGCATCGCCGCCGGATCGAAGCCGACCCGGCGCCCGGGCGCGGGCGTTTGCGGCGGCGCCGCCTCCACGTCACTGAGAGAGATCGCGCCGCCGGGGCCGGTCCCGGTAAGGCCCGCGGGATCGATGCCGAGTGCCGCGGCGCGCCGGCGCGCGACAGGCGAGATCCGGAGCCGCTCGCCCGCCGTCGGCAGCGGTGGCAACGGTGCTGGCGGCGCGGCAACAGGCGGCGGCGGGACCGGTTGCGGCGCGGCCACCTTCGGTGCCGCGCCGTCGATCAGTGCAAGAACGGCACCGACCGGAATCCGCGTGCCTTCCGGCACGACGATTTCCGTCAGCTCGCCGTCCTCGAACACCTCGATCTCGATCGCGCCTTTCTCGGTCTCGACCACGGCGATGATGTCGCCGCGGCGGACCGGATCGCCCGGCCGCTTGAGCCACTCAACCAGCACGCCGTCTTCCATGTCGGCGCCGAGCATCGGCATCCGGAACTCAGCCATGGCCGCCGAGCGCCTGTTGCGCCGCGGCGACGATGTCGTCGGGCTGTGGCGTCGCCGCGGTCTCCAGATGGCGCGGATAGGGGATCGGCACCTCGGCGGCCGAGACGCGCAGGACCGGCCCGTCGAGCTCGTAGAACGCCTGCTCGGTGATCCGGCTGGCGATCTCGGCGGCGAGGCCGCCGCTGCGCCAGCATTCGTCGACCACCACGGCGCGGTGGGTCTTGGCGACCGAGGCGGTCAGCGCCGCGTCGTCGAGCGGACGCAGCGCCCGCAGATCGATCACCTCGGCGTCGATGCCCTGCCCCGCCAGCGTTTCGGCGGCGGCCAGCGTCTTCGGCAGGCTGCCGCCATAGCTGATCAGCGTTACATCCTTCCCGTCTCTCCGTATCGCTGCGCCTTCGATCGGCGCCGCCCCGGCATCCTCGGGCAACGATCCCGTCGCGTTGTAGAGCGAAATATGCTCGAAGATGACCACCGGGTCCGGGTCCATCAGGGCGGTCCACAGCATGCCGCGGGCATCCGCGGCGGTCGCCGGCGCCACCACCTTGATGCCCGGTACATGGGCATACCAGTTCTCCAGGCTGTGCGAGTGCTGGGCCGCCAGCTGGCGGCCCGCGCCGGTCGCCATGCGGATCACGCTCGGCACGTTGAACTGGCCGCCCGACATGTGCAGGTAGGTGGCCGCGGTGTTCACGATCTGGTCGAGGGCCAGGAGGCTGAAGTTCACGGTCATGATCTCGACGATCGGGCGCATGCCGCCCAGCGCCGCGCCGATCCCGGCGCCGACGAACCCGCTCTCGGACAGCGGGGTGTTGC
>CAJHXX010000497.1_pt1 | contig 22968 bp, 20 predicted proteins | sample 9198511 | NCBI WGS metagenome assembly CAJHXX01 (sample SAMEA7708325, study PRJEB35096) | sediment metagenome | biome: marine neritic benthic zone biome [ENVO:01000025]; feature: sediment [ENVO:00002007]; material: shallow marine sediment [ENVO:03000034] sea grass bed [ENVO_01000059] ...
CCCTCGTCCAGGACCGCGCCGCAGTTGATGTCCATGTCCTCATCCATACGCCGGTACATGGGGCTGTTGGTGGCCAGCTTCAGGGACGGCGCCGGCTTGCAGCCATAGACCGAGCCGCGCCCGGTGGTGAAGCAGACGACGTTGGCGCCGCCCGCCACCATGCCGGTGATCGAGGCCGGGTCGTAGCCCGGCGTGTCCATGAAGACGAAGCCCTTCTCGGTGATCGGCTGGGCGTAGTCGTAGACATCCACCAGGTTGGTGGTGCCGCCCTTGGCGGCGGCGCCGAGCGACTTCTCCAGGATGGTGGTCAGGCCGCCGGCCTTGTTGCCCGGCGCCGGGTTGTTGTTCATCTCGGCGCCGAAGGCCTCGGTGTAGTGGCGCCACCAGCGGATCTTCTCCAGCAGCTTCTCGCCGACCTCGGGGTTGACCGCGCGCCGCGTCAGCAGGTGCTCGGCGCCATAGATCTCCGGCGTCTCGGCGAGGCAGGCAGTGCCGCCATGGGCGACCAGCAGGTCGGCGGCGACGCCGAGCGCCGGGTTGGCGGAGATGCCGGAATAGGCATCCGAGCCGCCGCATTCGAGGCCGAGGATCAATTCGCTGGCCGGCAGGGCCTCGCGGCCGACCCGGTCGGCGTCGGCCAGCAGCTCCTTGACCAGGCCGACGCCCTTGGCCACCGTCGCCTCGGTGCCGCCGGTCTCCTGGATGGTGAAGGCGTGCAGCTTGTCGGACGGGTTCAGCTTCTCGGCCTCCATCATGGCGCCGATCTGGTTGGCCTCGCAGCCGAGGCCGACGATCAGCACGGCGGCGAAGTTCGGATGCCGGGCATAGCCGGAGACCGTGCGCTGGATGTAGTTGAGGCCGATGCCGGCGCAGCCGCCGCAGCCGTGGTCGTGGGTCAGCGGCACGACGCCGTCGACATTCGGGTAATCGGCCAGCGCGTCGCCGCGGAACTGGTCGGCGATATAGCGCGCCACGGTGGCCGAGCAGTTCACCGAGGTCAGCACGCCGATATAGTTGCGCGTCGCGGCCCGGCCATCGGCGCGGCGGATGCCCTGGAAGCTGGCGCGCTCCGCCTCCGACACCATCTCGATGTTCTTGAGCTCGGTGCCGAACTGGTAGTCGCGCTCGAACTCCTTGTAGTCGACGTTGTGGGTGTGGACATGGGCGCCGGGGGCGATGTCTTCCGCCGCGAAGCCGATGATCTGGTCGTATTTGCGGATCGGCTCGCCGGCCGCGATCTTCGCCGTCGCCACCTTGTGGCCGGGCGGGATCTGCTCGCCGACCGTGATGCTTTCCTCCACCAGGGCGGTGCCGGGCGCCAGCTCCGCGCGCGCCACAACCACGTTGTCTTCTGCCTTCAGCCTGATGGTCGTCGCCGGTCCGTCACCCATGATCGCGCTCCTCCGTTTGCGGTGCCTGACGAATATGGGCCATGGCGGCGTCGGGGGCAATCGGGCAGGAACTGGGGTCGTGTCTCAGTTCGAGATTCGATGGGCTGGAAGCACAAAGCGGACTCGAATTTCGGCGTAGGGGATGTGAGCGGTCGATGTTCCTGTGCGGCGATCTCGACCGGTGATAGCCAAACCCGGGCAATCTTGGCGTCAACGACCACTGGACCGAGCAGACGAAGTTCTAAAGCTCTCGGCATCACCAGATTGTCGGAGCGCAAACACCTGCTGTGCCTCGCGGTCCGGACTGATCTTCCTCTTTACTCTCAAGGGTTACGATGAGCCCAAATCCTCCCCTATGCACTCCCAACAATCTGTTTCTAAGGCATTGAGATCAGACATACCGGACAGATTTCAACAGTTGCCATTCCGATCAAATGTATCCACATTATGCCTTAGCTCGATAATGCTTTGCGATACAAGCGAAGTGATGAAATCGGCCGAATGCAAGGCTCGTGTTAGCGTCTGGGATTGGCTCAAGTACTCCAAAAGCGCTGGGAATTGTGCCGCTGCCGCGTGCACCACCAAGATGTCTAAGAGCACATTCAACATTGACGGCATCATCGCCGAGAAAAGACCCGCGCGATGAGTCCGATGGAACTATTGATCAATGCAGCCCAACAGGCCCATGAAAGATATACAAGCTGGGTAGCAAAGGACCTGGCCGGCGCCGGCAAACCGGTCCGCGTCTTCACCTATGACCTTCCGGTGAAGATTTCCGGGAATAGTTCCTTTCTTCTCGATCGCTGCTGGGTGGACTACGGGGCCGCGACTGGAAGCAGTGTCATATTAGGTCATATCTCGAAAATAGAGCAGCCTTGTGACCTGGTGGTGGAACTGAGTGGCCGACGCAGAATAGTCGTCCGGTCCCTGGCATGGAACGGTGTTCGCCTTCGTTCGTCAAAAGCGGAACTTCCGCTGGAACAATTGTCCGTCTGGCTTGCGCGATGGCAGGGAACGCCACAACTTTGGAGCAATGCGCCGGGTACGATTCAGGAGCTGGCGGCCTGGCTGAGAGCCGCCGGGCGCAGTGATAGAGGCAGCTCTAGTCTTCTGAAACAGAAGAACGTGGTCCACGGCGTGTTCGTCAAGAATGCCAAGACAATCTATATCGACCTGGGTTCGGCTCAAGTTGCGGCTTTTGAAGAACTGGTTGGCTGTCTGACGAGAAACCTACAGGGAAGCGTCACCATCGATGCGGAGTACGCTGCCCGCGATGTGTTCTTTCGCGAAATCGAGGACCGGCTCTACGAAAGCCATGTCACCCATGTCGAGGCAGAAAGCAAGAGGGACAAGGTCGGCCGATTTCTGGCGTGGTTCGCGCGTGAGTCGGAGTCTTTGGCACATTTGGCGAGGCAAGCGCGCAGCGTTGTGCCGGAGCGATCTCCTGCGGGCGAAGAACTCAACATCCGCCTCGAAGAAGCGCTCAGCGCGCTTGATGGCGATATCGATTTTGCCGTCACGCCCGGCGAAAAGGAGCACAGCCTGCTGCTCTCGACTGCCGGCTGGACGCACCTGGTTCCACTCCTCAGAAAAGTCGAAATGCAAAAGCCCGCCTTGCCGGACTGGCATATTCAAGTCTTCCGGCAGCACGAAGCGGTTGAGGATTGCATGCCCAGCGTTCTCACGCGCATGCGAGATGAGCTTACATTCAAGCCCGGAGAGGTTCACTGTGCTCTAATGCCGCAGGTCTGCACAATCGATGTCCTTGTCTACTTTGATCAACACCACCGCGTGGCCGAGTCGGATCTTTCGAGTGCATGCAATCAGCTCGTTTGCCGAACCTTGGGCGAGCTGGAAGCGCTCTGCTTGGGAGAAGTCCGTGCCGTTCGCCGGCGCGATCAGCTACCCGAATTCTTTCCTTTCGCGGACTTCCCAGCCCGTTACGAGGCGGAAGCCAGCAGGTTGCGAGATTCCATCGGCGCGATCTTGAAGGACTCTCCCAAAGAACTCGCAGTCTGGAACTTCACCGCGTTGGAAAGACAAATCAATGTGATGGAACGGACCATCGACCTGTACCAGCCCATTGCCGATTCCCACGAAGATGCCGAGGAACCGGATGTCTATCTTGCCCTTTGGGTGAAGTCTTCCCAACAACGGTCAACACTCATGGACCGCTATGACAGCAACGTCCCTGAGTGCACTCATCTGAATTGCCTTGCTGGCGAAGGCTGGAGCATTAGGCCCGCTGCCGGAGGACTCTTGCGCCGGGAGGGCAAATTAAAGGCTTGGCTGAAAACGCTGGTTGGCGAGCAGACCTCATTTGACTTTCGCGCGTGGCTGAATGCCGAGCTGATGGAACTCTCGCAGGCCGGTGCGATACTCTATGAAATCAGTTGTTCCATTGGAATGGGCAGTGCTCTTCCCGCCGAACTCACGGCAATGAAGCTCCACGAAGCGGGCAAGATCGCCGATGCGATCGAAATTTTGAAAGTTGCCGTCGATCTCTACGGGCAGATGGAAGAGGGCAGACTGGATGCCAAACTGGGGCTCTGGTACTTGGACCTAGGTGACTATCTATCTGCTATCGAGTACTTCGACCTAGCCATCGAGCGGTTGACGGATAAGGACCTCGATCGACGGATAGAGTCCTTCTGCAACCGCGGCATTGCTTTCCAGCGGCTAGGACACATGCGCGAAGCCATCGATTCCTACAAGGGGGCTCTGTCCGTTGATCCGGAGAGTTCCCTTGGCCATTACAACCTGGGGCAGGCCTTGGCGATTGTCGGCGACCTGCAAACCGGCCTGCCGCACCTGCAGAAGGGCGCAGAAGGATCCGAGCGGTTTCGCGACTTGGTGTTAGACGACCCCGACCTCGACCCGGTCCGTTCTGACCCCGATTTTCAGGCCCTCATTGCCGACCTGAAACGCTGAAAGGCCGTGACAAGAGGTGACCTTCGGGTCGCCCCGCCTGGCCATGGGGAGGGCGGCTGCTATGCTCGGTAGGACCGAGCACAGCTCCAAGGCATCAGCTCTCTGAGACGCGTTTTTATGAACCCCGCCGTTCGTTGAAACAAACACCAACATTTGATTACACAGATGTCCGCTCACAAAGCCAGAAAATGCCGACGACCATACGGCGATGTCCGTCGTTGGGCGTATAGCAGATCTGGTTGGCCAACACACGGACGTCCAGGGCGTTGGCTCGGCGGGCTTCCGAACCGAGGTTACTAGGAATCGGGCGGGCAGGGATCAGGAGGCGATGCGTTCGTCCGCCGCTTCCAGCCCGGCCATGTTGTCGTAGAGGCGGGCCAGCATGGCCTTGAGACTCTCGGCCTCCTCCGCCGTGAAGCCGGCGAGCGCCACCTGCTCGTAGTGGGCGGCCATCGGGACGATGGACTCGCTCAGCCTGTGACCGGCCTCCGTGAGGCTGATCTCGACGGCGCGGGCGTCGCCGCCGACGGCTTGGACGGTCGGCCGGTGGCGCGCCACCAGGCCGCGGCGCTGCATGGCGTTCAACAGGCGCGAGAGCGTCGAGACCTCGATCGAGGTAAGTTTTGCCAGCGCGCCGACCCGCTGCCGGTCGCGGTGGCGGAGCGCCGCCAGCACCCGCCACATGGGCAGCGTAATGCCGTGCTCGGCCTTGAGATAGGCGCTGAACGACTCGGCGATGCGGCTGCCGGCGCGGTTCAGCAGATAGGGCAGGAAGTCGGTCAACTCGAACATCGGCTACTCCGCCGCGGCGTTCAGATGCTTGCCCTCGAAAGCCGGCGCGATTTCCGCCATGAAGCGCGCCATCTGTTCCTTGACCATCTTGTGGGGTTTGCTGCCGACGTTGAAATAGAGGATGACCTCGGAAATCCCGGCCGCCTCGACCCGCTTCAGGGTGTCGATGATCTGCTGCGGACTGCCGAGCAGGATCGACTTGTCGGTCAGGTCTTCCTTCTTCATGTTCTCCAGGATGTCGACGATCTTCAGGAAGTACTGCATGGTCGGCGGTGCGTCCGCCGCCTTCTTCGGGAAGGCCGGCAGAACGCAGTGCCGGAAATAGTCGATCTGCGTCTGGCGGCCGTAGTCCTCCTGTTCCGGCGTGTCGGCGATATAGATGAAATAGCTGCACATCGTCCGGCCGGGGCTATGGCCGTAGGCGGCGGATTTCTCGCGGTAACTCTCGACCGCAGCCTCCAGACCGCCATAGACCATGCCGGCGGCGAACGGCGCATAGATGACGTTGAGGCCCTTCCTCGCCGCCATCTCGACGCTGGTCTCCGAGAAGCTGGCGACATAGAACGGGATCGGCTTTTGCACCGGCAGCGGCGTGATCGCCATCTCGGGGATGTCGTAGAACTTGCCCTTGTGCGACCAGGGGCCGTCCGAGTTCCAGGCTTTCAGCACCACGTCGATGCCTTCCTCGAAGATTTCCGCCGATTCCATGAACGGGGCGCCGAACGGGGCATATTCGCGCCGGTCGTAGCCGCGCCCGGCGGCGAAGTCGACACGGCCGCCGGAGATCAGGTCGATCGTCGCCCATTCCTCGGCGACATGCAGCGGGTGGTGCAGCGGCAGCACCGAGACCGCGGGTGCGAGACGGATGCGCTCCGTCTCGGGCACGATCGAGGCGAGCAACGTGCCAGGCCGGGAGTTGACGCCGAGGGAATCGAAATGATGCTCGCCGATCCAGGCCGAATGCATGCCGAGCCTGTCGGCCAGGATCGCCTGTTCCCGGATCTCCATGATGAACTGCTCGGCGGAGCGCGGATTGTCCGGGTAGGTGTTGTCGGACAGCGTGAAATAGCCGAATTCCATGGGTCGAGCCCCGATCTGCCGGTTTTGCTGCAATGGATAATAGTTGATTTTGCAACATTTGGCTACGCAACGACCGGCCGATACGAGGGCCGCGAGATTGGATGGCAGATACGGCCGTCAGGCGCTGGCCGCTTTCAGGACCGCGAACTGATTGCAGCCGAATTCGAACGTCTCGTAATGCGCGATGGTCAGGCCGAGCTCGGCCGCCAGCACCTGGAAGCGCCGTCGGTTGTAAATGACGATGTGGTCATCGACGGCCGCCTGGGCGAACAGGCCGATGGCGGTGCCGGCGCGATGGACGATATCGTTGCCGAACGGAGTCGGCGTCGTGATCAGGATGATGCCGTCCGGCTTCAGGGCCGCCTTGGCTTGCTGGAACAGGAACTTTTGATTGAAAATATGTTCGATCAGCGCAACCATTAGGATGGCGTCGAATTTTCTGTCGAAATCGAGTGCGTCGCTATCCAGTTCCTCACAGCGGAACTCGGCCTGCGGAAACCGTTCCTGGTTGCCTTGCACCAATTCCGTGATCACATCGACGCCCACATAGTGCGAGATCCTGTCGGCGTACCGACGCAGTATCTCGCCGGGGCCACATCCGAGGTCAAGCACGTCGCCACCCAGCCATGGAGCGACCTTGGCCAACCGGATGTCTCTGATGTGATTCGACAGCAGGCCCATGATGGATCTCCTTCGGTGAAGATGCATCGGACGCTAATCGAGATGATGTGCGCCTGCTGTCTAGGTCCAACTGGTTGCAAAATCGTGTATCGCCGCAGGCGCGGCTGGAGCCCGTATACGATTCGGTAACCACTCTATATCACGCTGTGGCGGATGCGGACGCGGTGCGAGCCAGTGCCCGACAAGCTGTCGCGTCGGGGCTCGGCAAGCCACCGGGCCGACACGGCGGCATCTCCTCGGCCCGTGTGGGCCGGCTTACGCGATCACCGCCAGGGGCGCGCGAATGAACCCTGACCTCGGGAATCCCTGCGTCATCCTGGATTCCCATCATCCGAAGGATTACCTCGCCATCCGCCATCTCGGCCGGCGCCTGGAGGCGGCGGGTATTGCCGTGCATTGGACGATCCACGACAAGGACGTGATGGCCGAGCTGATCCGCCAGCACGGCTTCGATCCGATCGTGCTGACCACGGCGCAGAAGGGGCTGTTGCGCAAGCTCGGCGAGCTCGCCATCTACGATTGGAAGCTGGCGCGGCTGGCGCGCCGGGTGCGGCCGCTGGCGCTGGTCGGCAAGACGGTGACGCTCGCCCATGTCGGCCGGCTGCTCGGCATCCCCTGCCTGCTGATCAACGACGACAGCGCCGCCGCCAACCCGCAGTACCGCTATCTCGCCTGCCCGTTCGTCGACCGGATCATCACTGCCGAGTGTCTCGGCGAAGACTACGGGCCGCGCCAACGCAGCTATCCGGGACTGATGGAGCTCGCCTACCTGCACCCGAACGTCTTCCAGCCCGATCCCGGCATCCGGGACGAGCTCGGCGTGGCGCCCGGGCGGCGCCTGTTCCTGATCCGCCTGGCGGCCTTCGACGCCTATCATGACGTCGGCGGCGCCGGGCTGTCGGCCGATTTGCTGCGCCAGGTGATGGCGCGGCTGGAAAGCCAGGGCACGGTGTTCATCGTCGCCGAGGCGCCGCTCGAAGGCGACCTCGCCCGCTATTGCCTGCCGACGCCAGCGGCGCGTCTGCATGACGTGATCGCCGCTTGCGACCTGGTGCTGGGCGACGGCCTGACCGTCTGCGTCGAGGCGGCGCTGCTCGGCGTGCCGGCGATCGCCGTCGGCTCCTATATCGGCAAGCATGCTTATAGCGAGGTGATCGAGAAGCGTTTCGGCCTGATGTTCGGCTACACCCCGGACCGGGCGGCGGAGGTTCTGGCGCGCATCGACGAGTTGCTGGCGCGATCCGACTTGGCCGAGGAATGGGCACACCGGCGCAGCCGGATGCTCGGCGAATGGAGCGATCCGACCGACGTCTATTGGGAGGAGCTGCTGGCGTTCATCGCGCCCGCCCTGGAGCGGCCGGCGGCATGAGCGCGGCCGCCGAGGTCGACATCCTGCTCGCCACCTATGACGGCGCGCCGTTCCTGGAGCAGCAGATCGACTCGCTGTTGGCGCAGAGCTTCACCGGCGGGCGGCTCACGATCCGCGACGACGGCTCGACCGACGCGACGCCGGCGATCCTGGCGCGCTACGCCGCGGACCATCCGGATCGGATCCGCATCCTACAGGACGACAGGGGCAATCTCGGTCCGACAGCGAATTTCTCCGCCCTGCTCGAGGCCAGCACGGCCGACTACGTGATGTTCTGCGATCAGGACGACGTCTGGCTGCCGGACAAGGTGGCGCTATCGCACGCCGGCATGCGAGCGCTGGAGGCCCGTCACGGGCGCGAGATGCCGCTGCTGATCCATTGCGACCTCCGCGTCGTCGACCGCGAGCTGCGCGAGATACACCCCTCGCTCAGGCGTTATTTCCGCAACGATCCGCGGCACAGCGGCCGGCTCAACCGGGCCCTGCTGCAATGCATCGCGCCGGGCTGCGCCGCCATGATCAACGGCCGCCTGCGCGACCTGGCTCGGCCGATCCCGGCCGCGGCGCGCATGCACGACTGGTGGGTGGCGCTGATCGCCGCGGCGCTCGGCCGGGTCGGCCATATCGACGCGGCGCTGATCCTCTACCGCCAGCATGGCGGCAACGAATCCGGCGCCAAGCAGTGGAGCCTGCCCGCGCTCGCCCGCAACCTGGCGTCGTCAGGCCTCGGCTTCGGCCGCGAGAAGCGCGCGATCCTGCGCCACACGCAACGCCAAGCGGCCGCCTTCCTCGACCGTTTCGATGAGGCCATGGCCGCGGAGGACCGCCGCATGGTCGCCCGCTATGCCTCGATCGCCGAACGCAACGCGCTCGCCCGGCGGCTCGACTTGATCCGCTATGGCCTCCGCTTCGACGACAACCTGAAGAACGCCGGCCTGTTCGTGCTGATATGACCGCGCCCGTGATCGACATCCTGCTCGCTACGTATAACGGGACACATTACCTGGACGATCTGCTGGACTCGCTCCTGCGGCAGACCGATCCGGGCTGGCGGCTGCTGGCGCGCGACGACGGCTCCGACGACGCCACGGGGGCTATCCTAGAACGCTTTCGCGCCGCCCACGCGGACAAGGTCGCGGTGATCGACGACGGCCGCGGCAATCTCGGCGCGGTCGGCAACTTCTCGGCGCTGATGGCCGCGTCGACGGCCGACTACGTCATGTTTTGCGACCAGGACGATGTCTGGCTGCCGAGCAAGACCGCCCGGCTCAGGTCCGCGATGCAGGCGCTGGAAGCGCGGCATGGCGGCGATACCCCGTTGCTGGTGCATTGCGATCTCCGCGTCGTCGACCAGGACCTGCACGAGATCGCGCCGTCGTTCTGGCGCTACCAGGACCTCGACGCCGAGAAAGGCGCCGCGCTCAACCGCCTGCTGGTGCGGAACCTGGTCACCGGATGCGCGATGATGATGAACCGGCCGTTGAAAGAGCTTGTCGAGCCGATTCCGTCGGAGGCAATCATGCATGACTGGTGGGTCGCCCTCATGGCGGCCGCCTGCGGCCGGATCGGGTGTTTGTCGGAGGCTCTGGTGCTGTATCGCCAGCATGGCGGCAATGCGATCGGCGCGGGGCGGCCGAGCCTGCCGGCCCTGGCGCGAAAACTGGCGCTGTCCGGTGGCGCCATGTATTGTCGCAACAAGCAGGCATTGGCCGATTCGCAGGGCCAGGCGGCGGCCTTGTTGAGGTCCCGTGGCGATGCCATGGCAGCGGGCGCAGGTCGTATCGTGACGCGCTACGCGTCGCTCTCCGAGCGCGGCCCGCTGACCAGGCGACTCGACTTGATCCGATACGGCTTCCTGTTTGACGGTTATCTCAGGAACACCGGCCTGTTCGCCCTAATCTGATCGGCCTGTCCGGTGGGTGCGGTGGTCACGAGGACCGCGTGGGCCGCCGCGCCGCCGCGGCCAGGCGGTAGGCCGGCGCGCCGAGCAGAGCCAGCGCGAGCGCCGCCCAGGCTTTCCAATTCTGCGGCTGGACCTTCACCGCTTCGTAGAAGTGGCGGCGCCCATCCGCCAATGCGCCGTCGATGCATTTCATATGCCCCAGGCTGCGAAGACGGCTGGCCAGCGTGGCCGGATTTTGGCGCAATTCGGCGTCGTGCTTCTCAAGGATGATTTCAAGCGCCCGGATGCCCGCCGCATCGTCGCCGGTAATGTTGCCCGGCGTTTCATGCACCAACACCAGCGGCTCGTCGACGCACCGGAATTCATGCGCCTTGGCCAGGCGGATTGCCAGCTCCCAATCCTGGAAACGAGCCAGCCGTTCGTCGAACCCACCGGCATTCTCGATGCATTGCCGCCGAAGCAGCAGGGTCTGGGTGCTGACGAAATTGCCCAGCAACAATTGCGTCAGGATGTCGCCTTGTCTGACCGTGACCGAGGGTTCTGGGACGTAGTGCGCGCTGCCACCGCGCCATCGCAGAAATCCGCAGTAGACGACTTCCGCCGACCGGCCATTGGCGCGCAGCACCTGCATCTGCTTGTCGAGCTTTTCCAACAGCCACTCGTCGTCGCTGTCCTGAAAAGCGATATAGGCTCCCCGGGCGGCCCGGATCCCGGCGTTGCGCGCCGCCGCCGCGCCGCGGCGGCCGTCATGGCGGATGTAGCGAATGCGCGGGTCGTCGAAGCTCGCCACCACGCGTTCGGTGTCGTCGGTCGAAGCGTCGTCCACCACGATCAGTTCGAGGTCACGATAGGTCTGGGCCAGGACACTGCGCATGGCGCGGGGCAGGAGCGCGGCCCGATTGTGGGTCGGGATCACCACGCTTACCGTATCGGGCCCGACAGTCATCTCGATCAGGTCGTCCGCCGCACCAGCACGACGGATTCCTCACAGTCCACCGACAGGCGCTCGAGCTCGGCGGGATGGAGCAGATCGGCTTTCGCGATATCCATGACCTCGAAGCCCACGGCGTCCAGGCGGCCTAAGAAATCGCGCCCGTACAGGCGCACATGGTCGTCCTGCCCGTAGAGGCGCTGGCGCTCCTGCGGATCGGTAATCGACAGGTCTTCCTGCGTGACGTCGCCTTGCATGGGCACCTGCAAGCTGCCCCATCCGCCTACCTTGGTCACCCTGTGAAGTTCCGCCATCGCCATGCGATCGTCCGGGATATGCTCCAGCACGTGATTGCAGATGATGGCGTCGAACGACTGATCGGCGAATGTCAGATCGGTCAGGTCCATCGCCATCATCGCCCGGCCGCCGTCCAGGTCGATGGAAGTGTAGTCGAAATGCCGCATGAACGCGCCGGCCAGCGCCGGCTCCGGCGCCACGTGCAGCAGCCGTCCGCCGCGCGGCAGCGTCTCGTCACGCCACAGTTTCTCGAGCGCGGCCAGCAGCAGGCGGTGGCGCTCCAGCGAGCCGCAGCCCGGACACATCGCGTTGGCGCGCGGGTCGAGGCCGGCCGGCAGGAACTTGCGATAACCCTTGCGGCAGACCGGGCAATAGAATCTGTCGCCACGCAGCAGCGTCGCCTTCGACCTGCGGGCGAGGGATTGGAGAAAAGCGGTCGTATCGAGCATGACGGCGCGTTTCACTCCAGCAGCGTTCGATAGATCCCGGCTTGCCGTTCGGCCTGAGTCCGGGCGTCGAACTTGTCCTCGATATGCGCCCGGCCGGCGCGGCGCATCGCGTCCCAGCGGTCCGGGTTTGCGACAAGCCACTCCAAACTCGTTACCAGTCCGTCAACGTCGCGCTCTTTTGTCAGCAACCCGGTCTCGCCGTGGCGCACCACTTCCGGAATGTCGCAATGGCTGGTGCTGACCGGGATCAGGCCGCTCGCCGCCATTTCAATCAGCGACACGGGCGCGCCGCCTTCGCTGTCGCCGTCCGGCGCGGTCAGGCTGGGCGACAGGAAGAGGTGATGCCGCCGTGCCTCTTGCAGCAGCTGGGCATGCGGCTGAAAGCCCAACATGCGCGTCTCGCCGTCCAGGCCATGGCGCTCGATCGTCGCCAGAATCCGCCGCTTTTCCGGTTGCGCCCGCGGGTCGGCGCCGGCGTCGCCGATCAGGGTGATCTCCAGCGGTATGCGATCCCGCAGCCGTCCGAGCGCCTCCAACGCGTCGGGTATGCCCTTCTTCTCGCGGAACGCGGCGGCGATCAGCAGGCGCAGCGGCTCGCCCGGCCGCCAGGGCAAGGGCGCGAAGGGAATGTCATCGAGGGCCACGCCCAAATGTTGCACGCGGATCTTCTCTTCCGAACAGCCGAGCGCCGCGATCCGACCCGCCATATGGCTGCCCTCGCACTGAACGATGTCGACCTGGTCGAACAGGGCGCGATAGCGCCGCCGCCATATCGGATTGCGCCGCGGCAGGAAGTCGACGTCCAGCCCGTAGAAGGTGACGACATGCCGGAGGCCGGCGCGGCGGGCGGCGCCGATGTCGGCCCAGCCGATATTGCCGAAATGGGAATGGATGATGTCGGCGTGGTGCCTTCGCGCGGCCTCGACAGTGAGCCCGAGATGCCGGCGCAGCCGCAGCTTACGCAGCGCCTTGTCCCGGGACCGGCGCCACGGGGCGGTGTCTGCCAGACAGTGGAGGTTCGGCACGGCGAATTGGTCCAGATGCTCGGTCCGTTCGCAGACGACATGTGCCGCGATGTCGCCGGGCAGGTGACGCAGCTGGTTGTATAGCCAGGTCTGCGTCTGCGGCAGCCAGACGGTGGCGCTGTGGAGGACGGTGATCATACGCGTGCCGCACCGATCAGGCCGATCACCTGGCGCGCTTGGTTTCGGTAGAGCAGCCAGTTCAGGCCAAAGTATGCAATCGCGCCGAAGCCGACCTGCAGCGCAAGCGTTGCCAAAGTGTGGCTTTCGGACAGCAGCGAAACGGCCCCGACGGCCACTCCCATCAGCCCGGACGTGACGATGGCGGGCATGATGCTGCCCAGATGCGGCCGGAGACACGGTCCCAGCAGCCGCCGGATGTTCATGTAATAATTCGCCCAGTAATAGATCAACTGCATCGCCAACAGCGCGATCGCGACCCCCAGCGCCCCGCCGTGTTGCGCGCCCAGATAGATCGCCGGCAACTGCGTGATCAGGAAAAAGATCGTCCAATAGAAGCCGAGATCCGCGCGACCCTTGGCAAGCAACAGCGAGCCGGTCGGGTTGCCGGTGGAGCGCAGCAGCGCGACGAAGGCGAGGATTTGTATCAGGGCGACGCTCGGGACCCACTGTTCGCCGATGACGACCATCACGAAGCCGGGCGCGACCGCGGCAAGTCCGACCAGCAACGGAAAATTGATTACCGCCAGGGCCCGCTGCAGGACCATGAACCCGTGCCGTAGCCGCGCGGAGTCATCTTGGACCCTGGCCAACAGGGGAAACGCGACCCGGGTCAGCACCGGGTTGAGTCTGAGCACGGGCAGCATGACCAGATTGAACGCCAGGCTGTAATAGCCGAGGGCTTGAGCGCCGAGGATCGTGCCGATCAGCAACTGGTCCAATCGCGAGCCGACGTAATTCGCGCTCCGTTCGGCGACCTGGTAGAGGCCGAAGCTCAGATAGCCGTCGAGGTCCCGCTTATGGAAATGGAGGCCGGGCCGCCATTTGCCCCAGCCGAGCAGCACGGATACTGCGGACTTGGCGCCCGCCTCCGCCAGTCGTCCCCATACCAGGGAGAAGACGCCAAGCCCGGCGATAGCGCAGCCGATCGCCGTCGCCGCCCCGGTGACCGCGGCGGCGACCTCGACGGCACCGAGGGATTTGAAGCGAAGCTCCTTCTGCAGCAGGACCTGGAACTGCTGTCCCAGCGGGGCGATCAGGAAGGCGAACGCCGCCCAGATCGTCAGGTCCTGGAGGCGCGGTTGGCCGAACAGGCCGGCGACCAGCGGCGCGGTCGCGACTGCGATGCCGAACAACACCAGCCCGGCCAGCAAGGTCAGCCAATAGAGCGACGAAAGCTGTTCACGGGTGGTGTCCTGTCGGTGGACTATGGCGTTGCCGATCCCCATATCCGCAATCGCCTGACCGAAACCGAGCACGACCAGGACCATCGCCATCAGGCCGAAGTCCTCCGGCGCAAGCAGCCGGGCCAAGATTGCCAATTGCAGGAATTGCAGCCCCGCGGCCAACGCATTCGAAACGCCGGTCCACTTTACGCCGACCGCGGCAGCGCGCTTCAGCGACATCGGAAGTCCCTGGTGACGGTGGCGGGGATGGCTTTGAGCCCCGTCGGGCCGATCATGGCTTGATCCAATATCTGCAGTCGACGTTCACATGGTTGAGGAAGGCATCGATTCCCCGGTCCGCAACGAACTCGTCCACCGCCTTTCTGCAGCCGTCATAGGCGCCGTAGTCGTCGATGATGACGAAACCGCCCGACACCACCTTGTCGTACAGGAAGTCGAGGCAGACCTTGGTCGAGGCATACCAGTCGGCATCCAGACGCAGCAGCGCTATGTCGCCAGTATCGGCGGCCGGCAAGGTGTCCTGGAACCAGCCCTCGTGATAGTGCAGGAATTCCGGATGGTAGCCGACTTTGTCCTCGAGGAGCTGCTTGACCTCCTGCACCGTTCCGGGGCCACCGCGTTGATCGTAGATGCCGGTCAGGGGCATCAGCTTGCCGGACAAATCGCTTCGATCCACACCCGCCCATTCTTCCGCCTCGGAGATTGCCCTTTCACCGTCGACCGCCGGGTCGGGCTCGCAGATGTCGTCGAATGCGTCGAACAGATGGATATGGCGGCGTTCGGCGCCATAGGACAGGTTTGCCAGCGCCATCAGCCCGGCGGCGCCGCCCTTCCAGACCCCGCATTCCACATAGCCGCCCGGCAGATCGTGGATTTCGCAATGCCGGACCTGTTGGAACAACGTCACCAGGCATTCGTACGACACCATGGTGTTGTTGCGGACAAGGGAAAGCTTTTTCTGTACTTCCGATTCGAAGTCGTAGCCGGCGCCGGCGCTTGACGTACGGGTTATCCGGTAGCCGAGCGAGCCCAACGCCGCGCGCAACAAGGTACTCGCATGATCTCTCACTCTGCCAATTCCTCCATACGGCCGGCCTGCGCCTCAGGGACTACTCTTCCGGACCACGATCAGATACATCCAGGTCCATGCCTCCGGCCGGTCCAGCCGATTGAGGCCGTAGGCGATGACCTGGAGGAGTAGTCCGACTGCGTCGATGATGCGCAGCCAGCGCAGCGGATCGCGATTGAAGTGGTACGGCCGATATACGAACATCTGCCCGAAGGTCACCCAGAAGCCGGACAACGACCTCAGCTCGACAAGCTCGGCGCCGACCTTTTCGATGAGGTATGCCAGCCCGTATTTGGTGAAGCGGTAGAAGTCCCTCAGCTCTTCGTGAAGATGCCAAATGAACGGTACGGTGTAGATTGCCACGCCGCCCGGCTTCGGAACTCTCTGGCATTCGCGCAGCGCGAGTTCAGGCTCTTCGAGATGCTCCAGAACCGCCGTGCAAATTGCGCAATCGAATGAATTGTCTTCCGCGGGGATGTCATAGGCCGTGCCGATGAGATCGATCCTGGATTTGTCGTGGTATGTCGCCTCGTGGTCGACGCCGATATGCTCCGTCACGCATGAGGCAAGAGTATCCTCGTACGGCTTGTCGCCGCAGCCGATGTCGATCATTCGACCGGAGAGGCGGCTGGCCGCTTGTCGCTTCAATTCGCGCTCGTGAATGCGATTGACCAGGATATTTCTCAGCTCTTTCGCCACGCGCTGTACGACTCCAATAATTGCGGATCCTGCAGAAAGGGCTCGTCCATTTTTCGCGTGTCGCCGACCGCTTTGGCGGGAACGCCGGACACAATCTCGAACGCGGCGACGTCTTTCAGGACCAGCGATCCGGCCGAGACAAGGGCGCCGTCTCCGATCGTCACGCCGGGCAGCACCTTGGCGCCGGCCCCCACATAGACATATTTCCCGATCTGTATCGGCTCGACCTGGTATCCCTTCTTCTCGTACTCTGGAACGTCCAGATAGCGGTCTCCATGCAGTCGAATGGCGATGTGGGAGCTGTGGGTGAAGATGCCGACCCAGGCGGCGAACTGGGTGCCCTCGCCGATATCGATCCGTCCGGTGCCGTCCAGGATGTTGTAGTGCCCGACGAAGACATTGTCGGAGAGAAATATGTTCTCCGGATGGTACAGCAAAGCGGTGTCGCTGATCCGCGTTCGTTCGCGAAACGCCCCGCTGGCGTCGCGATAGCCGTACACCATCCGCGGCGCCTTGATCCTGCGGAGCGCCGCCTGCAGGGCACACTTCACGCCGGCGGGCAGGAGCTTCCTTACGACTGCGAGCATGGCGTCATAGCACCCGCCGGACCGCCGCGATCACGTCTTCCACGTCCTGGTCGGTCAGTTTCGGCGACAGCGGCAGGCTAACCGTCTGGCGGCCGATCGCCATGGCGTTGGGCCAGTCTTCCGGGCGCCAGCCGAAACGCTGCTGGTAATAGGGGTGCTCGGGCAGGCTCAAATAGTGCACGCCGACGCCGATGTTGCGCTCGGTCATGGCCGCGAGGAAGGCGTCGCGGCCGATCCCCGCCGCCGCCTCGTCGACCAGGATGGTGTAGAGATGGTGGGCGTGCCGAGTGTCCGCTTCCGGTTCCGCCGGCCGGCCGATCGGCAGGCCGGCGAAGGCCGCCTGGTAGTGCTGCCAGATCGCCCGGCGGCGCAGCCAGTTCTGCTCGACCCGGGCCAGTTGATGGATGCCGAGCGCCGCCTGCAGGTCCATCATGTTGTATTTGAAGCCGCATTCGACGACGTAGTAGTGCTTGTAGCCCTCATCGCCGAAGCGCTTCCAGGCGTCCTTGCTCATGCCGTGCAGCGCCAGCACCTTGATCCGCGCCGCGTCGGCCTCGTCGCGCGCGATCACCATGCCGCCCTCCCCGGTGGCGACGTTCTTGGTCACATAGAAGCTGAAGCTGCCGAAATCGCCGAAGGTGCCGGCCTTCTGGCCGCGATACTCGGTCTCGACGGCATGGGCGCAGTCCTCGATGATCTTGAGATCGTGCCCGGCGGCGATCGCGCCGAGCGCCGCCATGTCGCAGGGCCGGCCGGCGAAATGCACCGGCAGCACCGCCCGGGTCCGGGGCGTGATCCGGGCGCGGATCTCGGCCGGGTCGATGTTCATGCTCTGCGGGTCGATATCGGCCAGCACCGGGGTGGCGCCGGCATGGATGATGGCGTTGACCGTGGCGCAGAAGGTCAGCGGGCTGGTGATCACTTCGTCGCCCGGGCCGATGCCGGCCGCCAGAATGCTGAGATGCAGCGCCGCGGTGCAGGAGTTCACCGCTACCGCGTTGGCGGTGCCGAGATAGGCGGCGAAGTCGGTCTCGAACCGGGCGACCTTCGGGCCGGTCCCGAGCCAGCCCGATTTCAGGCTGGCCACGACCTCGTCGATGTCCGCCTCTTCGATCAGCGGGGCACCGAAAGTCAGGAATTTGTCCCGTCGCGCGTAGGCGTCCATCGTTCTCCGGGGCCATCGGTCGGGTGTTGGAGCCGAATCGCGGCCCGCTTCGCCGCTTCCCGCCGCCGACCGTCGGCGATCCGCGAAACGTTTCGATTTTTACTGCCCCCAGGGTTAGCGATACGTTAAGAATTAGGTGCTGTTTGGTGGGCTGATCGTGTTGTCGGCGATGGGCCGCCGCCGATGCCGGATGGCATCTCGTGTCCCGATCCCGATCCTGGAGAAAGATCGTTCGTGAATATCATCGTTACCGGCGGCGCCGGTTTCATCGGCTCCGCCCTGGTTCGGCGCCTGGTGCGCGAGCCGGATACCAGCGTCGTCAATATCGACAAGCTGACCTACGCGGCCAGCCTGGACGCCGTCGACGAGGCCGAGGGCCGGCCGAACTACCGCTTCGAGCAGGTCGACATCTGCGATTCGGCGGCGGTCGGTCGGATCTTCGCCGAGGTCAGGCCCGACGCGGTGATCCATCTCGCCGCCGAAAGCCATGTCGACCGCTCGATCGACGGCCCGACGCCGTTCATCCAGACCAATATCGTCGGCACCTACATCCTGCTGGAGGCGGCGCGGGCCCATTGGGAGGGGCTCGACGGCCAGGCGCGCGCGGACTTCCGCTTCCTGCATGTCTCGACCGACGAGGTATTCGGCAGCCTGGGCGAGACCGGCTTCTTTACCGAAACCACCGCCTATGACCCGAGCTCGCCCTATTCGGCGTCCAAGGCCTCGGCCGACCATCTGGTGCGCGCCTGGCACCGCACCTTCGGCTTGCCGGCGCTGCTGACCAATTGCTGCAACAACTACGGCCCCTATCAATTCCCGGAGAAGATGATCCCGGTGCTGATCAACCGGGGGCTGGCCGGCCAGCCGCTGCCGATCTACGGCACCGGCGAGAACGTGCGCGACTGGCTCTATGTCGACGACCATGCCGACGGCCTGCTCACGGTGCTGGCGGGCGGCCGGCCCGGCCAGTCCTACAACATCGGCGGCCGCGCCGAGATGTCCAATCTGGGCCTCGCCAAGGCGCTCTGCCGCCTGCTCGACGAGCTGGTGCCGGCGAGCCCGCATCGCCCGCATGAGGCGCTGATGGCCTTCGTGCCGGACCGCCCCGGCCACGACCTGCGCTACGCCATCGATTGCGCCAAGATCGAGGGCGAGCTCGGCTGGCGCGCCGCCGAGAGCTTCGAGAGCGGCCTGCGCAAGACCGTCGAATGGTACCTGGCAAATCGCGACTGGTGCGACAAGGCGCTGTCCGGCGAGTTCCGCGGCGAGCGCCAGGGCCTTGGTGGCAAAGGCCTCGGGGCGAAGGAGAAGGCGTCGTGAGCCCGGCCGCGGATCGGCCGGCGCCGATCGATAAGGGCATCATCCTGGCCGGCGGTGCCGGCACCCGGCTGCACCCGGCGACCCGGGTGGTCTCCAAGCAGCTGCTGCCGGTCTACGACAAGCCGATGATCTACTACCCGCTGTCGACCCTGATGCTGGCCGGCATCCGCCGCATCCTGGTGATCACCACGCCGCGTGACGCCGCCGCCTTCCGGGACCTGCTCGGCGGCGGCAGCCAGTGGGGCCTGGAGATCGACTATGCCGCGCAGCCGGAACCGGGCGGCCTGGCCCAGGCGTTCCTGATCGGCGAGGACTTCGTTGCCGGCGACCCGGTCTCGCTGGTGCTCGGCGACAACATCTTCTTCGGCCACGGCCTGGCGCAGCGGCTGCAGCGTGCCGCGCTCAGAACCGACGGCGCCACCGTCTTTGCCTATTGGGTCAAGGACCCGGAACGCTATGGCGTCGTCAGTATGGACGGCGACGGCACCGCTCTCGATATCGAGGAGAAGCCGGCCGCGCCCAAGTCCAACTTCGCCGTCACCGGCCTCTATTTCTACGACGCGGCGGTGGTCGAGATCGCCAAGCGCCTGAAGCCCTCGCCGCGCGGCGAGCTGGAGATCACCGACGTCAACCGCGCCTATCTGGAGCAGGGCGCGCTCCGCGTCGAGATGCTCGGCCGCGGCTCGGCCTGGCTCGACACCGGGACCCATGAATCGCTGCTCCAGGCCGGCCAGTTCGTCGAGGTGGTCGAGGCGCGCCAGGGCCTGAAGATCGCCTGCGTCGAGGAGATCGCCTGGCGCATGGGCTTCATCGACGCCGCCCAGGCCGAACGGCTGGCCCGGCCGCTGGAGAAGTCAGGCTATGGCCGCTATCTGCTCGACGTGCTGGCGCGCGAGGGCGCCCCGAAGCCGTCATGAAGGTAACCGCGACCGACCTGCCGGAGGTCCTGCTGATCGAGCCGGCCGTCTTCGCCGATGGCCGCGGCCACTTCCTGGAGACCTACCACGCCGAGCGTTACGCCGAGGCCGGCCTGCCCGTGCGCTTCGTGCAGGACAACCTGTCGGTCTCCAAGGCCGGGGTGCTGCGCGGGCTCCATCTGCAGCATCCGCAGGGACAGGGCAAGCTGGTCCAGGTGCTGGCCGGCGAGGTGTTCGACGTCGCCGTCGACGTCCGGGTCGGCTCGCCGAGCTTCGGGCGCTGGACCGGCGTCACGCTTTCGGCGGAGAGCAACTGGCAGCTTTATATCCCGGAGGGCTTCGCGCACGGCTTCTGTGTGCAGAGCGAGATCGCGCTGTTCGCCTATAAATGCACCGATTTCTACAGCGCCGGGTCGGAGCTCAGCATTCGCTGGGACGACCCGGATATCGGCATCGACTGGCCGGTCGACGCACCGGTGCTGTCGCCCAAGGACGCCGCCGCGCCGCTCTTGCGAGACGTCGAGCCGTTGCGCCTGCCGGCTTATTCCGAAGGCGACTAATGCTCGGCCCGATCCTGCTGCTCGGCAAGACCGGCCAGGTCGGCGCGGAGCTGGTGCGCGCCTTGGGCCCGCTCGGGCCCGTCCAGGCGCTCGACCGGGCGGCCCTCGACCTCGCCGACCCGGACGCGCTGCGCCGCGCCGTCCGCGCCGCCCAGCCGTCACTGATCGTCAACGCCGCCGCCTATACCGCGGTCGACCAGGCGGAGAGCGAGCCGGAGCTGGCGATGGCGGTCAACGGCACCGCAGCGGGGGTGCTGGCGGAGGAGGCGGCCGGGCGCGGCATCGCGCTGATGCATTATTCCACCGACTACGTGTTCGACGGTGCCGCCACCCGGCCCTATCGCGAGGACGCGCCGACCGGGCCGATCAACGTCTATGGCCGGTCCAAGCTGGCCGGCGAGCAGGCGGTGCAGGCGGCCGGTGCGGCGCATCTGATCCTGCGCAGCTGCTGGATCTACGCCAAGACCGGGCGCAACTTCCTGACCACCATTGAGCGCCTGGCCGCCGAGCGCGAGGAGCTCACGGTGGTCGACGACCAGATCGGCAGCCCGACCTGGGCGCGCGCGATCGCCGATGCCACGGCATCGATCCTGCGCCAACTCGGCCAGCCGGGCGATCCCGGGCCGATGGCGGAGCGGGGCGGCCTCTACCACATCGCCGCCGGCGGCCAGACCTCCTGGGCCGGCTTCGCCGCCGCCATCGTCGAGCACGGCCGCGCCCGGGCGCGGGCCGGCCGGCCGGCGCCGAAGGTCAAGCGGGTCAAGCCGATCCCGACCGCCGACTACCCGACCCCGGCGGCGCGCCCGGCCTATTCGGTGCTCGACTGCACCAGGCTCCGCGCCCGGTTCGGCATCGGCCTGCCCGACTGGCAGACCCAGCTGGAGCTCTGCCTGCAGAGTTGACGGTCCGGCGCCGCCGCAACCACATGTGATCCAAAGGGCTTTGCCCCGGCCGTGGTAGAAGCCGTATGATCGCGTCTCGCGCGCGACCGGCGGGCGCGGCTTGGATCGAGGTGGTTTTGCGAAGAATTTCCAATGGCTTGGTGCCGATCACCGTGATGGTCGGGCTGCTCGGCGCTGCTGGCGTGGCGCTGGCGCAGGGCGGGCCGGCGCTGGTCAAGGTCGATGCGGTCCGCACCGAGCCGCTGGCCCAGACCGTGCCGGTGCTCGGCCGGGTGGTGGCGCGCCAGGGCGGGCCGATCGCCACCCGGGTCGCGGGCGCCGTCGCCGAGGTCGCGGTCGAGGTCGGCGACCGGGTCGCGGCCGGCGACCTGCTGGCCCGCCTGGTCGACGACCGCCGCCGCCTCGAGCGCGACCTGGCGGCGGCCGAACTGGCGGCGGCCGAGGCACAGCAGAGCACGGCGGAGGCCGAACTGGCGCTGCGCCGCCAGGAACACCGCCGGCTCCGCCGCCTGACGGGCTCCGCTGCCTTCTCCCGTGCCCGCCTCGACGACAAGGCGCAGGAGATCGTGGTATCCGAGGGCCGGCTCGCCGAGGCGGCGCAACGTGCCGGCATGGCGCGCGCCCGGCTCGGCCTCGCCGACTGGGACCTGGAGCACACCCGCATCCGCGCGCCTTATCCGGGCGTGGTCGGCATCCGCCACATCTCGGCCGGCGCCTATGTCCAGGTCGGGGCGCCGATCGTCACCCTGATCGACGATACCGGGCTGGAGCTGGAGGCTGATGTGCCGTCCAACCGGGTCGTCGGCCTGACACCGGGCGCCGCGGTCGTCGTCACCCTGGACGATGGCAGCGCGCATTCGGCCGAGGTGCGCGCCGTGGTGCCGCGCGAGAACCCGCTGACCCGGACCCGCGCGGTGCGCTTCACGCCGCAATTCGGCGATATGGGCAAGCCGATCGCGGTCGAGCAGAGCGTGACGCTCAAGCTGCCGATCGGCAAGCCGCGCGACGTGGTCACCGTGCACAAGGACGCGGTCACCGAGGCGCAAGGCAAGCCTATGGTCTATCTGGTGGTCGACGGCAAGGCGGAGCTCAGGCCGGTCGGGCTCGGCGCCGCGGTCGGCGGCCGCTTCGAGGTCACGAGCGGCCTCAAGCCCGGCGACGTGGTGGTGATCCGCGGCAATGAGCGGCTGCGGCCGGGGCAGGCGGTCCGGCCCAAAGGTGGGGACGCCGGCGCCAAGCGCGGCAACGGCGCCAAGAAGGAGCCGTCCTGAGATGAAGCCGGTCTGCGAACGCCCGTTTCGTCCTATCCCCGCTTGTGGCAGGGCAACCGCATCTGACGGCAGTGTCGGTTGCACGCCCTTCGAGACGCGCCCTTCGGGCGCTCCTCAGTCCATATGTCCGCATGAAGGGGTTGAGGTGAGTGGTCTCGATGCATGCAAGTACGAGGGTTGCGTCGGAAGACCCGGCGCCGAGCCTCAAGCATGGGAGACCACTCATGACGAACTCTACTCTCTATGTTGGCCTGGATACAGACAA
>CAJHXX010000509.1_pt1 | contig 22927 bp, 18 predicted proteins | sample 9198511 | NCBI WGS metagenome assembly CAJHXX01 (sample SAMEA7708325, study PRJEB35096) | sediment metagenome | biome: marine neritic benthic zone biome [ENVO:01000025]; feature: sediment [ENVO:00002007]; material: shallow marine sediment [ENVO:03000034] sea grass bed [ENVO_01000059] ...
CAGCCCTTTCAGATCCTCAAGATGGATCGCCGCCGCGGCAACATCGTGGTCTCGCGCCGCGCGGTGCTCGAGGACACGCGGGCCGAACAGCGCAACGAGCTGATCGCAAACCTGCACGAAGGGCAGGTGCTCGAAGGCGTGGTGAAGAACATCACCGACTACGGCGCTTTCGTCGATCTCGGCGGCGTCGATGGTTTGTTGCACGTCACCGACATTTCCTGGCGCCGCATCAATCACCCGACCGAGGCGCTGTCCATCGGCCAGACGGTGAAGATCCAGGTGATCCGGGTCAATCAGGAGACGCAGCGCATCAGTCTCGGCATGAAGCAGCTCGAGGCCGACCCGTGGGAAGGTGTCGAGGCGAAGTATCCGGTCGGCACCCGGTTCACCGGCCGCGTCACCAACATCACCGACTATGGCGCCTTCGTCGAGCTCGAGCCCGGCGTCGAGGGTCTGGTGCATGTCTCGGAGATGAGCTGGACCAAGAAGAACGTACACCCCGGCAAGATCGTTTCGACCAGCCAGGAGGTCGAGGTGATGGTGCTGGAGGTCGATCCGCAGAAGCGGCGCATCAGTCTCGGTCTCAAGCAGACCATGGCAAATCCGTGGGAGGCTTTTGCCGAGTCGCACCCGAAAGGCACCGAGGTCGAGGGCGACGTCAAGAACATCACCGAGTTCGGCCTGTTCATCGGGCTCGACGGCGACGTCGACGGCATGGCGCATATGTCGGATCTCGACTGGAACCGGCCCGGCGAGGAAGCCATCAAGGACTACAAGAAGGGCGACCATGTCCGCGCCGTGGTGCTGGACGTCGACACCGAGAAGGAGCGTATCAGCCTCGGCGTCAAGCAGCTGTCCAGCGATCCCTTCGCCGCCACCAAGGAGCTGCGCAGAGGTGCCACGGTGACCTGCACCGTCGCCGCGGTGCACGATAACGGCATCGAGGTGACGCTGTCGACCGGCGCGCCCGGCTTCATCCGCAAATCGGACCTGTCGCGGGACCGCAGCGAGCAGCGCCCCGAGCGCTTCGCCGTCGGCGACAAGCTGGACGCCAACGTGACCGGCACCGACAAGAAGAGCCGGCGCATGAATTTGTCGATCAAGGCGCTGGAGCTAGCGGACGAGAAGGAAGCCGTCGCGACCTACGGCTCCACCGATTCCGGCGCCAGTCTCGGCGACATCCTCGGCGCCGCGCTGAAAGAGCGCGCCATGAAGGGGGACGCCGATGACGACGACGGCGAGGAGCCGGCCGCGGCCGACGACGCCGAGGCGGACGAGCCCGTGGAGAAAGACGATACCGAGGCGAAAGCGGACTGACCGCTTCTACACCTGACGGACAAGTGCCGGCGCCGCCTTCGGGCGGCGCCGGTCGTCTTTGCGGCAGTTCCAAAATTCGGTTATACTCTAATGACTTAACCTGCCCTTACCGCTTGACGGTCGGGGTCGGGTTTGGCACCTTTTCGGACGGACGCGTCGTTTCGGGGATTCCGTTGCCATCGTCCGACCGGAAGGCTGCGGATCGCTGCCTGCCGGCAACCGACCGGACGCGGCGACATTGGGGCGAGAACGAATGATTAAATCCGAACTGATCACGCGGCTGGCCGAGCGCAATCCGCATCTCTATCAGCGCGACGTGGAGCGCATCGTGTCGACCATCTTCGAGGAGATCGCCTTGGCACTGGCGCGCGGCGACCGGGTCGAGTTGCGTGGCTTCGGGGCGTTCTCCGTCAAGCGGCGGCCGGCGCGCATCGGCCGCAATCCGCGCACCGGGGCCACCGTGCAGGTGGCGGAGAAATGCGTGCCGTTCTTCAAGACCGGCAAGGAACTGCGTGAACGCCTGAACCGCGAGCCGTCGTCAGCGTCGAGCTGAGGCCGCCGTCCCGGCAATAGCCTGGTGCCTGGCATGAGAATCTCCAAGCGCCGCCTTGGCGCGAAATTCGTCTATTGGATCCTGTTGCTGCCCGCCGGCTTGCTGGCCATCATCCTGGCTGTCGCCAACCGCGTCCGGGTCACGCTCAGCTTCGACCCGTTGCCGTTCGAGCTCGAGCTGCCGCTCTATGTCATCATGCTGGCATCGATCTTCGTCGGCATCGTAATCGGCGCGGGCGTCATGTGGTGGCGCGACGGCAGGCTGCGCCGCCTGGCGCGCCGGCGCGGCCGCGAAACGGCAGAGCTGGAACGCGAGCTTCGCACATTGCGCGATCGGCCGGAATTGCCGTCGCCCGACCCGGGCGCCGTGGGCTAGAGCAATATCCGAGCGGGTGGAACCGGTTCGGTTCCACCCGCTCGGATAAAATTGCTCTACTTTTCAATAGATAGAGCAGCTTTATCCGCTAAGTTGGATCGCTGAAAGCGATTCCAACTGAACGGATGCTGCTCTAGCCATGCGGTTCATCGACGGCGAGCAGGTCGACCGGGCGCTCGGTTATGCCGAACTGATCGAGCGGCTGCGCGCCGGCTTCCGAACCGGCTGCGAGGCGCCGCTTCGCCACCATCATGCGATCCAGACGCCGGACGGCGACGGCACCTTGCTGCTGATGCCGGCCTGGCAGGCCGGCGGCCGCCTCGGCGTCAAGCAGGTGACGATCTTTCCGGCCAATGCGGCGCGCGGCCTACCCTCGGTGATGGGCGTCTATTTTCTGCTCGACGCGGTGACCGGCGAGCCGGCGGCGGTGATCGACGGCGTCCGCCTGACGGTCCGGCGCACCGCCGCCGCCTCGGCGCTGGCGGCCAGCTACCTGGCGCGCGACAACAGCGCCGAGCTGTTGATGGTCGGCGCCGGCGCCATGGCCCCGCATCTGATCGCCGCCCATGCGGCGGTGCGCCCGATCCGGCGCGTCGCGATCTGGAACCGCAACCCCGATCGCGCCGAGCGCCTTGCCGAATCGCTAGCCGGCGCCGATTACCAGGTCGAGGCGACGGTGGACCTGGAGGGCGCGGCACGCGCGGCGGACGTGGTCTCCTGCGCGACGCTCTCGACCGCACCGCTGATCCGGGGCGCCTGGCTCAAACCCGGCGCCCATCTCGACCTGGTCGGCGCCTATCTGCCGACCATGCGCGAATCCGATGACGAGGCGGTGCGCCGCGCCCGAATCTTCGTCGACACCCGCGGCGGCGCCATAGTGGAGGGCGGCGATATCGCCGATCCGCTCCGCCGCGGCGTGATCGGCGAGGCGGACATTCTGGCCGACCTGCCGGACCTCTGCCGCAGCGGCCATCCGGGCCGCGAGGGCGACGACGAGATCACGCTCTTCAAGTCGGTCGGCCACGCGCTGGAGGATCTGGTCGCCGCCGAGCTCGTAGTTGAACGGGCCTGAGCCCGGTACGATATGCCATATTCGGAGCGTCGGTCCTGCCGATCTGCTATAATCCGATGATGATGCAGGAGCGGACCGACGGCGCAGTATTCAGCGCTTCTAAAGGCAAATTCGGGCTGACCAAATGACGGTCGAAACAAAAATCTGCGGCCTCAAAACGCCGGCGGCGGTCGAGGCGGCACTTGCTGGCGGCGCCGGCGCCATAGGCTTGGTGTTCTATCCGCCGTCGCCGCGCGCGCTCGCGTCCGAGGCGGCCGCGGCGTTGGCCGAGATGGCGCAAGGGGTGACCCGCGTCGGCCTGTTCGTCGATCCGACCGACGCACAGCTGGATGAGACCCTTGGCGCCGTGCCGCTCGATATGCTGCAGCTGCATGGCGCCGAGACGCCCGAGCGCGTCGCGGCGATCAAACGGCGCTTCGGCCTGCCGGCGATGAAGGCGATCAAGATCGCCGGAGCCGAGGATCTCGGGCAGACTCGGGCCTATCAGGGTGCGGCCGACTGGCTGTTGTTCGACGCTAAGGCGCCGGTCGACATGGCCGATGCCCTGCCCGGCGGCAACGGCATGATGTTCGACTGGCGCATCCTGGCCGGGCGGCAATGGACCGGGCCTTGGATGCTGTCCGGCGGCCTCGCCGCGGACAATGTCGGCGAGGCAGTGGCCGTGACCGGCGCCGCCTGGGTCGACGTCTCCTCGGGCGTCGAGGACGCACCGGGTGAGAAGAACGTGGCGCAGATCGTCGCGTTCCTCGACGCCGTGCGGCGGCTTTAGACCGAATCCAGAGGCGACAACGAATGACGGCTGAGATGCTCAACACCTATCGCGCCGGGCCCGACGAGCGCGGCCATTTCGGCATCTATGGCGGCCGCTATGTCGCCGAGACGCTGATGCCGCTGATCCTGGAGCTGGAGCAGGCTTACGAGACCGCCAAGGGCGATCCGGAATTCACCGCCGAGCTCGACTATTTCCTGCGCGACTATGTCGGCCGGCCGAGCCCGCTCTACTACGCCGAGCGGCTGACCGAGCATTTCGGCGGCGCCAAGATCTATTTCAAGCGCGACGAGCTGAATCACACCGGGGCGCACAAGATCAACAACTGCATGGGCCAGATCCTGCTCGCCCGGCGCATGGGCAAGACCCGCATCATCGCCGAGACCGGCGCCGGCCAGCACGGCGTCGCCACCGCCACCGTGGCGGCACGCTTCGGCCTCGAATGCATCGTCTATATGGGCGAGGTGGATATCGAGCGCCAAAAGCCGAACGTCTTCCGCATGCAGCTACTCGGCGCCGAGGTGGTGCCGGTGACCTCCGGCTCGCGCACCCTGAAGGACGCCCTGAACGAGGCGCTGCGCGACTGGGTAACCAATGTCGAGGACACCTTCTACATCATCGGCACGGTCGCCGGCCCGCATCCCTATCCGGCCATGGTGCGCGACTTCCAGTGTGTGATCGGCAACGAGACCCGCGAGCAGATGCTGGCGCGCGAGGGCCGCCTGCCGGATTCGCTGGTCGCCTGCATCGGCGGTGGCTCCAACGCGATGGGGCTGTTCCATCCCTTCCTGGACGACGAGGCTGTGCGGATCTACGGCGTCGAGGCCGCCGGCCACGGTATCGAGACCGGCCAACACGCCGCCTCGCTGACCGCCGGCTCGCCCGGCGTGCTGCACGGCAACCGCACCTATCTGCTGCAGGACGACGACGGCCAGATCCAGGAGGCGCATTCGATCTCCGCCGGGCTCGACTATCCCGGCATCGGCCCGGAGCATTCCTGGCTGAAGGACAGCGGCCGGGTCGACTACGTCTCGGTGACCGACGACGAGGCGCTCGACGCCTTCCAGCTCTGCTGCCGCCTGGAAGGCATCATCCCGGCGCTGGAGCCGGCGCATGCGCTGGCCCAGGTCGCCCGGCTGGCGCCGACCCTGCCGAGCGACCACCTGCTGGTGATGAACATGTGCGGGCGCGGCGACAAGGACGTCTTCACCGTGGCCGACACGTTGGGGGAGCGGCTGTGAGCGAGACTCGCATCGACCGCCGGTTCGCGGAGCTGAAGGCCGTCGGCCGCGCCGGCCTGGTTAGCTTCGTCAGCGCCGGCGACCCGGACCTCGACACCTCGCTCGAGATCGTCAAGGGGCTGCCCGGCGCGGGCGCCGACCTGATCGAGCTCGGCATGCCGTTCACCGATCCGATGGCGGACGGGCCGTCGATCCAGGCCGCGGGCCTGCGCGCGCTCGACGCCGGCGCCAGCATGCGCCGCACGCTCGACATGGTCGGTGGTTTCCGCGCCGGCGACGACGCCACCCCGATCGTGCTGATGGGCTACTACAATCCGATCTATCGCTATGGCGTCGACGGCTTCCTGACGGATGCCAAGGCGGCCGGGGTCGACGGCCTGATCATCGTCGACCTGCCGCCCGAGGAGGATGACGAGCTCTGCCTGCCGGCGCTCGCCGCCGGGCTGAACTTCATCCGGCTGGCGACACCGACGACCGATGACAAAAGACTGCCGGCGGTACTGGCAAATACTTCAGGCTTCGTTTACTACGTGTCGATTACAGGAATCACCGGTGCGGCGGCGCTCGACGTCGGTCCAGTGACCCAAGCGGTAGCGCGGCTGCGGCGGCATAGCGATCTGCCGGTCGGCATCGGCTTCGGCATCAAGAACGCGGAGCACGCGGCCGCGGTCGCGCGGGTCGCGGACGCGGCGGTGGTCGGAACAGCCCTGGTCGATAAAATCGGCGTGGCAAGAACGAAACAACAGGCGGTCGATGGAGTGCTGGGTCTGGTACGCGAGTTGTCCGAGGGCGTGCGCGCCGCGCGTGGCTCGGCGGCGGCGAATTGACATGAGAACCACGCATGAATTGGCTCACCAATAAAGTCCTTCCCAAGATCAATGTCTTCGGCCGCAAGAAGGACGGCAGCGAGAACCTGTGGCTGAAATGTCCGGCCTGCGGCCAGATGGTGTTCCACCGCGAGCTCGAAGAGAGCCTGCATGTCTGCCCCCATTGCGACCACCACATGCGGATCGGCCCGGACCAGCGCTTCGCCTATCTGTTCGACCAGGCCGACTGCGACATGCTCGAACTGCCGAACGGCATGACCGACCCGCTCAAGTTCCGCGATTCCAAGCGCTATATCGACAAGCTGCGCGAATACCGCGGCAAGACCGGGACCTACGACGCCGTCTCGGTCGGCTCCGGCACCATGGGCGGCACCAAGGTGGTGATCGCCGCACAGAATTTCGAGTTCATGGGCGGCTCGATGGGCACCGCCGCGGGCGAGGCGATCATCCGCGCCGCCGACCGCGCGCGGGAAGAGGGCGCCGCCCTGATCGCGATCTGCGCCTCCGGCGGCATGCGCATGCAGGAGGGCATCCTGTCGCTCATGCAGATGCCGCGCACCACCATCGCCATCCAGCGGCTGCGCGAGGCGCGCCTGCCCTTCATCGTGGTCTTGACCGACCCGACCACCGGCGGCGTCACCGCCTCCTTCGCCATGCTGGGCGACATCTCGCTCGCCGAGCCCGGCGCGCTGATCGGCTTCGCCGGCCCGCGGGTGATCGAGCAGACGATCCGCGAGCAGCTGCCCGAAGGCTTCCAGCGGGCGGAATACCTGCTCGAGCACGGCATGCTCGACATGGTCGTGCACCGCAAGGACCTGCGCGGCACCCTGATTCGCGTGGTCGACATGCTGATGACGCCCTACCGGCCGCTCGGCGAGCCGGTGGCGGCAATTCCCGACGACCTGCCGGTCGCCATAGCGGCGGCATCCGCCGACGCCGGTAGCGAGATGGACAGCGAGGATGGCGCAGGCGCGGATCGACCCGGCGAAGAGTGACGCCATCCTGCAACGCCTGACGGCGCTGCATCCGAAATCGATCGACCTGTCGCTCGACCGGATGTGGGGCCTGCTGGCGCGGCTGGGCCAGCCGCACCACCGCCTGCCGCCGGTGATCCATGTCGCCGGGACCAACGGCAAGGGCTCGACCATCGCCTATATGCGCGCGATTCTGGAGGCGGCGGGCCGCCGCGTCCATGTCTACACCTCGCCGCATCTGGTGCGCTTTGCCGAGCGGGTGCGGCTTTGCGGCGAGACCATCGACGAGGACTACTGGGCCGACGTGCTGGCGCGCGCCGAAGCGCTGAACGGCGCGGCGCCGATCACCTTCTTCGAGGTCACCACCGCGGCCGCCTTCCTCGCCTACGCGGAGGTCGCGGCCGACTACCTGCTGCTGGAGACCGGGCTCGGCGGGCGGCTCGACGCCACCAACGTGATCGACCGGCCGCAACTGACCGCGATCACCCCGATCTCGATAGACCATACCCAGTTCCTCGGCCCTACCGTCGAGGGCATCGCCGCGGAAAAGGCCGGCATCCTGCGCCCGGGCGTCGACTGCGTCGTCGGCCGGCAGGATCCGGCGCCGGCCGCGGTGCTGGCGCGCCAGGCGGCCGAGATTGGCGCGCCGCTCTACCGCCACGACACCGACTGGCGGGTCGCGGCGGACGGACCGCATCTGGTCTGGCGGGACGGCGCCAAATCCCCGATACGCCCGCTGGTCATGCCGCGACCGGGCCTCGCCGGGCCGCACCAGATCGACAATGCCGGCCTCGCCATCGCGGCGCTCAAACGCCTGGCCGACCCGGCGGTCGACGACCGCGCCATCGCCGACGGCCTCGGCCGCGTCGACTGGCCCGGCCGCCTGCAGCGTCTCACATCCGGGCCGCTGCCGGCGCTGGCTCCGGACGGGGCGGAGATCTGGCTCGACGGCGGCCACAACCCGGCCGCCGGCGCGGCCGTCGCCGCCGCCATGCGCGATTTCGCCGCCCGAGACCCGTTGGACCGGCCGCTGCGTCTGGTGATCGGCATGCTGAACACCAAGGACCCGGCCGGCTACCTGGCGCCCTTCGCCGGCGTCGCCGACGGCATCCAGGCGGTGACGATCCCCGATCAGCCGGCGACGCTGAGCGCGGAGGAGATCGCCGCGGCCGGCGAGGCGATCGGTCTGGACGTCCGGCCCGCCACCGGCCTGATCGCGGCGATCACCCGGCTGCGCGCGGACTCCGCCGACGGGCCGCCACCCCGGGTGCTGATCTGCGGTTCCCTTTATCTCGCCGGCGCCGTACTGGCGGAAAACGCCTGAAAGACGCGTTCAGGGCGCGGCCGTGGCCGCCTTCACGGTCATAGGCCGATGCGATAACATCAAGTGCGCGAAATTCCGGGCGTCCGGCCCGATCGCAGGCCAAGGGGAAATGGCATGGCGTGCATCCTGTCCGCGGAACAGGTCCGGCGGTTTCACGACGATGGATACGTCATCCACCGCGGCTTATTCGATGCGGAGGAGACGGACCTGCTGCGCCGCGCCATGGAAGAGGACCCGGCCGTGCAGGACCACGTGCTGGTGCGCCGGGACGGTTTCGGCGGCGGCACCCGGATCGCGCTCTGGAACCGGGCCGGTGACAGCGTCTACGGCCTGGCGGCGCGCTCGGCCCGTATGGTCGACACCGCGGAGACGCTGCTCGGCGGGCCGGTCTACCACTACCAGTCGAAGCTGACAGCCAAGGAAGCCGGCGGCGGCGGCGCCTGGGAATGGCACCAGGACTATGGCTACTGGTACTACAACGGCTGCCTCTATCCGCGCCTGTTGAGCTGCGTCATCGCGCTCGACCGTACCGACCGGGCGAATGGCTGTTTGCAGTTCCTGAAGGGCTCGCATCATCTCGGCCGGGTCGACCATGTCAAGCTGACGCCGGAGCAAAACCAGATCGACCCGCAGGTCGTCGCGGTCGCCGAACAACGCCTGGAAAAGGTCCATGTGGAGCTCGACCCAGGCGATGCGGTGATCTTCCACTGCAACCTGTTCCACCGCTCGGACCAGAACCAGTCCGACCGGCGCCGTTGGACCCTGATCGTCTGCTACAATCGGGTCGACAACGACACCTACAGCCGCGCCGACGACCGCTACTACGTGCCGCTGCAAAAGGTGCCCGACGCGGCGGTCAAGCAGGCCGGGCTGCGCTTCGCCCGCGGCGACAACCAGGAACACTTCACCAGCCGCCCCTACGTGCCCGACGTTGGCGCCGCCGAATAGCCTGCCGACAAGCCTCACAAATACCAGTCGTATTCCAGGTCCGAGACATGGGCCTCGAACTTGGCGAGCTCGGCCCGCTTGCAGACGCTGAACAGGCGGCGGAAGCGCTCGCCGAAATACTCGGCGACGAAATCGCTCTGCTCGAAGATCGCCAGCGCCTCGGGCCAGCGCGTCGGCAGGCTCGGCTCGACCTGGTCATAGGCGTTGCCGGTGATCGGTTCCGGGGCTGCGATCCGGTTGGCGATGCCGTGATGCAGCCCGGCCAGCACCGCGGCCGCGACCAGATAGGGATTGGCGTCGGCGCCGGCGACCCGGTGCTCGATCCGCCGCGCCGCGCCGGCGCCGCCCGGCACGCGCAGCGCCACAGTGCGGTTGTCGATGCCCCAGGCCGGCGCCAGCGGCGCGTAGGAGCCGGCGCGGAAGCGGCGATAGGAGTTGGCGTGCGGCGCGAACAGCAGCATGCTGTCGGCCATGCCGGCCGCGAGACCGCCGACCGCATGGCGCAGGCGCTCGCTCACCATCGCCGCGCCGCCGGTGCCGCCGCCGTCGAACAGGTTCTGTCCGTCCCCGTCGACCAGGCTCAGATGGATGTGCAGGCCGCTGCCGGCCTGCTCGCCATAGGGCCGGGCCATGAAGGTCGCCTCCAGGCCGTGCGCCACCGCCACCCCCTTGACCGCCCGCTTCAGCAGCACGGCGTGGTCGGCGGCGGCAACCGGGTCAGCGACGTGGTGCAGGTTGACCTCGTACTGGCCCGGCGCGTACTCCGCCACCGCCGCGTCGGCCGGCACGCCCTGGGCATCGCAGGCGGCGGTGATGTCGGCGATCACCTCGGCGAACTGGTCGATCGCGTCAAGGCCATAGACCTGGGTCGAGCTGTCGCGCCGGCCGTTCACCGGCGACAGCGGCGGCTGCGGCCGGCCGGCGCCGTCGCGCGCCGGATCGATCAAATAGAATTCCAGCTCCAGCGCCATCACCGGCGTCACGCCGAACGCCCGCACCCGGTCGGCGATAGCGGCCAGCAGGTTGCGCGGCTCGGCCCAGAACGGCCCGCCGTCGTCCTCCAGCATGGTCATCAGCATCTGGGCGGCCGGCCGCCCGGCCCAGGGCGTCGGCAGCAGGGCGCCGTCCGCCGGCACCGCCGGCTGGTCCTTGTCGCCGACCGACCAGACCAGGCCGGCGCCGGCGGTGTTCTCGCCGGTCACGTCGAGGGAATAGACGGAACCGGCGAGGCGAATGCCGCCGGCCAGAATTTTCGGGATCGCCGTGCGCGGCACCCGTTTGCCGCGCAGGATGCCGTTCAGATCCGACAGCATCAGGTCGACCTGCTCGACCTCGGGATGCGCCGCCAGCCAATCGAGCGCCCCGCCGGCCGGCCCGGACGGCAAGGGCGGCGCCTCGGCGGCGCCGATCATGTCGTCGGGCCGCACCTTGCCGCCGGTCGCGGCGGTGATGCGCTGCAGAATCTGCTTGCGCGGCACCCGCTTGCCGGCGGCATAGCGGCTCATCGCCGCCTCGCTGACGCCGACCTCGGCGGCGAAGGCGGCGAGGCTGAGACCGTTCTCGCGCAAATATTCGGCGAGCTTCATACCGACTCTCCCTTACCGTTGGAGTCGGGCGGAACTTACCGATTTGGAATGATTCGGCAACAAAAACGCCGCGGCCTGGACCGCGGCGTTCGGATGGATGGAAACGCCGGCCTGCCGGCGGTTGGCGTCCTCAGACGACGGAGTCGATCCACTCCTGGATCTTGCCCTTGGGCAGCGCGCCGACCTTGGTAGCGGCGACCTGGCCGTTCTTGAACAGCATCAGGGTCGGGATGCCGCGGACGCCGTATTTGGTCGGCGTGTTCGGGTTGTCGTCTATATTGACCTTGGCAACCGTCAGCTTTTCGCCCATTTCGGCGGAAATTTCCTCGAGCGACGGGCCGATCTGCTTGCAGGGACCGCACCATTCCGCCCAGAAATCGACCAGAACCGGCTCTGAGGAGCCGAGCACATCGGCCTCGAAGCTGTCGTCGGTCACGTGTTTGGTCGCCATTGTTGCCCTCTCGCTGTGTTAAGCCTTTGATACGAATGGCGAACGCCGGCCCGATCCGGAAAATCGCCCGCTGAGCCCCCTGGCCCACGAGAATCAATGTATGAAGCGGCCCCGATTCCGTCAAGTTGGGGTCAGGGCGCGGAGCGGTCCAGCAGCTCGTCCGGCAGTTCCATCAGCCGGCTGCCGTCGGTCCAGATCAGGACGCAGCGAATCGGCCTGTCCGGGTAGATGCCGCGCAGCAGGGCGCGGTAGGCGGCCATTTGCGTGAGGTAGACCGCCGGCACCTGCTCGGCCTGCTCCGGCGGCGGCCGGTTGGTCTTGTAGTCGGCGACCAGGATCCGGTCGTCGGCGACAGCCAAGCGGTCGACCTGGCCCGACACCACCTGTTCGCCGATCAGGCCGCTGAGCGATACCTCGGCGCGGCTGCCCGGGCCGAACAGCGGCGCGAGGCGTGGCGCCTCCAGCAGCGCCATAACCTCGTCCAGGATGCCGCGCCGGCTTGCCTCGTCCAGCTCACGGGTCGGGTCGGCGAGCCAGCGTTCCGCCGCCGGGCGGCGCGCGGCCGGTTCCAGCTCCGGCAGGATTTCCAGCAGCCGGTGGGTCAGCAGGCCGCGCCGGAAGCGCCGGCCGGCATCCGGGCCGAGCGGGCTCGCGACCGGCGGTTCCGGCCCGACGGGCCGCGACGGCGCCAGGGGGCGCGGCGGCCGCGGCTCCGGCGGGGCCGGCCGTGCGGCCCAGTCGGGCGGTTCTGGCGCAGGCGCGGCGGCTTCCGCGGCCGGTGCCGCCGCCTCCGCCGCAACCTCGCCGCCCAGCCGCCAGCCGGTCTCCGAGAACGGCAACATCACCTCGCGGCCCAGAGCCTCCACCGCCGGCGCCATCAGGTCGTACCAGCAGCCCTCGGCGCGGCCCCGCTGGGTCTCCCAGCCGCAGATGTAGAGGCGGTCGCCGGCGCGCGACATCGCCACATAGAGCAGGCGGCGGTATTCGCGCATCGTCGCCGCCCGCGCCGCCGCCCGCGCCGCGGCGGCCGCCGGGTCGTCCTCGGCCACCCGGCCCGGCCACAGCAGCAGCGGTGCCTCGGCGGCGGCGTCGCCGTTCTCGGCAACCCGCAGCAGCCGCGGATCGTGGCGGCCGACCGGCGTTTGGCAGGTATCGGGCAGGAAGACGATCGGCGCCTGCAGGCCCTTGGCACCGTGCACCGTCATCACCCGGACCTCGTCTCGGCCCTGCTCCAGGTCGCGCTTGATCTCGGCGCGGCCCGCCTCCAGCCAATGCAGGAAACCCTGCAGCGACGGCGCGTGCACCCGCTCATAGGCCAGCGCGAGCGCCAGGAACTCGCCGATCGGGTCGGCCGCGTCCGGCCCGAGGCGGGCGAGCAGCCGGCGCCGGCCGCCGCGCGCGCCGAGCAGCTCGCCGTAGAACTCGAAGGGCGGCACGAAATCGGCCCGCGCCAGCAGCGCCTCGAGCTCATCGCAGGCGGCGGCGAGTTTCGGCCGCTCGCCGCGCCGGGCGCGCAGCGTCTGCCAGAGCGGGGCCTTCCTATCATGGGCGAGATCGAACAGATCATCGTCGTCCAAGCCGTAGAGCGGCCCCTTCAAGACCACGGCAAGGGTCAGGTCGTCATCCGGCAGCAGCAGAAAATTGCCGAGCGCGATCAGGTCCATCACCGCGATCTGCTCGGTCAGCACCATGCGGTCGGTGCCCGCGACCGGCACGCGGCAGAGCTTCAATTGGCGCACCATCTCGTCGGCGAAGTCGCCGCGCCGGCGCACCAGGATCATGATGTCGCCCGGCCGGATTGGCCGCCCGACGGCGGCCAGCAGCTCGCCGTCGTCGAGCCAATCCTTGATCTGCCCGGCGATCTGCTTCGCCAATTGCGCCGGCGCGCTGTCCTCGGTCACGCTGTCGAGCGGCCGGTCCCAGGGCGTCGCCTGCGGCCGTTCCGGCGGCAGGACCGGCGGCCACAGCTCGACCAGGCCGGGCTCGCCGGCGCGCCAGGCGATATGCTGCAAGCTGCGATCGTCGGCCGAGACACCGTCGCGGGCTTCCGGCGCACTGAATACCACGTCGAGGACCCGCAGCACCTCGGGCGCCGAGCGGAACGACAACACCAGGTCGACCGGCCGCCAGTCCTGCCCGGCAGCCACCACCCGGGCCTCGAAATGCCGGCGCATGGCGTCGAATTGCCGCGGGTCGGCGCCCTGGAAGCTGTAGACCGACTGCTTCTCGTCGCCGACCGCGAACACCGTGCGCCGCGGCCCGCCGCCGTCCTCGCGGGCGCCCTCGCCGACGAAGAACTCCGCCGCCAACTCGGCGATCACCTGCCATTGCTCCGGGCTGGTGTCCTGCGCCTCGTCGACCAGGATATGATCGAGGCCGCCGTCCAGCTTGTAGAGCACCCAGGCCGCGGCCTCCGGCGCCTGCAACAGGTCGCGGGCCGCCAGGATCAGGTCGTCATAGTCGAGCAGGGCGCGGCGCCGCTTTTCCGCCTCATAAGCGGTCAGCAGTACCTCGCCGAGGGTGATCAGCGCCGCCGTGCGCCCCGCCAGCTCGACCGATTTGAGGCGCTCGGTGACGGCCAGGATGCGGCGCTGCTCGGCCAGCAGAAAGTCGAGTGCGGCCGGATCGGCCTCGCGCGGCTTCTTGGTGATCAGGCCGCCCTCGGCCCGACCCGCGCCCTGCCTGGTCAGGAAGACGGCGGTGTAGTCGTCAAACATTGCCGCCCGCGACGCGCCGGATTCGAGGAACGCCGCGATGGCGGCGGCCCTTTCCTGGTCCTTCGCCGTGCCTCTCGCCAAGGCGGCGATAGCGCGCGCTAAGCCGGCGCCGTCGAACGCCTCGTCCGTGACGGCCGCCGCGACCGCGTCGTCGCGGTTCTCCTCCGGCGCCAAACCGAGCGCCTCGTAGATCTCGGCGACGACGCCGTCCAATCCGCCATGGCGCAACAACAGGCGGCGCAGCCGCCCCCGCGCGGCCGCCAGGTCGCGCACCAGGTCGGTGAAGCCCTGCTCGTCGACCCGGCTGACCACCGCCTCCAGGGCGGCGGCCCGGCGCCCGCCGTCGGCGACGCGGTCGAGCATGGCGTCGCGCGCCGCCTCCAGCAGCTCGGCCGCGGTGCGCTCATCCATCACCTCGAAATGCGGCGCGATCCGGGCCTCGAGCGGGAAGCGGCGCAGCAGGGATTCACAAAAAGCATGAATGGTCTGGATCTTCAGCCCGCCCGGCGCGTCCAGCGCCTGGGCGAACAGGCGGCGCGCCGGCGCGAGGTCGTCGGGTCCGGGCGCCGCGCCGAGCAGGTCGGCGAGGTCGGCGGCGAGCGCCGCGTCGGTCGCGGTGGCCCAGCCGCCGAGCCGCATGTAAAGCCGGTTCTCCATCTCCGCCGCCGCCGCCTTGGTGAAGGTGAGACAGAGCAGGCGGGCCGGCGGCGTGCCTTCCAGCATCAGGCGGATCACCCGGTCGGTCAGCACCGCCGTCTTGCCGGCGCCGGCATTGGCCGAGACCCAGACCGAGGCGGCCGGATCGGCGGCGGCGCGCTGCGCCGTGCGGCCGCCGGCCTCGGCCCCGGGCGCCACGCTCATGGCTCGCCCCCGCCTGCGGCCGACCATTCCTTGACCCGCGCCAGATGGTCGTAATCGCCGAAACGCGATGCCCAGACCGGCCGTGGGCGCGACAGATAGGGCGTCGCCACATCGCCATATTCGGCGATCAATTGCACCAGGCTGGCCTGGGTTTCGGCCGCCAAGGCGTCCGGCGCGGCCTTGAGGGCACGCGCCGCACCGGGCGGTTCGCCGCCGCCGAGCTGAAGATAAACGAGGCTTCCGACCGACGCCGCGCCCAGGCCGTCGAAGCCGCCGGCCATTGCCATCGCCGCTTCCAGCGGCAGTTGCGGCGACAGCCCGCTCTCGACTTGGCGGTCGCTCGGCAACTGCCCGGTCTTGTAATCGAGGATCGCCAAGCTGCCGTCCGCCATCACGTCGATCCGGTCGGCCTTGGCGGTAAGCCCAAACGACCGGTCGGTCGGCATCAGGTCGAGCCGGCCGTCCACCTCGACCAGGCTGCGACGGATCTCGGCGCGGCGCGGCGCCTCCCAGTCGAGGAACCAGCGCACCGCGCGCAGGAAGCGCGGCCACCAGAAGGCGCGCACCGCCGGCCGGTCGATCACCTCGGCGAAGGCTTCGCGGCCGGCATCGATCAGCCGCGCCTCGGCGTCCGCCGGCCAGCCGCCGTCGAGCCCGGCGACGAAGCGCTCCAGCGCCTGGTGGATGATGGTGCCGCGCTCCGCCGCGCCCGGATCGGCGGCGACCGCCGGCAGCGGCCTCAGGCCGAGCACATGGCGGGCGTAAATGGCGTAAGGATCGCGGATCAGGGTCTCGATCTGGGTCACGGAAAGACGGCGCGGCCGCGCATCGACCGGCGGGCAGGGCCGGGGCGGCGGCACCGGCACCGCCGCGGCGGTTGCGTCGAGTTGGCGCTGCCAGTCGAGATAGGCCTGGCCGGCCGCGCTCTCCAGCGTCAGGCCGGCACCGCCCAGCAGGCTGTCGAGCCGCAGCAGCCAGCGCGACGGCACGGTCGGCGTGCCCTCGACTTTGGTGGCGCGGGTCAGCAGCACCTCGGGCGCCGCCGCCAGCTGCGCGAAGTCGTGCGCCGCGAGGCCGATGCGCCGCTCCGGCTGCGGCAGGCCGAATTCGGCCCGCATCGGCCGGCTCAGCCACGGATCGGTGCGCGCGTCGGGCGGCCAGGTGCCGTCGTTCAGGCCGCCCAGGATTACCAAATCGGCGCGCTGCAGCCGCGCCTCGAGCGGCCCCCAGATATGCAGCCGCGGATGCGGCGGCGCGGCCGGGCGCACGGTCTGGCCGGCCATCAGGCTTTCCAGCAGCGCCGGCCAGGCGGCGCCCCGAATCGGCCCCATCACCGCCGCCGCCTGGGCCAGCTCGGCGACGAACAGCGCCGCCTGCTCGCCGGCCTCGCCGGCCCAGAGCTCGGCGCCGAGCCATTCCGCGAACGCGACATGGACCGCGATCAGCTCGGCAAGGTCTGTTTCGGCCGCCGAGGCCAGGTCCAAGAACGGCGCGGCGGCTTCCAGTAATCCATCGAGCCAATCGCAAAGCGCCGGCGGCGCATCGGCCGCGGCGAGGGCGGCGCGCAGGCCCGCCGCACCCGGCGCCGGCCGCGGTCCGCGCAGCGCCAGGCGCTCCAGCTCGCGCAGGCGGGCGCGGAACTCGCCCGGCGGCAGCCCGCCGGCGGCGAACGGATGCTTGAGCGCGGCGAGCAGCGCCACCGGCGCCAGCGCCTCGGCCGCCATCGCCGCGGTCAGCAGCAGGAAGGTGCCGGGCGGCGTATGCGCGAGCGGCAGGCCGGCGGAATCGTCGATCTCCACACGCCAACGCCTGAGTTCGGTGGCGACCCGGCGGGCCAGCGCCCGGTCCGGGGTAACCAACGCCGCCGTCCGCCCCGGCGTCTCCAGGGCCTGGCGCAGCGCCAGCGCGATCACGCCCGCCTCCTCCTGCTGATCGGCGCAGTCGATCCGGCCGAACCCCTCGGTCGCCGTCGCGGCCGGTTGCGCCAGGGCGCGCCAGCGGTCGGTGGTCGCGGCCGGCCGCTGCGCCTCGGAGATCAGCGCGACGCGCGACGCGTTGCCTGAACCCGTTTCCTGCCAGGATCTCACCTCGGTCCGGTCGACCTCGAGGCGGGCGAGCAGCTGGTGCATGCCGAACTGGGGATGGGTCTCGGTCTGGCCGACCGCGGCCCAGCCGTCGTCGTCGAGGCCGGTATCGAGGCCCGGCAGGACGACGCCGCCTTGGGCCAGCCCGGCGACGACGCGCATCAGGTCGGCCGTCGCCGGCAGGCTGCCGGTGGAGCCGGCGAGGTAGACGGGGTCGGCCGGCGGCGCGGCGCGCCAGCGTGCCGCCTGGGCCGCGATCAGCCGGTCGCGCCGCGCCGCCGGGTCCAGCAGGCCCTGCTCGGCCAGGATTTGCGGCCAGTGCTCGGTGGCCAGCTTCAGGAAATCGAGGGTGGTCTGCCAATGTGCGGCATAGCCGGCCGGCACCAGCTCGGCCAGGGCGTCGAAGCCGAGGCGTTCGGTATGCACCTGGTCGAGCAGCCGTGCCAGTTCCGCGGCCAGGCGCGCCGCCAGGGCCGGCTCGTCGGTGGCGTCGCCGCGCGCCAGGATCATCCGGGTCAGCAGCAGTTGCCGGCTGAGCGCCGGGATCGCCGGCGGCAGGTCGAGTTCGTCCTCGGCGGCCAAGCTGACCAGCTCGAAGGCCTCCTCCTCGACATCACCGACCGGCCGCATCGCCGGCAGCAGCAGCGGCCGGCCGCTTGCGCGCAGGAAGGCGTCGCGCAAGGCCAGCACGGCACGGCGGGTCGGCAGCAGGACGGTGACGGCGCTCAACGCCAGCGGATCGTCGCCGTGGCGGACAAGCAGGCCGGCGGCCAGGGCATCCAGGAAGGGGAGCGACGGCGGGATCGTGAAGATGGCGGGGCGTCGGCCCGGGGTCACGATGTTCGGCTCATTCCTCGCGCAGCAGCTCCTGGGCGATCTCCAGCCCTTCCGGCGTGCCGACGTCGATCCAGTCGCCCTCGTGGCGCAGGCCGAACAGGCGCTCCTCCTCCTCCGCCTTGTCGAACAGCAGGTTGAGGGAGAACGGCTGCTCCGGGCAGCCGGCAAACAGGCGCGGATGGACGATCTGCACGCCGGCATAGAGGAACGGCGCGACCGACTGATCGGCGCGGCGGCTGAGCGCGCCGTCCGGCGCCATGGTGAAATCGCCGCGGCCCTGATAGCCATGCGCCCCCACCGTCGGCTGCAGCAGCAACAGCGCATCCATCACCGCATCGTCCCAACGGCCGGCCAGGCTGGCCAGCGAATCGACGATCGCGTCGCGCCAGATGAAATCGCTGTTGCAGACGACGAAGGGCGCCTTGCCGAGCAGCGGCAGCGCCTTGGCGACGCCGCCGCCGGTATCCATCAGGCGGTCGGTCTCATCCGAGAACACCAGCTTCGGCGGCGCCCGCTTGGTGCGCTTCTCGAGATGAGCGCGCAGCATTTCCGCCTTATGATGCAGGTTGACAACAGCGGTCTCGACGCCGCCGGCCAGCAGCCGGTCGAGCACCCGGTCGACCAGCGAGCGGCCGGCGACCTGGATCAGCGGCTTCGGCAACTGGTCGGTCAGCGGGCGCAGCCTGAGCCCGAGCCCGGCCGCCAGCACCATCGCCGTCTTCGGCAACGGCGCCCTGGCGCCGGCCGCACGCCGGGTCAAGACGGCGCCCCCGGCAGGGGCTCGCCGCGGCGCGCTTCGGGCACCTGGGCGTCGAACCACTCGGCGACGGGCGCCAGGTGCGGATGGGTCAGGTCCATGGTCAGCAGCCTCCAGACACGCGGCATGAATTCCAAGTATTGCGGCTTGCCGTCGCGTATCCAGAGCCGGGGGAACTGTCCCACCAGTCTGGCACCGCGCTGCGCGCCGAGCACGGCATACGCCGTCCGCACCTCGTCCTCGTCGAAACCGGTGGCCTCGATGTACCGCTTCAGCATCCGGTCGACAAGGGGCTCCGGTACATCGCGGCGCGCGTCCTGCAGCAGCGACACCAGATCGTAGGCGGGCGATCCGGCGAGCGCGTCCTGGAAATCGAGCAAGCCGACCCGATGCAGACCCTGGCGGTCCGGCAGCCACATCAAGTTGTCGACGTGGTAGTCCATCAGCACGGTGACCTTGGGCAGGCCTTCCGTACCGTCGAAGACGGTGCGCCAGCGCGCGCGATAGTCGTCCCGCATGCCGTCGGCCACGGCCGCGCCGGTGAAGGCCGGCATGAACCAGTCGAGTACCCGTTCGACCTCCTCCAGCAGCCGCGCCTCGTCGTAATCGGCAAGGTCGTCCGGCGGCGGATGGCGGTGCAACTCGACCAGTACGTCGACGGCGCCCTGGTAGAGCGTGTCCTCGTCGCCGCTGCCGTTCAGCATGACGGTGAAGCGGTCGTCGCCCAGATCCTCGAGCAACAGCAGGCCCGCCGCCTCGTCCACCTCGTAGATCTCCGGCGCGCTGAGGTCGAGGGCGCGCAAGTGACGCGCGATGCATACGAACGGCCGGACGTCCTCCATCGGCGGCGGCGCGTCCATCAGGATCGCCGTCCTGTCGCCGAGCTGGAGCCGTTCGTAGCGCCGGAACGAGGCGTCGCCGGCGAGCGGCGACCGTGCCGCCGCACCCCAGCCATGGCCGCCGAGAAAGCCGAGGATCGCCGCTTCGCGGTCAGTCATCGCCGGCCAGCCCCCGCAATCGCGCCGGCCAGTCGCCACCGCCGCCGAACGCGATTCGGCGCGCGTTTTTCCCATCGCCCGACGCCAGCGCCACCGTCAGGCCATCCTCCGGCAACAAGCGGTCCAGTCGTTCGGGCCATTCGATCAGGCTGATGCCGTCGGCAAAGGCCTCCTCGATGCCGAGCTCGAAGGCCTCTTCCGGCTGCTCCAGCCGATAGAGATCGAAATGCCAGAGCGTCACGCCGTCGAGCTCATAGGTCAGCACCAGATTGAAGGTCGGGCTCGGCACCTCGACCTCCGCCCCGACCAGGCGTCGGATCAGGGCACGGGCGAAGGTGGTCTTGCCGACGCCGAGCTCGCCGCGGAGCTCGACCACGTCGCCGGCACGCAGCCGCGGCGCGAGCCGCCGGGCCAGCGCCCCGGTGGCGGCTTCGGACGGCAACATCAGGTTCAGGAACGGGTTCGGCACGGGTCACTGTCATGGCTGGCGCGGCAACGGGAGGCGCGAATGCGGGTTCGGCCCACTAATCGCCGCTCGCGGTGCGCGGCGCCGGCTCCGCGGTCGCGGGCGCGGCCGGCAGCCGGCAGGTCACCTTGGTGCCCTCACCCGGCACCGATTCCAGGTCGACCCGGCCGCCATGCAGCTCGACGAAACTGCGCACCAGCGACAGCCCCAGCCCGGCGCCGCGCCGCGTGTCCTGGGCGCTCTTGTAGAACTTATCGAACACCTGGCCCTGGTCGTCCTCGGGGATGCCGATGCCGGTATCCGCGACCCAGATCGCCACCTCGTCGCCCTCGCGCGCCGCGCCGACGGTGACGGTGCCGCCGTTCGGCGTGAATTTCAGGCTGTTGCTGACCAGGTTGAACAGGACCTGCTTGATGCGCCGTTCGTCGGCGGTGAGTTGTCCGATGTCCGCCGGGCAGCGCGAGCGGATCGATAGATTCTGCTTGAAGGCGCGCCCGGTCGCCAGCTTGAGCACCGATTCGACGGTGGCGTGCAGGTCGAACGGCTCCGGCTCCAGCGCCATATAGCCGGCTTCGATCGAGGCCAGATCGAGGATCGCGTTGATCAGCATCAGCAGCTGTTGCGAGGCATCCAACACGTCGTCGGCATATTCCAGCTGGCGCTCGTTCAGCGTGCCGAAATACTGGTTCTTCAAGATCTCGGTAAAGCCGATGATGGTGTTGAGCGGGGTCCTCAGCTCATAGGAGACGTTGGCGATGAACTCGGATTTGAGCTGGTCCGCCGCCTCCAGCGCCTCGTTGCGCTCACGCAACGCGCGTTCGATGCGCTGCGAATCCGAGACGTCGAGATAGGTGAACAGGGTCTGCCCGTCGGGCAGCGGCACCACCGCATAGTCGATCACCGTGCCGTCGGGGCGGTACATCCGCCCGGTGCGGCCTTCGCGCGCCGTCGCGTCGGCGATGATGCGGCCCCGTCTCTCCTGCCACTCGGCGCCGAAACCGAGTTGCTCCAGGGTGCGGTCGACGATCTCGGCGACATGCGGCTCGCTCTGCAGGTAGTCCTCGTCCAGCCGCCAGATGCCGGCATAGGCGGAATTGAACAGCTTCAGCCGGCCGTCGGAGCCGAACACGGCAACCGCCTCGTAGAGATTGTCGAGCGTCGCCCGCTGCACGGCGATCAGGGTGTTGCGCGCCCGCTCCAGCACCAGCTTGTCGGTCACGTCCTCGAACATGAACAACAGGCCGCCGAAAGGGTGCGGCGTGATCACATTGCGCAGCATGGTCTCGTCGGGCAGCTGCACCAGCTCTTCCTGCGGCGCGATGACGTTGGTAAAGAGCGCGTTGCGCGCCTCCTTGTAGGCGCGGAAATCGGCCTGTTCCGGCAGCCGCCGGTGGGCGCGCTGGGCGTCCAGTACCTCGTTGATATGCGGCGCCTGGTCGAGGAACTCCTCGTCCAACCGCCACAGCCCGCTATAAGCCCGGTTGAAGAACATCAACCGCTTGTCCGGCCCATAGATGGCGATCGCGGTGGCGAGGTTCTCCAGCACCTCGCCATGGGCCTCGATATGCCGGGCCAGCGTGCCCTGGCTTTCCTCCAGATCGGTCACGTCATGGGCATAGCCGCCAAGCGCGCCGCCGGGGACCAGCGGCGCCTCGACGATCTCCAGCGCGCGACGGTCGCCGTTGATGACGAAATGCCGGGTCTCGTTCTGCGCCTCGCCGGCCTCCAGGGCCTGACCGGCGAGTCGACGCGGCTGGTCCGGATCGATCGAGGAGCCGATCTCGGCGCTGACCTCGTCGGCATCGGGTGCGGCGTCGGCGCCGACCATATTGCGATAGGTGCGGTTCGTCCAGGCGATCTTCAGGTCGGTGCCGCGCGTCCAGACGGCAAATGGGGCGGCGTCGAGCAGTTCGCGGAACCCGTCGCGCTCCGCCTTCGCGTCCCGCGCCTCGGTGGCGCGCGCTTCGCTCTCCGCCTCAACGACATCACGTGCCGTCGCCATGGCGGCAACGTCGTCGTTCAATTGTGCAATCCGGGAATCGAGATCGGCGATCCGCTCGGCGGTGCGCCCGGCCCGGCGGCGGCCCATATACCAGACCGCCGCAGCGACCAGTAGGCCAACAACGAGGCCGGTGAGCAGGGCGACAATCGTCATCCGCCAATATCCGCCTGTCGGCCGGTGTTGCCCGGCCGGTCGGCGCCCGACCGCCCCCTAGCGGCCGGGCTATGTGATCGCGCCGTCCTCAATCGTCGCAACACTCAATAGCGATAATGTTCCGGCTTGAACGGACCTTCCTTGGGCACGCCGATATACGCCGCCTGCGCATCGGTCAGCTTGGTCAGCTTGACGCCCAGCCGATCCAGATGCAGCGCGGCGACCTTCTCGTCGAGATGCTTCGGCAGGGTATAGACCTGACGCTCGTAATTGTCGGCATTGGTCCAGAGCTCGATCTGCGCCAGCACCTGGTTGGTGAAGGACGAGCTCATCACGAAACTCGGATGGCCGGTGGCGCAGCCGAGATTGACCAGCCGGCCCTCGGCCAACAGGATCAGGCGCTTGCCGTCGGGGAACTCGATCTCGTCGACCTGCGGCTTGACGTTGTGCCACTTGTGGTTGCGCAGTGCCTCGACCTGGATCTCGGAATCGAAGTGGCCGATGTTGCAGACGATGGCGCGGTCCTTCATGGCGCGCATGTGGTCGATGGTGATACGTCGCGGTTGCCGGTCGCGGTCACGAAGATGTCGGCCCGGGGCGCGGCATCCTCCATGG
>CAJHXX010000047.1_pt1 | contig 22412 bp, 18 predicted proteins | sample 9198511 | NCBI WGS metagenome assembly CAJHXX01 (sample SAMEA7708325, study PRJEB35096) | sediment metagenome | biome: marine neritic benthic zone biome [ENVO:01000025]; feature: sediment [ENVO:00002007]; material: shallow marine sediment [ENVO:03000034] sea grass bed [ENVO_01000059] ...
ATCGACTGGGAAGATGCCGAATTCAAGGTCGGCCACTTCAGGACCAAAGGGCATATCAGCTCGCTCGCCATCATGAGCAACCTGTTCTTCGAGTTCCCGACCCAAGGCCGGCTGGTGCCGAGCATCGGGTTCGGATTTGGGCTCGCCACCGTGTTCCTGGAAGACACCGGCGATTCGGACGGCCCCCTGTTCGACGAAAAGCTGGTCGGGCCGGCCTTTCAAGCCGGCGTCGGGCTCGGCTACGCCTTCAACGACAGCCTGATGCTGTCGTTGGACTATCGTTTTCTCGTCGCCTGGCTGCCGGAGTTCTTCCATGCGGATCAGCCGGCGCTGGCGAGCGACGACGTCAGCATCAACTATGCCACCAGCGCGTTTCGCCTGAGCCTGCGCTACAGCTTCTGAGATGGCCCGGCCGCACCGTTAATCCTTTGCTCACGGCCGACTCCTATCGTCGGGCGCGCCGATCGAAAGGAAAGGGCGGCATGCGGCTGATACGATCGCTGGTGCTCGCCCTCGCGGGCGGAACATTCTGCGCCGGCAGCGCGGCCGCACAGCAGTTCTATATCGGCCTGCATGGCGGCCTGAATCTGGTCCACAATCAGTTCGTCCTGGACGAGGTCGAGCAGGTTGCCGTCTGGCCGGTGGCGGAAGCGCGCTTCGAGCCCGGCTATACCTTCGGCGGCGTCGTCGGCCTGCAGGCGGTCAGCTTTCTGCGGCTGGAGCTGGAGGCGACCTACCGCAAGAACGGCTTCGATGAGATCAAGTGGTCGGATTCGGACTTCAAGCAGGGCCTGTTCGAGACCGACGGCGACGTCACCTCGGTCATGGTCATCGGCAACGTCCTGTTCGATCTGCCGACCGACGGGCCGCTGGTGCCCAGCCTCGGCCTCGGCTTGGGCGTCGCGGCGGTGTCGTTCGACGGCGTCAAGGACCGCGACGGCCGGCTGTTCGACGAGCGGCTGATCGGTCCGGCCTTCCAGACCAATGTCGGGCTCGGCTACAGGGTGAACGACCATCTGACCATGTCGCTGCAATACCGCTATACCAGCGTCTGGCTGTTCGAGTTCATGACGCCGGAGCAACCGGCGCTCGGCGGCGACGACGTCATCATCGGCTACTCCACCAGCGCCATCCGCCTCGGAATGCGCGTCGGCTTCTGAGGCCGCGCCTGCCGGGGCACCGATTTCGGCTGCGCGGCGGCCCGTTAAGCGATATGAAACGCGCTTCGCGTTCCATCGCACTGCTTGAATTGGCGAGAGACCCGTGCTGCTCGAAATCACCACCACGCATCGGCCGGCGACCGATCTCGGTCATCTGCTGCGCAAGAACCCGGCGCGGATGCACAGCCTCGATCTCGCCTTTGGCAAGGCGCATGTGGTCTATCCGGAGGCGTCCGAGGATCGCTGCACCGCGGCGCTCGTCCTGGATATCGATCCGATCGCCCTGGTGCGCGGCCGCGACAAGGCGGGGCGCGGCGGTGACGGCCTCCTGACCCAGTATGTCAACGACCGGCCCTACGCCGCGTCGTCGTTCCTCAGTGTCGCCATCGCCCGGGTCTACCGCTCCGCCTTGGCGCGCCGCAGTGCGGAGCGGGCCGAACTGGTCGACGCCGCCCTGCCGGTCGAGGCGCGCATCGTGCCGCTGCCCTGCCGTGGCGGCGCGGAGCTGCTGCGCGAGCTGTTCGAGCCGCTCGGCTATATGGTCGAGGCGACGGGCCATCCGCTCGATACGCGCTTTCCGGACTGGGGAGCGAGCCCCTATTACGACGTCCGTCTGACAGGTATGCAGACGATCGCTGACCTGCTGAGCCATCTCTATGTGCTGATCCCGGTACTCGACCGTGACAAGCATTACTGGGTCGGCGAGGACGAGGTCGAGAAGCTGCTGCGCTTCGGCGAGGGCTGGCTGGCCGAGCATCCGGCCAAGCAGCTGATCACCGCCCGCTACCTGAAGTTCCGCCGCCTCGCGCGGGCGGCCCTCGCCCAGCTCGCCGACCCGGACGTGCCCGACCCCGACGAAGCGGCCGAGCGGCAGGACCAGGCCGAGGGCGAGCTGGAGAAGCCGATCCGCCTCAACGACCTCCGCCTGCAAACGGTGGTCGAGGCGCTCGCGGCGGCCGGCGCCAGGCGCGTGCTCGATCTCGGCTGCGGCGAGGGCCGGCTGTTGCGCGAGCTGCTGCGCCAACGCCAGTTCACCGAGATCGTCGGCGTCGACGCCTCGGTCCGGGCGCTGGAGACCGCGCGCGACCGTCTCAAGCTCGACCGCCTGCCGACGCGCCAGCAGGGGCGGATCACCCTGCTGCACGGTGCGCTCACCTACCGCGACAGGCGGCTTGCCGATTACGACGCCGCCGCCGTGGTCGAGGTGATCGAGCATCTCGATCCGCCGCGCCTCGCCGCCTTCGAACGCGCGCTGTTCGGCTTCGCCCGCCCGGCGACGGTGGTCGTGACGACGCCGAACCGGGAATACAACGGCCTGTTCCCCAACTTGGCCGACGGCAGCCTGCGCCACCGCGACCACCGCTTCGAATGGACCCGGGCCGAGTTCCAGGCCTGGGCCGGGGCGCTGGCCGAAGCGCAGGGCTACCGCGTCGACTTCCGGCCGATCGGCGAGGTCGACCAGGCGCGCGGCGCGCCGACCCAGATGGCGGTGTTCGACCGATGCGACTGACCATCCCCGATTTCTGCCTGGTCTGCCTGGTTGGCGCCACCGGCTCCGGCAAGTCGAGCTTTGCCGCCAAGCATTTCGCCGCCACCGAAGTGGTTTCCTCGGATGCCTGCCGCGGCATCGTGTCCGACGACGAGACCAGCCTGGAGGCGACCGGCCCGGCCTTCGAGCTGCTGCGCTTCATCGCCGAGAAACGGCTCGCCGGGCGCCGCCTCACGGTGATCGACGCGACCAGCGTCAAGCGCGAGGACCGGCAGTCCCTGGTGGCGCTTGCCAAGCGCCATCACGCCCTGGCCGTGGCGATCGTGTTCGACATGCCGGAGGCGCTCTGCCACGAACGCAACAAGGGCCGCCTGGACCGCGACTTCGGGCCGCATGTGGTGCGCAACCATGTGCGCCAGCTGCGCCGCTCCCAGCGCGGCCTGAAGAAGGAGGGCTTCCGCTACGTCTACAGCTTCAAGTCGCCGGAGCAGGCCGACGCGGCCGAGATCGAGCGCCAGCGGCTCTGGACCGACCGGCGCGACGAACACGGACCGTTCGATATCATCGGCGACCTGCATGGCTGCTTCGACGAGCTTCGCGCCCTGCTCGACCGGCTCGGCTACCGGGTCGGCGTTGCAGGCGGCAACGGCGCCGAGCGGCGCTACGCCGTCGCCCATCCGGCGGGCCGAAAGGCGGTCTTCCTCGGCGACCTGGTCGACCGCGGCCCGCGCGCGCCGGAGGTGTTGCGCCTCGCCATGGACATGGTGGCCGACGGCAGCGCGCTCTGCATCCCCGGCAACCACGAGGTCAAGCTGCTCCGCAAGCTCCGGGGCCGCAAGGTCACCGTGAACCACGGCCTGGCCGAGACCCTGGAACAGCTCGACGCCGAGCCGCCCGAGTTCCGCGAACGGGTCGCCGAATTCATCGACGGCCTGGTCAGCCATTACCTGCTCGACGACGGCAGGCTGCTGGTCGCCCATGCGGGCTTGCGCGAAGAGATGCAGGGCCGCTCCTCCGGCGCGGTGCGCGGCTTTGCGCTCTATGGCGAAACCACCGGCGAGACCGACGAATTCGGCCTGCCGGTGCGCTACAACTGGGCCGACGACTACCGCGGCCGGGCGACGGTGGTCTACGGCCACACCCCGGTGCCCGAGGCCGAGTGGCTGAACAACACCATCTGCATCGACACCGGCTGCGTCTTCGGTGGCAAGCTGACCGCGCTCCGCTACCCGGAACGCGAACTGGTGCAGGTGCCGGCGGCGTGCGCCTATTACGAGCCGACGCGCCCGTTGCAGGCGCCGGACGAAATGCCGACGGCGCAGCAGGCGCATGACGACCTGCTCGACCTGGCCGACGTTCAGGGCAAGCGTATCGTGCGCACCGGGTTTCACCACAACGTCACCATCGGCGCCGAGCAGTCGGCCGCGGCGCTGGAGGTGATGAGCCGCTTCGCCGCCGACCCGAAATGGTTGATCTATCTGCCGCCGACCATGGCGCCGAGCGCCACCTCGGAACGCCCCGGTCTGCTGGAACACCCCGCCGAGGCCTTCGCCTATTACGACGAGCTCGGCATCGCGACGGTGGTCTGCGAGGAGAAGCATATGGGCTCGCGCGCGGTGGCGATCGTCTGCCGTGATGCGGCCGCCGCCCGGCGCCGCTTCGGCGTCGACGGCGAGGAGGCCGGCATTGTCTATACCCGCACCGGCCGGCGCTTCTTCGCCGACCCGGCGACCGAGACCACGCTGATCGGGCGCTTGCGCGCCGCCGCCGAGGAATCCGGCCTGTGGGAGCAATTGCAGACCGACTGGCTCTGCCTCGACTGCGAGCTGATGCCCTGGTCGGCCAAGGCGCAGAGCCTGTTGCGCGAGCAATACGCGCCGGTCGCCGTCGCCGCCGATCTCGGGCTCGCCGCCGCCGTCGCGGCGATCGACCGGACAGCCGGACGCGGCGTCTATCTTGGTGAGCTGCTGCCGGCGTTCGAGACGCGCGCCGAAGCCGCCGTCGCCTACCGCGAGTCTTATGGCCGCTATTGCTGGCCGGTCGGCTCGCTCGACGACCTGAAGCTGGCGCCGTTCCACCTGCTGGCCAGCGAAGGCGGCGCCCATCACGACAAGGATCATACCTGGCACATGGAGACGCTGGCGGAACTCTGCCGCGCCGATCCCGGGCTGCTGCTGGCGACGCCCTATCGGCGGGTCGACCTGGCCGACGACAAGGCGCGGGCGGCGGCGGCGGAATGGTGGCAAGCGCTGACCGAGGGCGGCGGTGAGGGCATGGTGGTGAAGCCGCTCGGCTTCGTCGCCAGCGGGCAGCGCGGCCTGATCCAGCCGGCGCTGAAATGCCGCGGCCGGGAATATCTGCGCATCATCTACGGCCCCGAATACACCCGGCCGGAGCATCTCGAGAGGTTGCGCCGCCGCGGCCTCGGCCGCAAGCGTTCCCTGGCGCTCCGCGAATTTGCCCTCGGGCTGGAAGGGCTGACGCGTTTCGTCGGCCGCGAGCCGCTTCGCCGCGTCCATGAATGCGCCTTCGGCGTATTGGCGCTGGAAAGCGAACCGGTCGATCCTCGGCTATAGTTCGCTCGAAGGAGCGATCGTCATGGTCTTGCGCGTCGCCGGCATCGGCGCCGGCTATTTCAGCCGCTTTCACTATGACGCCTGGGCAAGGCTCGACGGCGTCGAGGTGGCCGGCGTCACCGACCTCGATTTGCGGAAGGCCGAGGCCATGGCCGCCGAATTCGGCGGCGCCGCGTTCGAAGACGCGGCCGAGATGCTGGATTCGGTCGAGCCCGACCTGGTCGACATCGCGACGCCGCCGGCAAGCCATGCCGCGCTGGTGGCGCTCGCCGCGGGGCGCGGCCTGCCGGCGATCTGCCAGAAGCCGCTGGCGCCGAGCTATGCCGAGGCCGTCGAGATCGTGGAATGCGCCGAGGCGGCCGGCAGCACGCTGATCGTGCATGAGAACTTCCGCTTCAGCCCGTGGTACCGGGAGGCCAAGCGGCTGCTCGAGGCCGGTGCGCTCGGCACGCCCTACGCGGTCGCCTTTCGCCTCCGGCCCGGCGACGGCCAAGGGCCGGACGCCTATCTCGACCGGCAGCCCTATTTCCAGGCCATGGGCCGCTTTCTGGTGCATGAGACGGCGATCCACTTCATCGATACCTTCCGCTTTCTAATGGGTGAGGCGACTGGTGTGTTCGCGCGGCTCCGCCGCCTCAACCCGGCGATCGCCGGCGAGGATGCCGGCCTGATCCTGTTCGATTTCGCCGCCGGCGCTGCCGGCTGCTTCGACGGCAACCGGCTGGTCGACTTCCCGGCCGCCAACCCGCGGCTGACCATGGGCGAGATGCTGCTGGAGGGCTCGGCCGGCCGGCTGCGCCTCGACGGCGACGGCGGCCTCTGGCTGAAGCCCCTGCACGGGGCGGAGCGGGCCCACGACTATGCCTGGTCGAACACCGGCTTTGCCGGCGATGCCGTCGCCCGGCTGCAGGCGCATGTCGTCGCCCATCTCCAGGGCGGCGCGCCGGTCGAGAACACCGCCCGCGCCTATCTCCGCAACCTGGAGATCGAGGAGGCCGCCTACCGCTCCGCGGCCGAGGGCCGCTGGATCGATCTCACCGGGTGAGGCGCGCCGTCTACCTGTCGGCGACGATGTCGTACCAGTAGGACGCGCCGAGGCCCCAGATGATGTTGGTGGAGAGGGCGACCGGAGTGATCCGCTTCAGCTCGTCCTGCCAGTCGCGTTCGGCGAACGCGGTCTCGATGGATTCGAGCACGTCCTTGCCGAAGTCGGTGACGGCGTCCATCGGCGAGCCGCTCTGGAACAGCAGGATGTCGGCGACGGTCGCCGCGACGCCGACCAGAATGCCGCGGATCATCCAGGACCGGGCGAACAGCGGCAGCAGCAACAGGAAGCCGAACAGGCCGCCCAGCGTCACCAGCTTGTAGAGGAAGCTCGGGAATGAATAGTAGGCAAGCGGCAGCTTGTACCACGACAATATCCCGGTCTCGAGCGCCACCTTGTAGGCGCCGTATTTGGCGGCGCCGCCGCCGGCTCCGGCGGCGAAGGCAATCGACATTTTACGAAAAAGCTCTTCCATGTTCCGGTCTCCTGCGGCTTCATCAATGACCGCCGAAACCTACCGTCGGGTTAACGACGGGTGCCGCCGGCTCGGCCGGCTCAGTGCGTGATCTCGTACCAGTAGGTGGCGGTGATGCCCCAGACCAGGCCGATGGCGAGGCCCGGCGGCGTCAGCTTGACGGCGAGGTTGCGCCAGCCCGCGAGGCCGGCCGCGTCGAGCATCTCGGGCATGCCGAAGGCGACGGCGAAGACGGCGGCGAGGCCGACAGCCAGGCCGAAGGCGAGGCCGCGCCGGAACCAGATGTGGCGCAGCAGCGGCGAGGACAGCAGCAAGCCGAGCAGGCCGCCGCCGACGATCAGCCGAAAGGCGAACTCCGGTGCGCTGAAAACCTCCATCGGCATGACATAGGCGAGCAGCCAGCCGGTCGATTTCATCACCTTGAGCATGGTCATCGCCAGCCCGGCGACGACGGTGCCGCCGATGGCGCCGGCGGCGAAGCCGAAGGACAGGTTGCGGATCAGATCTCTCATCGGCGCGGTCCTCCGGCGCTATTCGCTGCCGCCGGCTCGGTTCGGCGCCGGGATCAGGATCGCCTCCACCGGGGTCGCCGATTCCGACTCGGGGACCGGCCGGTGTTCCAGTGGGATCGGCCCTTGCCGCCGGCGCATCGCCTGTTGCCGCAGGCGCGCGGCCGCTTCATCCTGCTCGGCCTCCGCCTCGTCCCAGTCGATGCCCTCGTGGTGCTGCTCCTTGGTCGCCGCGCCGTAGAACAAGGCGGCGACAGAGCCCCAGATCAGGCCGCTCACGCCGGCGATCGGCGCGGCCTTCAGCAACATGTCGGCCCAGGCCGCGTCGCCGAGGGCGGCCAGCCTCTCCGGCGCGCCGAGATCGGCCGACAGCAGCATCAACGCGGTCAGCCCGACGGCCAGGATCAGGCCGCGTACGATCGGCCAGCGGGTGAGCAGCGGCACGAGCAGCGCCAGGCCGAGCAGGGCGCCGAGGGCGGTCTGCTTGAAGATGTAGTCCGCCGTCAGGAACCAGCCGACCGGCGGATGATAGCTGGCCAACAGGTCGGTCGCGTCGGTCACGCCGAGCACCGCGAACCGGGCGCCGGCGCCGAGCGCGCCGGCGGCGAAGGCGATCGACAGCTTGCGTAGAATCTCGTCCATGTCCGTTCTTCCGCGGCCAAGTCTCCCGCGGCGAACTAAATGCACGCGAAAAACTACCGGACCGTTAATCGGCGGGTAGAATCAGCTACCCGGCCGCCGCGCCGCCGACAGCGCGATGATCCTGAGAGTCTCGTCCCAGAGCTCATAGGCGGCGAGGTCGTCCGCATCGACGAAGCGGGCCGCCGCCGCGTCGCCGCCGGCCCTGGGCTCGCCGGCCTGCCATTCGGCGGCCAGGTCGACCAGGGTGTAGTGGTAGCGGATGCGGCCGTCGCCGTCCGGCTGGATCGAATCGATGACGTCCAGCAGGCCGGTGATCTCGACCTCGACGCCGGCCTCTTCCATGACCTCGCGGCGGCCGCCCTCGGCGACCGTCTCGCCGAGCTTCTGGGCGCCGCCGGGCAGGCTCCATTGGCCGCTGCGCGGCGCCTTGCCGCGCTGGATCAGCAGCACTTCCGGCCCGCGCCAGACGACGACGCCGATGCCGACCAGCGGCCGCGGGGGATATTCACGAGCGACGATTTTCTCTCTCCTCCACTGCCGGCTAGAGCAATATCCGACCGTACGGAACCGGTTCGGTTCCGTACGGTCGGATAAAATTGCTCTATTTTTCAAGATGTAGAGCAGCGTCATCCGATCAGCCGGATCGCTGAAAGCGATTCCGTCTGATCGGATGCTGCTCTAGTCTGAAGCGTAGCGTGCCAAAAACGCAAGAGAGGGAGGAGACGGGATGAGCCTGACCGAACGCCTGCGAGCCTGCTATTCCGGCGCCGTCTACGACGTGATGCGCGACATGGGCCGGCGCGACTGCGTGCTGCCGCCGACACTGCGCCCGGTCGACCCGGCGCTGAAGCTGGCCGGCCCGGTCTGGACCGCGGCCGGGGGTCCGGCCGAGGGCGCCGATGGCAACGAGACGCTCATGTCCTGGACCGGGCTGCTGTCGGCCGCCCCGGCCGGCCATGTCGCGGTCTGCCAACCGAACGACTCGACCATCGCCCATATGGGCGAGCTGTCGGCCGAGACCCTGAAGAAGCGCGGTGTGCTCGGCTATGTCTGCGACGGCGGCTGCCGCGACGTCGAGTTCATCCAGCGCCTGCGGTTCCCCGTCTTCTGCCGCTATTATACGCCGCTCGACGTGGTCGGGCGCTGGCTGGTCGAGAGCATGGGCGCGCCGATCGAGATCGGCGGCATCGCCATCCGCACCGGCGACTACCTGCTCGCCGACCTCGACGGCGTGGTCATCGTTCCGGCGGAGATGGCGGAAGAGGTGGTGGCCGAGACCGAGCGGGTGATGACCACCGAAAGCGACCTCAGGAAGGCGATCCTCGACGGCATGGACCCGCAGGAGGCCTACAAGCAATACGGCGTGTTCTAGCGGCATGTCCGCCGCCTACGATCTTCGTTCGGCAGAATTTCACACCGACCCGTTCCCGACGCTGGCGGCGCTCCGCGCCGAGGACCCGGTGCATTGGAGCGACGGCCTCGGCGGCTGGGTGCTGACCCGCTATGACGACGTCCGCCAGGGCCTGAAGGACAGGCGGCACTCGTCGGACCGCATCCGGCCGTTCCTCGGCCAGGCCAAGGGCGAGACCCGGGAGTTGGTCGAGGAGCTCGGCCGCTATTTGAGCCTCTGGGCGGTGTTCAACGACCCACCGGTGCACACGCGCTTACGCGGGCTGATGAACAAGGCCTTCACCACGGCGGCGATCGAGGGCCTGCGCCCGAACATCCAGCGGATCGTCGACGACCTGCTGGACAAGGCGGCGACGCGCGGGCGGATGGATGTGATCCGCGACTTCGCCTATCCGCTGCCGGCGAGCGTGATCGGCGACATGCTGGGCGTGCCGCGGGCCGACCTGGACCGCCTGAAGCAATGGTCCGACGACCTCGCCACCTTCGTGCTGACCAGCCCGGTCAACCGCGACCGCTACCGCCTCGCGGCCGAGGGCAGCCGCGAGATGACCGCCTATTTCCGCGACCTGATCGCCGAGCGCCGGCGCCAGCCCGGCGACGACGTCACCTCCGGCCTGATCGCCGCGCATCTGGAGGGCGACAGGCTGAGCGCGGACGAGTTGGTCGCCAACTGCGTGCTGCTGCTGTTCGCCGGCCACGAGACGACGACGCAGCTGATCGGCAACGGCTGTTACGCGCTGCTCACCCATCCCGAGCAACTCGCCGACCTGCAGGCCAATGACGGCGACGCGGCGGTGGTGCGGAACGCGGTCGAGGAGATGTTGCGCTTCGACGGGCCGAGCCTCGCCAGCGTCCGTATCGCGGCCGAGGACTACGCGCTGGGTGGCAAAAATATACGCAAAGGCGACCGGCTGTTCCTGTTCAACGCCGCCGCCGGCCGCGACCCGGCGGCCTTTCCGGACCCCGACCGCTTCGACATCCGCCGCGAAGACGCCGGCCGGCATGTCAATTTCGGCTGGGGCCTGCATTTCTGCATCGGCGCGCCGCTCGCCCGCCTCGAGGCCGAGATCGCCTTCACCACCCTGATGCGGCGCTTTCGCGACTGGCAGCTGGCGGCGCCGGCGGTGCAATGGACCAATTCGGTCATCGTCCGCGGCATCCGCGCGCTGCCCGTCGCATTCTCAATTCGGTGACAGTATATCTATTTCTGAAACAGGAAATAAGTATACTGTCACCGTATAGAAACAGGAAATAAGTATACTGTCACCGTATAGTATAGTCACCGGATAGAAGAAATCATCCCTGGAAATCGCTCGCCAGCCGGCCGTCGGCGGTGCAGTAGCCGCCGGGCGTGGCCGCGACGCCATCGGCATGGACGTCGAAGAAGACCGTTTGCCGCCAGCCCGCGTTCTGGCTCGCATGGCTGGAGTACAGCGTGAGCGCGGGCGGGGCCGGCCAGCGTACGGGCGAGGGACAGGCGGCGCGTATGCAATGGGCGGTGTCCGCGCCGGCTGGGCCGATGGCGGCCGCGGCGACGGCGATCTCGCAGTTGCCGCCTTCATCGGCGAGCTTCGCCCCGAGATCCGGCAGCAGCGCACCCAGGCCGGTCTCAGGCGCGTCCGCTGTCCAGCGGCCATGTCGGTTCAACAGCGCGGCGATCTCGTCGCCGCCCAGCCCCTTGCCCCGTTCGGCGGCGATCCAGTCGGTGACGGCTTCGTTCGCGGCATGCCCGAGCGTGAGGCCGGGGACGGACGACAGCCCCAGGACCAGGGCGAAGTGGATGGGATAGAGGATCGCGACCACGACCGGAACGGACGCCGCGGCGGTCACCGCGCTCTGCCAGGCCGGCAGCCCCGCGCCGCGCTCCATATGCGCGCGGGTAGCGGCGGCGAGATTCTCGGTGTAGTGCCACATCGGCCCCTTGTAGAGCGTCAGCAGGGCGGTGCTCGCCAACAGCCCGAGCGGCAGCATGGGGAACATCGCGGCGGCGTCGAGGAGGTTCGCCTCGCGGTCGGAACTCAGCTTTTCGACCAGCGCTTCGAAGCCATGCGCGGCGATGGCCGTGGCGAGCAGTCCGATCATCCACATGCTGCCGGCAAACCCCAACCAGAGGGGCGACCGCGGCATATGGGTGACGTCCCACCAGACGAAGCCGCGCAGGCTGCCGGACAGCGTCCCGCGCCGCCGCAACATGGCAAGCGGCCCAAGATAGATGAGCCCGAAAAGGAACAGGAGGGACAAGGCCGCCGTGGCCACGGGTCCGACGGAGGGCTGGAGAACGTCGAGCTCGCGATGGTCGTAGGCCGCCCACATCCACGTGACGACTATGATGAGCAGGAGAAGCCAAACGATCGCGGCGCTGCTGGTGACATACAGGGTGGCATAAAAATCGGTCAGGTGCGCCTGCCAAGACCGTTTGGGCCGCTTGGGCTGCCGCCAGCGGACGACATACCCCGACAGCCAATAGGCGACCACGATGCCGAGCGTGGCGAAATTGCCCGCCTCGGCGCCGAGCGCCAGATTGGCAGCCGCGATGACCGCCGTCAGCGCCAGCCATTCGCCGACGAAGCGGCGCAGCGACACTCCCTCGATGCCGCTGCCGGTACCGTCATCCGTGGCCGGCGGGGCCAAATCCGCCGCTATCGCCCGAATGTCCGTTTGCTCGTTCATGTCGTTTCTTCCCCTGTGCGCGGATCAGCCCTGGAAGCCGGCCGCGAGCCGGCCGTCGGCGGTGCAGTAGCCGCCGGGCGCGGCCGCGACGCCATCGGCGAAGACGTCGAAGTAGAACCTCTCCATCCAATAGAGGTTCTCGGTCTGATGGCTGGTGGAGAGCGCAAGCGGCGGCGGCGCCTGCCAGGTCACGGGAGACGGACAGGTGGCCCGTATGCAGTAGGTCGTCTCGGTGCCGGCGGAGCCCGCGGCGACGGCGATCTCGCAGCGGCCGTCGATTTCGGCGAGCTTCGCCCCGAGCTCGGACTGCAGCGCGCCCAAGCCCGCTTCCGGCGCGCCCGGCGACCAGCGGCCATGCCGGTTCAGCCGCGCGGCGATTTCCTTGGCATCCAGCCCCTTGTCGCGCGCCGCGGCGATCCAGTCCCTGACGGCCTTGTCCGCGGCGGCCGCAAGCCGGATACCCGGGGCGGGCGAGGCGGCGGCGACCAGGCCGATATGAATGGTATAGAGAATAGTGAACGCCAGCAGCAGGGATGCGCCGGCGGCCGCCCAGCCCTTCCAGGCCGCCAGCCCCGGGCCGCCCTGCAGATGCGACTGGACAAGGGGGGCGGGCCGGTCGCCCTGTTCCCTGAAGAAGGAGCCCAGAAAGATCACCAGCAGGGCGGCGGCTGCCGGCAGCTTGATCAACAAGACGGGAAACATCCGGACGGCGTCGAGAATGCCCGCCCCGCGGTCCATATTGATGGCGTTGGCGAAGCCCTCGAACGCCAGGGCCCCGGCGGCGGTCGTCAACAAGCCGGCGATGGCCATGGCGTCGGCGACCGCCAGCCAGTGGGGCGACTGGATCGGGCGGGTGATGTCCCGGCGGATGAAATCGCGCAGCCTGCCGGAAAGCGCGCCTTCCCGCCGCATCAGGACCAGCGGCCCGAGATAGACGGCCGCGGTCAGGAGCAGGAGGAACAGCAACAGCCCGATTGCGATCCAGCCGATTTGCGCCAGGAGACCGGTTACCCAGGGATGATCATAGGCCGCCCACAGCCAGGCGAGGCTGGCGGTTGCCATGAAGCCCACGAAGGCAAAGCCGCCGCCGAAGGTATACAGCACGGCATATAATTGGGTTCGTTCCGCCGGTTGCGACAGCTTGGGCCGCTTGGGCAGCTTCCGATACCCGAGATAAAGCCACATTGCGTAGGCGACCGCGACGGCGAGCATGGCGATGCTGCCGCCCAAGGCGCCGAGCGCCAGGTAGCCCGCCGCCATCAGCACCGTCAGTGCCAGCCATTCGACGACGAAGCGGCGCGGGGTCAGCCCCTCGAAGCCGCCGCCCGGCCGCTGTTCCAAGCTCGATGGCGCCAGGTCGGGTGCCGTCGCCCGAATATCCGCCTGCTGGTTCACCTTGATCCTTCCCGCTCCCCGAGACCCGGTCCGTCGTTCGGAAGGATTTTTCCAAATTCTACCGAAAAGGGCCTAAGCGGGCGTTAAAGGCGGGCGGAATTAAGTAAACTGTCACCGGTTTGAGAATTCCGCGATCCGTGCCGTCGTCTCCGGGTCGAGGAAGCCGCGCACCGTCGCCTCGGTCTCGATCGCCAGCGCGGCTTCCAGGTCGGTCGCGGCGGTCCGGTTGAGTGCCGCCTTCATGTCGCGAACGGCCCCGGCGGGCAGGGTGGCGAGCTTGGCTGCCGCCGCCGTCGCCTCCGAGAGCAGTTCGTCATCTGCGACCACGCGCCAGGCGACGCGGTAATCGAGCAGCGTCGGCGCGTCGTATTTCTCGCCCAGAAACAGCATCTCGCGCGCCTTGTTGAGCCCGACCAGGGCGGGCAGCAGGGAGGTGACGCCGCCGGTGACGAAGAGGCCCCAGGAGATCTCCGGGAAGAAGCCCCGGGCGCTTTCTCCCCAGATCGGGAAATCGCAGTTGATCGCCCATTCGAAGCCGCCGCCGACCGCCCAGCCGTTGATCGCGCCGACCACGGGCTTGCGGCCAAGAACGATGGCGCGGGTCGCCTGTTGGATCGCCTCGACCAGCTGCCGCGCCTCGGCCTCGTTCTCGGGATGGCGGTGCTCGACCAGGTCGTCGCCGGCGCAAAAGGCGCGGCCCGCCCCGGTGAAGACGATCGCCCGGGTCTCGTCGTCGCCGTTGGCCGCGTCGAAGGTCAGGCGGACTTCCTCCACCAACTGCCGGTTCATGGCATTCAGGCTGTCCGGGCGGTTCAGGGTGATGGTCCGGACGCCGCCGTCCAGCTCGCTCAACACCGTCTCATACATGGCTTGCGTCTCCTCTATGAACGAACCACGCGCCGGGTCTTGCCGGCGGTCCGCGGCAGGCTGAACGCCGGCAGCAGCGCGACCCGGGCGGTGACGCCGATCTCGCGCTTGATCGCGGCTTCCAGCCGCTCGGCCAGGCCGGCCTCGGTCACGTCGCCCACCGCGACCTCGACCTCGAGCGGCAGCCGGTCGTAGGGCCCGGGTCCGGCGAGGCGGATGCGGTATTCGCCGGAGAGCCCCGGCTCGGCATTGACCAGGGCCGCGACCATAGTCGGGAAGACGTTGATGCCGCGCACAACCACCATGTCATCGGCCCGGCCGACCACCCGGAAGCGCGGCGCGGTGCGGCCGCAGGCCGCCTTGTCGGCCCCGGTCAAGGTGACAATGTCACCGGTGCGGAAGCGGACCAGCGGCTGGCACTGCTTTGCCAGATGGGTCAGCACCAGCTCGCCGGTCTCGCCGGCGCGCCAGGGCAGCGTCCCGTCGCCCTCCGGCTCGACCAGCTCCGGGTAGAGCACGTCGAGGGCCACCAGATGCAGGTCGCTGTTCACTTCCGTCTGGCCGGCGAAGTTGCAGAGCACGTCGGTGACGCCGTAATTTGCGTTACGCACCGCGAAGCCCCAGACCGATTGCAGCCGGGCGCGGAACGCCGGGTCGTAGAGCCCGGCCTCGCCGCCAAAGAGGCCGAGCTGCAGCCCCAGGTCGCGCGGCGTAATGTCGGGGAACTTCTCGGCGATCACCTGTTCCAGCACCGCAGGATAGGACGGCGTGCAGGAGATCGCGGTGACGCCAAGGTCCAGAATTGTCCGGATCAGATGTTCCGTCGACCCGACGCCGAACGGCACCACGGTGGCGCCGGTCGCCTCCAGCGCCGTGTGGTCGGTGAAGCCGCCCATCCAGAGTTGGTAGTTGAGGCAGTGAACGACGCGATGGCCGGGGCCGAGCCCGGCGGCGCGTTGCGCCCGCCCGCCGACCGCCGCGGTCAGGGCGGCGTCCGCCCGGCTCAGCGCCAGGTTCATGGCGAGGCCGGTGGTGCCCGAGGTGCGGTGAATGCGGGCGATGGTCTCCGGCGCCGCGGCCAGATAGCTGCCGAACGGGCCGTTCTCGCGCTGGTCGGCGCGCAGCATTTCTTTGGTCGTGAAAGGCTGCTCGGATAGTTCATCCAGCCGCCCGCCGAGCGGGCCTTTGTAGAAGGCCGAGGTCTGACTGACGTATTCGGCCTGGCGGGTCCATCGGTCTCGTTGGATCGCGGCGATCTCGGGGAGCGGCAGGAACTCCGCCCCGGCGATCGCCTCGAGCCAGCCGGTCATGGCAAGCGCCTCAGCGCCGCCGCTCCTCCGGCACCACGCCGTCGGCGACCAGGCCGTCGATCTCGTCGCCCGAAAAGCCGAACTCGGCCAGCACCTCCCGGCTCTGCTCGCCGAAATGCGGCGGCCGGGACTGCACCCTGCCGGGGGTGCGGCTCATCTTCACCGGGATGCCGGTGCCGGTATAGCCGTCCTTCTCGACCACCATCTCCCGGTGCCGGGTGTGCGGATGGGCGGCGACGTCCGGCACGGTCAGCGCCGCGCCGGCCGGCACCCCGGCCCGGATCAGGCTGAGCGCCACCTCCTCGCCGTCGCGCTCGCCGAGCAGCGCCTGCAGCTCGGCGGTCAGCTCGGGCCGGTTCACCACCCGGTCGGGGTTGCCGGCGAAGCGCGGGTCGTCGGCCAGTTCCGGCTTGCCCAACTCCGCGCAGAGGCGGCGGAACTGGCGGTCGTTGCCGGCGGCGATGAACAGCTTGCGGCCTCTGGTGTCGTAGAGGTCGTAGGGCGAGATGTTGGGATGGGCGTTGCCGGTCAGCTTCGGCGGGTTGCCCGACTGGAAGAAGTTCGGCGCCTGCGGATGCATGAGCGCAAAGCCGGAATCGAATAGCGTCACGTCGAGGAACTGGCCCTTGCCGGAGCGTGCCCGCTCGGCCACCGCGGCCAGGATGCCGATCGCGGCGTAGAGCCCGGTGCCGAGGTCGACCAGCGGGATGCCGAGGCGCATCGGCCCGGAATCCTCGGAGCCGTTGATCGAGATCAGCCCGGCCCAGGCCTGGACCACGGCGTCATAGCCGGGCAGGCCGCCGAACGGGCCGTCGGCGCCGAAGCCGGTGATGCGGCAATGGATCAGGCCGGGATAGCGTTCCTTCAGCACCTCTTCATAGCCCATGCCCCATTTCTCCAGGGTGCCGACCTTGAAGTTCTCGATCAACACGTCGGCGCCGTCGAGCAGGCGGTGCAGGACCTTTCGGCCCTCGGCGCGCGACAAGTCGAGTGCCAGAGAGCGCTTGTTGCGGTTGACGCCGGAGAAATAGGCGGCGAGCCCGTCCTTGAACGGCGGCCCCCAGTCGCGCGTCTCGTCGCCTTGCGGCGGCTCGACCTTGATCACCTCGGCGCCGTGGTCGGACAGGATCTGGGTACAGTAAGGCCCGCCGAGCACGCGGGTCAGGTCGATCACCTTGAGGCCGGTGAGGGCGCTCTCGCTCATCTCTTGGACTTTCCTATTTGCAGGCCGGTCGCGGCGGGCCCCCTGAATAGCACGAACCGGCCGGCCCGTTTAAGCGCCCGGCATCAAAGTTCGCTGGCCACCTTCAGGCCGTCATAGACCGCCTCCTCGGCGGTTCGGGGCGCCAGGCAGTCGCCGATCAGGTGGACCTCGCCGGCGAAGCCGGCGAGCTCGGCAGCGATACCATCGTTCGGCGCGTGCCCCTGGGCCAGCACCAGGGTGTCGACGCCGTCGAGCTGCATCGCCACGCCGCTCGCCGTCTGCTGCAAATAGACGGTGTCGGCGTCGACGCCGAACGGCCGGGCGTAAGCGACGATCTCGACGCCGAGCCGGTGCAGCTCGCCGACCCAGTAGTCGCGCAGGTAGCTCTGGATCGCCTGGCCGGCCATCGGCCCGTTGACGGCGAGCCGGACGCGGCAGCCGTCGCGCGCCAGCTTCTCGGCCAGGCCGAGGCCGATCCAGTCGGCGCGCCAGTCGGCCACCACCACCGAGCCGCCGACATTGGCGCTGCCGTCGAGCACCTGCCAGGCGTCGACCACATGGCCGTCCGCCGCGCCTTCGATGGCCGGGCGGCGCGGCACAGCCCCGGTCGCGATGACCACCGCGTCGGGCGCCAGCCGGGCGACCAGGGTGGCGTCGACCGGCTGGTCGAGGCGCAGCTCGGCGTCGGCCTGCTCGGCCTCGCGGGTGAGGTTGGTGACCAGGCCGCCGAACTCGGCCCGGCCGGGCAGCGACCGGGCCAGCAGGACCTGGCCGCCCAATTGCGCCCCCGCCTCGCAAAGCGTCACTTCATGGCCGCGCGCGGCGGCCACGGCGGCCGCTTTCAGGCCGGCCGGTCCGCCGCCGGCGACCAGGATGCGGCGCGGCGCCGCCGCCGGCCGCGGCGCGCCGTAAGTCAGCTCGCGGCCGGTCTCCGGGTGCTGGATGCAGGAGATCGGGTGGCCCATCTGCATGTGGCCGATGCAGGCCTGGTTGCAGCCGATGCAGGCGCGGATGTCGTCCGCGCGGCCCGCCCGCGCCTTGGCCGGCATCTCGGGGTCGCAGATCATCGCCCGGGTCATGCCGCACATGTCGGCCTGGCCGGCGGCCAGGATCGCTTCCGCCACCTGCGGCTGGTTGATGCGCCCGGCGACGAACACGGGGATGGTGAGCCGCGCCTTCAGGGCGGCGGCGACCGGCGCCACATAGCCGGGCTCGACATGCATCGGCGGCACGATATGGACGGCGCCGCCGATGCTGGCCGAGGTGCCGGCGATGACGTTGACGTAGTCCAGCTCCGGCGCCAGCGCGGCGCAGGCGGCCAGGCTCTCGTCCTCGGTCAGGCCCTCCGGGTCCTTCTCGTCGCCGGAGATGCGCATCCCGACGATCAGCTCCGGCGCGGCATCGCGGATCGCGGCGATTGCCTGTTGCAGGAAGCGAAGGCGGTTGGCGTCGCCGTCGCCATACTCGTCGTCGCGGCGGTTGACCCGCGGATTGAGGAACTGCGCCGGCAGGTAGCCGTGGCTGGCGACGATCTCGACGCCGTCGCCGCCGGCCGCGGCGACGCGCCGGGCGGCGGCGCCGAAGCCGTCGACGATCTCCTCGATCATCGCGGCCGTGAGCGCCCGCGGGATCACGTGATAGCGCTCGCTGGGCGAGACCGAGGGCGCATAGGCGACGGCGAGGCGGCCTTCCGGCCCCTCCATGATCTCGCGCCCGGGATGGAACAGCTGGAAGATCACCCGGCAGTCATGCGCGCCGGCCGCCTCGACGATGCGGCGATAGCCGGCAATGCAGCTATCGTCGGTCGCCATCAGCAGGTGGCTGGTGTAGCGCGCCGTCTCGTGCACGCCGGAGACCTGGACGACGATCAGGCCGGCGCCGCCGGCGGCGCGCGCCCGGTGATAGGCGACCAGCCGGTCGCCGACCAGGCCGCCCTCGGCCATGTTGGTGTCATGCCCGGTCGAGAAGATGCGGTTACGAAAGCGCCGGCCGCGGATGGTGAGCGGCTGGAACAACGTCGCAAAGGCCGGTTCGGTCATCGTTCTTTTCCCCGATGCCGATCCTATCGCGATTTCATTTCCGTGGGGTGGCCCAATCAAGAAACGCTTGATGAGTGAATGACCGGTTTCCTGGAAGCGCCGGCCAGCAAAGCGGTCGCGGTCGCGAAAAGTGCAACGCTGGTGATCAGGAGCGCGGCCGCGAAGCTCTCGGTCAGGTCATGGATCGCGCTGGCGAACACCGGTCCGATCATTTGCCCGGTCGCAAATGCCGCCGTCATGGCCGCGATATGGCGCATGACGTCCTGGGCGGGCGCAATTCGATGTGCTTCCTGCATGCCCGCCATGGTGATGATCATGAAGGTGCCGCCGACCGAGATGGCCGCAACGATGATGATCTCGATCCCCGAATGGACGACCGGCAACAGCAATCCGGCCGCCATGACGATCTGGCTTGCCGCCCAGATCTGCCGGTTGGAGAAGCGCTTTCGGAGTTGCGCGGCGAGCAGCGTCGACACGAACGCCGCCATGCCGAAGGCCGGCCAGCCCCAACCGGAAATCAGCGGGGACGGCACGATCTCCCGCGCCATGACCGGCAGATAGGTCGCCGGAATGCTGTAGCCGATGCCGGCTGCGCCATAGGCGATGACCGTGCTCCAGATCAGCGGGGTTCGCGGTGATTGCGGATAAGTTGCTTCCGGGCGGCAGCCGGGAATCTCCCGCCCAATCAGTATGCAGACGGCGAGCACCACAGGGAGCGTTAGGATCCCGAAGATCTGCCAGCTCTGTCTGCTGCCGATCTGGCTCTCCATGAGGGCGAGGGCGCCGAGTCCCGCAGCCGCTATTCCGGCACCGACTCCGGAGAAAATCCAACTCTGCTTCTCCGCGCGGCCGGCATCGGCTAGGTGCTTGATGTAGAAGTTGCTGACCAGCACCAGGGTGAACGCACTGCCGACGCCACAGAGCCACCGCAGCGCCAGCCAAACGGAAAAACTGTCCGTCACGCCCATGCCCAGTGTGCCGACAGCGATGGTGAGCAGGGAAAGCCGCAAGGCGCTTCTCGGGGACCAGGGAATCCTGGCGGCGAATACAGCGCCCAGCCAATAGCCAAGAAAATGAACCGATGCCAGAACGCCGCCGCCGGTCAGGCTCAACAAACCGTCGTCCTGCATCAGCGGCAAGAGCGGCGTAAACGCGAAACGGCCGATTCCCATGGCCACCGCCAGGGAAACGAGGCCGATCAGGATGATCCGGAGGTTGGACGCCTGCGCCATGGGAGCCTTCGAAACCTGCCGTCGGGGAAGTTGCGAGCAGGCTAGTCCCTGGGATACATTAAAAAAAATGAATTAAACTGATTTTAGATTTCTCAAATGGAGAAATCAGATGCACGGGCTGGACCTTCGTGCCCTGGAGATCTTTCGCGCCGTCGCGACCGAGGGCAGCGTTTCCAAGGCGGCGATCAAGCTGAACCGGGTGCAGTCCAACATCAGTACCCGCATAAAGCAGCTGGAGCAGCAACTGAATAAGAGCCTGTTCCTGCGCCGGAACAGGGGTCTGACGCTGACTCCGGACGGCCAGTTGCTGTTGAGCTATGCGGAACGCCTGCTTGAGCTGTCGATGGAGGCGTCCGATGCCCTGAACGCGGGCAAGCCGAGCGGCGTCTTTCGGATCGGCGCGATGGAAAGCACGGCGGCCGCGCGGTTGCCCGAGATCCTGTCGCGCTACCAGGACCTCTATCCGGAGGTTCAGATCGAGCTGGAAACCGACACGGCCGGCGGCTTGATGGATCGCCTGCGAAGCTACGATATCGAAGTTGCCTTCCTCGCCGAGCCGGTATCCTTCGCGCGGATCAGCACCCAGCCGGTGTTCGAGGAACAACTGATCCTGGTGGCGCCGAAATCCTTTCCGCGGCTCGAGAACAGCCGCGAGGTCAGCGGCAAGACGGTCGTGGCATTCGAGGCCGGCTGTGCCTATCGCCGCTATCTGGAGGACTGGCTGCTGGAGGCCGGGATCGTTCCCGGCGGCATTATCGCGGTGAATTCCTATCTTGCCATTCTCGCCTGTGTCGCGGCCGGCACCGGTTACGCCGTGATCCCGCAATCCGTCCTGGATATCGTATCGACAAAGGGGCAGTTTCAGCGTTGCCCCCTGCCGGACAACCTATCTCACATCAAGACATTGCTGGCCTGGCGCGCCGACTACAGGTCGGCAAAACTCGAAAGCTTGCGCGAACTCCTGCCTGCCTGCGGCTAAAGTTCTTCTAGGTCGCGAGGGTTGTTCGCTGCGCGATCGATCCCATTTAAATGGAATGCCAGGCGAAGCGTCAAACCCGGCCAGTTGCCGCGTTGGTCGCCAGGGCAGCGGCGCCGCTTCCTGCTACAGGCGGCGGCTTTTCGACGAAAAGATCTGAAGATTATCCCAATCTTCATCTTCAAATCGGAACCTGATGGCGCGTAGCGCGCGTTAAGGTCCGATTGGCGCCTTGTTCACCGGCGCGCGGCAGCTGCGACCGGCGCGATTTCGGTCATGCCACGCCCATCGAATGCCATGCGCTTCGCAATAGACGGTGATGGGACAACGGCGCATCCGGCGAAGACCGACCGCCCAACAACAACTGTAGGTTTAGTGTTGAAAGCAGACGAAACGACCACCCTTCCCGCACCCGTCGGCGCGCGGCGGTGGGCACCAATTCTCGCCCGCTATCGCGAGCCTAGTCACGGTCGCAGCATCTTCGAGGTTGCGGTCACGCTGGTGCCGTTCGCGGCGCTCTGGGCGCTCGCCTGGACGGCAATTCATTTCGGCTATTGGGAGCTATCGCTGCTGCCTTGGATACTGGCCGCGGGATTCCTCGTGCGGCTGTTCATGATCCAGCATGATTGCGGACATGGCGCATTCTTCCGCCGTCGTCTCGCGAACGACTGGGTGGGTCGTGTGATCGGTGTGTTGACGCTGACGCCCTACGACGCCTGGCGCCGCGACCACGCGATTCACCACGCCAGCGCCGGCAATCTGGACCGTCGCGGGGTCGGCGACATCGACACCCTGACGGTGCGCGAATATCGGGCACGCTCGTACTGGGGCCGGCTCCGCTATCGCCTGTACCGGCACCCGTTCGTCATGTTCGGCATTGGCCCCGCCTATCTGTTCATGCTGCGCCAACGAATCCCGGGGGGCTTGATCCGCAGCCGTTGGCAGGCCTGGGTCCGCACCATGGCGACCAACCTGGCGACCGCGGCCGTCGTTGCCGCGCTGATCTGGCTCATCGGCATCGGGCCGTTCCTGCTCGTGCAGCTGCCGATCACGCTTCTTGCGGGCTCGGTCGGCGTCTGGCTGTTCTACGTGCAGCACCAGTTCGAAGAGACGTACTGGGCGCATGACGGCAAATGGAGCCAGCACGAGGCCGCATTGCATGGCAGCTCGCACTACGAGCTGCCGGGAATCCTGCGCTGGTTTACCGCGAATATCGGTGTCCATCATGTCCACCACCTCAGCAGCCGCATTCCCTACTCCCGCCTGCCGCGCGTGCTGCGTGACTATCCAGAGCTGCGCGGCGTGAGCCGGCTCACGCTGTGGCAAAGCTTTGGCTGCGTTCGTCTCGTATTGTGGGACGAGGCCCGGCGGCGGCTGGTCTCATTCCGCGATGTCCGGGCGTCCGGCGGTACC
>CAJHXX010000069.1_pt1 | contig 22226 bp, 16 predicted proteins | sample 9198511 | NCBI WGS metagenome assembly CAJHXX01 (sample SAMEA7708325, study PRJEB35096) | sediment metagenome | biome: marine neritic benthic zone biome [ENVO:01000025]; feature: sediment [ENVO:00002007]; material: shallow marine sediment [ENVO:03000034] sea grass bed [ENVO_01000059] ...
CTTCGGGCTTGGCGCTTTCCTGGCCCAAGGCCCTGGCGCCAAGCCCTCCCCCGCCGGATTACAAGACATAGTAACTAGGCCGCATTCGGCGCGCGCCAGTCGTCGCTGGCCGAGGTTCCAGCCGCCTCGTGCGTCCAGGTGATCCGCCGATAGCTGAAGGACACCTTCTGCAAGTGCGTGAAGCTCGCGTTGCTCGGATCCTGGCAATTCGGCATGCAGTCCTGGATGTCGACGACCAGGGCATCTTCGAGCGTGATCGTGTAGTAGTGCTCCTGAGTGCCGGAGGTCGAGGTGCGATACCACTTGATCTCGACTTTGGTCAGGACCTCGCCAGTGCAGAGCGCGTTGAAAAGCAGTGGGGAGGCCTTGTCGAAGATCTTGGTCGTCGTCAACGGCTGGTGGATACGCTGGCCGGTCGGCTGGCCGCTTTGCGGGTCGCGCGGGATCATCACGTTGTGCTTGAAGGCCTGCACCAGGACCTCGTCCTCGTGACCTTCCTGCCAGATATTGCCGACACTCTCTTCGGTGAAGGCGCCCTGGGTGATCGGGCCCTGCATGTTGCCCTCGATGGTCATGTAAGCGGGTGTCGGCATCTGAATTCTCCTTGACTGACGGCGCTGTTGCCGGTTGCTGGTGTTTCCCATGCTGTTCCAAGAACCGTGCCAACCCCGTAGGCCGCCGCGTAATCGGATTGCAACCTGTTGATCTATCGCCGAAAAATTGTCTTCGACGGAGATTCCACAGGGACAATTCGATGTTCTCGACTGTGCGAAATTCCGCGCAGTGTGCGGGTTTCATCGTATCGGACTCCGCGCAGTCCGCGCCGCGCGGCGCCGAAACGACCGCGGCGGCCGACCGTTTCCGGTCGACCGCCGTGCTCGATAGCCGCGTATGGCGGCTGGGCATGGTCGTTTAGACCAGCGGCGCGCGCCAATCGTCGCTGCCCGAAGTGCCGCCGACCTCATGGTTCCAGGTGATCATGCGGTAGCTGAACGAGATGTCTTCCAGATGGGTGAAGTTGGCGTTCGCCGGATCCTGGCAGTTCGGCATATAGCCGGCGATGTCGACGATTATGGCGTCTTCCAGGAGCACCGTGAAATAGTGCTCCTGGCGGCCGGTGCTCGAGGTCCGAAACCACTTGATCTCGACCTTGGTCAACAGCTCGCCGGAGCAGAGCGCGTTGTAGAGCAGCGGCGAGGCCTTATCGAACACCTTGGTCACGGTCAGCGGCTGGTGCACGCGCTGGCCGGAGGGCTGGCCGCTCTGTGGGTCGCGCGGGATCTGCACCTCGTGGCGGAAGGCCTGGACCAGGATCTCGTCCTCATGGCCTTCCTGCCAGATGTTGCCCACGCTCTCCTCGGTGAAGGCGCCCTGGGTGATCGGGCCTTGGCTGCTGCCTTCGATGCTCATATAGGCGGGAGTCGGCATGTTCTTTCTCCTCTGTTGGTGCGCGCTCGGCGCGTTATCGAAACCAAAACTCTCGCCCCCTACTCACAAGAACCGTGCCAGAAACCTGGCCGTAACGATCCGGACCTCTCTAACCCCCTATGGAACAACGAAAAATTTTTTCAGTCGCGGCCGAATTTGCGATCGGATCGCGACCGACCGGGTGGTGGGGGCTGTGCGAAGATCCGCACAGTCGCCGCGGAATCCGCGCGGAACGCCGCGCAGCCGGCGGAGCGGGACTACGACGTCTCATCGTGCAGCGGCGCCAGGGCGGTCTCGGCCCGGCGGATGTTGTACTTGTGCATCTTCTCGATCAGGGTGCGCCGCGAAATGTCGAGCGCCTTGGCCGTCCGGGTCTGGTTCCAGCCCAACGCGTCGAGCTTGTCCTCGATCATCGTCGCCTCGAACGCGCCGACGCAATCGCGCAGGCTGTCGGAGGCGGGCGTCAGGCGCGGCCGGGGCGACGCCGCCTCGGCCGGCTTGCCGGCGATCTCCGGCGGCAGGTGCTCGGGCAGGATGCTGCCGCCCGGTTCGGCCATCAGCACGGCCCGTTCCACCAGATTGCGCAATTCGCGGATGTTGCCGGGGTAGTCGTAGTCGAGCAGGGCCTGCGTCGCCGCCGGGGCGAAACCCTCGATGGTCTTGCCGTAACGCTGGTCGAGCTCCTCCAGGAAGTGCTGCAACAGTGACGGCAGGTCCTCGCGGCGCTCGCGCAGCGGCGGCAGCACGATCGGGAAGACGTTGAGCCGATAATAGAGGTCTTCGCGGAACTCGCCCTTGGCGATCTTGTCCGGCAGGTCGTCATGGGTCGCGGCGATCACCCGGACATCCACCTTGCGCCCTTCCAGGGCGCCGAGCGGCCGCACCTCGCCCTCCTGCAGCACGCGCAGCAGCTTCGCCTGCAGCCCGATCGGCATGTCGCCGATCTCGTCGAGGAACAGGGTGCCGCCATGGGCGAGCTCGATCAGCCCCTTCTTCGACGTCTTGGCGCCGCTGAACGCGCCGGCCCGATAGCCGAACAGCTCGCTCTCCAGCAGGCCCTCGGGCAGCGCCGCGCAGTTCTGCGCCACGAATTCCTTGCTCTTGCGGCGGCCGTTGAAGTGGATGGCGTGTGCCACCAGCTCCTTGCCGGTGCCGGTCTCGCCGCCGAGCAGGACAGTGGCGTTGGTGTCGATCACCTTCTCCATCAGCTCGAACACCTGCGCCATGCTGTGCGCCTTGCCGACGATGTTGGCGAAGCGGTACTGGCTTTCGATGCGGTCGCGCAGACGCCGGTTCTCGTCCTCCAGCGCCCGGTTGGAGTTGTCGAGGATCTGGATCAGGTGGCGGTTCTCCGCGATCAGCTGAACATTGTTCAAGGCCGCCGCGGCCTGCGATGCGAAGGCCAGCACCAGGCTTTCCGCCGCGTCGTCATAGGCCGTCACGGCGCCGGCGGCGTCCAGCAGGTTGAACAGCTGCAGCACGCCGATGGTCACGGCCTCGTGGTTGCGCAGCGGCACCACCAGCACCGACCTGGTGCGATAGCCGTGCACCTTGTCGAAGGCATAGATCTCGTCGAAATCGAAGCCGGAATAGCGGTAGGCATCGGCGACGCTGACCAGCTTACCGGCGAAGGCGCAGTAGGAGCAGACATTGGCGGCGTTGCGCTTGTCGCCGACAAAGAGCGGCACCGATTTGGCCTGCTCCCAAACGCCGCCGGCGCGCGCGTTCTGCTGTACCTCGAGATGCAGGTAGCGCTTGGTCTTGTCGAGGACATAGATCCGGCCGCTGTCGGCGCCGGTCAGGCTCCGGGCCGATTCCAGGATCAGGTCGGACAGCCGTCGGAGGTTACGCTCCGTCGACAGCCGGATGGCGATCTTCAGCAGCTCTTCGACCGCCGGGGCCGATGCCTCGCCATTGGTCAACATCACCGGTCATCCGTCCGAGGCGCGGAACTCGAAGGTGAAGTCGCCGTCCGGTCCGATGCCGACCTCGAGCCGGTCGAGCCCCTGGTCGCGGGTCATCAGCTGCAGGATCTCCGTCGACATGCGCGGCAGCAGGGTCCGGTTGATGATGTGGTCGATGTTGCGGGCCCCGGTCTCCACCTCGGTGCAGCGCTGCGCGATCTGGTCGGCCACCGCCACGCTGTGGACGAACTCGATCTGCTGGCTCGCCCGCACGCGATCGGCCAGCCGCGACAGCTTCAGCTCGACGATGTCGCGCATGGCGTCACCGGCGATCGGATAGAACGGCACGATCTGCATGCGCGCCAGTAGCGCCGGCTTGAAGTGATTGCTCAGCACCGGCCGGATGGCGCCGCTCAGCACGTCGAGCGGCGGCCGCTCGCCGTTGGCGCACATCTCGGTGATGATGTCCGAGGCGAGGTTGCTGGTGAGCAGGATGATGGTGTTCTTGAAGTCGATCAGCCGGCCCTCGCCGTCCGACAGCATGCCCTTGTCGAACACCTGGTAGAACAGGTTCATGACTTCCAGGTCGGCCTTCTCGACCTCGTCCAGCAGCACCACGGAATAGGGCCGTTGGCGCACCGCCTCGGTCAACATGCCGCCCTCGCCATAGCCGACATAGCCGGGCGGCGAGCCGATCAGGCGCGAGACCGTGTGCTTCTCCTGGAACTCGGACATGTTGATAGTGACCATGAAGCGCTCGCCGCCGAACAGCAGGTCGGCGACGCCGAGGCCGGTCTCGGTCTTGCCGACACCGCTCGGCCCGACGAACAGGAAGACGCCCATCGGCGCATCCGGGTTCTGCAGGCCGGCCTTGGCGGCGCGCACGCCCTCGTCGAGCGCCGCCACCGCATGGTCCTGGCCCTTGATGCGCCGGCCGAGCTCGTCCTTGAAGCGCAGCGTGGTCTCGGCCTCGTCCTGGACCATCTTGCCGAGCGGAATGCCGGTCCAGTTGGCGATCACGCCGGCGACGACGTCCGGCCCGACCTCGTAGTGGATCAGCGGCTCGTCGGCCTGCACGCCGGCGAGCTCGGCCATCGCCTGGTCGAGTTGCTGCTTGAGAGCGGCCGGATCCTCATCCGCCGCGTCGTCGTCGTCTTCGGCGCCGCCGGCCTTGGCCCGGGCCAGGCGCTGGCGCAGGTCGAGCACCCGCGTGACCACCTCGCGCTCGCGCTCCCAGCGCTCGGTCAGCGCGGCCAGCTCGATCCCGAGGACGGCGATCTCGGCCTCCAGCTCGGCGACGCGGCCGTCGTCCTGGCGCGTCTCGGTCTCGATGTCGCGCTGGATGGCGTCGAGCTCGCGCTGCAGCGTCTTGATCCGCCGGTCGCGATCGTCGACCGCGTCCGGCTTCGAGCTGACGCTGATCTTGACCCGGGCCGCGGCGGTGTCGAGCAGGTCGACCGCCTTGTCGGGCAGCTGGCGGCCGGAGATGTAGCGGGCCGACATCCGGGCCGCCGCCTCGACCGCGTCGTCGCGCACATAGACGCCGTGCGCCGCCTCGTACTTGTCGCGCAGGCCGCGGATGATGGTGACGGCGTCGTCGGGCGAGGGCTCTTCCAGCTTGACCAGCTGGAAACGCCGGGCCAGCGCCGGGTCCTTCTCGAAATACTTCTTGTATTCGGACCAGGTGGTGGCGGCGACGGTGCGCAGCTCGCCCCGCGCCAGGGCGGGCTTCAACAGGTTCGCCGCGTCGCCCATGCCGGCCTGGCCGCCGGCGCCGATCAGCGTATGGGCCTCGTCGATGAACAGGATGATCGGCTTGGCCGATGCCTTGACCTCGTCGATCACACCCTTCAGCCGGTTCTCGAACTCGCCCTTCACCCCGGCGCCGGCCTGCAGCAGTCCGAGGTCGAGGCCGCGGATCTCGACGTTCTGCAAGATATCCGGCACGTCGCCCTCGACCACCTTGAGCGCCAGGCCCTCAACGACCGCCGTCTTGCCGACGCCGGCCTCGCCGACCGCGATCGGGTTGTTCTTGCGCCGCCGGCCGAGGATGTCGATCATCTGCCGGATCTCGCGATCGCGGCAGAACACCGGGTCGATCTCGCCGGCCCGGGCACGTTGGGTGAAGTCGAGGGTGAAGCGGCCGAGCGCGGAATCCTCGCGCGCGGCGGCATCCGGGTCCGCCGCCGCGCCCGTCGCGACGGCCATCGCCGTCGTCTCCTCGCTGGAGCCGGCGACGATGTCGAGCAGGTTGCGGCGCAGGTCCTCGGCCGGGATCTGGGCCAGCTCGTCGGTGAAGAGGCCATAAGCATAGCGGTTGGGATTGCAGACCAGCGCGGTGATCAGGGCGCCCGAGCGGATATCGCCGAGACCCAATTCCACCGAGGCCAGCAGCCAGGCCTCCTGGATCCATTCGATCAGCAGCGGCGAGAACACCGGCTTGCCGGGATTGCCGGTCTGCGCCGCCTCCACGGCCCGCTGGATCGACTTGCCGACGCGCGCCGGATCGATCTCGTAATGGCGCAGGATCGATTGGAAATCGCGCGCCGGATCGTCGACCAGCATCAGCAGCGCATGCTCGATCCCGACCTCGTAGTTGCCGCGCGAGACGCAGACGCCGGCCGCGGATTCCAGCGCCCGCGTGCAATAGGAATTGAGCCTGTTGAACAGGGCCTTCAGGTCGACGGTGATCATTCGCGCTCTCTCCCCTTATTTATTCTCGTTGTATTTGCTGGGCGCTGCCGATGCGGTCTGCGTGCCGCCGCCCTCCCAATCCGGCTCTTACATATTCCGGCCACGTCGAACGTGGTCTTTTTCATTACAAGTTTACACGGGTTCTTTTCCGTTGTCCCGGCGCGGCCGGCGGGTCCGCGCATGGGTCAAGCCGCCGCTTCGCTCGCCGCGTCACCGCCGCGGCCGTCGGAAACGGGCCGCAACGACAGAACGACCGAGCGGTCTCCGCCGTCGCGCGGGCCGAGCCAGCTGGACCAACCGAGGCGGCACGGGTTGTCGGCGGCGAGCTCGAGGTCGGGTATCTCCTGCGCGGTCAGGGTCAGCTCCAGGTCGCAGTCGAGCGGATCCTTGATCAGGTAGGGCACCAGCCTGCCGAGCCAGCGATGGCCTTGTCCATCGGGCAGGAAACGGCGGAATGTCGCGAGGTCGAGCGGCCCGATGGCGAGGCGAAACTTGCCGCCGAGGTCGCGCACCCGCGCCCCGACAGTGCAGTCGACGCCCAGGCGGCAATTGGCGGTGCCGAGCCGCGCCCTCTGTTCCGGCATGATGGCGGCATCGCGTTCAATAAACTGCCGGATCCTGACCGGCAGGCCGTCGAAGAAATGCGCAATCAGCCGCTCCACCGTGGCGGCCGAGCGGCCATGCAGCATCAGCAGGCCGAGGCTCGACAGCAGTCGCTCGCGCCGCTTGAGCAGCGCCCCGTCACCGAGGGTCGCGCCATCGAGGCCGACCAGCCCGAACAACCGCTGCGAGAGATCATCCGCCCCGCCCGGGCGATAGCTGAGATAGTAGCGGTATTTCTCCCAGCTGCGGTACAGCAGCGAGCCGTAACGGTGATGAAACAGATCGAAGAAGTCGCGCCGGTTGCTCTCGCGATCGTTCCCGGCGACGATCTCCTCGGTATAGAACGCGGGCAGCGGGGAGACCGGGCCGTAGAGGCCGACGAAATTCACCGTTAGACGGAATCTCGGCCGGTCGTCGCCGTTCGCCGGCAGGCGCTCGACCGTCTCCAGATCGGCGATCGGAAATCCGAGGCTGGCATTCGGGCGAAAGCGCACGGTCTCGAGATGCGCCGGCCCGCTGTTGCCGACCGACGCGCCATCCGACACCTGGCCCTCCAGCAGGCGCACGGCCTGGAAGAAGGAGAACTGCCGCGGATTGCGCAGCAGTTCGGTGATCAGAGGAGAATCTGCTGACCGCTCTTCGCTGGCCATCGATAGACCTCGCCATGCTCGGCGCCGTTCACTTCCAGCTGATGGAACGAATTGATGCTGGCGAACAGCGACAGGAACTCATTCAGCACCGAGGCGAACAGATACATATCGCCTTCACCGGCGAATTTGCTCTCGCGAAGCACGAGATGGGTGCGCAGGCCGCGGACCGGCAGGCCGCGGTGCAGCAGGTCGATGGGCTCGGTCCGCACCTCGGCCAGGCCTTCCAGACGCAGCCGGCTCTCGCGCTCGGCTTTGCGGTCGACCATCGCCGGAAAGTCGTAGGCCGACAGCACGACGCGCAGCGCCTCGACCCGTGCCAGCGAGACGTAGTTCAGCGCCATATTCGAGACCAGGCGCCAGTGCAGGCCCATGTCGAGCGGCGGCGCGTAGGACGGGCTCGCCCTAATGATGTTGCGGAACTTGGCGAATTCCGGCGACGAGCCGGTCGGCTGGGCAATCTCGCCGGCGCGCAGTTGCCCCGCCAGGTTGCGGTTGGTGCAGGTCAGCTGCAGCGACACCGTCTCGGTCGGCGGCACGGCGCGGCCGTCGCCGGCGGTGACGAAGGCGACGTAGGTTTCCGAGCCGGTCCCGACCACGCCGGGGCGAAGCCGGGTGCGGTAATAAACCGCGCGGTCGTCGTCACCGTCCTGCGGCGCGTGCTCGAACGACTCGAAGGCCCTGTAGACCTGGCGCTTGCCGGTGCCCTGGGCCCAGCCCTCGACCGCGTCGACCGAGTAGATCTCGTAATGTGCCGGGTCCTTGCCGGATGGCCGGATGCGGTATTCCGCCTTGGTGTGGTCGACCCGGATCGGATCGGCCTCGCGCTTGAACAGATTGACGATCGGCGTGCAGTGCAGGCGGATGTTCTCCTGGCGCGGACGGATCTCTTCCGGCACGGCACGGCTGAGCTCGAAGGCCAGCTCGAAGCGGTCCGACATGCCGTGCTCGGCGAGCCGGTCGAGCCCGGCGACGTCGAGGAACAGGAACTTTTCCTCGAGCGCGAAATATTCCTGCAGTAGCCGATAGGCGACAAAGGCGTTCGATGGGTAGGGCAGCAAACCCTCCGCCTCGTCGAAGCCGACCGGGCGGACCTGGTCCGGCGTCAGGCTGAACCGGTTGTCGCCGCAAGTGACCGTGACGCGCTCGAGATAGCGGCAGAGCCAGAGATAAAGCGTCTTCGCGACCTGCGCGTCGCCGTGCAGATGCAGGCGCAACCGGTCGAGGCCGAGCCGGTCCAGCGTCATGCCGGCATGCAGGGCGAAGCCGAGCTCGAGCCGCGAGCCGCGCGGCGTCTGTTGCAGGTCGACCGCGGTCAGCGCCATCGGATGCAGGTCGACGGCGTAGGCCGTCTGGAACCGGCAGACGGTGCCCTCGACCGGCGCCGAATCCACCTCGACGCCGCGCGGCACCCGCATCGGTCCCGACAGCGCGTTGGCAATCGGCTCGAACTCCAGGATCGACATCGACGGGACCGGCCGCAGATAATGCGGCCACAACAACGACACCAGGCTGTGGGTCAGCTCCGGCAGGTCGTCGTCCAGCTTCTGGCGCATGCGCCCGGCCAGGAAAGCGAAGCCTTCGAGCAGCCGCTCGACGTCGGGATCATGGCTCTGGTCGCCGAGGAACGGCGCCAGTTGCGGATTGGCCTCGGAGAATTCCCGCCCCAGGTCCCTGAGGAAGGACAGCTCGTCCTGGAAATATTTATTGAAAGACACGGCCGTCAGCCTCGAACCCAGAGGCGCCCGGAATTCGAGATCCCGGTCTCGAAGGTGATCGGCTCGTCGGTATCATCGACGGCGAGGCGGGCGGCGATCTTGAAGCGGACGTCGAGCGGGTCATCCTCGTTCGCCACGTATTGCACCGAGATCCGGCTGAGGCGCGGCTCGTATTGCTCGATCGACTGCTTGATCACCCGGCGAATGGCGGTCAGCGCATCGGGAAACTGCGTCGCCAGATCGTTGACGTCGGGCACGCCGTAGTCGGGCAGGGTGACGACACTGCCCTGGCGTACGTTCAGCATGCGCTCCAGGTGGCGCAGCACCGATTGCGCCAGGCGGCCGGAATCCACCTGCAGGCGCCGGCTGTCGTCATCCGGCGCGTCGATACGCTCCAACAAGGTCCGCTCGAATGCCATCGGCATCACTCATGACGCCGGACGGCCGGCGGGTCGCCCGGCGCCGGCCGCTCAGGTCTTGTCCAGCTTGCCGACGAGGGAGAGGGTGAAGCTGGCGCCCATATACTTGAAGTGCGGGCGCACGGCCATCGAGACCCGGTACCAGCCGGGATCCCCCTCGACGTCGGAGACCTCGATCTCGGCGGCGCGCAGCGGCCGCCGTCCGCGGACTTCGGCCGACGGGTTCTCCTGGTCGGCGACGAACTGCTTGATCCAGGTGTTCAGCTCGCGTTCGAGATCGGCCCGCTCCTTCCAGCTGCCGATCTGCTCGCGCTGCAGCACTTTGATGTAATGCGCCAGGCGGTTGATGATCAGCAGATAGGGCAGCTGGGTGCCGAGCTTGTAGTTGGTCTCCGCCTCCTTGCCCTCCTTGCTGGTGCCGAAGAACTTCGGCTTCTGCACCGAATTGGCCGAGAAGAAGGCCGCATTGTCGCTGCCCTTGCGCATGGTCAGGCCGATGAAGCCCTCGTCGGCCAGCTCGAACTCGCGGCGGTCGGAGACCAGCACCTCGGTCGGGATCTTGGTCTCGATGTCGCCCATCGACTCGAACTGGTGCAGCGGCAGGTCTTCCACCGCGCCGCCCGACTGTGGGCCGATGATGTTCGGACACCAGCGATATTTGGCGAAGCTGTCGGTCAGCCGCGTGGCAAAGGCGAACGAGGTGTTGCCCCAGAGATAGTCGCCGTGGCTGTTCTTGACGTTCTCGTCGTAATTGAACGCCTTGACCGGATTGTCTTCCTGGTCGTAGGGCAGCCGCAGCAGGAAGCGCGGCATGGTCAGGCCGACATAGCGGGAATCTTCCGATTCCCGGAAGGCATGCCATTTGGCGTATTGCGGCCCCTCGAAGATCGACTTCAGGTCCTTCAGGTTGGGCAGGCCCTCATAGTCGTCGAGGCCGAAGAATTGCGGCCCGGCGGCGGCGACGAACGGCGCATGCGCCATCGCCGCGACGCTGCCGACATATTGCAGCAGCTTGATGTCCTGCGGGCCGGGACCGAAGTCGTAGTTGGCGATCATCGCGCCGACCGGCTGGCCGCCGAATTGGCCGTATTCGGAGGTATAGACGTGCTGATAGAGGCCCGACTTGACGACCTCGGGCGAGTCCTCGAAGTCCTCCAGCAGCTCGTCCTTGGAGGCGTTGACCAGTTCGAGCTTGATGTTCTCGCGGAAATTGGTCCGGTCGACGACGAATTTGAGCCCGCGCCAGGCCGATTCCAGCTGCTGGAACTCGCGGTTGTGCAGGATCTCGTCGACCTGGACGCTGAGCTTCTTGTCGATCTCGGCGATCATCTGGTCGACCATGCCCCGGTCGGGCCTGAGCTCGGCCCGTTTCGGCGCCAGCATCTCGGCGATGAACGCCTCGACGCCCTGCTTGGCGACGCCGTAGCCCTCGTCCGAAGGCTTCAGCTTGGTCTGCTGCATGATCTGATCGAGCAGGGAATCCTCGGGCGCCTCCAGGGTCGCGACGTCCGTCTTGGCTTTATCTTCTAGCTCGGCCATGCCGTTTGCCTCTCCGTCTCTAACCGGCGCCCCGGTTCACCGGGGTCGCGCATTATTGTGCTCTTGGTGCCGCGGCCGCGGCGCCGCGCTCAGCCCTCGCCGCCGCCGACACCCAACTCCTTCAGCAGCTTCTCGCGGCCATCCTCGTCGGACAGCGCCGCCTCGATCGCCTTGCGGAACGCCGGCACGTTGCCGAGCGGTCCCTTCAGCGCGCTCAGCGCCTCGCGCAGCTGCAGCAGCTTATCCAGCTCCGGAACCTGGCGGATCACCGCCTCGGGGTTGAAATCGGCCAGCGTGTTGAACTTCAGGCTGACCGCCATCTCGTCGTTCTCCTCACCCGACAGCCGGTCCGACACGTTGACGTCGAGAGAGAGGTCATGCTGGCGCATGACGTCGTTGAAGTTGTCCTTGTCGACGCTGACCGGCTTGCGATCCTCGAGCGGCCGGTCGTCGCTGCCGAGCGTGTAGTCGCCGATCATCATCAGCTTGAGCGGCAGCTCGACCTCTTCCTGCGCATCGCCGGTTGCCGGCTTGTAGACGATATTGATGCGCTCCTTGGGCGCGACAGACCCTTCCCGTGCCATCTTGCCGATTCCTTTGCTTGTTATTGTGACGCATTCTGAACCAAATCAACGGTTTAACCAACCAGTTATTGGCCGCTCGCGGACCGGTTATTTTTTCTCCCAGGCAAGAGCCGATCCAATATCCAATCTAACTATCCGCGCTTTCAGCCGTTCGATCTTTTCCGCCCGGTCCGGCGTTGGTTTGTTTTTCGGCCCCTGCTCCATGTAACAGGCAAACAGAGCGCGCATGATTTCCACCGCGAGATCAGGCTCCCACTCGTCGAGCCGATAGTGTTCGGCCTGCTGATCCAGGTATTCCAACTGCGGTACGGCCAGATCGGCCCGGCCCGCCGCCTGGCAGAGCCGCGCCAGCTCCAGGTCCCACAGCAGGCGCTCGCGTGCTGCCTGGGCCTGTCGGCGGCCGTCCTGGAACAGGGCGACCGCCTGATCGAACGCGCCCTTGCGGGCAAGCTTGCGCGCCTCTGCCGCCGCCGTTGCGATCGGCGCGGCGTCGTCCATGTCGGTCCCGGCCGTCGCCGTCGGTGGCGCTGCCGCGGCGTCCGGCTCGACCAGCACATCGTTGCGGATCCACAGCCGGGTGTCGTCGTCGGCGAAGGGCGTGCCGTCGGCGAAGCCGAGATCGACTAGCCCGGGAAAACGGCGCAGGAACCCGGCCAGGCCGTCGATCACCGCCTGGCGCGCGGCAGTATGGCCAAGGTCTTCCAGCGCGGTCGCGGTGATGCGATGGGCGTCGAGCCAGAACGGCGCCCGCGACAGGCTGGTCTCGACCTCGACGATCAGCTCGGCCTGGTTGCCGGCCGCGGCCAGGTCGTCGAACAGCTTCAGCCGCTCGGCCGACACGGCGCGGATCTCGGTGGCGCCGTCGCGGCTCGGCGGCGGCTCCTCGATGTTGAGCCAGGTGGCGAAGCGCACCAGGCGATAAGGCAGCGGGTCCGACAGGCTCTTGCCGAAACGGTAGAGCGCGATTGCCCGGAGCTGGTCCTGAGCGGCGCGGATCGCCTTCTGCGCGTCCTGGTCGCTGGCGATCTCGCCGGGCGGCGCGGCCGGCTGCGGCGCCGGGGCCGCGGCGGCGGCCGGCTGGGCCGCTGGTTGGGCGGCCGCTTTCGGCGTCCGCTCGGGCGCCGGCGCGGCCTGGGCCAGCGTCTCGGCATGGGCGCGCAGGCCGCGGCGCAGCTCGCCCATGTCCGGCGCGTGGTCGCCGAGCTTCTCGTCCAGCGCCTGCTCGAGCGCGTCGATCGTCTCCAGGCAGGCGGCGAGTGCGTCCTGATCCGCCGCGCCCGGCGCGATGCGTTCCAGCGACCGGCCGGCGCGCTCCATCAGCCAGCCGACTGCGGCGCCGCGCGCCCGCGCGCGCTTGGCCTCGGGGAACAGCACCTCCCAATGGCTGCTCACCATGGCGGACAGCGCCGCCAGGCCGGCGGCCAGGCCGGCATAGCCGCGCGTCTCCAGCAGGCCGTGGCAGAGATAGCTCGCCACCAGGATGTCCTTCGACTTCTCGCGCAGGATGGTGGCGCCGGCATCGACCACCACGCCCCACTCGACCGGCGCGCCGTTCAGCGCCTCCAGCTTGGCGATCTCCGCGTCCAGGGTCTCGAATTCCGGCTCGTAGCGGGCCGAGCTGCCGCCCGGCGCGTCGGCCGAGATCGGCGCCGTGCCCAGTTCCAGGATGGTTTCGTCGATCTGCATCAGGCGCGCTCCGGCTCGCCGGCGAGCAGCCAGGCATAGGCCGCCGCCGGCGGCAGGCCGCGATAGAGCAGCAGGCAGGCATCGACCGCCTCCGAGCCGGCGCTCCACCAGAGGCTCGCCGCGGCCGGCGCCAGCGCCTGTGCCAGCAGGTCCGGATAGGCGGCGCTGCCGAGCCGCGCGAAGGCGGCCGGCGCCAGCCGCCAGCCGCCGACCGCGTCCGGCGCGGCGAGCGCCATGGCCGGCGCCGCCGTCTCGCCGGGCGGCAGCGGGCCGAGCTCGGCCAGCCGGTCGGCGAAGCGGTCGAGCTCGAAATCGGCGTCCAGGCAGGAAAGCGCGAGCTCTTCCGCGGCGCCGAACCAGTCCGCGCCGGCGGCGGCGAGCGCCAGCGGATTGGCATCGCCCTGCACCGGCGTCGCCAGGGTCATCGGGAAATAGCGGCCGACGGAATCGACGCTCGGCATCAGCACGCCGGCCATCGCCTGCGCGCCGCATAGGCCCTCGGCCAAGGCGAAGCGCCAGATCGGGCTGGTCAGGTAGGCGTCGAGCCAGCCGTCGCCGAGCTGCTGCCGGCTCGCCGCCACCGCCTGCTGCAGCCATTGGTCCCAGGGCTCGATGAAGGATCGCGGCAGCCGGCGCGAGACGAAATCGCCGCGGCTCGGCAGCTTGCCGTGGAAACCGGGCGCCGGCGTTTCCGCCGCGGCCGCTACAGCTTGTCGAGACATCGAAACTTGGCCATCGCCGCCAGGCTGAACGGGTTGGTCACGCTGTTGGCGCGCAGGTCGAACCGGGCGGTCAGCCCGCCGGCGCTGAAGGTCACCTTGAAGCGGTCGGGTGTCGCGGTGCGCTCGACCTTGGCCTGGTCGAGCAGCCGGAACAGCGCCCACGGCCCCTCGGCGCCGAGGCTCGCGCCGCGCGCCGAGCCGAGCGGCGTGAATACCAGGCGGGCGCGGGTCGAGCCGTCCGGCGGCGGCCATTGCATGCGCTGCGGCGACCTGAGCGGCCCATGGCGGTAGCGGATCGACTGGTCGCCGAGCTGCAGCAGCACCTGGCTCGCCGACTTGTCGAGCGCCGTCGCCCGCATCGAGAAGCCGACGCTCGGGCCGGCGCCGCCGGCAAAGAACGCGTCGCGGATGCGCGCCGCGCCCTCGAGCTGCGCCAAGGCGGGGTCGGAGATGCGCACGGCGGCGCCGCCGCTCTGCAGCTTGCGCCAGGGCCGGACCGAGGTGTCGATGAACGGCTTCAGGAAGCGGCCGACGAACCCGTCGACCAGGCCGCTCGGCCCGAAATAGCGGGCGAAGTCGTTCAGGTTGATGTCTTCCGGGCTGTTGCGCGCCAGCGGGTAGCGGTTGCCGAGCGCGCTTTGGCAATAGGGCGCGACATCCGTCGCCCAGGCCGCGTTGAGCTGCGCCGAGACGGCGCCCAAGGTGATCAACGAGCTCTCGCGCGCCAGGCTGCGCATCCAGCGGCCGAGCGGCGCCGGCTGGCGCTCGGCCTCGATCGTGAGGCGCTCGATCACGCCGCCGCCGGTCGCCGCGGCGATCTGCCGCGCCGCGTCGCCGCGGCCGCCGGCGGCGACCGCGCCGACATGCAGATAGAGGTCGTTCAACATGGCGAGCACGCGGTCGAGCGCCGGCGACGTGCCGCCCTTGCCCGCCACCAGGGCGTTGAGGTCGGCGAAGCGCCGATCCACCACCATCGCCGGGTCGCGGACCGGCAGGCTGGCGGCGGCGCTCGGCGCGAATTTCAGGATCTTGGCCAGGCGCCGCTTGATCTGGCTGAGCCCGCTCGACGCGGCGCCCCCTGCGGCGCCCGGCAGCCGGGCGAGCCGGGTCTCGTCGGCGACCGCGGCGATGAAGCGGGTGATCGGCGACTCCGCCGCCGACAGCGTGTTCAACACCTCGGCGGCATGGGCGAAATCGCGGAACGCCACGACATCGACGTCGCCCAGGAATTGCTGCCAGCGCCGCACATATTCGGCGAGGTACAGCTCGGTGACCTCACCGGTCAGCTTCTGCAGCTCGGCGTCGCTGAGCTCGCCGCCGTATTGCGGGCCGAGAATCCAGCGTTCGGCCGCCGCCGTGCGCACCAGCGGCAGGCCCTCGCCCAGGAACAGTTTGTGGAAGCCGGCGTTGGTGAACAGCGTCGGGATGCCCTTCTCCAGGCGCGCCGCGTCGGTGCGCCGGAAATAGCGCGCCACGTCCGGGCCGATCTTGTCGGTGACCCGCCAGGCGGCCTCCGGATCGATCGTCGCCTGCCTGATCTGGCCGTAGACGCGCGCGGCGATCGGGCGCTGCGCCAGGATGCGCCGCGCCTCGTCGACCAGCGCGGCATCCAGATGCGCCGGCGGCAGGTCCATTTCCAGCATCGCCTGGAAATGCCCGTCGAGTTTGGCGCGGGTCGCGGCGTTGCCGGGTCCGGGCAGCCGGTTCTCCCAGTCGAGCGCCAGCCAGGCGGCGACGAAGTCGCGGTCGAGATGCTGCGGCAGGCCGAGCATGAGGTAAACCTTGAGGGTCTCGTACAGCACCTCGGTACGGTCGACGTTCTCGACCATCTGCTCCTCGAGGCGCCGCGTGACGCGCGGCAGCAACGCGGAATTGAGCACCCGGCGGTAGGCGCCGCGGGCCGCCTCGCCCAGCTTGTCGCCCTGATAGAGGCCGAACCGGCGCAGGATCGGCGCCGACTGGTCGCGCTCGGCATAGCCGCCCGGCAGGGCGCGCATGGCATCGAGCGACGGCAGCAGGTCGAGCAGGGTGCCCGCCGAAACCGACTGCTCCGCGGTTTCCCGGTAGGCGGCGACCTCGGTTTCGACCTCGGCGATCAGGTTCTGGTTGCCGAGGTAGCTGGTCAGCCAGCCGCCCGCCAGCGCTGCCACGGCGACCACGCCGCCGGCATAAGTCAGGCGCTGAAGCCAGGCTCGGTGGCGCTGCAGGAAGCCGGTGGCGCCGACCAGGTCGGCCTCGCGAAACACCACCTCGCGCAACAGGTGGTTCAGGAAATAGCTCCGGCCCGGGCCGCTGAACGCCGGCATCGCTTGGGCGTCGAGACCGAAGCTGCGCGAGATCGAGCCGATCACCCGGTCGATCGGCGTGCCTTCCTGGGTGCCGCTGGAAAAATAGACGCCGCGCAGCAGGACCGGCTGCTCGAAGCGGCTCGGCTTGAAGGTCTCGCCGAGGAAGTCCTGCAACAGCGGCTTCAGCGCGCCCATCTGCTGGGTGAAGCCGAGGATCGCGCCGCGCCGGTTGATGTCGCCTTCGTCGGCCAGGCGCTGGGCAAGCCGGCCGTCGAGCCGCGCCATCACCCGGTCGAATTCGGGCCCATAGGCCTCGATCGCGCCGTCGGCGCTCTCCGAGCGCTCGATCGGAAAGGTCACGCCCCAGACCTGGCCGCGCGCCTCGCGGCCGAGATCGTCGAAAAACTCGACGAAGCCGGCGACCAGGTCGCATTTGGTGAACACCACATAGACCGGAACCCGGAGCTTGAGGTTCTCCAGCAGCTCCTGCAGGCGCTGGCGCACGGCGCGCGCATGCAGCGCGCGCTCCTGGTCGCTCTGCCGGATCAGGTCGCTAATGCCGAAGGCGACGATCACGCCGTCGATCGGCCGCCGCCGGCGATAGCGGCGCAGCAGGGCCATGAACCCGGTCCAGGCGGCGCTGTCCACGGTCTCGTCGCTGTCCTGGGTGGTGTAGCGGCCGGCGGTGTCGAGCAGCACGGCCTCGTCGGTGAACCACCAGTCGCAGTTCCGCGTGCCGCCGATGCCGCCGATGGCGTCGTCGCCGAACCGCTCCGTCAACGGGAATTTCAGGCCCGAGTTCTTGAGCGCGGTGGTCTTGCCGGCGCCGGGCGGGCCGATGATCAGGTACCAGGGCAGCTGGTAGAGGTGGCGCCGCCGGCCGCGGCCGCCGAGCTTCGCCTTCTTCAGGATGCCTAAGGCATCGCGGAAGCGGTCGCGCAGCAGGGCCAGCTCTTCCTCCGACTCGCGCCGGCCGAGATCGCTGGCGCCGGACTGGTCGACCGCCAGCCCGTCCATCATCCGGGCGTTGCTGCGCCGCGCCCGGACCACCTGCCAGGCGTTGTAGATGCCCCAGGCGAGAACGACGATCAGGATCACCACCAGGCGCGCCGTCGGGCTGGCCAGCGGCTCCGCCCCGGCGATGGCGACCAGCGGGCCGATAAACCAGATCAACAGGCATACCAGCAGGATGCCGAGGATCGAGATGACCCAGCGATTGGCGATCCAACCGAACAGCTTGCGAAAGATGCCCATGACCGCCGGCCCCTAACGCACCGGAACCAGGATTTCGATGCGCCGGTTCTGCTCGCGGCCTTGCGCCGTCGCGTTGGACGCCACCGGCTCCGCGTCGGAGCGGCCCTCGGATTGCAAGTTACCCCGCACCGACTGCGACAGGATGGCGAGGACCGACTTGGCGCGGGCCGACGACAGGTGCCAGTTGGATGGGAACTTCAGCGTGCGGATCGGCTGGCTGTCGGTGTGGCCGGCGACCAGGATCGGGCCGGGCTCGTCGGTCAGGGCGGCGCCGATCTTCTCGATCAGCGGCCGGTGCCCGGCGGCGACCCGGGCGCTGCCCGAGGCGAACAGGCCCTTGTTGTGGACCACGATGCGGGTCGCGTTGCCGAGGTCGGCGATGTCGACCAGGCCGCGGTCGACCTCCTCGGCCAGCGCCGCGCGGTAACGCTCGGCCGGGCGCGGCGCCGCCGGCGCCACGGTGACCACCGCCGGCTTCGGCTGCAGCCGCGGCGCCGCCCGCGCGCCCTCCGGCTTCGGCGCCATCCGGCCGAGTTGGCCGAGCGCGGCGAAAACGTCGTCGGATGACCGGTTGAGGCCGTAGCTGAAGCCGAGATAGACGACGACGGCGAGCGCCGCGACCGCGACGGGCACGACCCATAACGGCACGAAACGGGCGACCGCCGGCCCGCGGTCCTGGACGCCGCGCCAGTGCGGCGACAGGTCGTCGTCGCCGTCGCCGCGCTGCTCGCGGATGCTGCGGTAGAGCCGGCGCTGGATTTCCGCCAGCCGCTCGCCGCCGCCCTCCATCAAGCCGTACTGGCCGCGGAAGCCGAGGCAGAGGCAGACATGCAGCAGTTCCAGCAGGTCGATGTTGCCGGCCGGGTCTTCCAGCATCCGGGCCAGGATCTGGAAGAACTTGGCGCCGCCGCCGGTTTCGTTGTGCAGCGTGGTGAGCAGGCTCTGCTTGCTCCAGACGCTGTCGCTGCCCCAGGGCATCTGCAGCACCGTCTCGTCGATCAGCGCACAAAGCGCGTAGCGCCCGGCATAGGCCGCTTCGCGCCGCGCCCCCTGGTCGCGCGCGGTTTCCTCGAAGGCGTGCATCATCGCGACTACGCTGTTGCGCAAGGCGGGCACGTCGTCATGGCGCGGCAGGCCGCGTAGGCGGCGGACCAGGGCGAAGCCGGTGGCGGCCGCGCGCAGCAGCGGGTTGCGGCCGACGCCGCCGTCGCCGACCAGCGCCGCCTCGGTCGGCGGCATCGATACCGCGGTCTGCGCCAACGGGTCGGCCTCGACACGGCGCCGCCCGCCCGGCGAGGGCAGGATCACCGTGCGCTCGATATCGCCCGGCCCGGTGCTCGAAAAGGGATCGTCGTCCTGCATCAGCTCACTGCTTTATCGTCACTGCTTTATGGCCCAGAGCGCCATTTCCAGCTCCGGGAACTCGCCCGAAACATGGAACGCGAGGCCGCCGGACTGATCCAATTGCTTCCAGAAATCACCTTGCGTATCGAGCTCGAAGTAGCTCGCGCCGGCATGATAGGGCAGCTGCCGCGGCGCCACCGGCAGCGGATTCAGGCCGATGCCGGGCAAGGCCAGGTTGACCAGGTCGCGGATGCGCTCGACCGGCCCGGCCTTGACCTGGGCCGGGATCGCCTGGCGCAGGCTCTCCGCCGGCATGCTGGCATTGGCCGACAGCACGAAACTCGCATTGGTCAGCAGCCCGCGGTCGTTGATAGTGGCGACGCGGATCCCGTAATTGCGCTCCTCCAACGGGATCGAGACGACGTTGCGTTCCAGCACCATGCTGAGCGAGCGGCGCAGCGACGCCATCACCGGCGCGAAGCTTTCCTGCAACGCATCGTGTCGATAGATGGGGAAGGCTTCGGCGCGCTTTTCCGGCCGGGTGAAGGTCGCGAGCTCGCCGGAAAGCTCGAGCAGCACGCGATAGAGTGCCTCGGGGTGCAGCTCGGCGAGCTTGGCGAGATGCGCGATCAGCGGCTCGTAGCGGTTGACCACCTGCAACAGCAGGAAGTCGGCGATCTCCGCGGCGCCGCCCCGGCCCGATTCCGAGACCTTGCCGGCCAGGCTCTCGCCGCGCTGGCGCAGCAGGCCCTCGATCTCGTTGATGAAGCCGGCCAGCGCCGGACTCGCCCGGCAGTCCACCGCCGGCACGATATAGTCGTCATCGACCAGGACTCCCTTGTCGGCGCCGACCTGAACGATGCGGCCGAGGCCGACGCATTGATAGCCGGCGCGGTCTTCGTCCTGCAGCATCAGCTTGAGGCGCAGCCTGCCGACATGGATCTGCACCGGGTCGTCGCCGCGGCCGCTGCTGTCGGCGACACGGGATTCCCGAATCGCGTAGCGTGTCATGCCGTTGGCGCCGTCCTGGCCGTCGGCATCGGTCTCCTGGCTCGCCTGGATCGGCAGCGCCAGATAGACGACCGCGTTCTCGATCCCTTCCCCGAGCTCGAGCGGCGGCGGCGGGTCGGCGTCCTCGGGGATGTCGAACAGGGTGCCGTCGGGCAGGAAGCCGCGGGCCCGGGTGACCGCGAATTTCCCGGTCGCCAGGAGGTCGCGGTCGATGCCGAGCTCCTGCAGCCCCCAGGCATGCGGGCGCAGGGTGCTGGCGGACCGCCGGACCAGGCTGTCAACGTAGCGGTCCTGTTGCTGAAAGTGATGGGGGCGCAGGAACATCCCCTCGGTCCAGACCACTTTATTGAAACGCGACATCAGGGCCTCGACTCATATCGCACCGCCCGGCCGCGGGCGGATCGCCGTACAGCCGCAGCCGGGGTATGGAACTACCTTCATCATCGCCGGACGCGCCGGTCAATCCGGCTTTGCGATCGTGACATCGAGACGCCCGAGACCGATCTTCAGTTCGGTCATCTTGCCTTCACGCAGTTCATACACCGCCCGCCAGGAGGCGTTGTCGAGGTCGCGATAGGCGGCGAGGACGCCGAGGTACCGGGTCTCGTCCTTGAAATCCCGTTCGAGCTCGAGCTTCTGTCCCGGGCGGACTTCCAACTCCTCGCGGTTCTGCAGATCGTCGCCGAGCTCGGCCGCCTCGCTGTCATAGAGGGCAAAGAATCCGGCGTTGTTGAAAGCGGTCGTGGATTTCAGCGCGTAGAGCCGGACCACCAGGGGCGACGGCTGGCCGTCGACATCCGGGTTGAGGTCTTTCGCGGCGGCCAGCTCGGCTTCGATCCGCGTCGTGCCGCCAAAAACTGCATCTTTTGCGTCGATCACGGTGCCACAGCCGAACAGCGCCGGCACCAGCATGGCGAGCGTAATTAGTGTGATCAACTTCTTGTCGATACGGACATCCATCCCTCAACTCCGTTCTTTGTGTCGATCAGGCCGTGGAGCTTCCGGCCGAAGCCCGGGCGGCACCCGGCGAACCGTTATCTGCCGTTGTCCCGATCCTATCTTCTCGCTCCCTGTTTGCTTACCTGCTGTTCGTAGGCCTTGGCAAATTCCTTGCCGAACAGGGCGTCGAAGTCGTCCTCGGCCTCGGCGACCAGATCCTCGTAAAGCTGGGCGAAGGCTTCCCAATACCGGGCCTTCTTCATCGCCGGTAGCTTGACGCCGCCATCCCGGTCGATGCGTTGTTCCAGCGCCTTCGGGTCGAAGCGCCGCAGCAGGCCCTTGAGCGCCATCTGCATGCCCGCCATGACCGCGACCTGATGGCCCTTGATGTCGTCGAACGCCTCGGCGACCGCCTGCTCGGCTGAAAGATAGCCGCCGCCCCGCTTGGTCAGCAGCGTCAGCATGGCATCATCGGTGCCGAGCGAGAACTTGAGCGGGTTGTTCTCCGCCGGCTGGATCGTGGTCTGGGACAGGCGGAACTCGCTCTTGATGCTGCTGCGCGCCGCCAGCACCTCCATCAGGCCGACTACCACCTGTCGATAGATGTTGCCGAGCAGCGCCATCGCCTCGGCCGCGTCGATCTCGCCGAGCTCGGCCTGGCCGAGGCCGGCGCCCGCCAGGAAGGCCTGGAACACGGCCGCGTCCGGCGCGCCGGCCGTAGCAGGTGCTGGGGCAGGTGCTGGCGCCACCGGCGGTGCGGTCGGCATCGGCGCGATGTCGGCGGCGGCCGGGCCTTCAGGCACGGCCGGAACCGCCGGGGCGGTCGGGATTTCAGGTGCTTCCGGGACCTCCGCGGCAGGCGACGGCGCGGCAGCGGCCTCGCCAACGGCCGGCGAGGCGATGGATTGGGCCCCGATGGATTGGGCGCTGTCCCAGTCCTCCGGGATCTGCGGGGCCGCGGTGGGCGGCCGGAAGAATTCCTGTTCCGAGGCGGCGGCGGCGAAATCCGCCGGGATCATCTGTTGCTCCTGCTCGGCACCGAAACCGGCCAGCGGGTCCGGGGCCCTGTCGGGGATCAAGGGCGGCTCGGGCGTTGTCGGCGGCTCGGGGCCGAGGATGTCGGCGAGCGGGTTGTCGTGCGCCGTGCCGTCGGCAGTCGACGGCACGGCGGCTGTCGCCGGCGCGGCCTCGACCGCCGGCGCGTCGCCGCGCTCGGGCGTCAGTCTGATCTCGATCTCGTAGTCGCTGATGCGAAGTTGGTCGCCATCTTTAAGCAAGGCGGCGTTGCCACGGCCGAGCGGCTTGTCGGCGGCGTTGAAAAAGACCCCGTTGGTGCTGGTATCGGTCAGCCGGTAGCCGTCGGCGGTCCATTCGATCTCGCATTGTTGTTTGGAGATTACCCGTTGCAGGTCGGGTAGCACCATGTCGTTCTCTGCACTGCGGCCA
>CAJHXX010000103.1_pt1 | contig 21932 bp, 18 predicted proteins | sample 9198511 | NCBI WGS metagenome assembly CAJHXX01 (sample SAMEA7708325, study PRJEB35096) | sediment metagenome | biome: marine neritic benthic zone biome [ENVO:01000025]; feature: sediment [ENVO:00002007]; material: shallow marine sediment [ENVO:03000034] sea grass bed [ENVO_01000059] ...
GCTGAACGCGCTCTACCCGATGGCGGCCAAGCTGCTCGCCCAGACCCGGCTGAGCAAGCTGGTGGTCGGCGCCCTGCAGGAGGTGCTGCCGTTCCCGAAGAACCTGCTGTTCCCGCTGGTCAAGGGCAAGGAGATCGCCAAGTTCCCGGTCGACGACCGCCACGTCACCTTCAAGCAGCTGATCGCCAATGACGGCACCTATGACAAGGTCGCGGTCACCGACCCGGCGGAGACCATCGCGGTGCTGCAATATACCGGCGGCACCACCGGCGTGCCGAAGGGCGCCATGCTGACCCACGCCAACCTGATGGCCGCCTACAACCAGCTCCGCCTGTTCGGCGAGGGCGACCAGCGGCTGGTCGACGAGGGCACCGAGCGGGTGCTGGCGGTCCTCCCGCTGTTTCACATCTACGCGCTGACCGTCAACATGCTGCTCGGTGTCGGGTCCGGCGCCGAGATCGTGCTGCACGCCCGCTTCGAGCTCGACGCGGTGATGCGCGACCTGGACAAGAAGAAGCCGACCATCTTCCCCGGCGTGCCGACCATGTACACGGCGATCATCAACCACAAGGACATCGCCAAGTACGACCTGTCGTCGCTCAAGTTCTGTGCGTCCGGCGGCGCGCCGCTGCCGGTCGAGGTGCAGCAGCGATTCCAGCAGCAGACCGGCTGCAAGCTGGTCGAGGGCTGGGGCATGACCGAGACCTCGCCGACCGGCACCTCGACGCCGCTCTACGGCAAGTCGAAGGCCGGCTCCTGCGGCATCCCGCTGCCCGGCGTCACCATCAAGATCTTCGACCTCGAGAATTCGGCCGAGGAGATGGCCTTAGGGGAGACCGGCGAGATCTGCATCAAGGGCCCGAACGTGATGAAGGGCTATTGGCAGAACCCAAAGGCGACGGCGGCGAGCTTCAACGCCGCCGGCTACTTCCGCACCGGCGACGCCGGCTACATGGACGACGACGGCTACGTCTTCATCGTCGACCGGCTGAAAGACATGATCCTCTGCTCCGGCTTCAACGTCTATCCGCGCAATGTCGAGGAGGCGATCTACCTGCACCCGGCGGTCGAGGAGGTGACGGTCATCGGCATCCCCGACGACTACCGCGGCCAGGCGCCGAAGGCCTTCATCAAGCTGAAGGCCGGCGCCGAGGCGTTCACCTTCGACGAATTGCGGGACTTCCTCGGCGACAAGCTCGGCAAGCACGAGATGGTCAGCGAGATCGACATCCGCCCCGAGCTGCCCAAGACCCTGGTCGGCAAGCTCTCCAAGAAGGAGCTGATCGAGGAGGAGGAGAAGAAGCGGGCCCAGTCGGCGGCGTGAGCCGCCAGCGACCAGCCCAACCAAGTCCGCGGCGTGAGCCGCCGTCTGAGTGCCGGCCCGAGCGCGACGCCCGGCCGACACCGGCCGGTAGCAAGCTTCGCGCCGGCTCGCCCGCGCACGCGGGGATTTTGCCGACCGAGTCGGCGGATTTTTTCGCCGATGGCGGAGATCGGCGGGGCGGCGATACCCGCGGGGCGTTCGCGCGGACGGGAGATTGCGGGGCGCAATGCGCGATTCGCTTGCCGGCCCCGATGACGTCCGGAAACACCACCGAATAAAGTATTGTGTCCCCGAAAACCACAAATCAGGCTCGCGTCATGACTAATGAAAACGACTTCTCATTGGAGGGCGGCTGCACCTGCGGGGCCGTGCGCTATCGAATGACGCGGGCGCCGATGTTTGTTCACTGCTGCCATCGCCGCTGGTGCCAGCGGGAGACGGGCGCGTCCTTTGCGCTGAACGCGATGATCGAGGCCGATCGTGTGGTCCTGCTCAAGGGCGTGCCCGAAACGGTGGTGACGCCGACGGCGAGCGGCAAGGGCCAGAAGATCCACCGCTGCTCGACCTGCCGCATCGCCTTGTGGAGCAACTTCGCCGGCGCCGGTGACGCCATCCGCTTCGTCCGCGTCGGCACCCTCGACGCGCCCGACCGGCTGCCGCCCGACATCCATATCTTCACCAGCTCGAAACAGCCCTGGGTCCTGCTGCCGCCGGAGGTGCCGGCGGTCGAAGAATATTACGATCGTGACGACTATTGGCCGGATGAGAGTCTCGAGCGCTACCGCGCGGTCGTGAAATGAGGCCTTGGCGCCGACGGACGATCTGACGCCCGCGCCGGCGATCAACGGAAGACGGCGGCTCCGAAGAACCGCCGCGTGAAGGTTTGGGTGTGCCGGACCGGCGCGGTGTTATCCCGCCTTGCGGCGCCGGCGCGCTAAGATACCGAGGCCGGCGAGGCCGAGACCGAGCAGACCCAGCGTCGCCGGTTCGGGCACGGGCAGGGCGGCGGCCTGGCCATCGATGATGAATTCGGCCACCGAAAACCTGGGGTTGACAGTAGAAAGGCTGGTGAAATTGAACAAGGTGATCGACGAAGCGGCGATGCCGGACAGCAGGCTGGCCGTCAGGTCGGCGCGGTCGTTGACCGGCAGGCCGGTGCTGGTGCCGAGCGGCCCGAACCCGGTGGTGGCGAAGGTCTGTATGGCGCCGCCGATGTCGATGTCGAACCCGTTGAGGATACCCGGAATGCTATTCCCCGGCGTCACGGCGTGATCGCCGCCGTAGACGTCGATCAGGTTGATCGTGTAGGCCTGATCGAAGAACAGCGTGATCGAGACGTTGTGCCCCACATTTTGGAACAGTTGCGTGCTCGATGCGGTCGTGCCGACGGACACGCCGTCCGCCATCGTCCCGGTACCGCCGGAATAATCGGCCAATGTCCCGGAGGTCGGCGTGATGGTGCCCGTGTAAGTGTGGGCCCAAGCTCCCGTTCCGGACACGTCGGCATTGAGGACGTCGTAGCCGGTGATGGTCACGGGCGCGGCGACGCCCGGCCCCGCGATGCCCAGAACGGCCAACCCGATGATTGCGGAAGCCAGCTTGTGCATCATGGCGTTTCTCCCTGCTGGAACGGCGGCGTCCTTTGCCGGCTCATGCCCCAACAGATGCAATTTTCACACCAAAATGGCGAGGCGGCACGATTCCAATCGCTTATGCATTGTCGGCCGGCGAACCGCCATCAAAGGTGTAAAGATCGCCGACACTCTCGGCCTGCTTTCCGGATGTCGGCGTGCCATCGCAGGGTGGCGTGGCAGCGGCCGCGGCGCGGCCGTCGCGGCGGGCCAGGTCAGTGAAGTCGCCGCGACCCCCGGCCCTCGCCGAAGCGAAGCGCCGGCCTCGCGCAGGCAGGTCGGCACTCGCAATGACGAGTCAGATGGCGGACTGGCCCCGTCGGCGGCTGAACCCTCTGGGCTCTCAGCCGAGCACGCTTTGCAGCTTCATGGCGATGCCCATGTTGCCGGCGACCTTGAGCTTGCCCATCATGAGGGCTGGACTCATTTCCGCAAGCGCACGCCGGGGCCGCCGCCGTTCGGGTCGATGAACTCGATGCCGGCGGCTTCGAGGGCCGCCTGAAGCAAAATCAACGTGCTTGCACGCGGCTGTCTGGCGGCACGCTCGAAATCAACGATCGTTCGATGGGTAATTGAGGCGACAGCTGCCAGGTCCTTACGCGACATATTCAGCATTGCGCGAGCACCCCTGCATTGTGCCGGTGTAATTGCCATTATTCTTGCTAAATGATAAAATTCATGTTGATTTAGGCGGCCAAAACTGCAAAATTCATGCACATAGTACGCGGCGCAGAAGGGTGCTCGCAACACCCTCCCGCGCCTGACCACAACCCGACTTCATTGGAGTCCGGCAATGGCTGCCCCTACCCTTAACACAAGCATTTCCCGCCGCACCATGCTGGCGGGCGGCGCCGCGGTTCTCGCCGCCCCTGCGATGGCGCTGCCCGGCATCGCCGCATTCGCCGCCTTGCCGGGTGCCGCCCCGCCGGACCCCGACGCCCGGCTTACGGCGCTGGCCCGGCAATATCGGCAGGCGACGGCGGACCTGACCGGCTGGATCGCCGCGGTCGAGCGCCGCCACGGCCCGGGCGCCTATGACGCGCGGCCGGAATTGAGGCGCCCCTACGCCGCATTGCTGGCCCGCGAAGACCGCGCCCTCGCCGCACTCGCGGCAGCCCGCCCCGACAGCGTCCGCGGGCTGGCGATCAAGCTGCGCGCCGCCTTCTACTGCGACGACCTGCGCGACGCGGAACCGGACCACATCCCGACCCTGCTGAGCCCGGCCCTCGGCGACCTGGAGCGCCTCGCCGAATGATATTCCGCGATCGACGACGTGCAGCAATCAGCGGCAATCAACGGAGTCCGACCCCTTTGATTTCTTTTCACGTCATTGCGAGCGCAGCGAAGCGATCTCGCCGGGATGAGCCCCCGCGGCCGGGAGATCGCCGCGGCGCTTCGCGCCTCGCCATGACGTGTGAATTGGTCGGCGGACCGCGCGCGGCATCCACACCGCGGCAGGGATGAGAAGGGGCAAACGGCAGCCGCTTTGAACAGGGCCGTCGTCAACGACCCCGCAGGGGTCCTAACCCAGCACGCTCTGCAGCTTCATGGCGATGCCCATGTTGCCGGCAACCTTGAGCTTGCCCATCATGAAGGCGGTGGTGGCGTCGAGTTCGCCGTTGACCATGCTCATGAAGTCTTCCATCGACATGGCGATGGTGCAGTCGGCTTCCGTGTCGTCGTTGGAGACCGTGTTCGGGTTCGAGACGCCGTCGATGAACACCACGCCGTCGTCGCCGAAGTCGAACTTCAGGGTGGCGCCGAGGCCGGAGTCGTCGCCGACGCGCTCGCGCAGGCCTTCGGTCACTTGTTCCAGGCTCATCTCGTTCTCCTTTAGCTAGGCCCTCAGGCGCCGGGCGCGGGCCCTCCGGCCCCGTGGTCCGATGCCGACAGATGCCTACCATCTGTCGGCTGAATCGGACCACCAAAAAAGCCCATGGGCTCCTCGCATAAGCTCGGGCGCGCGGTCGCGCTTGCCTCCGAGCGAATGAACGCAGGCGTTCATTCGCTCGTCGGAATAAGCGTCCGCGCCGCAACTTGACGTTAACGTAAACGTCAACTAGCTTTTCGTCAAGTTGGGCGTGTCGGCGCGCGCGCACGCGTTCACAGCGTCGGGCGGCGCGCGCTATAGTCGTCGCCAGGCAATAGACGGTGCCTGTACGGGCCGTCCGTGCCGTGAGGGAGGTGCGCCATGGGCTATCGGTCGGCATTCCGGCCCGGCCTGTTCGACGGCTGCTCGGTGATCGTCACCGGCGGCGGCAGCGGCATCGGCCGCTGCACCGCGCATGAGCTGGCGGCGCTCGGCGCCCGGGTCGCATTGATAGGCCGCAACCTGGATAAGCTCGACAAAGTCGCGGCCGAGATCGCCGAGGCCGGCGGCCAAGCCGATGGCTACGCCTGCGACATCCGCGAGGAGGACACCGTCCGCGACACCGTGGCCGAGATCCTGGCGGCGCATGGCCGGATCGACGGCCTGGTCAACAACGCCGGCGGCCAGTTCCCGGCGCCGCTCCGCGACATCAGCCTGAAGGGCTGGGACGCGGTGGTGCGCACCAACCTGAACGGCGGCTTCCTGGTCAGCCGCGAATGCTACACCCAGTGGATGGAGGCGCATGGCGGCGCCATCGTCAACATCGTCGCCGATTTCTGGATGGCGATGCCGACCATGGGCCATTCCGGCGCCGCCCGCGCCGGCATGATGAACTTCACCGAGACGGCGGCGGTCGAATGGGGCTATGCCGGGGTGCGGGTCAACGCCGTCGCGCCGGGCTGGATCGCCTCCAGCGGCATGGACACCTATGACGCGGCGACCGAAGAGGTGTTCCGCCGCCTGCCCGGCCTGGTGCCGCTGCAACGGATCGGCACCGAGTCGGAGACCAGCGCGGCCATCGTCTTCCTGCTGACCGAGGCGGCGGCGTTCATCTCCGGCACCTGCCTCCGGGTCGACGGCGCCGCCCCCAACGTGAAGACCAACTGGCCGCTGCCGAAATCCGCCGGCACCGAGCCCTATAACGGATTCCACCTCGCCAGCCTGCCGAAGGCGCTACAGAAAACCCAGGGGGAAAGCGGCGAATGAGCACCGAGTTTTGGGGACACAATACTTAATTCGCCCGGCAACCGGGCAGACGGCTCGGGAGGTGACGCATTAAGAATTGTGTCCCCAAAACTCTCCACCGCCCAAGGAGGGCGAGCCATGATCTACACCGAGCAACATCTCGAGCTGCAACGCTCGATCAGGAAGTTCATCGACCAGGAGATCAACCCCCATGTCGAGGACTGGGAGGAGGCCGGCATCTTCCCGGCGCATGAGCTGTTCGGCAAGATGGGCGCCCTCGGCTTCCTCGGCGTGCACAAACCGGTCGAGTTCGGCGGTATGGGCCTCGACTATTCCTATGCCCTGGCGATGACCGAGGCGCTGGGGCACGCGACCTGCGGCAGCGTGCCGATGGCGATCGGCGTGCAGACCGACATGGCGACGCCGGCGCTGGCCCGTTTCGGCTCCGACGAAGTGCGCGAGGAGTTCCTGCGGCCGTCGATTTCCGGCGACTACGTCGCGGCGATCGGCGTCTCCGAGGTCGGCGCCGGCTCCGATGTCGCCTCGGTCCGCACCAACGCGGTCAAGGACGGCGGCGACTACGTCATCAACGGCGGCAAGATGTGGACCACCAACGGGGTGCAGGCGGACTGGATCTGCCTGCTCGCCAACACCTCCGACGACGCGGTGCATAAAAACAAATCACTGATCTGCGTGCCGACCAAGGCCAAGGGCGTCACCGTGGCGCGCCAGCTCGACAAGCTCGGCATGCGGTCCTCCGACACGGCCGAGTTCTATTTCGAGGACGTGCGCGTGCCGCGCCGCAACTTGATCGGCGACGAAGGCGCCGGCTTCACCTACCAGATGCTGCAGTTCCAGGAGGAGCGCCTGTGGGGCGCCGCCTCCGCCCTGCTCGGCATGGAACGGGCGATTGCCGAGACCATCGACTACACGCGCGGCCGCGAGGTGTTCGGCCAGCCCCTGCTCGACAACCAGGTGATCCACTTCCGCCTGGCCGAGCTGAAGACCGAGGTCGAGGCGCTGCGGTCCCTGATCTACCGCGCCGTCGAGACCTATGTCGGCGGCGCGGACGTCACCGAGCTCGCCTCCATGGCCAAGCTGAAGGGCGGCCGGCTGATGCGCGAGGTGGCCGACAGCTGCCTGCAGTATTTCGGCGGCATGGGCTACATGAACGAGACGCCGATCTCGCGCTTCTATCGCGACGGCCGGCTGATGTCGATCGGCGGCGGCGCCGACGAGGTGATGCTATCGATCATTGCCAAGTACATGGACATCCTGCCGAAGCGCGCGCTGCCGAAGCCCCGGGAAAAGGTGAAGGCCGAGGCGGCGGAGTGAGGGGTGGCCCCCGCTGTCATCGCGAGGCGCGGAGCGCCGCGGCGATCTCGTTGCCAGGGTGCCTCGGTCATCGAGATTGCTTCGCTGCGCTCGCAATGACGAGCTTGGGCACGGGCAAACCGGGGACAAGGTCCGTTAGATGATCCCGCGTCTCGAGGGAGGAGACACGCCATGATCTATACGGAGCAACATCTGGAGCTGATGCGCTCGATCGAGACCTTCGCCGAGCGCGAGATCAATCCTTACGTCGACGAGTGGGAAGAAGCCGGCATGCTGCCGGCGCATGAGTTGTTCAAGAAGATGGGCGACCAAGGCTTCCTCGGCATCACCAAGCCGGTCGCGTTCGGCGGCGCCGGCCTCGACTATTCCTACGCGGTCGCCGCCAACGAGGCGCTGAGCCACGCCCATAGCTTCAGCGTGCCCTCGGCGGTCGGCGTGCAGACCGACATGGCGACGCCGGCGCTGGCGCGATATGGCACGGACGAATTGCGCGAGGAATTCCTGCGGCCCTCGATTGCCGGCGACTATGTCGCCGCGATCGGCGTCTCCGAGGTCGGCGCCGGCTCCGACGTCGCCGGGATCAAGACCGCCGCGGTCAAGGACGGCGGCGACTACGTCATCAACGGCGGCAAGATGTGGACCACCAACGGGGTGCAGGCCGACTGGATCTGCCTCTTGGCCAACACCGGGGAAGGTCCGGTGCACCGGAACAAGTCGCTGATCTGCGTGCCGACCAGGACCGCCGGCGTGACGGTGGCGCGCCGGCTCGACAAGCTCGGCATGCGGGCCTCCGACACCGCGCAGATCTTCCTGGAGGACGTGCGGGTGCCGCAACGCTACCTGATCGGCGAGGAGGGCGCCGGATTCACCTATCAGATGCAGCAGTTCCAGGAGGAGCGGCTGACCTGCGCCGTCTCGGCGCTGCTCTACATGGAGCGGGCCATTACCGAGACCATCGACTACACGCGCGGCCGCCAGGTGTTCGGCCGGCCGCTGCTCGACAACCAGGTGATCCACTTCCGCCTGGCCGAGCTGAAGACCGAAGTCGAGGCGCTGCGCGCCCTGATCTACCGCGCCACCGAGACCTATGTCGGCGGCGAAGACGTCACCGAGCTCGCCTCCATGGCCAAGCTGAAGGCCGGCCGGCTCAACCGCGAGGTCGCCGATTCCTGCCTGCAGTATTTCGGCGGCATGGGCTACATGAACGAAACCCCGATCTCGCGCTACTATCGGGACGCCCGGCTGATGTCGATCGGCGGCGGCGCCGACGAGGTGATGCTGTCGATCATCTGCAAATACATGGGCACCCGGCCGAAACGGGAGACCCCGGCCGTGGCGGCGGCGGCGGAATGAGGAGAAAGGCCCTGTCTGGACCCCCCAGCAATGTCATGCCCGGGCTTGATCCGGGCATCCATGAAAGATGGCTGGCGAAGGCTTCTTGTGTCGACGTGATGGCAAAGGGCGTTGCCTTCCCTGCCACGACGAATCCAATACGAACGATGTTCATGGATGCCCGGATCAAGTCCGGGCATGACACCGAATTCTTGCGGGCGGCACGATGCCGGTAATCGAATCGCGCATCGATACCGGCTCGGCGGCGTTCAAGGAGCACCGCGCCGGCATGCTGGCCAAGATCGAGGAGTTCCGCGCCCTGGAGCAGGGGGTACGCGACCTGTCCGCCCGTTCCCTGCCGCGCTTCGAGAAGCGCGGCCAGATCCTGCCGCGGGAGCGGGTCGCCCGGCTGCTCGACCGCGGCGCGCCGTTCCTCGAGTTCTCCACCCTCGCCGGCTACCGCGCCGACACCGAGGATCCGGAGAAGACGATCCCCGGCGGCAGCCACATCACCGGTATCGGCTATGTCGAGGGCGTGCGCTGCCTGATCGCCGCGACCGACAGCGGCATCAACGCCGGCGCCATCGGCCCGATGGGGCGCGAGAAGCTGATGCGGGCGCAGCAGATCGCCATGGACAACAAGCTGCCCTTCGTCCATCTGGTGGAAAGCGCCGGCGCCAACCTGTTGCGCTATCGTGTCGAGGGCTTCGTCGCCGGCGGCGGCATCTTCTACGGCCTGGCCAGGCTGTCGGCCGCCGGCCGGCCGGTGATCACCGTGCTGCACGGCTCCTCCACCGCCGGCGGCGCCTATATGCCGGGCCTCTCCGACTACGTCATCATGGTGCGCGGCCGGGCCAAGGCGTTCCTGGCCGGCCCGCCGCTGCTGAAGGCCGCGACCGGCGAGGTGGCGACCGACGAGGACCTCGGCGGCGCCGACATGCACGCCACCGTCTCCGGCCTCGCCGAATACGTCGCCGAGGACGACACCGATGGGCTCCGCATCGCCCGCGAGGTGATCGCCAAGCTCGGCTGGAACCACAACCGGCCGGCCGAGCCGGAGCGCCGCTTCCGCGCGCCGCGCTACGACCCGGACGAGATCGCCGGCGTCGTGCCGATGGACTACCGCAAGCCCTATGACGTGCGCGAGGTGATCGCCCGCGTCGTCGACGATTCCGATTTTCTGGATTTCAAGCCGCTCTATGGGCCGCAGACAATCTGCGGCCATGCAGAGATCGAGGGCCATGCTGTCGGCCTGATCGGCAACAACGGCCCGCTCGACAACGCCGGCGCGACCAAGGCGGCGCAGTTCATCCAGCTCTGCTGCCAGTCCGACACGCCGATCGTCTATCTGCAGAACACCACCGGCTACATGGTCGGCACCGACGCCGAGCACGGCGGCATGATCAAGCACGGCTCGAAGATGATCCAGGCGGTTTCCAACGCCACCGTGCCGCAGATCACCCTGATGATCGGCGCCAGCTTCGGCGCCGGCAATTACGGCATGTGCGGGCGCGCCTACGAGCCGCGCTTCTGCTTCAGCTGGCCCAACCTGTCGATGGCGGTGATGGGGCCGGAACAGGCGGCGATGACCATGTCGATCGTCACCGAGGCGAGCCTGAAGCGGCGCGGCCAGGAGGTCGACTACGACGAGTTGGCGGCCCGCGAGCAACAGATCATCGAGATGTTCGAGGCGCAGGCGAGCGCGCTGCACGCCAGCGCGCGGCTGCTCGACGACGGCATCATCGACCCGCGCGACACCCGCAGGGTGCTGGCCTACACGCTCTCCGTCTGCCGCGAGGCGGCGGTGCGCCAAGTGCATCCCAGCACCTTCGGCGTCGCCCGGATGTAGGAGACAAAGCCATGTTGTTCACCCATGAGCATCGGGAGCTGCAGCACTCGCTCGGCCGCTTCATCGCCGAAGAGGTCAACCCCCATGTCGACGACTGGGAGGAAGCCGGCATCTTCCCGGCGCATGAGCTGTTCAAGAAGATGGGCGATCAAGGCTTCCTCGGCCTGACCAAGCCGGAAGCCTATGGCGGCGCCGGGCTCGACTATTCCTACAGCGTCGCCATGGCCGAGGCGCTGGGCGGCATCCGCTGCGGCGGCGTGCCGATGGCGATCGGCGTGCAGACCGACATGGCGACGCCGGCGCTGGCCCGCTTCGGCACGGACGAATTGCGCGAGGAGTTCCTGCGCCCGTCGATCGCCGGCGACTACGTCGCCTGCCTCGGCGTCTCCGAGGTCGGCGCCGGCTCCGACGTCGCCTCGGTCAAGACCACCGCGGTCAAGGACGGCGGCGACTACGTCATCAACGGCGGCAAGATGTGGACCACCAACGGGGTGCAGGCCGATTGGATCTGCCTGCTCGCCAACACCTCGGAAGGCGCGGTGCACAAGAACAAGTCGCTGATCTGCGTGCCGATGCAGGCGCAGGGCGTCGAGGTCGCGCGCAAGCTCGACAAGCTCGGCATGTGGTCGTCGGACACCGCGCAGATCTTCTTCGAGGACGTGCGCGTGCCGCAGCGCAATCGCATCGGCGACGAGGGCGCCGGCTTCACCTACCAGATGCTGCAGTTCCAGGAGGAGCGCCTCTGGGGCGCGGCGCGGTCCTGCTCGCTCGGCCTGCTGATCGACGAGACCATCGACTACACCCGGCAACGCCAAGCCTTCGGCAAGTCGATCCTCGACAACCAGTACGTCCACTTCCGCCTGGCCGAGCTGAAGACCGAGGTCGAGGCGCTGAAGTCCCTGGTCTACCGCGCGACCGAGATGTATGTCGGCGGCGAGGACGTCACCGAGCTCGCCTCTATGGCCAAGCTGAAGGCCGGCCGGCTCGCCCGCGAGACCGCCGATTCCTGCCTGCAGTTCTGGGGCGGCATGGGCTACATGACCGAGAGCCGGATCAGCCGCGCCTATCGCGACGTCCGGCTCGGCTCGATCGGCGGCGGCGCCGACGAGATCATGCTGTCGATCATCTGCAAATACATGGGCACCCTGCCCCAGAGGAAGTGAGCCATGGCGGCCTTGCCGAGCTGTGAGACCCTGTTGCTGGAGCGCCAGGGCGCCCGGCTTTACGTGACGCTCAACCGGCCGGAGACGCGCAACGCGCTGGTCGCCGGCATGGTCGACGAACTGCTCGCCCTGGTCGACGCGATCGAGGACGACCGCTCGATCCGCACGGTGATCCTGCGCGGCGCCAACGGCACCTTCTGCGCCGGCGGCGACATCCGCGGCTTCAAGGCGTCGTTCGAGACGCCGCCGGCGGCGGGCGCGGAGGCCGACCCGATCGCGGTCAACAACCGCCGCTTCGGCGATTTCATGATCCGCTGGAACCGGCTGCCGCAGACCGTGGTCGCGGTGATCGAGGGCGCGGCCTTCGGCGGCGGCCTCGGCCTCGCCTGCGTCAACGACGTCGCCATCGCCCGCGCCGACACCCGCTTCGCCCTGTCGGAGACCGGGCTCGGCATCCCGCCGGCGCAGATCGCGCCCTTCGTGGTGCAGCGCCTGGGACTGACCACCGCCCGGCGGCTGATGCTGACAGGCGCCCGCTTCGACGGCGCCCACGCGGCGGAGATCGGCCTGGTGCATTTCGCCTGCGCCGACGACGCCGAGATGGACGCGACCCTGACCAAGGTGCTGAACGGCATCGGCCGCTGCGCGCCCGGCGCCAACGCGGCGACCAAGGACATCCTGCATTCGCTTGCCGACATGCCGCTGCCCGACGTGCTCGACCGCGCCGCCGACCATTTCGCCCGGCAGATGCGCGGGCCGGAAGGCCGCGAGGGCGTCGCCGCCTTCCTGGAGAAGCGGCCGGCCGGCTGGGTCGAGAAGATCGGCTGAGGCGGGATCGTGGTGGATTTCTCCAAGATCCTGGTCGCCAATCGCGGCGAGATCGCCGTCCGGGTGATGCGGACGGCGCGGGCGATGGGCTATCGCACCGTCGCGGTCTATTCGGAAGCCGACGCGAACGCGCTGCATGTGACGGTGGCCGACCAGGCGGTGCCGATTGGGCCGCCGCCGGCCGGTGAGAGCTACCTGTCGATCGAGCGCATCCTGGCGGCGGCCGAGGCGGCCGGCGCCGATGCGGTGCATCCGGGCTATGGCTTCCTGGCCGAGAACGCCGACTTCGCCGACGCCTGCGCCGCCGCCGGCCTCACCTTCATCGGCCCGCCGGCGGCGGCGATCCGCCTGATGGGCAACAAGGCGGCGGCCAAGCGGCGGATGGCCGAGGCCGGCCTGCGCTCCGTGCCCGGCTACCACGGCGAAGACCAGTCGGATCAGGCACTGGTCGCGGCGGCGGCCGAGATCGGCTTTCCCCTGATGGTCAAGGCGGCGGCCGGCGGCGGCGGCCGCGGCATGCGCCTGGTCGACACGCCGGACGCCCTCGCCGATGCGCTGGCCGCCGCGCGCTCGGAGGCGATGGGCGCCTTCGGGTCCGACGAGCTGATCCTGGAGAAGGCGATCGCGCGGCCGCGCCATGTCGAGATCCAGGTGTTCGGCGACGCCCTCGGCAACGTCATTCATCTCGGCGAGCGCGACTGCTCGATCCAGCGCCGCCACCAGAAGGTGATCGAGGAGGCGCCGAGCCCCGCGGTCGATGCCGGCCTGCGCGAGGCCATGGGCGCCGCCGGGGTCGCCGCGGCCAGGGCGATCGACTACCAGGGCGCCGGCACCGTCGAGTTCCTGCTGGAAGAATCCGGCGAGTTCTATTTCCTGGAGATGAACACGCGGCTGCAGGTCGAGCATCCGGTGACCGAGATGGTGACCGGCCTCGACCTGGTCGCCTGGCAGCTCCAGGTCGCGGCCGGGGCGCCGCTGCCGCTGGAGCAGGACGGCGTCCGGCTCACCGGCCACGCCATCGAGGCGCGGCTCTATGCCGAGGACCCCTACCGGTCGTTCCTGCCCCAGGCCGACCGCGCGCTGCTCTGGCGCCCGGCCGTGGACGCCCATGTCCGGGTCGACCACGGCCTTCAGTCCGGCCAGGAGATCACGCCCCATTACGATCCGATGGTCGCCAAGGTCGCGGCCTGGGGCGAGAGCCGCGACGACGCCCGCCGCCGCCTGACCGCCGCGCTGGCGCGCTCGGTGCTGCTCGGCCCGGCCAGCAACCGGCGCTTCCTGATCGAGGCCCTGGACCATCCGAGCTTCGCCGCCGGCGGCGCGACGACCGACTTCATCGCCGACCACTTCCCGGAGACCGCTTTGACCCGGCCGGCGCCCGGCCGGCGCATGTCGGCGCTCGCCGCCGTGCTGCTCTATCGTGGCGATGGCGAAACCGGAAATGGCGAACTCGGAGAGTGGCGCAGCACCGGCGCTGCTTTCGCGCCGCTCCGGCTCAGTTGCGCCGACGCGCACCGGACGGTGACCGTGACGGCCGAGGGCGACCGGCGCTACCGGGTCGAGTTCGACGGCACCGAGAGCACGGTGGAGATCCTCGACCAGGACGGCCCCGACCTGCGCTTCGTCTCAGACGGCCTGCAGGAGAGCGCCGTCTTCGCCTTCGCCGCGGACGGCGGCCTGCTGCTCGACCTCGCCGGCGTGACGGCAACTTTCCATGACACCCTGTTGACCGCATCGCGCGCCGCGGCCGGCGCCGGCGACGGCTCGGTGCTGGCGCCGATGCACGGCAAGGTGCTGGCGATCCACGCCGCCCCGGGCGAGCGGGTCGCCAAGGGCCAGCGCCTGCTGGTGCTGGAGGCGATGAAGATGGAGCACGAGATCGCCGCCGCCGTCGACGGCACCGTCGACGAGGTCGCGGTCGCGGTCGGCGACAGGTGGCGGCGCAGAGCCTGATGATCCGCCTCAACCCCGTCGAGTGAACGGAGCAGCCCCATGGACCTCTGGCGACCTTCGGAAAGCAATCCCTACTATACGCCCGAGCACGAGGCGTTCCGCGACACCATGCGCCGCTTCGTCGACACCGAGATCGCCCCGCATGTCGACGAATGGGACGAAGCGGAAGGCTTTCCGCGCGAACTCTACGCCAGGGCGGCCGAACTCGGCGTCCTGCAGCTCGGCTTCGCGGAGGAATACGGCGGCATCCCGGTCGACCAGTTCTTCCATATCGTGCGCGGCCAGGAGCTGGCGCGGGCCGGCGCCGGCGGCGTCTCCGCCAGCCTGATGAGCCACACCATCGGCGCGCCGCCGATCTTCAATGTCGGCAGCGAGGAGATGAAGCGCCGGGTGCTGCCGGAGGTCCTGTCAGGCACCAAGATCAGCGCCCTCGCCATCACCGAGCCGTCCGGTGGCTCCGACGTCGCCAACCTGAAGACCACGGCGAAACGGGACGGCGATTGTTACGTCGTCAACGGGTCGAAGACCTTCATCACTTCGGGCGTCCGCGCCGACTACTACACCGTCGCGGTGCGGACCGGCGGGTCCGGCGCCGGCGGCATCTCGCTGCTGCTGATCGAGAAGGGCATGCCGGGCTTCAGCCAGACGCCGCTGAAGAAGATGGGCTGGTGGGCATCCGACACCGCGACGCTTTATTTCGACGACTGCCGGGTGCCGGCGGACAACCTGATCGGCGAGGAGAACCAGGGCTTCCGCGCCGTGATGCTGAACTTCAACCCGGAACGGCTCGGCCTCGCCACCGGCGCCATCGCCTGCGCCCGGGTCTGCGTCGAGGAGGCGATCGATTACGCCCGCGAGCGCATGACCTTCGGCCAGCGCCTCGCCGACCATCAGGTGATCCGCCACAAGATCGTCGACATGCTGCAGCGGGTGAACGCCAGCCAGGCCTATCTGGAGGCGCTCGCCTGGCGCGTGCAGCAGGGGGAATCGCCGGTCGCCGAGCTCTGCATGCTGAAGAACCAGGCGACCACCACCATGGAGTTCTGCGCCCGCGAGGCGCTGCATGTGTTCGGCGGCGCCGGCTTCATGCGCGGCACCAAGGTCGAGCGCATCTACCGCGAGGTCCGCGTCAACGCGATCGGCGGCGGCGCCGAGGAGATCATGCGCGACCTGGCCGCGCGCCAGATCAAGCTGTGACGGAAGGGAGCGCCGCCATGACGGCTAAATTCATCGACTGCCCGGCATTCTTGGCCGAGCTCTATACGCCAGAGCTGCGCGAGATCGTGCCCGAGCTGGAGATCGCCATCGCCGACCCGTCCGAGGACGAAACCGTCGCCGCGCTCGCCGGCACGCAGTTCTGCGTCAACGACCACACCTACATGCCGGAGGCCGTGCTGGCCGCCTGCCCGGAGCTGAAGGCGATCGTCTTCATGGGCACCGGCGCGGCGAGCTTCATCGACGTCGCCGCCGCCGAGCGGCTCGGCATCCGGGTGCGCAACATCAAGGGCTATGGCGACCGCTCCGTCGCCGAGCACGCCGTGGCGCTGATGTTCGCCGCCGGCCGGCAGGTCGCCCGGATGGACCGCGAGGTTCGGGCCGGCAAATGGGACACCCTGGAAGGCATCGAGCTCGCGGCCAAGACTCTCGGCGTGGTCGGCACCGGCGGCATCGGCCGGGAGATGTGCCGGCTCGGCGACGCCCTCGGCATGACGGTGCTGGCCTGGAACCGGAGCGGGGTGGCCGACGGCCTGCCGGCCGAGGCGGTCGAGCTCGACCGGCTGCTCGCCGCGTCCGACGTCGTCTCTCTGCATCTTGCGTATAACGACGAAACCCATGGCTTCATGAACCAGGAGCGCTTTGCCCAGATGCGGCCCGGCGCGATCCTGGTCAACACCGCACGCGGCGGGGTCATCGACGAGGCGGCGCTGCTGGCGGCCCTGGAATCCGGCCGGCTCGGCCATGCCGCGCTCGACGTGTTCGAGCCGGAGCCGCTTAGCCCCGGCCATCCGCTGACCGGTTTCGACAACGTGACGCTGACCGCCCACGCCGCCTTCATGACCCGGGAGGCGTCGGTCCGGCTGCTGCAGATGGCGCTGGAGATCCTGCGCGAGGAGAAGGCGGCGCTCGGCGGCTGACCCGCCGTTGGACCATACGGGTTTCGCGTTTTCCGCGTACCGGTATAGATTTCTTTATGCCCGACGGACCGAGGTCCGTAGCCGGGCGCCCATTTACACAGATTTGCGTTCTCCGATCAGCGTGCGGCTGGGCGGCCGACGGATTGGTCCGGACGGTGCAAACCGCTGGGCGATGCCGCCTGCGCGGCCTGCAAACAGGGAGGACGCAAATGAAGACCCGTCAAGTCATCAGGTATGCCGCCATTGCCGGCCTGGCCGGCGCGCTCGCCATCGGCCTGACCAGTGCCGCGGCGGCGCAGCAGAAGGTGCGCTGGAAGCTCGGCTCGTCCTATTCCAGCTCGCTCGACGTGATCGGCCAGAACGGCAATCGCATCGTCAAGAACATCGAGCGGCTGTCGGGCGGCAACTTCCAGATCAAGTATTTCGAGCCCAACGCGCTGGTGCCGCCGCTGGAGGTGTTCGACGCCGTCGCCCAGGGCAGTATCGATGCCTCCTACACGACGCCCGGCTTCCACGCGGGCAGGATGCCTGAGATGGCGTTCTTCGCCTCGGTGCCGTTCGGCCCCGCGGTGAACGAATATCTCGGCTGGATCCAGTTCGGCGGCGGCAAGGAGATCTATGACGAGACCTACGGCGCCCGCGGCGTCAAGGGCTGGCAATGCGGCATCGTCATCGCCGAGTCCTCGGGCTGGTTCAGGAAGGAGATCAAGTCGCCGGACGACCTGAAGGGCCTGAAGATGCGCTTCTTCGGCCTCGGCGCCAAGGTGATGGCGAAGTTCGGCGTCAGCACGCAGCTATTGGCCGGCGCCGACATCTACCCGGCGCTGGAGCGCGGCGTGATCGACGCCACCGAGTTCTCCTACCCCTCGCTCGACAAGTCGCTCGGCTTCTACCAGATCGCCAAGCACAACTACTTCCCGGGCTGGCATCAGCAGGCGTCGTTCGTCGAGCTGATCGTCAACAAGAAGAACTACGAGGCCCTGCCCGAGGCCTATCAGGCGATGCTGGAGATCACCTGCGGCGAGGCCAACATGTGGTCGATGGCCAAGGGCGACGCGACCCAGGGCGAGGCGATCGCCTTCCACAAGTCGAAGGGTGTCCAGATCCATCGCTGGCCGGACAGCTTCATCGAGCAGGCGCGCCAGAAATGGGACGAGGTGGTCGCCGAGGAAGTCGCCAAGGACGCCAAGTTCAAGCGCGTCTACGAAAGCTACAGCGCCTTCCGTGCCAAATACGCGGCTTGGCGGGAGCTCGGCTACCTGAAGTAGGCCAGCAAACGCGTACCCCTCACTCGGCTTCCTCCCGAACATCGGAGGCGGCCGGCGTGAGGGGGCCGGCGCGGCGGGCCGGCAGGAAGTGGAAGCGCAGGCGGACGATCAGCCAGAGGCCGACGCCGGCCGCCAGCAGCAGCGCCCAGACCTGCCAGCCGAGGCTGTCGTAGTGGTCGCCCATGGTGACCATCAGCGCGGTCATCGGCAGGATGCCGAGCCCGGTGGTCCAGGTGAAGGTCCACCAGGAGATGCGGGTCAGACCGGCGGCGTAGTTGACCAGATTGAAGGCGATCACCGGCAGAAAGCGGGCGACCAGCACCACCTGCCAGCCCTGCTGTTCCGCCCAGTCGTCGACCGCCTGCCAGTTGCGCGCCGTCACCATGGCGGCGACGAACGGCCGGCCGAGCAGCCGAGACAGCCCGAAGGCAGCGTAGGCGCCGAGCATGGCGCCGGTCCAGGTGATCACCGTGCCCCAGAAGGTGCCGTACAGCATGCCGTTGGCGAAGGCGACGAACTCGCCCGGGAACGGCACGAAGGAATGCACCACCATCAGGCCGATCGAGCCGGCGACGCCCCAGACCCCCCAGGACTGGATCATCTCCTCGATATATTGCACCGAAACGTCATGGGCGATGCCGAGCCAGACCCCGGCGGTCGCCGCGAACGCCATCAGCGCGATCACCGCGAAGGCGGCGACGCGAAGGATCAGCGCGGAGCGCCGCGCAATGCGGCCGTCGATCGTCACCCGTCCCCATCCCCATCCGGCCCGCGGCACCACCGAGGCTGCCGCGTCATCCGGCCGTTCTCGTTATCTCGCGCGATGTTAGGCCAAAGTCCAACGCGCCGCCACGCGGCCGCGCGCCCGGACGGTCACATGCGCGTGTGGGGGCTTCGCGGATGTCGTCAAGGGTGCGGTAGCACCTTGCCGGTCTTCGGATCGACATAGACCGTTACCCGCGCGCCCTGTGCGTCGTGAGCGCCGACCTCGTAGAAGGTCAGCTCCTGGGTGACCGAGAAAACGTCCCGGTAGCCGGCCTTCTCGACCTTCGCCGCAACTTCTTGCGCCGTCAGCTGCTGCTCTATAGGCATGTGCTCGGGCACATATTTCCAGAGCGGCTTGCCGGTCTTCGGATGCTTGAGCACCTCGCCGGTCTTGGGATGGACGAACACCTCGATCATCCGGCCCTTGGCGTCGCGGGCATGCACCTCATAGAGCGAATTTTCCCGATCGACAAAATGGACGCTGTCGAAGCCGGCCGCCTTTACCTTGGCCACGATCGTACTGAACGGCAGGGAAGCGCCGGCCATCCTGTGGGTCACGAAGCGCTGCGAGCGGATCTCCGCGGTGCGCGGGTCGATCAGCAGCAGAACCTTGTGGTTCCTGGCGTTATAGGCCTCGACCTCGTAGCGGCCGTTGTCGAACTCGATCGCGTGGATGTTCGCATAGCCCGCCGCCCTGACCTTGGCGAGCACCTCGCCGACCGTGACGCAGGTGGCCGGGGCGAACAAGCCGCCCGCCGTGGCACGGCAGGGCGCTTCATAAGCGGCTAGTTGCGAATGACTGTGCCGGTGCCCGGTCGCGACACGGGCGACCCGCGTCACCTCACGGGTCGCACCCTGGCCGTGGGCGTCGCCGTGGTCGTCGCCGTGGTGATGGTGGCCGATCTCCGCGGCATGCGCCTTTGTGCCGGTGGCGGCGCCGTGGTCATGGGCCATCTTGCGGCGCGCCTCCTCGGTCAGGTCGCTTTCGGAGAACCGGTGCTGGACCTCGTCGTCATGGACGAAGGCGATGATGTCGGCGAGTTCGTCGCCGTTGAAAAGGATCTGCTCGCCGAACGCGCCTTCCTGGGCGGCAAGCATACCGGGCGCGTGGTTCCACATCTTGGCGGCGAAATCGAACGGGTTCATCGACGCCGGCATGTCGTGGGCATCCATCGGCGGCGCGTCATGCCCGCCGACCCCGTTGACGGCGTGGCAAGCGACGCAGCCCTTGTCGACAAAGAGCTGCTTGCCCCGTACCGCGTCCATCTGCGGCATGACCAGCCGCGTGCCCCCCCGCTTCACCTTCGGCCCCGAGGAAGAGACGTGGTCCGCCAAAGCCGCGGCCGGAAGGCCGAAGACGGCGAACGCGGCCGCCGAAGTTGCCAGACAGATCCCAATCCGACGCCAGTCCATCACCGAAACCCTCGCTTCACATTGGGGACTCCCGGGCGACCGGACTCGCTTCCTGTTTCCGGAATAAGCTTCCGGCCGCCTTTCCCCTACAGTTTTCGAGTTGCCGTTATTTGTTGCCGGAAATGCTAGCACGATAGGCCCAAGACGGCGACTCCCGAGAGCCTCACCCCAAACTGCGCGCCGTCTCCCGGATCAGCGCCCAGGCGGCCTGCACATGGCGGCGCTCGGTCGCGGTCTGGCCGACGGAAAAGCGGATCACGTAGGCGCCGTTGACCCGGGTCTGGGTCAAGTAGACGCGGCCGTCGTCGTTCAGGCGCTCGAGCAGGGTCTGGTTCAGGCGGTCGAGCGCATCCCCATCATCCACGCCGGCCGGCCGGTAGCGGAAGGAAAAAAGTGCCAAATTGGCCGGCGAGGTGATCTCGAAATCCGCCTCGGCGGCGACCTGCTCGGCCAGCTCCCCCGTCCAGGCGATGTGGTCGGCGATCCGCGCCTTCAGGCCGTCGACGCCGTAGGACCGGATCACGAACCAGAGCTTGAGCGCCCGGAAGCGGCGGCCGAGCGGCACGCTCCAGTCGCGGTAGTCGATCACTTCGGCCCCCTCGCGCGACTTCAGGTACTCCGGCAGGACCGAGAGTGTCCGGGTCAGCGCCGCCGGGTCACGCAGGAAATGCGCCGAGCAGTCGAAATTGGTGAACAGCCATTTATGCGGGTTGAAGACGAAGCTGTCGGCCAACTCGACGCCGTCGATCATGGCGCGGTGCTCGGGCAGGATCAGGGCGCTGCCGGCCCAGGCGGCATCGACATGCAGGAAGATGTCGTGGGCGCGGCAGATCTCGCCGATGGCGCGGAGCGGGTCGACGGCGCCGACGCCGGTGCTGCCGAGCGTCGCCACCACGCAGGCCGGCTTGCACCCCGCCGCCAGGTCGGCGGCGATCGCCTGTTCCAGCGCCGCCGGCAGCAGGGCGAATTTCTCGTCGACCGGGATCTTGCGCAAGGCCCGGCGGCCGAGCCCGGCGATCATCACGTCCTTGTCGATCGAGGAATGGACCTCTTCGGAGGCATAGACGGTGAGCGGCGGCCCGGCGCCGAGCCCGGCCTCGTTCGCCTGCCAGCCGGTCGCCTTCTCGCGCGCGGTCAAGAGCGCGCAGAGCGTCGCGGAGGAGGCGGAATCCTGGATCACCCCGGCGAATCCGTCCGGCAGGCCGATCATGGCACCGAGCCAATCGAGCATCCGGGTTTCCATCTCGGTCGCCGCCGGCGAGGTCTGCCACAGCATGCATTGCGCGCCGAGCGTCGCCGTCAGCATCTCGGCCAGCAGCGAGGGCGGGCTGGAATTGGCCGGGAAGTAGGCGAAAAAGCTCGGATGCTGCCAATGGGTCATGCCCGGCAGCGCGATCTCCCGGAAGTCGCGAAAGATCGCCTCCATCGGCTCGGCCGCATTGGGCGGCGCCTCGGGCAGCTTGGCCGCGACCTCGCCGGGCTTGACCTGCGCCCGCACCGGATAGGCCTCCACGCCTTCCAGGTAATCTGCCATCCAGTCGACCAGCTCGTGGGCGTGGCGGCGGAAGTCTTCGGGGTCCATGGTCGCCTCCGGTCGGGGTCGCGGTTTCGCGGGCATGCGGGATCGGCCCTGTGGTATTGGATACTGCACGGCCGAGGCATTGTCATGCAGGCGCGCGACCGGGCATCGATGAAGCTCGACACCACGGACATCATGGCAGGCAGATTAAGGGGCCGGTCGCGCGGCTCACCCTAGAGCAGCATCCGTTCAGACGGAACCGCTTTACAGCGATCCGACTGAACGGATAAAGCTGCTCTACGTATTAAAAAGTAGCAATTCTATCCGAACGGACGGAACCGAACCGGTTCCGTCCGTTCGGA
>CAJHXX010000221.1_pt1 | contig 21538 bp, 23 predicted proteins | sample 9198511 | NCBI WGS metagenome assembly CAJHXX01 (sample SAMEA7708325, study PRJEB35096) | sediment metagenome | biome: marine neritic benthic zone biome [ENVO:01000025]; feature: sediment [ENVO:00002007]; material: shallow marine sediment [ENVO:03000034] sea grass bed [ENVO_01000059] ...
AAGCGCGGTGTCATCCAGGTGATGGAGGGGCGCCATTGCTTCGAACATCTGACCGTCGAGGAAAACCTGCTGACCGGTGCCTACACCCGAAGCGACGGCCGCGCCGCCATCCAGCGGGACCTGGAGATGGTCTATGATTATTTCCCGCGCCTTCAGCAGCGGCGCACCAGCCTGGCCGGCTATACCTCGGGCGGCGAGCAACAGATGACGGCGATCGGCCGCGCGCTGATGAGCCGTCCGCGCATGATCCTATTGGACGAACCCTCCATGGGCCTGGCGCCGCAGCTGGTCGAGGAGATCTTCGAGATCGTGCGCCGCCTGAACCAGGACCAGGGAGTCACGATCCTGCTTGCCGAGCAGAACACCAACATCGCCCTCAAGTACGCCAAATACGGCTACATCCTGGAAAACGGCCGGGTCGTCATGGACGGCGACGCCTTGACGCTCAGCCAGAACGAGGACGTGAAGGAGTTCTACCTCGGCCTCTCCGCCGGCGGCCGCAAGAGCTACCGCGAGGTCAAGCACTACAAGCGGCGCAAGCGCTGGCTGGCGTGACCGCCGTGGCTGCGTCGCCGGAATTTTTCGACGATCTGGAGACCCGCGATCCGGGCGCGCGCGAGGCGGCGCTCATGGCCGCGCTGCCGGGCCAGATCGCGCACGCCAAGACGTCCGCGCCGGCCTACCGGCACCTGTTGGCCGATGTCGACCCGGACGCGGTCACGGACCGTGCCGCGCTGGCCGGGATTCCGGTCACCCGCAAGTCCGATCTGATCGGCCTGCAGGCCGAGGCGCCGCCCTTCGGCGACTTCAACGCGGTTGCCGCCGGCGCCGCCGCGCGCATCTTTGTTTCGCCTGGGCCGATTTTCGAATTGGAGGCCGTGCGCCCGGATTACTGGGACTGCGCCCGCGCCCTCTTTGCCGCCGGGTTCCGCTGCGGCGAGATCGCGCACAATGCCTTTTCCTATCACCTGACGCCGGGCGGCTGGATCCTCGACGGCGGCTTGCGTGCGCTCGGCTGCGTGGTGGTCGCGGCCGGCGTTGGCAACACCGAGAACCAGGTCGAAGCCATGGCGCGGCTGAAGCCGGCCGGCTATTGCGGGACGCCGGATTTCCTGAAGGTCCTGCTCGACAAAGGTGCCGAGCTCGGCCTCGACTGCTCCAGCGTCAAGAAGGCGCTGGTCTCCGGCGGCGCCCTGTTCCCGAGCCTGCGTGCCGAATACGCCGAACGCGGGGTCGCGGTCCTGCAGGCCTATGCGACCGCCGACCTGGGCGTGATCGCCTATGAATCGGGCGCCGACCAGGGCCTGATCGTGAACGAGGGCCTGATCGTCGAGATCGTCCGCCCCGGCACCGGCGATCCGGTGCCCGAGGGCGAGGTCGGCGAGATCGTGGTCACCACCTTCAACAAGGTCTATCCGCTGCTCCGCTTCGCCACCGGTGATCTCTCGGCGGTGTTGCCGGGTGTCAGCCCCTGTGGGCGCACCAACATGCGGATCAAGGGCTGGATGGGGCGCGCCGACCAGACGACCAAGGTGCGCGGCATGTTCGTCCACGCCAAGCTGGTCAACGAGGTGGCCCAGCGCCACCCAGAGATCGAGAAGGCCCGCCTGGTGCTGACCAACCCGGACCACAAGGACCAGATGACGCTGCATTGCGAGGTCGCAGGCGACGGCGATGCCTTGCGTGCCGCGGTGCTCGATTCGATTCAGACCGTGCTGAAGCTGCGCGGCGAGGTCGAGTTCGTCGCGCCGGGCAGCCTGCCGAACGACGGCAAGGTGGTCGACGACACCCGTAAATTCGACTAATCCTATACGCGCGGCCCGGTCGGGCGCGCCCAACATCCGTCATCGGGCCGGGCATCCATGGAATTCGGCGGCGAGAACTTAACCTGCATCCGCGGCGACCGGATGGTCTTCCGCGGCCTGAACTTTGCGCTTGCCGGCGGTGGCGCGCTGATGCTGCGCGGGCCGAACGGCAGCGGCAAATCCAGCCTGCTCCGGCTCTGCGCCGGCCTGCTCAAGCCGGCCGAGGGCCGCTTGCTGTTCGGCGGCGCGGCGATTGAGGCGGATGCGGAGGCGCATCGCGCCCGGGTCCAATATGTCGGCCATCTCGACCCGCTGAAGCCGGTGTTCACGGTGGCGGAGAACCTGCGCTTCGTGGCGTCGCTGCGCGGCGGGGCGGGCGACATCGAGGCGGCGCTAGCCTGCTTCGGGCTTGCCGGGCTCGCCGATCTGCCGGCGCGCTATCTCTCGGCCGGCCAGCGCCGCCGCGTCAACCTGGCGCGGCTGGCGGCCAGCCCGGCCCCGCTCTGGCTGCTCGACGAGCCGACCACGGCGCTCGATGACGCCGCCCAGGACGCGCTCGTCCGCCTGGTCGCCGAGCACCGTGCCCGCGGCGGCATGGCGATGGTGGCGACCCATGTCGATTTCGAGGCGCCCGGCGCCGAGCTCCTGCAACTCGGCAGATCGACCATGGCTCCTGAGGAGGTCGGCGCGTGAACGCTTTCTGGCTGGTGCTTCAGCGCGATCTTGGCCTCGCCTTCAAGCAGGGCGGGGCCGCCCTGCTGGCGCTCACCTTCTTCGTCCTGACCGTCACCCTGTTCCCGCTCGGCGTCGGGCCGGGGCCGCAGATCCTGGCGCGGATCGGTCCCGGGGTTATTTGGGTGGCGGCGATGCTGGCGGCGCTGTTGTCTCTCGACCGCCTGTTTCAGGCCGATCTGGAGGACGGCAGCCTCGACCTCCTGGCGCTGACGCCGATGCCGCTCAGCGTCCTGGTGCTGGCGAAATGCGCCGCTCATTGGCTGTCGACCGGGCTGCCCCTGGTGGTGGCCGCGCCGCTGCTCGGCATCCTGATGAACATGCCGCCGGCGGGTCTGGCCGGCCTGACCGCGGCGATGGCGCTCGGCACGCCGGTCTTGAGTCTGCTCGGCGCGGTCGGCGCGGCGTTGACCGTCGGCGTGCGCCGCGGCGGGGTGTTGCTCTCCCTGCTGGTCTTGCCGCTCTATATTCCGGTCCTGATTTTCGGCGTCGCGGCGGTCGATGCCGCGATCATCGGCGTGACGGCGAAGCCGCATTTGCTGCTATTGGCCGCCATGTCGCTCGGCTCCGCCGTATTGGCGCCGATCGCGGGCGCGGCGGGGCTCCGGCTGGCGCTGGAGTGAGCGGCATGGCCGCTGACCGCCGCGACGACAGGCCACTTGCGATCCGGGCCGCGCTTCGCTAAACGAAGGGGTGATGCATCGCTTTGCCAACCCGACGCGCTTCCTGCGGCTGACCCGCGCCATCCTGCCCTGGAGCGCGGGCGTCGCCATTCTGACCCTTGGCATCGGCCTGGTTTGGGGACTCGGCTTCGCCCCGGCGGACTACCAGCAAGGCGATACCGTGCGCATAATGTTCGTGCATGTGCCGGCCGCCTGGATGGCGATGTTCGTGTTCGGCGTGATCGCGGTGGCGAGCGCCACCGGCCTGATCTGGAAGCACCCGGTCGCCGACCTAGTGGCCAAGGCGAGCGCCCCGGTCGGCGCCGGATTCGCCTTTATCTGCCTAGCCACCGGCGCGCTCTGGGGCCAGCCGATGTGGGGCACATGGTGGGTCTGGGACGCGCGCCTGACCTCGGTGCTGATCCTGTTTTTCGTCTATCTCGGCTATATCGCTCTCTGGCAGGCCTATGACGACCCGCAGCGGGCCGCCAAGGCGGCCGCCATTCTGGCCTTGGTCGGCAGCATCAACCTGCCGATCATCAAGTTTTCGGTCGACTGGTGGAACACGCTGCATCAGCCGGCCAGCGTGGTCACCATGTCCGGTCCCAAGATCCACCTTTCGATCCTGATTCCGCTCTTGTTGATGGCAATCGGATTCAAGGCCTACTACATAAGCGTGTTGATCGTCCGGGTACGCACGGAAATCTCTACCCGAAGGGTGCGCGCATTGAGATTGATCAAGGCCCAGACGGAGGCGGCGGACTAGCGTCTGTGGTGCGGCTGGGATCGGCGCCGATTTGCGCTATATAGTCGGGGCGCCCAGCGGAGAGTCTGGGATCGACGGTAGGATCAATGACCGATTTTTTTGCCATGGGCGGCTATGCTGCCTACGTTTGGACGGCGTTCGGCGTTTCCGGCGTCGTCATGGCCGGCCTGCTATTCGCCAGCCTCAGGGCAATGCGCGCCGCGCAGGGCGAGCTTGAGCTGCTGGAGGCCGGCCGTCCGCGCCGGCGCGACCGGCGCGCGCCACGAGGGGCCGGAAATGACACGTAAGCAGCGGCGCCTGGTTCTGGTTTTGAGCGGCATGGCCGTGCTGGCCGTCGCGGTCGGGCTGGTGCTCGTCGCCTTTCAAGACAACCTTGTGTTCTTCTACTCGCCGACCGAGGTCAAGGCGCAGGCGATCCCGGCCGAGCGGCGGTTCCGGGTCGGCGGTCTGGTCGAGGCGGAAAGCGTCGAAAAGAAGGGACTCTCCACCCGCTTCCGGGTCACCGACATGGAACAGTCGGTCGAGGTGACCTATCAGGGCATCCTGCCGGCCTTGTTCGGCGAAGGCCAGGGCGTGGTCGCCGAAGGGGCACTCAACCGCGACGGCGTCTTCGTCGCCACCGAAGTGCTGGCCAAGCACGATGAGAACTATATGCCGCCCGAGGTGGTCGACGCGCTGAAGAAGACCGGCCACTGGCAGACCGGCGAAGAGCAACAATGACTCGGGGAGACTGTCGATGAGTGCCGAACTCGGTCAATTCTGTCTGGTCCTGGCGCTCTGCGTCGCGGTCGCCCAGACGATCCTGCCGCAGATCGGCGCGGCGCGCGGCCAGCCGGCGCTGATGGCCGTGGCGCGGCCCGCCGCGCTGGCCCAATTCGTGCTGATCGCCGTCGCCTTCGCGGCATTGACCCAGGCCTATCTGGTGTCCGACTTCTCGGTCCAGAACGTCGCCGAGAACTCCCATTCGGCGAAGCCGATGCTCTACAAGATCTCCGGCGTCTGGGGCAATCACGAAGGCTCGCTGCTGCTCTGGATCCTGATCCTCAGCCTGTTCGGTGCCGGCGTTGCGCTGTTCGGCGACAACCTGCCGCCGACCCTGAAGGCGCGGACACTGTCCGTGCAGGCGGCGATCGGCGTCGGCTTCCTGCTGTTCATCCTGTTCACCTCCAACCCGTTCGCGCGGCTTGATCCGGCGCCGCTCGACGGTGAGGGCCTGAATCCGCTGCTGCAGGACCCGGGCCTCGCCTTCCATCCGCCGTTCCTCTATCTCGGCTATGTCGGGCTCTCGGTTACCTTCGCCCTGGCCGTGGCGGCGCTGATCGAAGGCCGCGTCGACGCGGCCTGGGCGCGCTGGGTCCGGCCGTGGACGTTGGCTGCCTGGATCTTCCTCACCGCCGGCATCGCGCTCGGCTCCTACTGGGCCTATTACGAGCTCGGCTGGGGCGGCTGGTGGTTCTGGGACCCGGTCGAGAACGCCTCCTTCATGCCCTGGCTCGCGGCCACCGCGCTGCTGCATTCGTCGATCGTGGTGGAGAAACGTGACACCTTGCGCGGCTGGACTGTGCTGCTCGCGATCGTCGCCTTCTCGTTGTCGCTGCTCGGCACCTTCCTGGTCCGCTCCGGCGTCCTCAACTCGGTGCATGCCTTCGCCTCCGACCCGGCGCGCGGCGTCTTCATCCTGGGCTTCCTCGCCCTGGTCATCGGCGGCTCGCTGACTCTCTACGCGATCCGTGTGCCGCGCCTCGCGCCCGGCGGCCTGTTCCGGCCGATCAGCCGCGAGGGCAGCCTGGTGCTGAACAACCTGCTGTTGTCGACGGCCTGCGCCACGGTGCTGCTCGGCACTCTCTATCCGCTGCTGCTCGACGCGCTGACCGGACAGAAGGTCTCGGTCGGCTCGCCCTATTTCAACGCCACCTTCATCCCGCTGATGACGCCGCTGGTCGCCGCCGTCGCGATCGGGCCGATGCTGGCCTGGAAGCGCGGCGACCTGGCCGGCGTGCTGGGGCGCCTGCGCGTCGCCGCCGCCGTCACCGTGGTGGCGGTCGCGCTCGCCTGGTGGCAGCTCGGCGACGGCCCGGTGCTGGCCCTGCTCGGCACCGCTCTCGCCGCCTGGCTCGGCGTCGGCGCGGTCACCGAATGGGCGGAGCGCGTCAAGCTCTTCCGGGTGGCGCCCGCCAACAGCTGGGCGCGCGCCAAGGGCCTGCCGCGCGCCGCCTACGGCATGCTGCTCGCTCATCTGGGCGTCGCCATGACGGTGCTCGGCATCACCGTGTCCGAGACCTGGCAGATCGAGCGCCAGCAGGTCGTGCGCCCGGGCGAGCGGGTCATGGTCGGCGATTACGAGTTCACCTTCGAGGGCGCGCGCGACGTGACCGGGCCGAACTATACAGCGCTGCAGGGCACTTTCACGGTGCGCCGCGGCGAACAGACGATCACCGTGCTGACGCCGGAGACGCGCAGCTACCCGAACCCGCCGATGCCGACCACCGAGGCGGCGATCCGGACGACATTGCTGGGCGATCTCTATGCGGTGATCGGCGAGCCGGACGGCGAAGGCGGCTACGCCATTCGCCTGTACGACAAGCCGCTGGTCGGCTGGATCTGGCTCGGCGCGCTGGTCATGGTGGCCGGCGGCCTGGTGTCGCTGAGCGACCGCCGCCTCCGCGTTGGCGCGCCAGCCCGGGGTCGCAGGATGCCGACCGGGGCGGTCGCGACGGGCGCGGACTGAGGAGACGAGGGATGACCGAAAGCCAACAAGCCGCGCCCGCGGCGCCGGCCGCGCCACCCGGTATGAGGCGGCGGCTGATACTTGCTGTCGTTCCGCTGGCCATTTTCGCGGTGATCGGCGTCTTTCTCTATCAAGGCCTGTCGCTCGATCCGACCAAGATCCCATCGGCGCTGATCAACAAGCCGGTGCCGGATTTCGAACTGCCGCCAGTGCAGGGGCGATCGCTTGGCCTGGCGAGCACCAACCTCAAAGGCGAGGTCACGTTGGTCAACGTGTTCGCCTCCTGGTGCGTCGCCTGCCGCGCCGAGCATCCGCTGTTCATGGATCTGGCCAAGCGCGGCGTGGTGCCGATCCACGGCCTCAATTACAAGGACCGGCCACAGGACGCCGCCGCCTGGCTCGACGAGCTCGGCGACCCCTACAACCGCACCGGCGCCGACGTCAACGGCCGCGTCGGCATCGACTTCGGCGTCTACGGGGTGCCCGAGACCTTCATCGTCGATCGCAATGGCGTCATCGTCGAGAAGATCATCGGCCCGATATCGCCGAACATCCTGGAGCAGAAGGTGCTGCCGCTGATCGAGGAGCTGCGCCGGTGAGGCGCATCGCCTGCCTCGCCGCCCTGCTCTGGCTGATGGCAGCGCCCGCCTGGGCGATCTACGCCGAGCAGCCGTTGGCCGACCCGGTCAAGGAGGCGCGGGCACAGGAACTGATGCGCGGATTGCGCTGCCTGGTGTGCCAGAACCAGGCAATCAGCGAATCGGATGCCGGGCTGGCGCGCGACCTGCGCAACCTGGTGCGCGAACGCCTCGCCGCCGGCGACAGCGACGCACAAGCGCTGCGATACATCGTCGACCGCTATGGCGACTGGGTGCTGCTGGAGCCGCCGTTCAAGACCTCGACGCTGGCGCTCTGGTTCGGACCGGCCGTGCTTTTCCTGCTCGGCTTCGCCGCCGTCGTCGCCTACCAGCGGCGCCATCGAGCGGCAGCGCCCGGCGCCGCGCCGCTCAGCGCCGACGAGCAAGAGCGGCTGCGTCGCCTGTTGGACGACCAAGACAAGAGTTGAGTGGGGCCGATGCTGCTTTCGATCGTTTTTGCGGTGATCACGCTGGCGGTGCTGGCGGCACTGGTCGCGCCCCTGTTACGTCCCTCGGTGCAGGGACCCGGCCGCGCCGATTTCGACTTGCAGGTCTACCGTGACCAGCTCGACAATCTCGGCGGCGATCTTGCGCGGGGCGTGATCTCGGCTGGCGAAGAAGCTGCGGCACGGCTCGAGATCGAGCGCCGCATGCTGCATGCGGAAGCGGCGCGCGAGACACCGGCGCCGCCGGCCCGCCGACAGATGATCGCCGCGGCGCTGCTGGCACTGTTGGTGCCGTGCGCCGCGGCGGCGCTCTATTTCCAGCTCGGCCGTCCCGACCTGCCGAGCCAACCGCTCGCCATGCGCGACATCGAAGGGCAACAGGCTGCGCAGGAGGCCCGCGCCGGGGAATTCGATCAGCTTGCCAAGAACCTGGCGGACAAGCTCCAGCAGAATCCCAACGATTATCAGGGTTGGATGCTGCTCGGCCGGACCTATCTGGTGGCGCAGCGGCCCGGCGACGCGGTCACCGCCTACCGCCATGCCGCCGCCCTGCCCGAGGCGGAGACGGATTCGAACCTGCATTCGGCGCTGGGTGAGGCAATGGTCGCCGCCGCGGGCGGTGTCGTGACGCCGGAGGCGACAAGCGCGTTTAAGCGGGCCACGGCGATCGAGTCAGGCAATCCGGGCGCCCGCTATTACCTGGCGCTGGCCCACGCCCAGGCCGGTAACCTGCGGGCCGCCTATGACGGCTGGCTGGCGCTCGCCCGGGATTCGGCTCCGGACGCGCCCTGGATGAGTGCGCTGCGCCAGCGCCTGCAGCAGACTGCCGGCGATCTCGGCGTCGATCTCGCCGCCGACTTGCCGGCGACCGGGGCGCCGCCGGCCGGTGTTTCCGGGCCGAGCGCCGCCGATATGGACGCAGCGGGTGAGATGAATGCCGAGGACCGCCAGGCGATGATCCGATCCATGGTCGGTCGGTTGGCCGCGCGGCTGGAAGAGCAACCGAACGACTCCGAGGGCTGGACGCGGCTCGGCCGCTCCTACGGCGTGCTCGGCGAGCCGGACAAGGCGCGCGACGCCTTCGCTCGCGCCGCCGCCCTGAAGCCCGGCGACGTGACGGTGCAGCTCGACCACGCCCGCGCTGTGCTGGAGGTCGAGGGAATGCCTGACGGCAAGGTGCCGTCGGCGGTTGCCGATGCGTATTTCCGGGTGCTGGCGCTGGACTCCAACAACCCGGACGCCCTCTGGTTCGTCGGCCTGGCCGATGCCGACGCCGGACGCAACGGTTCGGCACGCGACAAATGGCGCCGCCTGTTGACCACGATGGATCCGGACAGCGAGGAATATCGCCTGGTCACGCAGCGCATCGAGGGCCTCGGCAAAGCCGACTGAACCCGGGCGCTAGAGCAGCATCCGATCAGACGGAATCGCTTTCAGCGATCCGATTGATCGGATAAAACTGCTCTGCCTATTAATAAGCAGAGCAATTTTATCCGACCGTACGGAACCGGACCGGTTCCGTACGGTCGGATATTGCTCTATTCGGCCCTGGCCTTCGCCACGGCGAGTACCGCCAGGAAATCTTCGAATTGGGCGCGCAGCTCGGGGTTCGGCGCGCCGCCGCCGGCCACCATGTCCTCGACCAGCAGCTCCATCTTACAGGCCGCTTCGCTGACGCCGGGGAAACCGAAGGTGGTTCCCGAACCGGCCAGATTATGGGTGCGGCGCAGCACCTCTTCAAGCGCCGCCGCGTCGAAGCCGTCCCTTGGGACGTTCTGCCAGGCGGCTTCGATCTCCGCGATCTTTTTGGGAAGCTGGTCGGCATACATGCGCCGAAGCTTCCGTACTTCGTGATCCATCGCGAGCGCGCTTCTATTTGTGATGGCGCGACCAGATGCCGCTCACTGTTTCCGCCAGGCTCATCGGATCGAACGGTTTGGCGATCACGTCTAGCGCGCCGAGATCCTTGTAATGGGCGACTTCCTGCGGTTGCACTTTGGCGGTCATGAAGACCACGGGAACACTGGCCAGGTCGGGGATCTGGCGCAGCGCGCTCAAGGTGCTGGGTCCGTCCATGCCCGGCATCATCACGTCGAGCAGGATCAGGTCCGGTGCCAGGCCCGGCGCGCGTTCGACCGCCTCGCCGCCGGACCCGCAGATATCGACATCGAAGCCACCGACCGCCTCCAGCGCCAGCTTGGCGACCTGCTGGATGTCAGGCTCGTCTTCAACGTAAAGGATGTGTTTCAGCGGCGGCGTTGACATGGCCAATCTCCTGATTTCCATTTGCTATGGTCGTTTGCGATGGCGGGGCTGCATTGCTCGATCAGCGCCTCCACCCTGTCCCTCAGCTTGTTGAGCGAGTTGCGCGACTCGATTTCGACTTGCAGGATCCGCGGCTGGGGTCTGGGGACAGCGGCACGACGCTCTGCATCACGGCGAACAGCCGGTCGCGCTCGACCGGTCTGCGGATTCACTCGTTGATCATGGTCGGTGCGAGCGACCGCGGTTTTTCCGAGATCCGGCCGCGCATGCTCATGTTCGCCAGGCGCCAACCGGGCGCTGGCCAGAAACGTCGGTGCGACCCTGGCATTGGCGGCGAGGATCGGAGCGAATTTTCGCGACGTACGAGAAGGCCAAATCGATCTCGAATCGACCTTTGCCATGGCCCTTGGACTCCAGACACTACACATCCCTCGACCTGGCGCCATACGCCATAGGTGTCGGGCCGCGTGGGAACTCGGGCAAAATCTATCGAATGGTCATTACTCGATAGTAAATCATATAGTTTGGTTAGTAGTATCTATGAGCCTCCAACGCACGCCTGCCGGGCGGGGAAGTTGCGCCGTCTCAGGCGCGTTTGAATCCGGTCCGGGTCATGCGTCCCCAATCTTCGACTTTGCGCAAGAACTGCCAGTAGGCGAGGGCGCGCCACAGGCTGTTGATTTGGCGATAGCCGAAATTCTCGGCCACGGCCATGAGCGTCAGCAGGGCGAGGTCCTTGGCATTGGGCACACGGCGCAGCTCCATCTCCTCGAGCACCAATGAGCCGACGCTGATGAAGACACCGAGCAGCGAGATCAGGACGAGATAGGCGGCGAAGAACGGCCAACTGAGCAGCCCAAACGCCCAGAGCAGCGGGATTAGCAGATAGCCGAGCGCCTCCAGCGGCGCGCCGATGATGTCGGTGATCAGCACGTTGCCCATGGCGATCAGCCCGACCCGGCCGTAGCGCGGGTTGAGCAGCATCCGGCTGTGCTTGAAGAAGGTCTCGAGCGTCCCGCGCTGCCAGCGCATGCGTTGGCGTCCGAGCACCTTGAGGCTCTCCGGCGCCTCGGTCCAGCAGACCGGGTCCGGCACGAACTGAATCTGGTAGTCGCGCTTGGCCTCGCGCAGATGGCGGTGAATCTTGACGATGATTTCCATGTCCTCACCGACCGTGTCGCGGCTGTATCCGCCGACCTCGATCGCGACATCGCGGCTGAATATGCCGAAGGCACCGGAGACAATCAGCAGCGCCCCGATCGAGCTCCAGCCCATGCGGCCGATCAGGAAAGCGCGCAGATATTCCACGGTCTGGAGCAGCGCGAGCGGACTGCGCGGTAGGCCGACCTCCTCGACCCGGCCGTTGCGCACCCGGCAGCCGTTGGCTATTCGGATCGTGCCGCCGACCGCGACCGTTCGGTCGGGCGCGTCGGCGAACGGCTGAACCGCGCGCAACAGGGAGTCCGCCTCGAGCAGCGAGTCGGCGTCGATTGCGCAGAACAAGGGAAACCGCGCGAGGTTGATCCCGGCGTTCAGCGCGTCCGCCTTGCCGCCGTTCTGCTTGTCGGCGAGCAGCAGATTGGGAAACCGAGACGAGCCGTAGAGCACGCGGACCGGTTCATGCGGTACGGCCTCGTCATGGGCACGCATCACCGGCTCCATCTGGAACGCCTCGACCAGCGCTTCCAGGGTGCCGTCGCGAGAGCCGTCGTTGATGACGATGACCTCGAAATTCGGATAATGCAGCGCCAACAACGAGCGGACGCTTTCGACCACGGTCAGTTCTTCGTCGTAGGCGGGCACCAGCAGTGAGATCGGCACGGTGACGTCGCTGGTCAGCAGGCGCCAGGTCGCCTCGCGATCCTTTTTGGGCGCCCGGCGTCTGATTTCCAGATAGGCGAGGATCAGCTGCAAGGTGTTGACCAGGTTCTGCAGCAGCCCGTTGCCGATGATGATGAGCGACACGTAGTAGGTCACGGGGTCTAGAATGAACTGCCAGTCCGAAGCGGCGACGTTCTCGATCGCCGGCATCAAGCGGGAGAAATCGATGCTCTCGACCAGTCGCTGCCACGGCGCGGGATCGTCCCGCATCAGAAAATCCCCTCCTGTGACAGAACCGACTGGGCGATCAGCCCGGCACGCGAGGGCTCTGATTTGATGATCTGCAGGATCTGGATGCCGCGGTCGCCGAGCCGGCAGAGCGCCTCGGCGGCACGGTATCGGACCAGCCACTGTGTGTCGGCGAGCAGGCGCGTCAGGGAAGGGATCGCTCGATCGATGCCGATCGCGCCGGCGCCGGCAGCGGCGGCGGCGCGTACCGGCCAGGCGGGATCGGCCAGCCCCTGAGTCACTGCGCTCTCGGCGCGCGGGTCGCCGAGATCCGAGAGCGCCTGGAGCGCCCGGACCTTGAGGTCGTCACTCTCCAGGCGATCGAGATCGCCGATCAGGTCGACAAGGTTGAGGTCGCCGATGCTGGCGAGGCTGTCGATCGCCAACGCCTTGGCCAGTTCCGGCGCATCGTTTTGCAGGACCTGCCGCAGGTCGGGCGCCAGCTTGCCGGCCACCTTGCGCACGATGTAAATCAGATTGGTGATCGACGTGCCGCTGTCGGCCAGCGCATCGAGGATCTGGGACAGCGTATCGACCGCGCCGATCTCGGCGAGGGAACGGGCGGCGGCCAGCCTGACCGGCTGACTGCGGTCGACAAGCGCGGCCTTGAGCGCGGCGATCACCGTCGGGTCGGTGAAGTAGCGCAGGCTGTCGGCGGCGATTCGGCGCTCATGCTGGCGGCCTCGACGCAGCGCGGCGATGTGAGCGTCGACGGCACCGATGGCGGGCAGCAGGGCGATCAAGCGATCGCGATCCTCGCCACGCACGACCCGTGCCAGATCCTCGATGACGGCATTCAGATGACGAAAATCCCCGGGCTGGAGCTGTTGTTTCACCCTTTCGATCGAGTCCGGCTGATCGAGATATTCGAGCAGCAGGCCCATCAATGCTTCCTTGCGCGCCGCCTCGCGCCGTTGCCGCGGCGCCCCCAGAACCCGCTTCAAAAGGAGGCCGAGCATGGCGAAGACGGAGCAGCTCGCCAGAACCACCGAGACCGTCAATATGAATGTGAGGAGGGTCATCGCCGGTTCGGTCAGAAGCGAAGCGTGAACGCCGCGCTCGTCGCGTGTCGGATGTAGGAGTTCTCGCGATCCTCATACAGGTAACCGAGCCGGAATCCGACGGCCGGCGTGACGTCGACGACAATGCCGACGCCGTAGGAGCGAACGTCGACCGTCTCGGCCTGCACCGTTTCCGGCACCTCCGCGATTGTCACGTAGAGTGCCAGATCGTCGCGTGTCCGGAAGTCGGCGCGGCCGAACCAGCCGCCGCTCCGCACCCGATCGACGTCCCAGGCGGTGATCCGGCGCACGGTCAGGGCGAGCCGGCCGGCGAACAGGTATTGCTGGAGCCCCGCGGTCAGCCGGTCGACCGCGCCGTCGGCATAGTCGCTGCGCAGGTAATCAATGGTGGCCAGGGAGGCGCCGAGCGGGCCCTCGCCGCGCCAGAGGCGCGCGGTGGCACCGGCCGAGACGGTCCAGCGTGCCAGAAAATCCGGATCTTTTGTCGCCCCGGCGGCAATCGTGGCGGCTAGCCAGGGCTGAATACGATGGGCGATGCCGGCTTCGAAGAAAGCGTCCGTCTGGTCGAAACGGTGCGCGCCCTCGATCTTGCCCCAGAGCGTGGTCAGGCGGTGGATGGTATAGCCGAGCTGGTAGAAGCCTTCGCTCCACGGGTCCCGGTCCTGACGCGAGAAACGGCTGTGGGTGAAGCCATTGTCGAGCCGCCAGCGCCGCTCCGGTCGCGTCAGCCGGCGACGTTTCTCGGTAACTTCCTTCAGACCGGGGTCGAGCGCGAGGGCGCGGTCGTAGGCGTCGCGCGCGCGCCGCGGTTTCTCGGCGGCAGCCAACACGTCGCCGAGCGCGACCAGGGCCGGGATGCGGTTCGGCGCACGCGCCAGCACCTTGGCGAGATAGGCTTCCGCCTCCCCGAAGCGCCGTTGGTAGTAGGCGAGGCGGCCACGCAGTTCGAGCGCCTCGAGATTGTCCGGCGAGCGGGCGAGAACCCGGTCGACGTCCCGCTCGGCCGCCCGATGGTCGCCTTGCCATGATTTGACCCGCGCCTGGGCCAGATGGACGTCGTCATTCGCCGGATCGAGCTCGAGCGCTCGTTGCAGGATCACCCGGGCATCTTCGTATCGCTTGGTGAAGGCGAAGACCATGCCCAGCTCACGCAAGGCATCGACGCTGTCGGGTCGTGCCAAGGTGGCCTGTAGTAGCAACTCGGCCGCCAATTCGAAGTCGCCGGCCTGTTTGGCGGCGAGCCCTTGGCCATAGAGCCGATCGAAATCCGCCGCGGCCATGGCGACGGACGCCGGGCCGGCCAGCCAGATTGCCAACAACAGGCAAGCCAGCCGACCCCGCAGCCTCATGACGCTACTCCCGAAAAGGCGCCTGCGTGTCAGGCGGTGCCGGCAACGATGCGCTGAATACGGACCAACAGCTCGGCCGGCATGAACGGCTTGACGATGTAGTCGGCGGCGCCGAGGGAGAGCGCGTTGACGACGTCCTCCTCCTTCTTTCGCGCCGTCAACATGATCACCGGGATCGCACAGGTCTCGGGGACTTCCTTTAACCGGCGCAGCACCTCGAAGCCGTCCATCCCTGGCATCATCCCGTCCAAGACCACCAGGTCGGGCCTGTCTGTGTTGACGAGGTCGTACGCGGTTTCGCCGTCGTTGGCGGAAATCACGTCGAATCCGCTCTGTTTCAGCTTGTGCTCGATCAAGCGGACCGTCATCTCGTCGTCGTCTGCCAGCAGTATCGAAGTCATCACGCTCCTCAATTCGACTGCTTGCACGGCCCAGTAGAATCGGCGATTCCGGCTCGTGCGTCCGGCTCCGTAGCGACTCGACCACATCAGTCTTAGAATTTAGTTACTAGAAGTAAATGCCTAAAATTGAGTCTGGTCGGCGCGTTCACCGGTCGGCCGATTCCGCTCAGTCCTAGCCGTCCTTGCGGCCGGTGCCGGCCAGGCTCCGCAGGCAGTCGATGAACTCGGCGCGGCGCGTCGGCGGCAGCGGTGCCAGGATGCGCGCCTGCGCCCGCTGGACCGCGTCGAGGCTGTCTATCAGCACCGCTCGACCGACTTCGGTGATGTCCAGGGCGTAGGCGCGCTGGTCATGGCGGGTACGCCGCCGGGACAGCCAGCCGCGCTTGACCAGCCGTCCGACCATCTCGGTCATGGTTGAGCGGTCGATGCCGGTCAGCCGCCCCAGATCCTGTTGGTTCAGGCCCCGGTTCTGATAGACCGTCAGTAACACCGCATGCTGGCGCGGCGTCGGCCCCGCCTCGCCGACCTCTTGGGCATAGAGGTCCTCGGCCACCTGATAGGCGCGGCGCAACAGGTGACCCGGCGCGTCGAACAGCACGGTGGCGGCGAGGTCGTCGTCGGGCTTCTCGGACTCGGGTCGGCTCATCTGCGGCAGCGGGGGTTGCGGGAAGGCACCATGCCTTCCATCTTGCATTATTAGTCCGTATACGGATTAATAATGCAAGGCAATCGCGGCCGCAGTCGACAACGGGAGAGGCAGCGCAATGGAATTCGGGATCCAGTTTTTTCCGGACGTCGGGCCGGATCAGGTCTCCGGCGAGCAATACTGGGGCGATGCGCTCCATTTGACCGAGCTGGCGGACAAGCTGGGCTTCACCTCGGTCCGGACCGTGGAACACTATTTCCACCCTTATGGCGGCTACAGCCCGAACCCGATCGTCTTTCTGACCGCCGCGGCGATGGTGACGCAGCAGGCCCGGCTGATCACCGGCGCCGTGCTGCCGGCCTTCAACAACCCGCTGAAGCTGGCCGGTGAGATCGGCATGCTGGATGCGATTTCCCGGGGCCGTCTCGAAGTCGGCTTCGCGCGCGCCTTCCTGCCGCATGAATTCGACCGCTTCGGCGTCTCCCTCGACGACAGCGTCGCCCGCTTCGAGGAAGGCATGGAGATGGTGCGCCGCCTGCTCGAGGAGGAGCAGGTCTCGATGGCGGGCCAGTTCCATCGCTTCAAGAACGTCACCTCTCTGCCGCGGCCGACACAGCAGCCGCGGCCGCCGTTCTGGATCGCCGCCTTCGCGACGCCGTCGAGCTTCGAGCGGGCCGGGCGGCTCGGCCATTCGGTGATGGCGATCCCGATGTCCGGCGGCATGATGGCCGACCTGATCGGCACCTATCGCGAGGCCTGGCAGCAGGCGGGGCATCCGGGCCGCGGTCGGGTGATGCTGGCCTTCCACATGTTCTGCGCGGAATCGGAAGAGCTGGCGGTGGCCGTGGCGCGCGATCCCCTGAACGGCTATCTCGCCTCGCTGATCGATGCCGCCTCGGACTGGACCGGCGGCTCCAGCTCGGCCGACTATCCCGATTACGACAAGCTGATCGCCGCTCTGGCCGAGGAGACCTTCGACAGCCAGCGCGAGAAGGGTGCCGCCTGGATCGGCACGCCGGACCGGCTGGTCGAGCAGATCCGCGACTATGACCGGCGGGTCGGCGGTTTCGAGATCGCCTCACTGCAGATCAACTTCAACACCCTGCCCCAAGCGGACGCCGAATCCTCCATCCGGCTGTTTGCAGAGCAGGTGATGCCGCACTTCGCGACCGCCGCAGCCTAACCAAACTCGGTTGGCGTGTGTGCTGGACCTCTCCGGGGGTGCGTGCCAAATTAGCCGGCATGAGCATCATCCCCGGCCTCGACCGATTCTCGAAACGCGTGCCCGACGGCGACAACATGGAGCGCCTGGTCTGCGATAGCTGCGGCTGGGTGCACTACGTCAATCCGAAGATCGTGGTCGGCGCGGTCTGCACCTGGGAAGACAGGTTCCTGTTGTGCCGGCGGGCGATCGAGCCGCGCCTCGGCTACTGGACTATTCCGGCGGGCTTCATGGAGGAGCGCGAGACCACCGCCGAGGGCGCCGCGCGCGAGGCGCGCGAGGAGGCCTGCGCCGATATCGAGATCGAGGCGCTGCTCGGCGGCTACAACATCCCGCGCATCAGCCAGGTGCAGATGATCTACCGGGCGCGGCTCAACTCCCCCGACGTCGCGGCCGGCGAGGAAAGCCAAGAGGTCGGCTTTTTCGACTGGGATGACATCCCCTGGGGCGAGCTCGCCTTCCCGACCGTCGACTGGGCGCTCAACCACTATCGCGAGGTCGAGGGCCGGACCGACTTCGCGCCCTTCACCAACCCGGCGGGTGACACGGGCGATCGTAGACCTGGGCGTCCAAAATAGCCCTTAAGCCCCGGTGGCACGCCGTTCCAGATAGGCCTCGACCGCCGCGCCGAACACCGGCATCGATTTGTAGGCGCGCATGCCCTCGGGCATGCTGCGGACGGCGCTGAGCAGGCGGCTCGCGCGTTCCGGCACGGCGACCGCCTCGGCCAACTGTGTGGTGTGGATGCGAATGCCGAACACCACCCCGCCGGTCGCCGGCAGGCGGCGCAGCGTCTGGCGCTCGATCCGGAGCCAGAGCCGCTCGCCGGCATTGTCGGCGGTGATTGTCGGGTCTTCGTCGCGCCGGCCGTGGCCGCGCGGCTGGTGCAGCGCCGGGTCGTCCATCAGGCTCCAGTTGAGGCGCTGCACCGGCTTGTCGGCCGTGATCAGCTCGAAGAAGCGGTCGACCGGCCGCTCCAGCTTTGCGTTGAAACCCGGCACCGGGCCGTGCAGACCGGCCAGCGGCTGACCCATCTTGGCGCGCATGTTCCAGCGCGTCGGGAAGCAGACCGCCGCGGCGGTCAGGCGATAGGCATCGCCGACCCGCTCCATCAGGCAGAGGTCCTCCTGCACGAGGCGGCCGGCGGTCTCCAGCGGCGGCCGCTCATCGCCCGCGAGATCGACCCAGTCGTCGAGCGGCCGGATCAGCAGGTGGCTGCCCTCACGGTGGAAGGTCTCCGGATGGTGGCACGGCAAATGCTCGGCCAGGATGTCCAGCACTTCGCGCTGGCCGGCTTGCGCGCCGGGCAGTTCCTGGAACAGCTCGTCGCGGCGCTCTGCCAGCAGGCGGCGCTTCTGCCGCAGATCGTCGGCGAAATCCGCGTCGATCTCGATCCAATCCGCGGCCTTGAGCTGCGTCAGCCCCATGGCCAGGCGATAGGGCCGGCCGTCGATCGGAAAATAGCCCGCCATCTCAGCCCTTCTCAGGCGGTACGGTCCCGTGCCGATTGATCAGCGGCACCTGCGCGAAGCTGAACACCAGGGTCAGCGGCATGATGCCGAACACCTTGAAGCTGACCCAGGTATCTGTCGAGAAGTTGCGCCAGACGATCTCGTTCAGTACCGCCAGGACGATGAAGAACAGCGCCCAGCGCAGCGTCAGGATGCGCCAGCCCCGGTCGGTCAGCCGGAACATGCTGTCCAGCAGGCTGCGCAGGAACGACTTGCCGAAACCGAGGCCGCCGAGCAGGATCGCGGCGAACAGGCCGTTGACGATGGTCGGCTTCAGCTTGATGAACAGCTCGTTCTGTAAGATCAGCGTCAGGCCGCCGAACACCAGCACGAACACGCCGGTGACCAGCGGCAGGATCGGCACCCGCCTGAGCAGCGTGTAGTTGACGCCGAGCGCCACGGCGATCGCCGCCATGAAGGCGCCGGTGGCGACGAAGATGCCGAACTTGGCGTTGGCGACGAAGAAGATCACCAGGGGACCGATCTCGATCGCCAGCTTGAGCAGCGGGTGCATCTCGCCGCGTGCTGCGGTTGTTCCGTTGGTTGTCATGACCTCTTGACCTTAGGCGCTCTGCGCCGGCTTTCCAAGCGCGGCCCGGCCCGACCAGCCGAAGCGGATGAACAGCGCCGGCGCCAGCCAACCGACCCAGAGACCGATCACCAGATAAAGCAGGAAATAAACAGGCGGTGACTCTATGCCGAGTTTTCCCTGCACCAAGTCGAGCCCCGGGTGGAGGATGAGTAGTCCGCCCACTCCGAGGCCAAGCTTGCGCAAGGTATCGGCGCCGCCGGCCGCCTCGACGAAGCCGGTCAGCCGCGGCTCGAGGATTCGGGCGGCGGCGAAACCGGCCAGCGCGCCGGCGATGATCCAGGCGGCGCGCGGCGGGCCGGCCGGGAACAACTCGAGCCAGGCCAGGATCAGGGCGATCGCCAGCCCGACCTTGAGATGCGGCCGCAGGTTTCGCCAAAGCTCCGGCTGAAAGCGCTCGGCGAGCCCGAAGGCAAGCGCCGCGGCGAGCCCGATGGCGGCGCCGGCGCCAACATCGACCGGGTAGTGGACGCCGAGATAGACGCGCGACAAGGAAATGCCGGCGATCAGCACGGCCGCGCCGGCATAGGCCCAGGGCCGCCCAACCTCATAGGCCAGCCAAGTCCAGGCTGCCGCCGCGGTCTGGGCGTGGCCGGAAGGGAACGACCAGCCGCCGGTCTCGATCAGCCAATAGGCCTGATCCGGGCGCGGCATTTGCCAGAGCTCCTTCAGGTAGCTGTTGAGCAGCGCGTTGGCGAGCAGCAGCACGCCGAAGCGGCCGAAGGCGGATTTCCGCCAGCACCAATAGCCGAACGGCAGGAAGGCCAGGAAGAACGGCTCCGATCCGAGCATGGTCAGGAGGGTGAAGACAGGCGTCAGCCAGTCATGCCGGATCGCCGCGAGCCAGTCCAACGGAGCGCCCGGCACGGCCGGCTCAATCCTCCAGGCCGCAGAGCGCCCGGGCGAACTCGCCGGCGTCGAACGGGCGCAGGTCGTCGGCCCCCTCGCCGATGCCGATGGCGTGGATCGGCAGGCCGAACCGGTCGGCAACGGCGACCAGCACGCCGCCCCGGGCGGTGCCGTCCAGCTTGGTCACGACCAGGCCGGTGACCTCGGCGACGTCGCGGAACACCTCCACCTGGTTGAGGGCGTTCTGCCCGGTGGTGGCGTCGAGCACCAGCAATACGCTGTGCGGCGCCGTCGCGTCGAGCTTCTTGAGCACCCGGCCGATCTTTTCCAGCTCGGCCATCAGGTCGGCCTTGTTCTGCAGCCGCCCGGCGGTGTCGATCAGCAGCAGGTCGGCGCCGTCCGACTGCGCCGATTTCAGCGCGTCGAAGGTGAGGCCGGCGGCGTCCGCGCCCGGTGCGCCGGCGATCACGGCGGCGCCGGTGCGCGCGCCCCAGATCTGCAACTGCTCGATGGCGGCGGCGCGGAAGGTGTCGCCGGCGCAGAGCACGACCCGCCGCCCGGCCTCGCGGTGCAGCTTGGCGAGCTTGCCGATGGTGGTGGTCTTGCCGGTGCCGTTGACGCCGACGACCAGCACCACATGCGGCTTGCATGCCGGATCGGGGGAGAGCGGCAGGGCCACCGGCGCCAGGATGGCGGCGACCTCCTCGGCCAGGGCGGCGCGGATCTCTTCCGGGCTGACCTCCTTGTCGAAGCGGCTGGCAGCGATATTGGCGGCGATCCGCGCGGCGGTGGCGACGCCGAGATCGGCGCGGATCAGCAGCTCCTCCAGGTCCTCCAGCGCCGCATCGTCGAGCTTGCGCTTGGTGAACAGATCGCCGATGCCCGTGGTCAGCGAGCCGGTCGAGCGTTTCAGCCCGGCCTTGAGGCGGCCAAACCAGCCGGTGGGTGCGGTTTCGGTGTCGCTCATGCGTCCCGCGTCGCGGTGAGAACGCCGTCGACAAGGCCGGTGAGCCGCGCGCTTACCACCCGCCCCGCTGTCGCGGCACGGTCGAGCTGCACGGGCGCGAAATGCTCGCTGCGGGCGCGCCGGCCTTCCTCGACCAGCAGGCTGGCGCGCCGCCCGATCCGGCCGGCCATGAAGCGTTCGGCCGCGGCCTCGCCCGCGGCGCGCAGCCGGGCGGCGCGCGCCTTGCGGATTGGCATCGGCACTTGCGGCATCCGAGCCGCCGGCGTGCCGGGCCGCTCGGAATAGGGAAAGACGTGCAGCCAGGTGAGGCCGCAATCCTCGACCAGCCCGAAGGTGTTGGCGAACATCGCCTCGGATTCGGTCGGGAAGCCGGCGATCAGGTCGGCGCCAAAGGCGATATCGGGCCGCAGCCGCCGGGCGCGGCGGCAGAACGCGACCGCTTCGGCGCGGCTATGGCGCCGCTTCATGCGCTTCAGGATCAGGTCGTCGCCGGCCTGCAGCGACAGGTGCAGATGCGGCATCAGCCGTGGCTCCTCGGCGATCAGGCGCCAGAGCTCGTCGTCGATCTCGGCCGGGTCGATCGAGGACAGCCGCAGCCGCGCGAGGTCCGGCACCTGCCGCAGCAGCCGCCGCGCCGTGCCGCCCAGCGTCGGCCGGCCCGGCAGGTCCGCGCCGTAGGCGGTGATATCGACGCCGGTCAGCACCAGCTCGCAGAAGCCCTGTTCCACCAGCAGCCGGGCCTGGGCGACGATCTCGCCGAGCGGCGCGGAGCGGCTGTTGCCCCGGCCGTAGGGGATGATGCAGAAGGTGCAGCGGTGGTCGCAGCCGTTC
>CAJHXX010000292.1_pt1 | contig 21351 bp, 19 predicted proteins | sample 9198511 | NCBI WGS metagenome assembly CAJHXX01 (sample SAMEA7708325, study PRJEB35096) | sediment metagenome | biome: marine neritic benthic zone biome [ENVO:01000025]; feature: sediment [ENVO:00002007]; material: shallow marine sediment [ENVO:03000034] sea grass bed [ENVO_01000059] ...
GCCGCAGCGCCACCAACCCGGCTCCATCGCAACGATCCGACGAAGCATCGCCGTCGCCCTGGCGCGCCGGCTCCAACGATGTCCCTGCTGCCTCCGGACAATACAAAATCCACCGCAATAACAGACCCATTCGTGACGCAGTAGGATTAGGCGCCGCGATCGTCTCGGCGGAGCCTGTCACAGCGACCGCCCGGTTTCAACGGGCTGGAGGAAGATCAAGAGAGGTGTCGGCGGCCGCGGGACGGGCCGCGATGCGGTGTCAGAGTCTGCTGAAGGCGTCGATGGCGCGCAGGATCGCCGGGCCGATCAGCACGACGAACAGCGGCGGCAGGATGAAGATGATCATCGGCACGGTCAGCAGGGCCGGCAGCCGGGCGGCCTTTTCCTCGGCCTTCATCATGCGTTCATTGCGGAACTCGGCGGACAGGACGCGCAGGGAATTGCCGAGCGGCGTGCCGTATTTCTCCGCCTGCATCAATGTCGTGACGAGGCCGCGGACCGCCGGCAGGACGACGCGAGACGACAGGTTTTCCAAGGCCTTGCGCCGCTCCGGCAGGAAGCCGAGCTCGAGAGAGGTCAGCGACATCTCGTCGGACAATTCCGGCGCGGCGACGGCCAGCTCGTCGGACACGCGCTTCATCGTGGCGTCCAGGCTGAGGCCCGCCTCGGCGCAGATCACCATCAGATCGAGCCCGTCGGGCATCGATTTCCGGATCAGTTCCCGTCGTTTCGAGATCTTGCTCTTGACCAGCAGGTCCGGACCGTAGAACCCGATGACGACCGACATCACGGTCACCAGGGGCTTCATCATGGTGTCCAGGTTCCAGAAATTCAGCACATAGACCAGGAATAGAATGACGACGCCGGCGACCGGCGGCACCACCAGCTTAAAGAACAAGAAACGGACCAGCGCGTCTTTCGACCGCATCCCGGCCTGGGTCAGCTTTTCCGAGTATTTTTCGCTTTGCGTGTGCCGCAGCAGGTTGAGCTTGGTGACGACCTGATGCATGGCCGTCGACGTCTGCAGCTTCTCGCGCCGCTTCCTCGGCCCGATGATGCCGGCGCGCAATGCCTCGCGGCGCTCCGAGATGTCCTTGATGCGGCGCACGGCGGGTGCCTGGTTCAGCAGGCCGTACCAGATCGCCGCAAAGGTCAGGAACACCGACAGCCCCGACATGAAGATGATCATGTCGTCGAGGCCGATGCCGAGTAGCGATCCGTCTTCCATCGCTAGATCTCGAACCTGACCATTTTCCACATGGCGGCGATCCCGATCAGGAACCACAGGCCGGCCACGGCCAGCGCGATATTGCCGCGCGGATCGGTGAACAGCTGCATGATGTAGTCGGGATTCAGCGCAAAGATCAGCCCCAGCATGATGAACGGCAGGGAGCCGATGATATAGGCGCTGGATTTCGGTTCGGCGGACAGTGCCTTGATCTTCAGCTTCATCTGCCGGCGGCCGCGCAGCACGTCCGACAGGTTCTCCAGCGTCTCCGCCAGATTGCCGCCGGTCTCGCTCTGGATCGACAGGGTGACCGTGAAGAAGTTGAACTCCTGCATGTCGAGGCGTTCGGAGACTTCCCACAGCGCTTCGTCGAGCTTCTTGCCGAACCGGACCGAATCGGTGATCGAGCTGAACTCGGTGCTGATCGGATCCTGGGATTCCTCGCCGACCACCTTGATCGTCTCGGTAACCGGCAGGCCCGATTTGAGGCCGCGCACCATCAGGTCGATGGCCTCGGGGAAGTTGTGGATGAACTTGTTGCGCCGCCGTCCGATCAGGAACTTGACGGTTAGATAGGGCACGGCGGCGCCGAGCAGCAGCCCCAGCAGGACGGCGGCGGCCGCCGGAAGGACCGTCGACATCATCAGGAACAGGCCGCCGAACACGACGGCGACGACGACGTTGGCGATCAGGTATTTGCCGAGCGAGATGTCAAAGCCGGTCCGCGCCAGCTTGGCCCGCATGTTCTCGGGCTGCGGCAACAGGCGCCTGATCAGGACATCCATCGCCTTGTTGGTGCTGAACGCTTTGTCGCGGCGGATGTTGATCGCTTCCGACTCGGCGCTTCTCAGCGGGTTGGAGGCGTTCTTGACGCGCCTAACGCGGCGCTTCTTGTCCTTTCCGCCGTCGCCCGTGGCCAGCATGCCGATGATCAGCATCAGCAGGCCCATCAACAAGGCAACGGCGACGATGATGATCGTGTCGTCGCCTCCGGCAAGCAGGGCTTCCATCAGATCGCCTCCAACAGGGCCCTGTCGAGTCCGAAATAAGCCGCTTTCGGGGTGAAGGCGGGCCGCAGGCCCGACGACTTGAAGTTGCCGTAGAGATTGCCGTCCCTGTCCTCGCCTTCGAATTGGAAGGTAAACAGGTCCTGGGTGGTGATGATGTCGCCTTCCATGCCGACGATCTCGGTGACGCTGGTTATCCGGCGCTTGCCGTCCCGCATGCGCGATATCTGGACGATCATGTCGAGGGCCGAGGCGATCTGCGTGCGCACCGCCTTGGCCGGCAGGTTGATGCCCGCCATGCCGATCATGTTCTCCAGACGCGACAGCGCCTCGCGCGGCCGGTTGGCGTGGATCGTGCCGAGCGAGCCGTCGTGGCCGGTGTTCATCGCCTGCAACATGTCGACCGCCTCGGAGCCGCGCACCTCGCCGAGGATGACGCGGTCGGGACGCATTCGCAGCGAGTTCTTGACCAGGTCCCGCATGGTGATCTCGCCCTCGCCCTCCAGGTTGGCGGGGCGGGTCTCCAGGCGGACCACATGCGGCTGTTGCAGCTGCAGCTCGGCGGCGTCCTCGATGGTCACGATGCGCTCACCGATGTCGATCATTGCCGAGAGCGCATTGAGCAACGTGGTCTTACCTGAACCAGTACCGCCGGAAATCACGATGTTGAGGCGCGAGCGCGCCGCGATCTTCAGGATTGTCGCCATGTTATCGGAGACGTTGCCCTGGCGCGCCATAATGTCGAGGGTGATCGACTGCTTGGCGAACTTGCGAATCGAGATCGTGGCGCCGTCGATGGCGAGCGGCGGGATCACGATGTTGACGCGGCTGCCGTCCAACAGGCGCGCGTCGCAGAGCGGCGATTTTTCGTCGACCCGTCGGCCGACATTCGTGACGATCCGTTGCGCGATGTTCAGTACATGCGCATTGTCGCGGAAGCGGATGTCGCTCAGCTCCAGCTTGCCGCCACGCTCTACGTAGATCTGAAATGGGCCGTTGACCATGATGTCGGTAACCGCCTCGTCAGCCAACAACGGCTCCAGCGGTCCGAGACCCAGCATGTCGTCGAGCAGCAGGTCGACGAGTTCGCGCTGCTCCTGCATGTTGAGACGGATCTGCTGTTCGTTCAGCACCTCCTGAACGATCTCGCCGACCTGCGCGGAGAGCTCGCCGCGTTCCAGGCGCGATGCCGCGGAGATGTCCATCCGTTCGAACACCACCGGTTCGACTTTGCGCTTGGCTTCCTCCGCCTTGATCCGGGTCGGGGTCTGGATCGTTTTCGACTTCTTCTCGACCTTCTGCGCCTCGGGAATCTTGGCCGGCGACTGCGCCGCCGGCGCCGCATTGCCCGTGGCTGGTGCGGATCCTTGCTGTGGGCCGGCCGTGTCGGCAGCGGCGGGGCCGGACGCGCCATCCGCGCCCGGGTCTCCGGAGGCCAGCTCCGGGAAGTTGAGCTCCAGCCAAGTCATCAGGTCGGTGACCAGGTTGCGCTGGTCCACCAGATTGAGTCCGTGCTGGCGGCCTTCCAACTGCTTGGCCACGATATCGCCGACTTTGGCCGCCAAGCTCGCGCGGTCCAGCGCCGACAGGTCCATTTCCGCCAGGGCGTTGAGGATTACGGGCTGGAGACGCTCGCGAAACGGGGCGAGGTATTTCGGCCGCTCGTCCCATTCCTTCGGCGTTTCGTGGCGCCCGGAACCCGGCGAGACAGCCTGCGACTTATCCGCAGCTTCGCTCATTATTCGTCCTCGTCCTACAATCCACTCGAACGGTTCGTCTTATCCCCGTTTCATCAGTCCGCCGAGACCGCCCTTCTTGTCCTTGTCTTTGCCGCCGCCTTTGCCCTTGCCGGGCGACAGCTTGCGGGCGATATCGCGCACCGTCCCCACCACTTTGCTGGATTTAGCGGCAACCGGCAGCGGTTTGCCGGAATCGGCGGCCTGCTTGAGCGCCTTCGGGTCCTCGGCGATCAGATGATCGATCTTGCGGTTCAGGGTCTTCTGGAATTCTGCTTTCGACATCGAGTCGTCCTTGCGGCCGGCCCGGTTGGCGACGACGGTGATCGGCGTGCTCGGGCTGGACTCTTCGACCATCGACAGGATGCGGATGGCGTCACGCAGCGAGGCCAGCGTCATGTCGGTGACCAGGATGACATGGGTCGCCGCCTTGAGGACGCGATGACGGAAGCCGACCGCGGCGCGCGGCAGGTCGACGACGATGCAATCGTGGTTGCGCGCCAGGGTGTCGAACAGAATCTCGATCGCCGAGGGATTGAACTCGACGTCGCCGCTAAGCGTTTCCTCGGTTGCCATGACCGAAAGGTGGTCGTTGACCTTCTCGACCGCGCTGGAGATGAACAGGCTGTCGAGACGGGACGGGTTCTCGAGCGCCTCACGCAGGCCGTGCCCGGGCTCCAGGTCGAGGGCCAAGGCGACGGTGCCGAACTCGAGGTCCAGGTCGACCAGCGCGGTGCGCCGCTTCTGATCCTGCGACAGCAGCCAGGCCAGGGTGACCGCCACGGCGGAGGAGCCGACGCCGCCGCGGGCGCCGACCACCACGATCCGCTGCGTGCGCTCCTGCGTTTCCTGGAGCTGTTCCGGTTCGGGCTTGTGGAGATGCTCGAACGACATCGCCATCGATTTTTCCGTCACCGGCTTGACCAGGTAGTCGCTGACCCCGGCCTCGACCATGTCGCGATAGAGGTTGATGTCGTTGACGTTGCCGATTGCGATCAGGCGCGTGCCCGGCGGCAGGGCGCTGCTCAGCGTCAGCACGTCGGTCAACGGCTCACCCGCGTCGGAGACGTCGACGATGACGACACCGGGCGGGGTCGAATGCGCCAGGTATTCCATGGCGTCCCTGGCGGAGCCGTCGCGCACCGTCGGCAACTCGAAATACTGCTCGGCGACCATCTGCACGACGCCGAAGGTCTGGTTATCCGATACGAACGCGATACAGCTCCCCATATCGGCGCCGGCGGACGGAAAAGCACTCGAAGCAGCAACATTCATGGCAATCTACTCCGTTGATTCCGCCTTCAGTTTCTTGACCTTGTCGTTGCGGTAGCGGTCGATGGCGGCGCCGATCACCCCGGCATCGGCCGCGCCGAGGCTGCGGCCACGTTCCAGGTCGGCCGGGTCGGCCACCATCGCGGCAAGGTTTCTCTCCGTCGAGCAACCGAGATTGAGCTCCGGCCGCTTATGCGGCCGCGGCTGCTCGCTCGAGCAGTCGGGGATCATCACGATGGTGAAGGACACGAACACGGCGATCTGGTTCTCGTCGTCCAACATGCGCGAACGGCCGGCGGGCGCCAGGCGGCTCTGCAGGCCGAGGCTGGCCAGCTCGGCGGTCACCGCGCGCACCCGGGCGGCACCCAGCGACCGGTCGGCGATCAGATCGGGGGCGGCCAGGGCGACGTCGTTGGCGCGGCCGTCGGCGAGTTGCCGTACGAACTTCGCGATCAGGTCCCGTTCGATCGGGCTGATTGCCGAGGAGCCCGGTTCGAACCTGATCCGATGATTCATCATGACCGTCTCGGCGTGCGCGATCTCGCGGGCCGGCATCTGACGCCAGCCGCCATAGTGCAGCGTATTGTCGATATGCGTCACCGGGTTGGATTCCCGCGTGCAGCCGGCGAGCAGCAGGGCGACGATCACCGACGCGGCGATCCCGATGGGTGTTGCACGGAATGTTGACGGCATGGCTTCGCTCCTCATTCGATTATGAAGCCGGCGGGGCCGACCAGGCCCGGCTTCAGCCTGCTGGTGTTGGTTACCGGCACCGTCTGCCGGGTCCGATTGCGGGCGGCGAAGGCGGTATTCTGGGGGACCGGCTCAATCAGCGGATCGGTCGGTCGGGCGATCCGGCTGCGGTCCGAACTCGGCCGTACCAGATAGGGGGTCACGATGATCACCAGTTCGGTCTCGGCGCGCTGAAACTGTTCGCTGGTGAACAAGCGGCCGAGAATCGGGATCTCGGAAAGCCCCGGCACGTCGCTGATGCTGTGCGAGTCGCGGTCGAGCATCAGCCCGGCGATCGCGAAGCTCTGGCCCGAGGCGACCTCGACGGTGGTCTCCGCGCGGCGGGTGGTGAGCGCCGGGATCTGGAAGCCGCCGATCACGACCGCGCCGGCGGTAGATATCTGGCTGACCTCGGGACGCACCCGCATGCTGATCCGGTTGCTGCTCAGCACGGTCGGCGTGAACGCCAGGCTGACGCCGAATTCCTTGAATGCGACGGTGACCACGTTATCTTTCCGCGCGACCGGGATCGGAAACTCGCCGCCGGCCAGGAAGCTCGCCGTCTCGCCCGAGAGCGACGTCAGGTTCGGCTCCGCCAACGTCGATATCAATCCGTCAGTGGCCAGGGAGTCGATAAAGAGGTTGAGATCCAACGAGTCGTTGCCGTAGTTGGCGACGATGGAGTTGCTTCCGCCGGGGATCGGCAAGCCAGTAGCGATGCCGACCAGCAAGTTGCCGACGGCGGCGATGTTGTCCCAGTTGAAGCCGAAGGACTTTATCACCTCATGTGCCACCTCGGCGACACGCACCCTCAGGTTCACCTGGTTCGGCTGGGTCACGATCACCCGGTTGATGATATCCTTTTCCTTGGCGAACCGCAGCGCCAGGCTCTTTAGGTTCTCGGCGTCCTCGGAGTTGTCGACGGTGCCGGTCAGCATGATGCCGTCGGCAACGGAGACTGCCTGCACGGTGCCGGAAGGCAGCAAGCGGGAAATCGACTGTGACAGGCGCGACAGGTTGTGCGACACCCGGAGCCGCAGGTTGATGATCACGTTGTCGCCGGCGTCCAGCGCGTAGAGCGTCGTCTGCCCCGGGCTCTTGCCGAACACATAGATCATGCGCGCCGATTTGACGTTCACGTCGGCGACAGACGAATTGGCGATGAACACGGCCGAGGCCGGGACTTGCAGCCGGATCAACTGGCCTTCGTTCACCTCGATCTTCAGGTCCTGGCGCTCCGTACCCGGCGCTACAACGTCTCCGACCGCGGCGCGCGCCTCGGGTGCCGCCAAGCCAAGCAGGCCCAGCAACGCTATCAGCAGTGTAAGTCCTCGCCACATGGTTCCCAGCCTATTTGCTATTGTTTGCACAGCCTATTTCTTGTGCTTGCACAGCCTATTTCTTGCCCGGCACGGACTGCGCCCTCGATTTCTCGCCGCGGATGATCGCGACACTGCTCGCGCTGCCTTCGCCGATGCGGCTCACTTGATTCTCCGAGGTGTGGCTGTTGCCGCGCTTCGGCTCCGCATAGTCGAGGTCTTCCTTCCGGGCCAGTGCCGGCAATTCGCCTCTCGCCAGGCTGCGGAGCGACAGGGTCAGGGTGCCCATCTTCTGCGCGACCGCCAGCGACTCGGCCAGTTTCGGCGTCACCTCTAGGGTGACGGTCCGGCCGATCTTGGCTTGCTCGGCCCCGGCCTGGACGCCGAGCCGCTGGTCGATGGCGACGATCCGGACGTCCTCGAGCACCGTCTCGCCGACCTGTCCGCCGCGCTTTCCGCCGACCGCACGGATCAGGATGATGTCGACATGGTCGCCGGGGAAGATCAGGCCGGAGACGCCGGTCTGCGCGTTGATTGGGATCGAGACGGCGCGGAATCCGGGCCGCAGCACGGCCGCGACGAAGCCGCGCTCGCCGGGCTTGACCAGCCGGCCCGAGGTGATCGGATCGCCCGCGGCGATGCCGCTGCGGACGACCGAGCCGACCAGATCGGGGATCTTGGTCGTCTTGTTTTGAAAATAGGACGGCGGGACGTTCTTGTCGGGCCAGGGCGCCCAGGTGACGTTGGTCTGGTCGATGAACTGGCCCCGCGGCAGGCTCTTGGCGGCGACCAGGATCTGCGTCTGTTTCACCTCGATCGTCTTCACGACCTCCGTGGGTTGCCGCCCGAGGAAGGATTTCATCAAGATGACGGTGATGCCGATCACCAGCACGGCGGCGACGGCGAGGACGATGGCGCGCGGGTTCATCTGCTCAGGCTCCCAGGATCTTGATCAACGCGACGTAGATGCCGCCGGCGGCGATGGCGACCCCATAAGGCATCGTCTGGCGGCGGCGGGGCGCCGGGCGGTCGATGTCGGCGCCCTCGGCGGTCGCCGGCTTGTTGCGGAACTGGCGCACCAGCATGGTGCCGGCGATCAGCCCGCCGACGGCGCCCATGACGAATAGGAATTGCGCCCCATAGACAATGCCGCTCCACAGCGCCGCCGCGGTGGCCAGCTTGACATCGCCGGCGCCGAACCGGCCCCAGACGAACAGGCCGAAGCCGACCACCAGGAAGGCGGCGCCGATCGCCAGATCCAGGGGCCAGTCGAGCGTGACCGGCGAGCTCAGCACATGCGCCGGATAGAGCAGGATGATGGCCGCGCTGATGCGATTGGGAATCGTCAGATTCCTGACATCGCTCGTCGCGGCCGCCAACAGCAGCCCGATGAAGCAGAGCAGCACAACGATGTAGACGACTGATGGCGCGGTCATGGGTCCAACGACAAAGCTAGCCTTTTGGCACGGGCGGATCTTCGGGGTGGCGCGGCAGATAAAGCGGCGGTCGGCGGTGTCTATCGAGCGGCGCCTGATGGCGGGCCGCCGAACCCTCCCGACTCGCATCGCACAAGTGAGCGAAGCCCGTTCCGCATGGCTTTTCTTGCCCTCCTATCCACGAAGCTCAATTATGTAGGGATATTGAGGAGGCCGAGTTAAGGAACGATTAAGTAGGTAAATAAAACACCACTGCATAATTGACTATGAGTTCAAAATATTTACTTTTATTAACGATAACCAAAGGTAAACATGAGTAAAGAACACATTTATTATTGTTAATCAATTATTGACATTGAGCGGCGAGCGGGAAGGCAGGGTTGGCGGCGGCGTTCGAGACGGCCGCATTGTTTACCATATCGCCGGTTCGGACCGCCTATTGACGCCGGTTCCGTTGACTGGAATCGTGGGGATCGCCGGTCGGGCGCTGGCACGATCGGAGCAACCGGGGAGCGTTCAATGGCAGAGCATCGACTGGGCGTCATCATGCATGGCGTCACCGGCCGCATGGGCACGCATCAGCATGTGGCGCGCTCGATCGCGGCGATTCGGGCCGAAGGCGGCGTACGCCTCGGCAATGGTGACCGGGTGGTGCCCGACCCGGTGCTGGTCGGGCGCAACGCCGACCGGCTCAGGGCGCTGGCGGCGGCGCACGGCATCGAGCGCTGGACCACCGATCTGGATGCCGCGCTGGCCGAGGACGGCGACACGGTCTTTTTCGACACCGGCACCACGCAGATGCGTGCCGGCCTGCTCGGCCGCGCGATCGCGGCCGGCAAGCACGTCTATTGCGAGAAGCCGAGCGCCGCCACCCTGGACGAGGCGCTGGCAGTGGCGCGGGCGGCCGCGGCCGCCGGTCTTCGCAACGGCGTGGTTCAGGACAAGCTGTTCCTGCCCGGGCTCATCAAGCTGAGGTCGCTGGTCGACGCCGGCTTCTTCGGCCGCATCCTGTCAGTCCGCGGCGAGTTCGGCTATTGGGTGTTCGAAGGCGACTGGCAGCCGGCGCAGCGGCCGAGTTGGAACTACCGCAAGGCCGACGGCGGCGGTATCATCCTGGATATGCTGGCCCATTGGCGTTATGTGCTCGACGGCATCGTGGCGCCGGTCGAAAGCGTCTGCTGCCTCGGCGCCGTGCATGTTCCGGAACGCTGGGACGAGGCCGGTCAGCCTTACGCGGCGGATGCGGACGATGCGGCTTACGCGATGTTCCAGCTCGCCGGCGGCGCCGTCGCCCAGATCAACAGCTCCTGGTGCACGCGGGTGCGGCGCGACGACCTGGTCACCTTCCAGATCGATGGCACCCATGGCTCGGCGGTCGCCGGGCCGACCCGCTGCGTAGCCAGGCGCGGGTCAACACCCCGCGCCCGGTGTGGAACCCGGACGAGCCGCGCTTGCACGACTTTTTCGACGACTGGCAGGAGGTGCCCGACCATGCGCCGCCGGCCAACGCGTTTCGGATCCAGTGGGAGGCCTTCATCCGCCATGTGGTCGAAGACGCGCCGTTCCCCTGGACCCTGCTGGCGGGCGCCAAGGGCGTGCAGCTGGCCGAGGCCGGGCTGCAGAGCTGGGCCGAGCGGCGCTGGATCGACCTGCCGGAGCTGGTGCTCTGACGCTGCGCGGAGACGTTGAACAAATTCTTAGTAGACTTGCCTTATAGCGCCCTCCATCATCGGTCGCGCGAGAATCGGAGCATGAGCAGACGACACATACGTCTTGCTGCCTACCTGGCGGCCCTCGTCGCCGGCCTGGGCCTGTGGCTGCTCGGCCAGGGCGGCGCGGCGCAGGCGCCCAAGGTCGCGGTGCTGACCGTCAAGGGCGCGATCGGGCCGGGGGGCGCCGGCTATATCGACCGCGGCATCGACAAGGCGGTGTCGCGCGGCGCCGGCGCTATCGTGCTGCGCCTCGACACGCCGGGCGGCCTGGTCACCTCGACGCGCGAGATTATCGAGCACATCCTGGCCTCGCCGGTCCCGGTGATCGGCTACGTCTCGCCGCCCGGCGCCCATGCCGCCAGCGCCGGCACCTATATCCTCTACGGCACCCACATCGCGGCGATGGCGCCGGCGACCAATATCGGCGCGGCGACGCCGGTCACCATGGGCGGGCAGCCCTCGGGGCCGGAGCAGGACAAGAAGCCGCGGCCCGGAATCGACGACGACGCCGAACCGGCGAAGGACAAGGACGCCGACGAGAAGGCGAAAAAAGACCAGGGCGATGCGGCCGAGAAGGACGCCGAGGACGGCGACTGGAAGTGGTGGAATCGGCCGCGGCCGAAGCTCGAGGACAAGGCGATGGAGGACGCCGTCGCCTGGATCCGCAGCCTGGCGCAACTGCGCGGCCGCAATGTCGAATGGGCGGAGAAGGCGGTGCGCGAGGCGGCGACGCTGTCCGCCGAGGACGCGCTCGCCGAGAACGTCATCGACCTGATCGCGGAGGACCTTCCCGACCTGCTGAAACAACTGGACGGGCGCGTAGTCAAGGTCGGCGCCGCCGAGCTGACGCTGAAAACCGCCGAAGTGGTGATCGAGGAGATCGAGATCGACTGGCGCGCCCGCTTCCTGTCGGTCATCACCAACCCGTCGATCGTCTCCATCCTGCTGTCGCTCGGCACGCTCGGCATCATCATCGAGTTCTACACCGGCCTGATCTTCCCCGGCGTCACCGGCGGCATCTGCCTGATCCTGGCGCTCTATGGCCTGCATGTGCTGCCGGTCGACTATGCCGGCGTCGCGCTGATCCTGCTCGGCCTCGGGCTGATCACGGCGGAGGCGATCGTGCCGAGCTTCGGCGCGCTCGGATTCGGCGGCATCGTCGCCTTCGTGGTTGGCTCGGTGATGATGCTCGACACCGACGTGCCCGGCTTCGGCATCTCCTGGCCGATCATCGGCTCGATCGCGGCCGTCGCCGCCGGGCTGATGCTGTTGACCATGACGCTGCTGATGCGCGCGCGCAAGCGTCCGGTGGTGAGCGGCAGCGAACAGATGCTGGACAGCCCCGGCATTGTCGTCGACTGGTCTGACAGCGCCGGCCATGTCCGTGTCCAGGGCGAGATCTGGCAGGCGCGCAGCGGCTGGTCGATGGCGCCGGACACCCCGGTCCGGATCACCGCCATGCACGGCCTGATCCTCGATGTCGAGCCCGAATCCAAGGAGGACTAACCGACGTGCCCTTGATCGCAATCCTGATAGCTGCCGGCGCATTTCTGCTCGTCTTCGCGTCGGCGATCCGAATCCTGCGCGAATACCAGCGCGGCGTGATCTTCACACTCGGCAAATTTACCGGCGTCAAAGGGCCGGGGCTGATCTTCGTCGTCCCCCTGATCCAGCAGATGGTGCGCATGGATCTCCGCATGCGCGTGCTCGACGTGCCGACCCAGGATGTGATCTCGCGCGACAACGTCTCGGTCAAGGTCAATGCCGTGGTCTATTACCGGGTGGTCGACCCGCAGCCGGCGGTGATCCATGTCGAGGATTTCGTGCTGGCGACCAGCCAGCTCGCCCAGACCACGCTGCGCTCGGTGCTCGGCCGCCACGAGCTCGACGAGATGCTGGCCGAGCGCGAGAAGCTGAATGCCGACATCCGGGCGATCCTGGACGAGCAGACCGACGCCTGGGGCATCAAGGTCGGCAATGTCGAGCTCAAGCATGTCGACCTCGACGAGAGCATGGTGCGCGCCATCGCCAAGCAGGCCGAGGCCGAGCGCGTCCGCCGGGCCAAGATCATCGATGCCGAGGGCGAGGAGCAGGCGGCGCAAAAGTTCCTCGAGGCGGGGCGCATCCTGTCGGGGCAGCCGCAGGCGATGCAGCTCCGCTACCTCACCACCCTGCACGAGATCGCCGGCGAGAAGAGCTCGACGATCGTGTTTCCGTTCCCGATCGACCTCGCGCAGGTGCTGAAAAGCATTGGCCGCGGCGAGCAGGGATGACGCGCCGCCGGGCGCGGCCAGCCGACGTCAGTGCAGCCGCGCCGGCCGGAGCGTCTTGCGCAGGTTGAAGTTCTCGACCGTATGGCCGGCCTCGTCGAACAGCGCCAGGTAGCGGGCGCCGGTGCCGGGTTTCGGCCGCACGATCGCGCCGGGCAGCGCCGTGCGCACCGCGGCGCAGCCTTGGTGCACCGCTTCGCGCTCGATCGCCTCGACCAGGGCGGCGCCGACGATCGGCGCGGCGACCACTTCCAGGGCGACGAAGTTCTCGACCGCCAAGCGGCAGCCATATTCCAGGTCGGGTTCGCGGCGCCAGGTGAACAGGCCGAAGATATGCCCCCGGCTGTTGACCGCCACCTTGGCGCCGGTGCGGCCGTCCTCGCGGGCATGGATGGTTGCCCGCGCGTAGTCGCGCCATTGGTCCAGCGAGATCGCCGGCTTGAGGATCCGAATCAACGGATAGGCGAGGGCAATCTGCTCGCGGCGCAAGGGCTCGACGGCGACGCCTTCGCCCTCCAATGGCCGCGTTGGGTTGTCGAGTTGCATCGGCATTCGTCTATGCGAGGTCCGCATGGCAGCATATTGCCGCAGGCAGGGCCGAGTCGTTTGATCCAGGTCAAATTGGGCGTAAAGTGATCACGAGTCGGGGTAGAGATGTCTGTCCGTAGGGGTAGCGCATGAGTTTGCCGAAAGCGATCGCCAGGATGCCCATGGTCAATCCTTGCGCGGTTTGCAACGTCCGTGACCGCGCAATCTGCGCCGTTCTCGAGGATGCCGAACTCGAGCACATCTCCGCCATGGCGCGCGGCAGCGATCTCGATGTCGGCCAGGCGGTGTTCTTCGAGGGCGACGACGCCCGCAACCTGTTCGTGCTGATCTCGGGCGCGCTCAAGCTCTACAAGCTGCTGCCCGACGGCCGGCGCCAGATCACCGGTTTCCTCTATGCCGGCGATTTCCTCGGCCTCGCCTTCAACGACGTCTACCAGTACACGGCGGAGGCGTTGGGGCCGAGCCGGCTCTGCCGCCTGCCGCGCGCGCGCATCGAAGCCCTGCTCGACGACCTGCCGCGGCTGGCCAGTCGGCTGCTGAACCTGGCCTCGACCGAGCTGGCGGCGGCCCAGGCGCAGATGCTGCTGCTCGGCCGCAAGACGGCGCAGGAGCGGCTCGCCTCCTTCCTGCTGCATCTGACGCAGCGCGCCGGCGCCCGCATCGATGCCCGCGACGACATGATCCACCTGCCGATGAGCCGGGCCGACATCGCCGATTTCCTCGGCCTGACCGTGGAGACGGTGAGCCGCAGCTTCTCCAAGCTGAAATCCTCGCGGCTGATCGCGCTCCGCGAAGGCGGCCAGGTGCAGATCCGCGACCCCAAGGGCCTCGCCGCCATCGCCGGCGATATCTGACGACGGGCCGCGACGGCCGCCGCTCGATTGACTTCCTACGGATAGGTGCATATAAGCCTATTTATGGAACGACCCGGCAAACCGGCCTCTGCCCGGGCGACGGGCAGCCCGCGCGAGCAATGCGTCTGCTTCAACCTGCGCAAGGCGGCGCGCGCCGTCTCCCAGACCTATGACGATTTCTTGAGGCCGTCCGGCCTGCGCACCACGCAGTTCTCCCTGCTGGCGCTACTGGCCGGCGAGGGGCCGCTCACCATTCGGGCGCTGGCCGACCGCATGGTGATGGACCGAACCACGCTGACCCGCAACCTGAAGCTGGTCGAGCGCGCCGGCCATGTCCGCATCGGCCCGGGCCGCGACCGGCGCACGCGCATCGTCGAGGTGACACCTAAGGGCCGGCAGGCCGTCAAGGCCGCCTTGCCGTTATGGCAACAGGCTCAGGACAAAATGGTAAGCGAGCTCGGTCCCGACACCTGGTCGGCGCTGCGCGGCTCCCTCGCCGCCGCCGTCGACGCCGCCCAAGCCGAGTGACCGACTCCGCGATTGACTCACGGGCGAGTTTAGGGCCTGACCCTATAACCCGCCACCCTTAACCCGCCAAATGCACTGTCGTTTCGTCAATTCGGCAAACTAGCGGATGCCGGACAAAAGACTTGCAGCACCGACTTCCGGATGCCAAGCTCAACCTATTAGGAGAGTTCTATAAGGAAAATCCCTTATTCAGATATGAACGGCTACCTCTGACGTCTTATTCGTTGCAGAACAGGAGTGATTTTCTTATGCGCGCGATAGTTCTTACCGCGATTACTTGCTGCTTTATGGCTGCGGGCGCCGGGGCGGCGCCGATCAGCGTCTTGGTCGGTGACAATGACGGGTTCGGCGTGGGCATTCCCGACAATGGCGACGGCACGCCCGTCACCAACGGCTTCGTCTTAGATCATAGAACGGCCGATGAGGCGTTCGCGACCGACGGCGCGCACGCCACGGATATTTACTGGACAATCTTTCCGTCCACGGGCGCACCGGAATCGCCGTTTGATCCGTTTTCCGTCTTGGACCCGAGCGATCCGCGCGTGTCGCTCAGTGCCGATATCCTGTTCCCATTCTCGGGTCAATTGACCGCCGCCGATGTCACCATCGATTTCCTCGATTGGCAGCAGGACGACTACATAACCGCCACCATCAACGGGTTGGCGCTCGCGCTTGGCCCGGCCGGGGTCTTCGCCGAAACCTTCGTCAGAACCTACACGTTGGATCCCGATCAGATTGCCGCAGCCAACGCGGCGCAGCAGGTGGCGTTGACCCTGACTCTGGCGGCCGTTTTCAGGGAAGAAAATTTCGCGGGCGACATCGTTGCTTTCGACTTTTTCCGTCTCGATGGCGAGCTGGCGGGCAGTGTCGAACCGGCCACGCAGGTTCCGCTGCCCAATACATTGGCATTGCTGATGCCCGGACTGGCTGGCCTGATGTTGCTCCGCGGCCGGCGGCGTGCAAGAGATCCTGCCTAAGCTGCTCTAGCTGTGGCGCCTCGACAGGTTGTTCTCGGACAGTCCGAGTCGGTTGACTGGTGTTTGCGCCTCGAGGTTACGATACGCTCGACGCCGCGTTTGACTCCGCGTCCGCCTTTCGGCAATCTCCGCGCCCGCAACCGGGGGCTGAGCACGGCCGCGCAATTTTTCGCTTTGGGGTGGAGCCGGCCGCCGCCTGAGGGCCAACGAACCGAGGCGCATTCCTTGCGCCGAGGCAAGCGCGACCGCGCCCGAGCTTATGCGAGGAGCCAAGCGCGCGGAGGCGCGCGCCCGGCGCTTGAGGGCCAACAAACAAGGAGCGGCGCGATGAGCAGCTACGACTTCATCAAGACCGACGGCGCGCCGATCAAGGCCTGGACCAAGGGCGTGGCGGTCGAGGACGCGGCGCTGCAGCAGCTCAAAAACGTCGCCGCGCTGCCCTTCATCCACCGCCATGTGGCGGCGATGGCGGACGTCCATTGGGGCATGGGCGCGACGGTCGGCAGCGTGATCCCGACCAAGGGCGCGATCGTGCCGGCCGCGGTCGGCGTCGATATCGGCTGCGGCATGATGGCGGTCGAGACCGGCCTCACCTCGCATCAGCTGCCCGACAACCTTGCGGACCTGCGCGCCGGCATCGAGCAGGCGGTGCCGCATGGCCGCACCGACCACGGCGGCAAGGCCGACAAGGGGGCCTGGGGCGAGGTGCCGGACGACGTCGCCGGCGCCTGGACCGAGGAGCGGCCGGCCGGGCGCACCCTGGCGGACGGCTTGGCGGCGATCGCGGAGAAGCACCCGAAGATCGCGACTGCCAACAATGTCAACCATCTCGGCACGCTCGGCACCGGCAACCACTTCATCGAGGTCTGCCTGGACCAGGACGACCATGTCTGGGTGATGCTGCATTCCGGCTCGCGCGGCGTCGGCAACCGCATCGGCAGCTATTTCATCAGCGCGGCAAAGCGTGAGATGGCGCGCTGGTTCATCCAGCTCCCCGACAAGGACCTCGCCTATCTGGTCGAGGGCTCGGAACTGTTCGACGACTATGTCGCGGCGGTCGGCTGGGCGCAGGACTACGCGCTCGCCAATCGGGTGGTGATGATGGAGCGCGTGCTGGCGGTGATGCGCGATAGCTTCCGCGACTTCGGCCTCGGTGACATGGCGGTGAACTGCCACCACAACTACGTCGCCCGCGAGAACCATTTCGGCGCCAATGTCTGGGTCACCCGCAAGGGCGCGGTGCGCGCCGCCAAGGGCGAGCTCGGTATCATCCCGGGCTCGATGGGCGCGCGCTCCTACATCGTGCGCGGCCTCGGCAACCGGGATTCCTTCCACTCCTGCTCGCATGGCGCGGGCCGGGTGATGTCGCGCGGCGAGGCGCGCCGGCGCTTCACCGTCGACGACCATATCGCCGCCACGCAAGGCGTCGAATGCCGCAAGGACGCGGAGGTGATCGACGAGACGCCGATGGCCTACAAGGACATCGACGCGGTGATGGCCGCCCAGGCCGACCTGGTCGCGATCGAGCACACCCTGAAGCAGATCGTCTGCGTCAAGGGCTGAGCCGAAAAGGTGTCTGACACCTTTTCGGGGCCGTCGGCCTCTCTACCAGGTCTCCCCGAACGGGCGGATCTCGACGTCGAAGGCCCAGGCGCTCTTCGGTTGGTGCGCGGTCTGCCAGGCGACCTCGGCGATGTCGGCCGGCTGGCAGTAGAAGTCGTCCGGCCGGTCGGGCCAGCGTCCGCGCGTCCACGCGCTGTCGATCACCGCATCGATCATCAGGTAGGCGACATGCACGCCTTCGGGTCCGAGCTTGCGGGCGATCGTTTCCGCCAGGATGCGCTGCGCCGCCTTGGTCGGGGCGAAGCCGGCATAGTCCGCCTTGCCGCGCCGCGCCGCCGTGTTGCCGGTGACGATGATCGCGCCCTGGCCGCGCGCCACCATGCCCGGCGCCACCGCCCGGGCGAGGAACAGCAGCCCCAGATAGTTGACCCGGAAGGCCTGCACCACCTTGTCCGGGTCGACCTCGTCGAAGGCGCCGAATGTGGCTCGGACGGCGTTCTCGACCAAGACCTCCGGGGGGCCCAGCTCCGCCTCGATGCGGGCAATCGTTTCGGCCACCGCATCGCCGTCGGTGACGTCCAGCGGATAGGCCGTGGCGTTTGGGATTTCGTCGGCAAAGCCGGCGACCCGCTCGGCGTTGCGCGCCAGCATGGCGACCTTGAAGCCGCCCTCGGCGAAGCGCCTGGCGCAGGCGAGCCCGGTGCCCGGCCCGGCCCCGGCGACGATGCAGACTTTCTCGGTCATGGAATGCTCCTTATTACGCGGCCGCCAGGGCGGCGGACTTGCCGCGCGCGACCGCCGCGGCGCTGCCGTCGCCGGCGCCGTAGAGTGCCGTTGCGTAGGCCTGCCAGCTCCAGGCGCTCGCCGGCTTCAGCGCCGTGCGCTCGGCCAGCAACGCGCGGGCAACGTCGAAGCGTTCGGCATCCAGCGCCGCCGTGATCAGCATCAGCTGGAACAGGTCGCGCTGGGCATGGCTGCCGCCGATCCGGAAGATCTGATACCGAATTGGCAGGAGAAGCTCGACCGCCTTGCCGGGATCGCCGCGATAGATGGCGAGCGTCGCCTCGGCGAGCGGCAGGCCGACCGCGGCGTAGAGCGGCCCCTCGGTGGTATCCGCGGCGGCAGCGGCGGCGCGCATCGACTGGATCATCTGCTCTGCCGCCTCGAAGCGGCCGGCCGCCGCCAGCGCCAGCAGGAAATGCGCATCGGCGAAGACCATCAGGTTGTCGGCGGTGCGCAGCGCGCTCTTGTCGGCGAGCTCGGTCCAACGGTCGCCGACCTCGATGCCGCGCGACTGCAGCCGCCACAGCATGGCGATTCCGTTCGACATGTCGAGATAGTCGTCTGAGTCCTGGTCGCCGCGGATATGGGCGTCATAGAGCGCCAACACCGCGTCGGCCTGGCCGAGCTCCAGGTGGAACATCGCCTTGTGCCACCAGACGTGGTAGGCGAAGTTGTTGGCCTTGGACCAGGTCTCCTCGAGCCCCGTGAGCCAGGCGATGCCGTCCTTCTGGCGGCCCTGCATCTCCATCACATGGGCGACCGCGTGCACCGCCCAGATGTCGTGCGGGTCATTCTCCACCGCGCGTCGGCCGACCGGTTCGGCGGCGGCGTAGTCGCCGGATTCCTCGAGCCCGAAGGCGTACATGCCGAGCACCCGGCCGTAATCGGGCTGGCCGTCGTCCCAGGCGGGCAGGACGCGCGCCACCGAGTCGCGCATGGCGTCGCCGCGGCCGAAATAGAAATGGGTGAAATGGGCGAGCTTCAGCGCCAGCACGTCGAGCGGCGCCGCCAGCAGGATCTCCTCCCAGCGGTCGGTGGCGCCGATCAGGTCGCCCCTGATCCAGGCGTCGAGCGCGGCGATGTGCAGCCGCTCGCGGTGGCTGGCGCCGTGCTTGCTCGCCGCCGCCCGCGCCGCCGCCAGCGACTGGTCCGATTTCGAGGCCACCGCGCGGTTGCAGAACAACTGGAAGAAATAGCCGCGCAGGCATTGCGCCATCACCATCTCCGGGTCCGCGGTCAAGGTATCCTTGAGCTTAAGCCCGGTCTCCATGTCGAAGCGCAGATAAGCGGAGATGCAATCGTCGTAATGGGCGACCGCCTCGGCGCTGGCGGCGGTGATATCGAGCCCGTGATGGTTGGCGTGCATGGTTGTCCTCCCCGTGAGGGGCGGATTATAGCGCTGTCGTGGCGGCGGCGAACCGGCAAACAGGCTACAATCGGCGACGCACGGATAAGCCGCCGCCCCCGCCTGGCCAAGGCAACAACGAGGAGTGAGGAAACCATGAAGCCTGTCTGTCTAGTCATCGGCGCCGGCGCCGGGATCGGCGGCAATGTCGGAAGGCGCTTCGCGCGCGAGGGCTATCATGCGGTCCTGTGTCGGCGCAGCGACCGGGAAGGCCTCGATAAGCTGGTGCAACGGATCGAGGCCGAAGGCGGCGCCGCGTCGGGTTTCATTCTCAACGCCGTGGAGGCCGACAGCCTCGAACAGCGGATTGCGGCGGTCGAGGCGGACATTGGTCCGATAGAGGTCGTGCTCTTCAACCTCGGCGCACAGATCGGCGACCGGGCGCTCGAGGACACCAGCTACAAGGCTTTCGAAATCGGCTGGCGGCTTGCGACCTTTGCCCTGTTTCGTGTCGCCGCGACGGTGTGCCCGCTGATGGAAGCGCGCGGCAAGGGAACGATCCTGGTGACTTCGGCCACGGCTGCCGTGCGCGGCAACCGCGGGCAACATTCCCATGCGGCGGCCATGGGCGGACGACGGATGCTTTGCCAGACCCTCAATGCGGAGTTTGCGCCCAAGGGCATCCATGTCGCGCATGTCATCATCGACGGGGCGGTGGATGCACCGGATACCTTAGGCAAGATGCTCGGTCCGGAGCGCTACCAGCAGCTTAGGGAAACCCGGGGCATGGCGCATGACGGGCTGATACTCCCGGAAAAGATCGCCAACACCTATTTCCATTTGGCCCAACAACACCGATCGGCCTGGACGCACGAAATCGACATGCGGGCATTCTCCGACATGCCATGGTGGAACCACTAGAACAACATCCGATTCCGAACGGCGGCGCTGCCCTCGGCCCGCTGCCGCTTGTCTCCCGCAAGCCGCGCGGGCATAGTCGGGTCGGATTCGCCGCCGCGGGAGACAGGCCATGGATTTTACCCTCAGCAAGGCGCAGATCGAGTTGCGCGAGCGCGCCCGGGCGCTGGCCCAGGGCCATGTCGCGGCGCGCGCGGCGGAGGTCGACCGGACAGAGGAGTATCCCTGGGACACGGTCGAGCTGATGCGCGACGCCGGCTTCTTCGGCATGACCATCCCGAAGCAATATGGCGGCCAGGGGCTCACCTATCTCGACGCCGTGCTGGTGGTCGAGCAGCTGGCGCAGGCCTGCGGGCCGACCGGGCGGATCGCGGTCGAGGCGAATATGGGTGCGGTCGGCGCCATCATGGCCTACGGCACCGAGGCGCAGAAGAAGCGCGCCGCCGAACTGGTGCTGGCGGGCGACAAGCCGGCGATCTGCATCACCGAGCCGGAGGCCGGCAGCGCCGCGACCGAGATGACCACCCGCGCCGACAAGCGCGGCGACACCTATATTCTGAATGGCAAGAAGCACTGGATCACCGGCGGCGGCGTCTCCAAGCTGCATCTGATCTTCGCCCGCGTCTTCGACGAGGCGGGGGCGGAGCAGGGCATCGGCGGCTTCATCGCCGTCGGCGGCGATTCGGAAGGCCTGAAGGTCGGCACCCGCGAGCCGACCATGGGTCTCCGCGGCATTCCCGAGACCGAGATCCTGTTCGAGGACCTGGAGATCCCGGAGGCGATGGCGCTGTCGTCGCCGCGCGGCCATGCCAAGGGCTTCGGCGATCTGATGAACGCCTATAACGGGCAGCGCGTCGGCGCCGGCACGGTGGCGCTCGGCCTCGCCACCGGAGCCTATGAGCTGGCGCTCGACTATGCCAAGCGGCGCGAGCAGTTCGGCCGGCCGATCGCCGAGTTCCAGGGCCTGCAATGGATGCTGTCGGACATGAGCACCGGGCTCGCCGCCGCCCAGGCGCTGCTTTACAAGGCGGCGGTCAGCGGGGCGGCGGCCAGTGGGGCAGGAGTGGGGGGCGGCACCGGCTTCCCCGACGCGCTGGCCGCGGCGCAGGCCAAGATCTTCGC